>Ga0302321_100000927_pt1 | contig 25281 bp, 24 predicted proteins | sample Fen_T0_1_FD_202505 | JGI IMG/M metagenome (GOLD analysis project Ga0302321, IMG submission 202505) | Peat permafrost microbial communities from Stordalen Mire near Abisko, Sweden - Fen_T0_1 | ecosystem: Environmental > Terrestrial > Soil > Wetlands > Permafrost | place: Sweden: Abisko...
CCGTCTGCCGCCACCGTCATCCGACGCTCCTCGGGGTCGCGCAAGTGCCGGCGCGTGGGCAGGATGTCCGTGGAGCGACGGCTTACCGCCGCGCGTCGAGCTCGTCGAGGAGTCTGCGCGATCGAATCTCATCGAACTTCCGCGCGAAGAAGAACTCCGATTCGACGAGCGGCCCGAGGTCACGCTCGTCGAGAACCGCGGGGTTCTCTCTCGCGGGATCCCAGTCGATGTAGTGCAGGTATGCCTGGTTGTCGATCGTCATCTGACGGTCCCGATCACGGCTGTAGAAGCGGCACGTATCGGCGATCGGCGAGTTGAGGAGAATCGACTGGACGAGCATCTCGTCCGAGCCCCAGCTCCGGCGGAAGAACTCCATGTACCGCGTGCCTTCGGGGGTCTCGAGGAAATCGAGCACATAGGACGCTGCCTGTCGAGTCAACGCGAAGTAGGCCGAACCGCGGTACGGGATCCGACCGAACGGGAACCGTCGACGGGGGAGGAGGAGACGGCCGGCGCGTTCGAGGTTCATCGCGAAGGGGCGGAGCCGTTCCGGTAGCGACATCCGTTCATCGACGAAATAGCGCTGGGAGGCGTGGTCGTAGAAGCCGGCACCGGGCACGAGAGGGTAGAAGCTGATGCAGCTGAGCCCAGAGTGCGCGGTGAGAAACGCCACGAGGTCGCGATCGGGCTTGATCGGGTAGTCACGACCGCTCAAGACGAAGACGACGTCGAACTCGTAGCTGTGGGCAGCGCGTAGGGATTTCACCACCGCCAACGTCTGTGAGAAGCCTCCGTGATTCACGCACAGCGGATCGGAAACGGCCTCGGCGTTCGTCGGGAGTGATGGACACGGCCCGCGTGACGCATCGAAGTGGACGAAGCATCGTGCGCCGGGCGCATCGAGCGCCTCACACAGTCGGCGGAGATGGTTCGGCTGCTCGTGCGCGATGATCACGTAGGCCCGGCGGAGCGTACGAGGAGCCGGCACATCCACGGCGTTCGAAGGTATCACGGGCTCTCTCCGCGTCCGATGCTCTGCGGCCGGCGGCAGCGTTTGGTACACCTGACTCGACGCCGAGACCTCGAGGGAGGCGCACATGGACATCCGTGACCTGCATGTGATCGATGTGGACGCGCACATCACCGAGCCGCCGGACCTGTGGACCCGGCGGGCGCCGGCGCGGTTCGCCGATCGGGTGCCCCGGGTGGTGGATGTCGACGGGGTCCCGATGTGGTCGTTCGACGGGGTGCTGCTCGACAATCGTCGCGTCAACCTGTCCAGTGTCATCCGGCCGAATGGTGAGAAGGTGCCCGGGCCGGCGTTCTTCGAGTTCGAGCGCGACGAGATCCACCCCGCGTCATCCGACATGGGCGCGCGCGTCGAGTTCCTCGACGGCCAGGGGATCTGGGCGCAGGTGCTCTACCCGAACGTCGCGGGCTTCGGGGCGCAGAAGTTCGCCGAGGTCGCCGATCCGGAGCTCCGGCGGCTGTGCGTGACGCTCTACAACGACGCGATGGTGGAGATCCAGGAGGAGTCCGGTGACCGGCTCCTGCCGATGGCGCTCATGCCGTGGTGGGACGCCGAGGCGTCGGCCGAGGAGGTGCACCGCACTGCGGCCGATGGCCTGCACGGGGTGAACATCTGCAGCGATCCGCAGGTGCGTGGCGCGCCAGAGCTGTGGCAGCCGGAGTGGGAGCCGTTCTGGGAGGCGTGTGCGGAGCACCGCCAGTCGGTGAACTTCCACATCGGCGCGAGCGAGTCGTCGATGAGCTGGTACGGGTCGTCGCCGTGGCCCGGGCTCGACGGCGAACGCAAGCTCGCGATCGGCTCGGCGATGATGTACCTGTCGAACGCGCGGATCATCGCGAACCTGATCTTCTCGGGTGTGCTCGAGCGGTACCCGGCGGTGAATTTCGTGTCGGTGGAAAGCGGGATCGGGTGGATCCCGTTCTTCCTCGAGTCGCTCGACTACCAGATGTACGAGAGCTCGCCCAGCGTGGTCGAGGCGCTCTCGATGCTGCCGTCGGAGTACTTCCGCCGCCAGGTGTACGGGTGCTTCTGGTTCGAGCACCGCATGCTCGGACCGGTGATCGACGCGCTCGGCGCGTCACAGGTGCTGTTCGAGACCGACTTCCCGCACCCGACCTGCCTGTACCCCGACCCGCTGGCCTCGGCCGCGGAAGCACTCGCGGGCATGAACGACGACGTGAAGCGCAAGGTGCTCCAGGACAACGCCGCCGAGCTCTACAAGGTCCCGCTGCCGGGCGAGCGCCCGCGATGATGACCAGCGAAGGGAAGCAGGAATGACGGAGCTCGATCCGAAGTGGGGCCGCGTGGCCGTGGTGACCGGCGCGGCGCGGGGCATGGGCCGCGCGTGCGTGGAGCGGCTCGTCTCTGAGGTCGACGTCTTGGTGGCGGTCGACCTCGAGGCTCCCGAGATCGAGGGAACCGTCGGCGTCGCGTGCGACGTCGCCGATGCCGACGCAGTTGCCCGCCTCGTCGATCGCGTGCGCGAGCTCGGGACGTTTCGCGCACTCGTCCACGCGGCCGGCATCTCGCCGACCATGGCCGACTCCCGCCGCGTGATGGCGGTCGACCTGGTCGGGACCCAGCTGCTCCTCGACGCCTTCGGCCCGCTCGTGGTCCCGGGGTCGAGCGCGGTGTGCTTCGCGTCGAGCTCGGCGTACCAGATCACGCTCGCCGGTCCCGATCCCGAGTCCGACGCCGTTGTCGAGGATCCGCTCGCCGACGGGTTCCTCGACGTCGCTGCCGCGCGCTTCTCGGACAGCGGCCTCGCGTACGGGTGGGCGAAGCGGGGCGTCATCCGGGCAGCAGCCCGGGCGGCTCGCACCTGGGGGCCGCGCGGCGGGCGCGTGAACTCGGTGTCGCCGGGACTCATCGACACCGACATGGGCCGCCAGGAGCTCGCGTCCCAGCCGATCATGCAGGTCATGCTCGACGCGACCCCCGTCGGGCGTCTCGGTCGCCCGGAGGAGGTGGCGACGCTCGTCGGGTTCCTCGTGTCTGACGCCGCCGCGTTCATCTCCGGCATCGACATCCTGATCGACGGGGCTTGCCTGGAGGGTCTCCGCGCGCTCATGACCGGAACGGGTGACGGGAGAGCGGAATGACGGAGTTCGACCCGAAGCGGGACCGCGTCGCCGTCGTGACGGGCGCGGGCACGGGCATCGGCCAGGCGATCGCCACGAGGTTCGGCCGGCTGGGCTGGCGCATTGCCGTCGGCGGCCGGCGGGTGGACCTCCTCGCCGAGACCGCGGCGCTCGTCGAGGAGGTGGGCGGCACGTGCCTGCCCCACGCGCTCGACGTGACCGACCCGCAGTCCGTCGAGCGCTTCTTCGCGGCGACGGAGGCCGAGCTCGGCGCGGTCAGTGTCGTCATCAACAATGCCGCCACGGCCCGCTACGGCCCGCTCGACGACTTCGCACCCGAGGAGATCGAGGTGGAGGTCGCCACGAAGCTGCTCGGGTCGCTCTACATGGCGCGTCGGGGCATCCAGGCGATGCGTCCGCACGCTCGCGGCGACATCCTGTTCATCACGTCGTTGGCCGCGGTGCAGCCGTGGCCGTTCCACCTGCCGTACGCCGCGGCGAACGCGGGAGTCGAGCAGGCGGCGCGTTCGTTGCGACTGGAGCTCGAGGGATCGGGCATCCGGGTGACGATGCTGCGCTGCGGCGAGACCGCCGGCACCGACTTCTCGACCCGTGAGATGGAGACCGGCCGGATGGGGCCCGCCACCGAGCACTGGTTCCGGCGGGGCCTGCTGCGCCACACCGGGCTGATGACCCCCGACATGGTCGCCGATGCCGTCGCCTCGGCGGTGACGCTCCCGACGGGCTACCAGTACGAGAGCCTGGCGGTGGTGCCCACCGCTCCGGCCGGCGATCTCCCGACCACCTTCGAGGAGTTCGGCGAGGCGATGATCGATGCCTTCACGAACCTGTAGCGGTCTGGTGTCGGACGTGCTCGGAGGCTGCCGATGAACCCGGTGGCCGCAGCCGTCCTCGACCTCACGCCGGCGTGGCTGTCGGAGGTGCTCGGCGTGTCGGTGGCCGAGGTGGTGGCCGAACGCGTCGGCACCGGGCAGATCGGTTCCACGTACCGCCTGTCGATCACGTGCGCCGCGGGGTCGAGCGGTCCGACGCGGCTCGTCGCAAAGCTCGCGGCGGAGGACGTCGACGCCCGCGCCCGGGTCGCCGAGGGCTACCGGAAGGAGGTCGGCTTCTACTCCGTCCTGGCGTCCACCGTGACGATCGGTGCGCCGCAGTGCTGGTACGCCGCGATCGGCGACGACGGCACCACGTTCACGCTGCTCCTCGACGACCTCGCGCCTGCTCGGCCCGGGGTGCAGGCCCAGGGGTGCTCGCGCGTCGAGGCCGAAGCTGCACTTCGCAACCTCGTGGGGCTGCACGCGCCGCGCTGGAACGACGCCTCCCTCGAGCAACACGCGTTCCTCGGACGACTCGACGCGCCCGCCGCGGCGTTCCTCGGTGCGATCCACGTGCAGGCGACCGAGCAGTTCGTGGCGCGCTACGACGCGGTCCTCGACCGGGCCGACGTCGTGACGTTGCGGGCGTCGGCCGAGGCCACGACGGCGTGGGTGACCACACGCCCGGAGCCGTTCTCGCTCGTCCACGGCGACTATCGACTCGACAACCTCATGTTCGACCCGGCCGGGACGGTGCGCGCGCTCGACTGGCAGACGGTCACGATCGGGCCACCGACTCGCGATGTGGCGTACTTCCTCGGCACGAGCCTGCTCCCCGACGATCGTCGAGCGAACGAGACGGCGCTGGTCGGGACGTACCACGAGCTGCTGACCGCCGGCGGCGTGCGCGACTACGAGGCGGCGCAGTGCTTCGACGACTACCGGCTCGGCCAGCTCCAGGGCCCGCTCATCACGGTGCTCGGCAGCGAGTACGCCACGGCAGTGCGCACGCCCGAGGCCGATGGGATGTTCCTCGCGATGGCGCGCCGCTCGTGCGCGGCGATTCGAGACCTCGCCTCGCTCGACCTCGTCGGCTGATCGAGGTCAGCCCGCCGTACGGCGGTACTCGGCGACGATGGGAGCGAGCTCGCCGGGGGTGGCGCCGTGCATGATGACCGCGTCGCAGCCGAGGTCGAGCTGGTTGCGGATCGCGGCCACGCACCGGTCGGGGGCACCGGTGGCGGCAGAGGCGAGCCACTCGTCGGGGATCAGGGTGGCCACGTGCTCGAGCTGCTCGGTGGTGCCCACGACGTCGAGGCCCCGCACGCTGGAGACGACCGGGTCGGCCAGGAAGCGCTCGAGCACGGCGGGGTCCCAGCCGTTGGTGCGGACCAGCAGGTCGCCGTAGCCCTGGAGATAGGTGCCGAGGCGACCGACGAGCTTCATGAGGCGCTGGTCCTCGGGGATGTGGTCGCCGATGGTGGCGAAGCAGGACCAGACCTTCACGGCGTCGGGGTCGCGGCCGGCCTGCTCGGCGGCTTCCTTGACCGTGCGGACGCAGCGGGCGGTGGTGTCGTCGGTGAAGAAGGTGTGCAGCACGACGTGGTCGAAGCAGCGGCCGCCCAGACGCAACGTCTGCTCGCCGAACGCGACGACGGCCATCGGCAGGTGCTCGTCGAGCTGGGCGTCGAGGTGCAGCACGGGCCACGCCCCGGCCGGGCCGTCGTGGCCGACGATGGCTTCACCGCGGAACAGCCGCCGCATCAAGCCGGCGAAGTCCTCCATCTGCGCGGTGGTGATCCGGGGGATGCCGAACACGTCCTGGAGCATCGGGATCCCCCGGCCGATCCCGAGGACGAACCGCCCGTTGGTGAGGCTCTGCATCGTGCGCGCGTATCCGGCCGTGACGATCGGGTGACGCGTATTGTGGTTGGTCGCGGCGGTGGCGACGGTGATGCGCTCACTGACGGCTCCCGCCGCGCCCGAGAGCGTGGCGGCTTCCTTCTTGTTGTAGCGCTCCGAGATCCAGGCGGTGCCCAGGCCGAGACGCTCGGCCTCGCGGACCTCGTCGACGAGCGCGCGCGACGAGTCGGGTTGACCCGCGAGGGTGTAGAAGCCGAGCTCCGCCAGCACGGATCCGTCGTCGCTCACCGGGCCTCCTCTGCCGCGGCCCGGGCACGTCGGCGACCGGCGCCGTCGAGCCTCGGGAACAGGCCGGGAGTGTACGTTTCGCGTGCCGGCTGGAGCGCTGAGTCGTCGGCAGCCCGTCTCGAGGAGCGACCCGTGCGCATGAACGTGCAGCCCATCCCCACGGTCTCCGACCGGATCAACGAGATCCGCGCGCTCACCGCGCAGATCGTCAACCGCGAGATCCTCCCCAACGAGAACCTCATCTGGGCCCGGCGCAACCAGACCCGCCTCACGCCCGAGGAGATCGAGCAGGCGCGGGAGCTGCGCGAGCACATCAGGGCCGTGGTGCGGCAGGCCGGGCTCTGGGCTCCGCACCTGCCGACCGAGTACGGCGGCGCGGGCCTCGACTTCCTCGAGCTCGCGTACATGAACGAGGTGCTCGCCTACGCGATCGGTGCCGCGTCACTCTTCGGGGTGGTGGCGCCGAACTCGGGAAACCAGAAGATCCTGGTGAAGTACGGCACCGAGGCGCAGAAGCAGCAGTGGCTCCTCCCGCTCATCGACGGGACCATGGAGTCCGGCTTCTCGATGACCGAGCCCGACCAGCCCGGCTCCGACCCCCGCGCGATCAGGACGACCGCGCGCCGTGAGGGCGACGAGTGGGTGATCAACGGGCACAAGTGGTTCACGTCGAACGGCAAGCGGGCCGACTTCTTCATCGTGATGTGCCGCACCGAGGACGCCGACGGCGGGAGCGACGCCAGTGGGCGCATGACCCAGATCATCGTCCCGCGCGACACGCCCGGCGTGAACATCGTGCGAGGGATCACGGTGTGGGGTGTCGAGAGCGACCACTGCGAGATCATCTACGACGGCGTGCGTGTGCCGCTCGAGAACCAGCTCGGCAGTCGCGGGAGCGGGCACCAGGCCGCGCAGGACCGCCTGGGCGCAGGTCGCGTCTACCACTGCATGAACTCGATCGGGCAGATGTGGCGTGCGTTCGACCTGATGGTCGAGCGGGCCACGACGCGCGAGGTGCACGGCGGGCTCCTGGAGACCAAGCAGTTCGTCCAGGGGTTCATCGCCGACTCCTACATGGACATCCAGGCCGCGCGGCTCATGACGATCCACTGCGCCGAGCGCATGGCCGCCGATGTCGACGCTCGCACCGACATCTCGGCGATCAAGGTGTTCGTCCCCGCGGCCTACGAGCGCGTCGTGGACCGCGCGATCCAGGTGTGGGGCGCAGCGGGCGTGTCGGGCGACCTGCCCCTGGCGGCGATGTACCAGGGCGCACGCACGCTGCGCCTCGCCGACGGCCCCGACGAGGTGCACCGGATCCTCATCGCGAAGAACGTGCTCGCGCAGTACCACCTCGGGGCCGGGTGGGACTTCGGGACCTGAGGCGGAACCGCTGCGGTCGAGCCTGCCCCGACGACGCAGGACGCTTGTCCGGGACGCGTAAGGTCGCCGTCGATGATCACACCTCAGACCCGGGCCTACCGGAAGGGCGAGCTCGTCGCCGAGGGCTTCCCGGTGGCCGCGGTGTCGGAGCACCTGGCGGCCCCCGACGCGATCGTGTGGGTCGACCTGTGCGGGCCGACGCTCGAGCAGCTCCACGAGCTCGCCGACGAGCTCGGCCTCCACGAGCTCGCGGTCGAGGACGCGCTCGGTCCGCACCAGCGTCCGAAGCTCGACCACTACTCCACGCACTTGTTCTTCTCGTGCCACGCGGTCTCCGTCGACCCCGCCACCGGGGTCCTGGAAGCGTCCGAGATCGACGCGTTCATCAACGACCGGTGGCTGATCACCGTGCGCAAGGAGGACGGCTTCTCGATGGACGCCGTCGTCAAGCGCTGGGACCGGTCGCCGAACCTGGCGGCATGCGGCGTCCCGTTCCTGCTCTACGGCCTGCTCGACATCGTGACCGACGGCTACTTCCAGACGGTGTCGGTGTTCGACGAGTACTACGACGACGTCGCCGAGGGGATCTTCTCCGACCAGCCGCTGCAGCCCCATGAGCAGAAGCTCTGGTTCCAGATGCGCCAGTCACTGATCCGCTTCCACCGGCTCGCGCTCCCACTGCGCGAAGCCGTGAGTGGCCTGATGCGTCATGAGCAGATGGCGGTCAGCCAGGACATCTACCCCTATTACCAGGACGCGTACGACCACATCCTGCGGGTGAGCGAGTCCACTGACTCGTTGCGCGACCTGGTGAGCACGATCGTCGAGACGAACCTCAGCCTGCGCGACTTCCGCCAGAACCAGATCATGAAGAAGGTCACGAGCTGGGCCGCGATCATCGCGGTCCCGACCCTGATCACCGGCTACTACGGCATGAACGTGCCCTACCCGGGGATCGCGCGGCACTGGGGCGTGTGGGTGTCGACCAGCCTGATCATCGTGCTCTCGCTCGCGCTCTACCTGCAGTTCAAGAAGCGCGACTGGCTGTAGGCGCTCGGCGACCGGGTGGCCGGCTACGTCAGTGGGGCCAGCACCACGAGCGGGGTGCCGGTCCCGACCAGCTCGCCCCCGCCGATCACCACCCGGTCGATCCGCGCGTCCGTCGGGGCCGCCACGTGGTGCTCCATCTTCATGGCCTCGACCGTGACCACCGGTTCGCCGGCCCGCACGGTGTCGCCCGACGCGCAGTGGACGCGCGCCACCGCGCCGGACAGCGGCGAGGTGACCACGATGGCGCCGGGCGGCAGGTCCGCGAGCTCGTCGTCGGCGTGGGCATGGGCGGCGACGTGGGCCGAATGGTCGCGGGTGAGCTCGCCGCTGCGTTGCCACGCGGCGCGTTCCTCCGCGTAGGCCGCGTCGCGCGTGGCTTCGAACTCGCCGATCGACGTGGCGTGTTCGGCGGCGAACTGCTTGTGGTCGGCGAGGCGGAACGTGGAGTCCTCGATCGCGAGATCGAGGCGGCCGGCGCGGGCGTCGGCGCGCAGGTCCAGCAGCTCGTCGGCGTCGACCGGGTGCCAGCGGATCCGGTCGAAGTGGCGCAGCAGCCACGGAACGTCGGGCGAGACGTGCGGCCCCGCGCCGTACCGGCTCCAGACCGGCACGGTCCGCCCGACGAACTGGTACCCGCCGGGCCCTTCCATCCCGTAGATGCAGAGATAGGCCCCGCCGATCCCGACGGCGTTCTCCGGGGTCCAGGTTCGCGCGGGGTTGTACTTCGTCGTCACGAGCCGGTGCCGCGGGTCGACCGGAACGGCGACCGGAGCCCCGAGGTAGACATCGCCGAGCCCCATCACGAGGTAGCTCGCGTCGAAGACGATCCTGCGCACGTCCTCGACGTCGGCCAGGCCGTTGATGCGGCGGATGAACTCGATGTTCCACGGGCACCAGGGCGCGTCGTCGCGCACGACGCGCATGTACCGGGTGATCGCCTCGCGCGTCGCCGGGTCGTCCCACGACAGCGGCAGGTGCACGACGCGGCTCGGCACCTCGAGCTCGGCCGTCGCCGGCAGCGTCGGCTCCAGGTCGCGCACCACCCCGAGCACGTGGTCGAGGGTCAGGCGCTCGCCGTCGACGCGGATCTGGAGCGAGCGGATTCCCGGGACAACGTCGACCACTCCGGCCAACCGCGCGTCGGCCACGGCGGCGGCGAGGGCCTGGGCGCGCATGCGCAGGTCGAAGTCGAGCGTCATCGGCCCGAACTCCACGAGCAGCGCGCGGTCTCCGTCGCGGCGGTACGTCACCACCGGTCGGTCGTCGTCGGCCGGAGTCGTGGCGAGGATGCCGTCGTCGGCGGGAGCCCGGCGCACGAACCGCACGGTGTTGCCCGGCGCGAGCTGACCGATCTTCCACTGCTCGTCGGTGACGACGGTGACCGGGCAGACGAAGCCGCCGAGGCTGGGCCCGTCGGGGCCGAGGATGATCGGCATGTCGCCGGTGAAGTCGAGCGTGCCCGGGACGTACGGCGTGTCGTGGATGTTCGACGGGTGCAGCCCGGCGCTCCCGCCGTCGGTCCGGGCCCATTCCGGCTTCGGGCCCACCAGCCGCACTCCGGTGCGCGACGACTGGTAGTGCACCTCGTAGTCGGTCCCGTAGACCGCCGCGATGTCGTCGTGGGTGAAGAACTCCGGCGCGGCGTGCGGCCCGTCGACCACCCCGATCTCCCAGTGCTCGACGAGCTCGGGGGCGGCCCCGGCCTCGGGGTCGTTCGGGGCTTCGGGGGGTGAGGCCGCGTCGGCGGTGAGGTGGAGCACGTCGCCGGCGCGCAGTGCACGGCCGCCGTGCCCACCGAACTCTCCGAGGGTGAAGGTGGACGCGCTGCCGAGGTAGGTGGGGACGTCGAGTCCGCCGCGCACGAGCAGGTAGGTGCGCAGGCCCGTGCTGTCGGCCGCGCCGACGCGCACGACGCCGCCCGCGGGGACAGCGACGGGAGTGGCCCAGGGGATGGGCTCGCCGTCGAGGGTGGTCGGGGCGTGGGCGCCGGTGACGCACACCCACGCGGGCGCGTTGAAGCGCACCGTCGGCCCGCCGGCGACGCACTCGAGGCCCGGTGTGCCGGGGTCGTTGCCGAGGCGCCGGTTCCCGATCGCGAACGACCGGTCGTCGAACGGGCCGCTCGGCGGCACGCCCACCTCCCAGTACCCGAGCCGGCCGGGGAGGTCCTGCACGGTGGTCTCGCCGCCCGGGTCGAGCACGTCGACGGTGGTGGGCGCGAACGGGAACGCCTCGAGGGTGCTGGTGAGCACGGCGCCGTTCTCGACGACGGGGGATTCGAGGACTGCCGCGAGCAGCTCGCGGTTGGTCTCGATCCCGTCGAAGCGGGTCTCGCGCAGCGCGGCGCGCATCCCGTGGAGCGCTCCGGCGCGGGTCGGCGCGTGCACGATCACCTTCGCCAGGAGCGGGTCGAAGTACGGGCTGACCTCGGTGCCGGTGGCGACCCAGCCATCGACCCGGGTCCACTCCGGCAGGGCCACGCGCGTGAGCGTTCCGGCGCTCGGGAGGGACTCCTTGGCCGGGTCCTCGGCGTAGCAGCGCACCTGGATCGCGTGACCGGACGGGCACGGCTCGTCGTCGGGCAGGAAGGCGCGCTCGCCGGCGGCGAGCCGCACCATCCACTCCACGAGGTCGAGGCCGAGGACCTCTTCGGTCACCCCGTGCTCCACCTGGAGACGGGTGTTCACCTCGAGGAACGCGGCGACACCACGATCGACGTCCACCACGAACTCGACCGTTCCCGCCGACCGGTACCGCATCGGTGCGAGCAGCGCGCGCGAAGCGTCGAGCAGGACGACGCGCAGCTCCGGGTCGAGGTTGGGGGCCGGCGCTTCCTCCATGACCTTCTGGCGGCGCCGCTGGAGCGAGCAGTCGCGCTCGCCGAGCGCGAGGACGCGCCCGTCGCCGTCGCCGAAGACCTGCACCTCCACGTGACGCGCGTGCGTGATGAACCGCTCGACGATCACGGACGTGGAGCCGAAGAGCTGCTCGCCCTGGCGCATGGCCGTCTCGATCGCGGAAACGAGATCGTCGGCGGTCGTGCAGACGGTCATCCCCATGCCGCCTCCGCCGGCCACGCTCTTGACGATCACGGGCAAGCCGATCTCGAGCGCCGCGGACGCAGCGGCGGAGACGTCGGTCAGTGCGTCGCTCGCGGGGAGTAGCGGCACACCCGCAGCGATCGCCGCGTCACGGGCCCGGTCCTTCTGGCCGAACCACGCGATCTGGGCCGGGGTCGGACCGATGAACGTGCAGCCCGCGTCTTCCACCAGTGCGGCGAACGACGCGTTCTCCGACAGGAAGCCGTACCCGGGGTGCAGCCCCGTGGCACCGGTGTTCCGCGCGATCGCCACGAGCTGCTCGGCGTCGCGGTAGGCGGCCGACGGGGACGAACCGTCGAGGCGGACTGCGAGCGTCGCGTCGCGCACGTGGGGCGACGCCGCGTCGACGTCGGGGTACACCGCGACCGACTCGATGCCCATTGCGGTCAGGGTGCGGATGATGCGGCACGCGATCGCGCCTCGGTTGGCGACGAGGACCCGGTTCACCCGGGTTCCTCGACGACGACCCGCACCGGGGTGGGGTCGAAGTTGTTGCACGGGTTGTTGATCTGGGGGCAGTTCGAGATCACCACGAGCACGTCCATCTCGGCCCGCAGGCCCAGGGAGAGGCCGGGCGCCGAGATTCCGTCGATGATGCCGAGCGTCCCGTCGGGGTCCACCGGCACGTTCATGAACCAGTTCACGTTGCTCGTCATGTCGCGCTTGCCCATGCCGCGCCACGAGTGCGCCAGGAGGAAGTTCTCGACGCACGCGTGCTGGTGGCGGGTGTGGAAGCCGTACCGCAGCGTGTTCGACTCCTTCGAGCAGGCCCCGCCGATGGTGTCGTGGCGCTCGCAGGTCGTCGCGGTGAGCGTCATCATCGCCGCGCCTTCGTTCGATCGCAGGACGGATCCCTGGACGAGGAAGATGTTCCCCTGGGCGGTGATCGTGTCGGGCGCGCTGTACCGCTCCGCGGGGTCGTGGTCGTTGTAGACGAGGAAGTCCACGGCCTGGTTGCCCGCGAGGTCCACGATGCGCAGCGTCTGACCGCGCGCCACGACCCCGGCCCACGGCGCGCGAGCCGGGATCACCTCGTCGAGGACCACGCGGACGGTGTGGACCTCAGCGTCAGACATCGAGCCCGCCTTCGAGGAGCGCGTCCTCGGTGTTGCGGAAGGCCCGCTCGCCTTCGGGTGTCGCGCGCCACAGTGGATCGTCGGGACCGGTCGCCGAGCCGGCCCACGCGGTGATGCGCAGCGCGGTGACCGTGTACTCGGGCCGCGGGTCGAGGACGTGGGGCGTGTCGGCGACGACCACGAGGACCGCCTGCTCGGCGCGCAGCTCCACGGTCCCGCCGGGGATCCCGGGCGTCGTGTCGAAGTGCAGCCCTCCGTCGGGCGCGACGCGGACGTGCTTGAAGAGGTTCACGCTGGGGGCGATGTCGCGCCGCTCGAGGCCGTACTTGGCGATGGCGACCGCGAACCGGTCGCGCCCGTTGGGGTGAGGGCCGGACACGTCGCCGCTCCCGTACTTCGCGACGTTGGCGGTGAGAGTGGACACACCGCACAGGGCGTCGTGGCGGCCCCCGGTGGTGTCGGTGACGATCGACAGGAGCACCCGGCCCATGTCGGACAGGAGCAGCGCGCCCTCGGCGAGGTACGCCTGCCACTGCACCTTCACGGTGTCGGCCACGTTGAGGCGCTCGGTGGGGCGGCGGGCGGAGAACACGAGCAGGTTGGCGCATGCGTCCCCGTCGACGTCGACGATGCGCAGGATCGTGCCCCGGGGGAGCACGCGGGCGGCGTACCCGCCGGGCGCGACCGTCTCGGCCCACAGCGCCGTGGCGGGATCGATTCCGGGCGGGAGGTCGTGGGCCCCCGCCGCGGGGATCGTGGGTCCGTACTCCACCAGCGACGCGGCCTGGGCCCGTGCGTGCTCCTGCGCACCGCGGGTGGTCGAGGTGGTGCTCACCGCGTGGGTTCCGGGTCCATTGGGGCCCGCCTTTCGGGTCATATTTCGACGGGACATCGAAATTGGGCGCGGGCAGCGTCCCCCGGGATGCTGCCGAAATCAAGGGGGCGGGCGGGAGTTCACACACCCGTTACGACACAGCCCCGGAACCGGGCATCGGGGACGCGGTACGGTGCGCGCGTGGCGCAGGCTGAGGGGTCCAATCCCGGCCGTCGGGCAGGCCGGCCGCGCCGTTCCGCGCGTCCGGTCGACGGGAGTGCACGCGCCGAGATCCTCGCGGTCGCGGCGCGTCTGTTCTCCGAGCGCGGCGTCGTCGGGACGTCGATGGCGGAGATCGCGAGCCGCAGCGGACTCCAGCAGTCGTCGCTCTACTACTACTTCCGCAACAAGCAGCAGCTCCTCGACGAGCTCGTCGTGGAGGCCAACCGGGCTCCGTTGGCGCTCGTGGCCCGGGTGCGGGCCGACGGTGGAGCGGCCTCCGTGCAGCTCTACCGGATCGTCCGGGCCGACGTCGTGGCCTTGTGCGCCTTGCCCTACGACATCAACGAGGTGCACCGGGTGGCCGCGCGCGACCACGCCGGCTTCGCCCGCTACTGGCGCGAGCGCGGCTGCCTGCTCGACCAGGTCGCGGAGGTGATCGCCGGTGGGGTGGACACCGGCGACTTCCGCGTGGTCGACCCTCGGCTCATGGCCCTGACCGTCCTCTCGAACGACGAGGCGACCCAGAACTGGATGCGCGGGTCCGGGCCGTCACGGCGAACGGGGAAGAGCGGTGCGCCGGTGCTCGGCGGTCCCCATGTCGTGGGGGCGTTCCTCGCCGATCTCACGGTGCGGAGCCTGCTCGCCGATCCGGAAGCGCTCGACGGCGTGCGACGCGACGCCGATCACTTCGACGCCAGCGCGGTGGTCGGTTCCTGATCCCGGCCCGCCGCGCGCGGTCTGTGAAGGCCAGCATCGCGAAAGGTCGCGGCAACCTCTCCGTGTTCCGATAGTGCATCGACAGAAACAGACCGTCCCTAGCGTCATGCCGCATGACGGGACAGCGCACACGCACGACGGGTTTCGGCAGGCGGCTGCGACGGATGGTCGGCTCGGTGATGGTGGCGACCATCACCGTGTCGGGGCTCGCCATCGCCGCTCCGGCCGGGGCGGCGACCAAGACCGACGAGATCACGCTCGGGTACAGCGCGTGGCCGGGATGGTTCCCCCTCGCCGTGGCGGAGAAGGCGGGGATCTTCGACGACGTGGGGCTGAAGGTGAAGCTCCGGTACTTCGCCGACTACATCGGCTCGCTCGACGCGATGACGGCTGGTCGTCTCGACGGCAACACCCAGACGCTCAATGACACGATGGCTGGCGTCTCGGCCGGATCCGATCAGGTCATCGTCGTGGTCAACGACAACTCGGCCGGGAACGACCAGATCATCTGCGACTCCTCGATCACCTCGATCAAGGACCTCGCCGGGAAGACGATTGCGGCCGAACCCGGAGTCGTGGACCACTTCCTCCTTCTCCAGGGGCTGGCGACGGTCGGGCTGACCGAGAGCGACATCGACTTCCGCGGGGTGCCGACCGACGCCGCGGCGGCCGCGTTCGCCAACGGCAAGTTCGACTGCGTCGGCGTGTTCGCGCCGTTCACCGCCGAGGCGATCAAGCGGCCCGGATCGAAGGTGCTGTTCAGCTCGGCCGACTTCCCGGGCACGATCCCTGACCACATCGTGGTCTCGAAGAAGCTGATCGACGAGAACCCGCAGGCCGTCCAGAAGCTGGTGGACGCCTGGTACAAGACCCTCGACTACATCAAGGCCAACCCGGTCGCGGCCACGAAGATCATGGCCGACCAGGCCGGTGTGTCGACGACCGAGTACGAGCAGTTCGCCGAGGGCACGAAGATCTTCACGCCCCAACAGGCCCTCGCCGCCTTCCAGCCGGGTACAGACTCCACGTCGCTGATCTACACGGCGAAGAAGATCAACCCCTTCCTGGTGAAGGCGGAGCTCATCCCGAAGAAGGTGTCGCTCAAGGGTCTCTTCGACTCGAGCTTCACCAAGGCCTACCTCGACGCCTCGGCCACGACCTCGACGACGGCACCGTGAGGTGACGACCACCGATGTCGAGGCGATCCGGGTCTCCGGTGGCGTCGCCCCGGGCGGGACGCGCCGCCGCCGGGGTCGCGGCCGACGTCAGCACGCGTTGTTCCGGCTTCGGGGTGAGATCCCGCTCGCGGCGCGGATCGCCTTGGCCGTCCTGGGGATCGCGGCGGTGTTCGCGATCTGGTGGATCGCAGCCACCGTATGGGCCACCGACACGGTCCTCGTGCCCACGCCGCCCGAGACGTGGACCGCGGGCGTGGAGCTGTGGCGCAGCGGCGACCTCTGGAACGACTTCGTGGCCAGCGCCGAGCGGGTGCTGTACGGCTACTCGATCAGCATGGCGATCGGGATCGTCCTCGGTGTCGCGATCGGCAGCTTCCGGTCGGCCGAGGCGTTCTCGGAGGCGCAGATCGGCTTCCTCCGTTACATCCCCGCGACCGCGCTCACACCGCTGTTCCTCCTGTGGCTCGGCATCGACGAAGCGCCCAAGATCGCCCTCATCGTCGTCGGGACGGTGTTCTTCAACATCCTCATGACGGCCGATGTCGTGCGGAACGTGCCGCGCGACATGATCAGCTCCGCCTACACGCTCGGTGCGGGGCGCATACGGGCGCTGTGCCGCGTCGTGCTCCCGCATTCGTGGCCCGGGATCGTCGATGTCGCCCGCATCAACCTCGCCGCGGCGTGGTTGATGCTCGTCGTCGCCGAGCTGCTCGCGGCGCAGAATGGTCTCGGCTACCGCCTCGTGCGCGCGCAGCGGTTCCGGCAGGTGGACGTGATGTTCGCGATCCTCATCGTGTTCGCGGTGATCGGTGTGGTCAGTGACCTCGGTCTCCGCTGGCTCCGGAACGCCACGGCGAAGTGGGCCCGGCCGTGATTGGCATCGGAGTCGCCGACGCCGGTGACGCGCCGGGTGCCGCGGCCGCCAGCGTCGTCGCCGAGCACGGCCTGCACATCCACGGGCTCGTGAAGGACTACCGGGTGCGCCGCGAGGAGCGGCGCGCGCTCGACGGCGTCGATCTGCACGTCGAGCCGGGCGAGTTCGTCGCGATCGTCGGAGCATCCGGCTGCGGGAAGTCCACGCTCTTGCGCATCGTGGCAGGGCTCGAAGAGCCGACCTCCGGCACCGTCGACATCGACGGCGATCCGATCCTCGGGCCGGGCCCCGACCGCGGCATGGTGTTCCAGTCGTACACCCTCTTCCCGTGGCGGTCGGTGGCCGAGAACGTGGCGTTCGGCCTCGAGGGCATGTCCATGGGCCGTCGCCGGCGCGCGGAGCGCGTCGAGGAGCTGCTCGGCGTCGTCGGCTTGTCGACGTTCGCCAAGAGCTATCCCAACGAGCTGTCCGGCGGGATGCGCCAACGCGTCGCGATCGCCCGGGCGCTGGCCCCGACTCCTGACATCCTGCTGTTGGACGAGCCGTTCGGGGCGCTCGACGCGCAGACGCGCCGCGCCATGCAGGACTTCCTCTACACCGTTTGGCGCCGTACCGGCACCACGATCCTGTTCGTGACCCACGACATCGACGAGGCGCTGTACCTCGCCCAGCGGATCTACGTGTTCTCCTCGCATCCCGGGAGGGTGCAGACGTGCATCGACGTGCCCTTCGGCCCGAGCCGCGGCACCACGATCAAGCGCGACCGGCGGTTTCTCGACCTGCGCGACGAGATCGAGGATCTGCTGGAGAGCAGCATCAGCCCCTGACGCGGCGGGCAGTGCGGGCCTACGATGCCCGCAATCGGGACGGATGGGCCCGTGTCCGATGGGAGCCCGATGGAGCTGAACCCCTTCTCACACGCGTTCCACGAGGACCCGTACCCCGTCTACCGCTGGTTGCGCGACAACGCTCCCGTGTACCAGCACGCCGACGGCTGGTACGCGCTCTCGCGTTACGACGACGTCCTCGAGGCGTCCCAGCAGCCGTTGCTGTACAGCTCGGCCGAAGGCACGACTCTGGAGACGATCGACACGGCGAGCATCCTGCCGATGATCATCTTCATGGATCCGCCGCTCCACGACCGCCAACGCAAGCTGGTGGGTCGGGCGTTCACGCCGCGGGCCGTCACCGACCTCGAGCCGTTCGTGCGCGCCACGGCGTCGCGCTTCCTCGACGTGCTCGACGAGCAGGGTGGTGGCGACTTCGTCGAGGAGTTCTCCGCGGTGCTGCCCATGAACGTGATCATGGAGCTGCTGGGCGTGCCCGAGGCCGACCGCAACCAGGTGCGGCACTGGATGGACGTCACGCTCGACCGGCTCGAGGAGCCCCCGTTCATCCCCGACCACGCGTTCGAGGCGATGATCAACGTGACCGGGTACTGGTCGTCGTTGGTGGCCGACAAGCGGGCGCATCCCGACGGCAAGCTCGCGAGCCGGCTGTGCGAAGCCGAGGTGCTCGACGACCACGGCACGCCGACGCGCCTCACCGACGAGGAGGTCACGGGCTTCTGCTCGCTCATCGGCTCCGCGGGTACCGAGACCGTGACCAAGCTGCTCGCGAACGCGGTCGTGCTGTTCCAACAGAACCCGGACCAGTGGCAGAAGGTCCTCGCCGACCCGGCCGTGATTCCCGGCGCGGTCGAGGAGATCCTGCGGTACCGGGCGCCGTCGCAGTACCAGGGCCGTGTGCTCACCGACGACGTGACCCTGCACGGCGTGACGATGCCGAAGGGCGCACGCGTCCTGCTGCTCACCGGCGCGGCGAACCGGGACGAGCGCGCGTACGAGGACCCCGATCGCTTCGACATCGAGCGTCCCGGCCACCTCGCGGTTGGCTTCGGGCACGGGCTCCACTTCTGCCTCGGGGCGTCGCTGGCTCGGTTGGAAGCGCGCGTCGCGTTGGAGGAGTTCGCGCGACGCTTCCCCCGGTACGAGGTCGACGAGGCGCATGTCGAACGGGTGCACATGAGCAACGTGCACGGGTTCTCCCATGTGCCGTTCGTGACCCGCCCGACGGTCGCGGCATGAGCGTTCCCGTCGACCTGACCGCCCTGGAAGCCGAGATCGCGCGCGACGGTTCCGCTGCGTTCCTCGTGACCGCGAGCACCGAGGGTCGGCCGCACGTGGTGTCGGTGACCGTGGCCCTCGCGGCCGGGGAGCTGACCATGTCCGCGGGCCGTACGTCCCGCCGCAACCTCGTCGCGTCCCCGTCGGCCACGCTCCTGTGGCCGGGCGGGCCGGGCGCGGAGTACTGCCTGCTCGTGGACGGCACGGCCTGGGTCGACGACGGCGCCGAGGTCGTCGTCGTCCGGCCGACCTCGGCCATCCTCCACCGGCTCGCCGCCGCTTCGGCCGATCTCCCGTACTGCGCGCCCGTCGACCGCGCCGGCTGAGTCACCCGCGCGCGCAGCGCGGGTCGGGATCTACGCCGCGACGTCCTGACCCGCCGCGCGCAGGAGCGCGGTGTTCGGGTTCTCCGGGAGCTGCGTGAGCGGCCGGGCGATCTCGGCGACCGTGGGCCCGACCTTCTCGGCCAGCGGCGCGAGCGCGTCGAGGTCGAAGCCGTAGAGCTTTGCCGCGTTCCCAGCGAGGATCGCGCGCAGGCGCTCGGGTGGGGTCGACGAGAAGACCTGGCGCAGGTGCTCACGCGTGTACGGCCCGGTGCCTTCGTCGTGCGGGTAGTCGCTGCCCCACATGAACCGGTCGGGACCCATGAAGTCGGCGATGGCGGCGTCGGCGGGGCCGGGCTGGCTCGCGCCGAGCCACACGTTCTGGTGGAAGTAGTCGCTCGCGGAGCCCTCGATGGCGTCCTCCGCGCGGTACTTCAGCTCGCCGATGGCGCCCGCGCGCACGTTGGCCATGATCCGGTCGAGCTCCTTGAGCAGCCCGGGGATCCAGGCACCGCCGAGCTCGGTCATCACGAACCTGAGCTTCGGGAACCGGGCGAACACGCCCGAGAGCGTGAGGTACACGAGCGGGCGCTGCGAGTAGAAGCCCACCTCGGAGATCATGAGCATGGGGCTCACGGCGTACTTGCCGTAGTTCGGCGAGCCGGTGCCGCCGTGCGCGTTCACCGGGATCTCGAGCTCCTCGAGCACCTTCCACAGCGGGTCGTAGCACGGGTCGAACAGCGGTGCGACGTGCTTGCAGTCGGGCGGGATGTTGGGCAGCAGCACGCCGCCGCGCAGCCCGTTCTCCTTGATCCAGATCGCGTCGGCGATCGCGTCGTCGACGTCGTTGAGGAAGATCTGGCCAACGCCGGCGCGCCGGTCCGGGTTGCGCGAGCAGAAGTCGGCGAGCCAGCGGTTGTGCGCCTGGATGCCGGCGTGCCGCAGCTCGTACTGCTCGGCGGTGGCCGGCGGCGCGAAGAGCACGAAGCTCGGGAAGAACGGCGGCACGGTGTTGGGGAAGATGACCTCGCCCACCACGCCGTCGGCCTCCTGCTGCTCGTTGCGGAGGTCGTCATCCCAGTTGCGCGTGCGCAGAGACGTGTCGCGCAGGTCGCGCCACGGGTTCTTGTACTCGCCCCGCCAGTCGTCGAAGGCCTGGCGGTACTGCGGGTCGAGGAACTCGCGGTACTGCTCGTGGCTGCCACCGGCGTGGGTGTCGGCCGAGATGATCGTGTAGTGCTCGGACATGGGACCTCCGGGAACTGACGGTGCGTCCGGAACGGTAGCGCTGCCGCCGAGCCGCCCGTCCACCCGGGGCGGGTGGCGGCGACCTTCCCGGGTCCGGTAGGAGACCGTCAGGGGCAGGGACCGAGCAGGAGCACGTTCGCGAAGTCCGCCGCCAGCTTCACGCCCCGCCGATCCCCGATGGCGGTCGAGGCGAGCGCGTCGGGCCGGCCGCGGGCCTTGCAGGCGAGGTTGACCTTCCGGACCTGCTGCTGCACCGCGATCTCCCCCGACACGCCAAGCAGCTTCGCCAGCTCGCTCGCTTCCATCTCCCCGCCTTCGGCGTGGAGCGTCTCGACGACCTTCTTCTGCTCGGTGTCGAGCTCGCTCCACAGCGAGGCGGCGATGGCGAGCTCCCCCGCTCGCCCGTGGTCCCACGGCAGCATCTCGGGGGTCGGCTTGGTGACCTGCCACAGCGAGCCCGGCGGCGACTGGAGCCACGCGCCCGCATGGGACAAGAACTCCCCGACACGCTCCTCGGGTACCGGGACCGTCACGTCACCCACTGGAACTCCTATCTCGCGCTGGGCACGACGGAGATCGTCGATCGCCCGAGGTACTCGACGGCTTTCGACCGCTGCTCGCTCGTCATGCGCACCACCACGTGGTCCGGGTTCACCGCGTGGAGAACGGCCCCCTCGACGATGGCTCCCGTGCGGGGGTCCTGGCCGTCGACGGGGGAGAAGAGGATGTCCACCGGCTCCCGGAGCGATCGGCGGTCGAGCTCCGCACTCAGGTGGACGGCGTCGGCGGGCAGGAGGACGCTGACCTGGCGCGGCGCGAGCGCCTGCGCCGTGATGCACGTTCCTGCGGCAAGCTCCTTCTTGACGGCGCGTCCGGCTGCGTCCTCCACCTTCGTCACCGCATCGTCGGGAACCTCGTCGCGGTCGAACTCTCGCACGGCGAGCTCCGCGGGAACGATGGTGTCCCCGGCGGGAGCATCGGTCGCGGCAACCACGCAGTGCCGCCCCCAGACCTTGTCGCCGCTCCAGTCGAGGACTGCGGACGCGGCGAACACGACGACGACGAACGCCACGAATCCGGCCAGGATCCACACGAGCGGACGGGTGGACATCTCGCGCTAGCCCGTCGCCGTGTCGATTGCGTACGGGCGTTCGTCGGCCGCTCGGAGGCGCCGACTGACCCGGTCCCACGCGTCGCGTTCCTCGGCCGAGCTGCTGGGTTGCGGCACCCGGAGCGCTTCCAGGAGCTTGCCGCGGTGGAGGTCGAGCACGGTCCGGACGCTCTCGCTCCAGAGCCGAGCGCTGGTGAGCGAGGATCGGTAGAAGAGGTACGCGGCGAAGAGGGCGAGCACGGGCAACCCGACGACGACGATTGCCGCGGCCTCGTGGCTGACGGCGATGACCTCGGCCGCGAGCGCGAACAGGATCGAGAGCGCCGACAGGTTGATGGCCTGCTCCATCCCGCTCTCGGCAGCTGTGATCGACACCTTGGCGTCGTCGGGGGTGATCGCGAGCATCCGTGGCCACACGGTGTCGAACTCCATCCCGTAGGTCCACTGCGCGTACTCGGAAGTCAGGACGCCGATGTTCCCGAGGGCGGTGGGTGCGGCGGGAAGCCAGTCGCGCGGCCGGGTGCCGTAGCCGAGAGCGAAGGGATCCTCGGTCCGCCGTTGGACGCGTTGTTCATCGAACCACGTCATGAGCTGCGGGCCCCACGGCTTCCAGCGGGCGAGCCCGGAGCGGCCGGAGAACCACGCCATGAGCGAGGTCGTCTGGCTCGCGAGGACGACCGCGATCAAGGTGACCGCGGACACGGCGACGATTGCGACGATCCACTGGGTGGTGCCGTCCAGGCCCGTGAACCGATCGACACCCACGCCGAGACCCTCGCCGGTCGTCTCGTACACGACGACGAGCCCGAGCCCCGCCAGGAACGTCGGGAGCAGGGAGTTGAGCGTGAACCGCTTGTCGAGGATCCCGGTGATGGTGGAGAGAATCGTTCCGAACATCGACTAGCCCGCGAACTCGCAGTGCTTCGGGTGCTTGCACGGCTCCGGTGGAAGCGGTGGCATGGTGACGTAGCTCGCGCACGTGGAACAGTGCCGAATCGTCGTCGGCCCGTGCAGCACTACGGCGATGCCGAACGCCCGCGTCTGGCGCAGCCGCCCGTGTGCGGAGACGCTGCCGATCGCCTCGGTGAAGGAGCCGTGATCGAGCGCGTCGATCGTGTCGGCGGCCGTGCCGTTGGGTCCCACCACGAGGAGCTGCGCATCGGAGGACACCGCGATCTGCTCGAGCGCGATGTTCGCCCGGATTCGGAGCGGTTCGAGATCGAGCTCTCCGATGGGACGGCCGGCGACCGCGACGTCGGCCTCGGCGGACCCTTCGACGGCCTGCCGAGTCGTGTATCCGAGGATGTCGGAGCTCCCGAGCACGAAGTACTCGTCGTCGGGGAGGTGCGATTGCCCTGCGCTCAGCTCCAGGACGACTCGGACCGGAACGTCGTCGTCCACGAGGAAGATCATGCGTGTGCCCCTTCGCCGTCGCGAACGCTAGCCAAGTCCAGCGTCTACCGTCATCCCCGGTCCGTCCTACCCCAGGAGCCCACCGTGCACACGCGCATCTGCGACGTCTTCGGCATCGAGTACCCGATCTTCGCCTTCACCCACTGCCGCGACGTCGTGGCGGCCGTGAGCAAGGCGGGAGGCCTCGGCGTCCTCGGCGCGGTGGGCTACAGCCCCGAGCAGCTCGAGGTGGAGCTGGCCTGGATCGACGAGCACGTCGACGGCAAGCCCTACGGCGTCGACTTCGTGATGCCGTCGAAGGCGATGGAGGTCGACGGCCACGACCCCGCCGAGCTCCGTGCCCAGGTGCAGGAGCTGATCCCCGAGCAGCACCGGGAGTTCGTCGACGAGCTCATCGACCGCTTCGACCTCCCCCGCGGGGACGTGCAGCAGGGCGACGGCGGCATGGGCGGCGTGGTGGGCTGGATCCCGGAGGTCGCGCACCAGCTGGTGGAGGTTGCGTTCGCGCACCCGATCTCGCTCGTGGTGAACGCGCTCGGCACGCCTCCACCCGACGTGATCGAGCTCGCCCACTCGCGCGGGGTGAAGGTCGCGGCGCTCGCGGGCAAGGCCGTACACGCGGAGCGTCATGTGATGAACGGCATCGACGTCGTGATCGCGCAGGGCACCGAAGCCGGCGGGCACACCGGCGACGTGGCGACGATGGTGCTGATCCCCGAGGTGGTCGACGCCGTGGGCGACCAGGTGCCCGTGCTGGCTGCGGGCGGCATCGGCACGGGCCGCCAGATCGCGGCCGCGCTCGCGCTCGGCGCCGACGGCGTGTGGATGGGGTCGGTCTGGCTGGGCACCGCGGAGAGCGACTCGCGCCCCGAGCAGCTCGAGGCCTACCTGAAGGCGACGTCGAGCGACACCGTGCGGTCGAAGAGCTACACGGGCAAGCCCGCGCGGATGCTGCGCACGCCGTGGACCGACGCGTGGGAGGCCCCCGACTCGCCGGGCACGCTCCCGATGCCGTTGCAGAACATCCTGATCGCTCCCGCGAACCAGGCGTACTACCGCGCCGGACGGGTCGACGAGTTCTTCGTGCCGGTGGGACAGATCGTCGGGTCGATGAAGCAGGTGCGTCCGGTCCGCGACGTCATGTTCGACATGGTGAACGAGTACCTCGACACCATGGAGCGCCTGAACCGCATCACCGACGCCGAGGAGTAGCGCGGCGGGGCGTCAGCCGACGGCTTTGCGGGTGACCTTGCGCCAGAGCGGGCGATAGGCCTCCAGACCGTCGCTCGACAGCACCTGGTCGGGACCCGACGCGATCGAGACACGTTCGGGGATCGTGCCCCACACTTCGACGAAGTTGTCGATCCAGTACTGGACCGTCTCGGTGTAGTCGCGGGTGAACGTGCGGGCCGAGCAGATCACGAGCCCGTGCGGCGTGCGCTTCGGCACCATCTTGCGCACCACGTCGACCCGCGGCCACTCCACGCCGCCGACGCGGGTCGGGATGACGACCGCGTCGGCCCGCTCGAGCGCATGGCCGATGATCTGCTCGTTGCCCGGGGGCGAGTCGACGATGACGACCTGGTCGTCGTCGGCCGCGTTGAGGGCCTTGGCCAGCATCCGCTCGGTCGGCGCCTCGATGAGCTGCACCGATTCGAGCGACGGGTCCTCGGAGCACTCGAGCCAGTCGGCCGCGCTGGCCTGGGCGTCGGCGTCCACGACGACGACCTCCTTGCCCGCGGCGGCAGCCAGGGCGGCCAGGTAGATGCAGGTGGTGGTCTTGCCCACCCCGCCCTTCAGGGCGGCCACGACGATCTTCATGGCGGGGCACGCTATCGGGTGGGGAGGCGCTGCGTCCGGGGCCGGGCCTAGGGTCGGGCCCATGACCGACCTCACCCCTGATCTCGCGGCCGATCCCTTCGACCAGACCGGCCGGGTGGTGGTGATCACGGGGGGTGGCACCGGCATCGGCCGGGCCACCGCCCTGCTGTTCGCCCACCACGGGGCCGACGTGGTGCTGGCCAGCCGGAAGGTCGAGAACCTGGAGGGTGTGGCCACCGAGGTGCGGAAGGCCACCGGCCGGCGGGCCGAGGTCATCGCCACCGACGTGCGCGACGTCGAGCAGTGCGAGTGGCTGATCGACGCGAGCATCGAACGGCTCGGCCGGATCGACGTCCTGGTCAACAACTCCGGCGGCAGCCACACCTACCCGTTCGCATCCTGGACCCCCGACCGGTTCCAGAACATGGTCGACCTGAACCTGCGCAGCACCTTCGTGCTCTCGCACCGGGTCGCGTCCCACATGACCGGGCGCGGGAGCGGCTCGATCGTCAACGTGTCGTCCGGGGCGGCGGCGATGGGCCTCCCCGACGTCGCGCCCTACGGGGCGGCCAAGGCCGGAGTGGAGAACCTGACCATGAGCTTCGCCGCTGCGCTCACCCCGCTGGGCGTGCGGGTGAACTGCGTGCGGGTCGGTGCGATCAAGTCGGAGGGATTCCTCCGCGCGATGGACAAGGCGGGCCGCGACCCCGACGAGGTCGGTGGTCG
>Ga0302321_100000928_pt1 | contig 25254 bp, 30 predicted proteins | sample Fen_T0_1_FD_202505 | JGI IMG/M metagenome (GOLD analysis project Ga0302321, IMG submission 202505) | Peat permafrost microbial communities from Stordalen Mire near Abisko, Sweden - Fen_T0_1 | ecosystem: Environmental > Terrestrial > Soil > Wetlands > Permafrost | place: Sweden: Abisko...
AAAAAGCCCAAAAAAATGTTATAAAAAGCATTAATTCACTAAAAATAAATAAAAGCATTCCTTTTTTTAATCCTTTTTTAACTTGTTTTGTATGTTGTCCTTCATAAACTGCTTCTCTAATTATATCTCTAAACCAAGAATATATCGTTAAAATAAGTAAAAATATACTTAGAAAAAATAAAGAAATATTAGTATAATTGTGAAAGTATAAAACTATACTAGAAGTAAAAAACAATAAACTAAAAGAAATAATAAAAGGCCAAGGACTTTTATTTACTAAATGATATGGATGTTTATATATATTTATTTTTTTTAAAAGTAATTCTTGTTTATCTTTATTTGAATTTAACATTTATTTTTTTATAATTAAAATAATAATAAATATTACTATAATCTTTATTTATTAATTATTATTATTTTGTTAAATATTAAATAATATTGGATTTGAACCAATAACTTTTTCGGTGTAAACGAAATACTCTACCATTGAGCTAATTATTTTTTAATAAAAAAATTTTAATTTTTTTATTTCTTTATAATAATTTTTTTTTTTAATTATTAATGAACCTTTGTTTTTTATTGCTTGTAATATTTTCTTTGTTACTATTTCATAATTAATTTGATTTTTTTTTATAATTAACCATTTTATTGAGATTTTTATTTGTTTATCTTTAAATAAATAAATAAAAGTATATAACTTAGATTTTTTTTTTCTTTTTCTTTTTTTATTTATTTCTATATATTTTAATTTTGGTGCTGTTTTTCTAAGAAAAGTTTTTATTATTTTATTAGGATTTTTTTTAGTTTTTTTTTTTATATTTATTAATATATTTTTAATTATTTTTTCTGCTTTATTTTTTTTACCTCTTTTTAATAATATTTTTATAAAAAGTTTTTTATTGTTGTTATTTTCGTAATTTAGTTCCATATTTTGATCTAGAAGTTTTTCTTTTTAAAATTCCCAATAAATCGTATTTACCTCTAATTAAATGATATTTAACTCCAGGTAAATCAGGTACTCGACCACCTCTTAGTAAAACTATTGAATGTTCTTGTAAAGTATGTCCTATACCAGGTATATAAGAAATTACAATATATTTATTGGTCAATTTCACTTTAGCAACTTTTCTTAAAGCTGAATTTGGTTTTTTTGGTGTTTTATTAAAAATTTTTATACAAATTCCCTTTTTTTGCGGATTTTTTGTTAAAGCAGGACTTTTATTTTTTTTAATTTTTTTTAATCTTTTTTGTTTTTTTAAAAATAATTGATTGATTGTTGGCATTAATATATTTTTAGGCCTAAGTGGACTTGAACCACTGACTTTACACTTATCAGGCGTATACTCTTAAACCACTGAGTTATAGGCCTTTGAAATAAAAGGATTCGAACCTTTGCTTATTCGTACCAAAAACGAAAGCCTTACCACTTGGCTATATTTCAAAAATAATATGCTTAGAAAGAGTTGAACTTTCATTTTTTAGATTCGTAATCTAAATCTTTATCCTTTTAAGTTATAAGCATTTTTTTTTATTTTAAAAATAATTTTTTTATTTTTATTAAAAATTTTTTTTATATATATTAAAAAATTAATTAAATTAATAAAATTATAGAAAAATATTTCAATATTTATAATATATTCTTTATAAATAAAATGTTCACGTGATTTTTTATGAACATGTGGCGATCTTAGTAAAGTAAAAATTTTTTTTTTATTTTTAATTTTATAAATTCCATAAATTTTGATTTTTTTAAAGTTTCCTTTTTTTTTTATAAATTCTATTGTTTTTATAATTGTATCCTTTTTTTGTATTGTTTTAATTGTAATTTTTAAAATAAAGTTCATTATAATAAATATTTAGAAGTGGACTTGAACCACTGACACAAAGATTTTCAGTCTTTTACTCTAACCAACTGAGCTATCTAAATGAAAATTGCTTTAAATAAATAATACTTATATTGTTATAGTATTAGTAAAATTAATTCTCTCTATATAGAATATAGTTTTCAATAAAAAAGAAAAATGAACAATAAATTAAAAAAAAAATATAAATTAAAAAAAATTAATAAAATTCATACTAAATATAAATATATTTTTATTTTTAGATATATTAATATTTTTAATAAAAAATTAATAGAAATAAAAAAAGATTTAAAAAAAAACAATATAAAATCATTAATAATAAATAAAAATTTAATAAAAAAAATAAAATTACAAGGTGGAATATTGATCTTATATACTAATAAATATAATTTTAATATAATAAAAAAATTCATTATTTATAATAATTTGGAATTTTTATTTTTATTAAATAAAAATAATATATATTCACAAAATAAAATAAATAAATTAAATATAAATAAAAAATTAAATATAAATATAATAATTCCTTATATTTTTTTACTAAATTTAATAAAAAAAATATATAAGGTGAATATAGCTTAAAGGTAGAGTATTAAACTGTGAATTTAAATGTTATGGGTTCAAATCCCATTATTCACCCTTATAACAAGAATAAAAGCTTATTTTATATAAATAATGTTTTTACAACATAATATCTGCCACTTTGATATTGCAGAATCTTGGCAATTAAGTTTTCAAGATCCAGCAACACCTGTGATGGAAGGAATTATTAATTTTCATCATGATTTATTTTTTTTTTTATTAATAATTCTTTTTTTTGTTTGTTGGTTATTATTTAGAATAATAATATTATTTAATGAAAAAAAGAATAAAAAATCCTCCACATTAGTACATAGTACTTTTATTGAAATTATTTGGACACTTTTACCTGCTTTAATTTTATTAATAATTGCTATACCTTCTTTTGCTTTATTATATTCAATGGATGAAGTTATAGATCCTATAATTACAATTAAAATTATAGGTAATCAATGGTATTGGAATTATGAATATTCTGATAATTTAGAGAATAAAAAAGAATCTATAATTTTTGATAGTTATATGATACAAGATAATAATTTGGAATTAGGACAATTTAGATTATTGGAAGTAGATAATAGAATTATAATTCCACTAAGAACACATATAAGATTATTAATAACTGCTTCTGATGTTTTACATTCTTGGGCTATACCTTCTTTTGGTATAAAATTAGATGCTTGTCCTGGTCGTTTAAATCAAACAACACTTTTTGTAAAAAGAGAAGGAGTTTTTTATGGTCAATGTAGCGAATTATGCGGAATAAATCATGGGTTTATGCCTATTGTTGTTGAAGTAGTTTCATTAAGAGATTATTTAATTTGGTTAAAAAATAAAAGTTAAAATGAAATTTTTTTTAAAACTTTTATTTTTTTTTATTATTTTTTTTTTATTATTTTCTGATTTTAAAAATATAAAAAATAAAATAAAACATTATTATGTTAAAAAATAAAGAAAAAATAAAACAATGGTTTAATAAATGGTTTTTTTCAACAAATCATAAGGATATTGGTACTTTATATATAATTTTTGGTTCTTTTGCTGGTCTAATAGGAACTACTTTTTCACTATTAATAAGAATGGAATTGGCACAACCTGGTAATCAAATTTTTCAAGCAAACTATCAATTATATAACGTTATAGTAACAGCTCATGCATTTCTTATGATTTTTTTTATGGTAATGCCAATATTAATAGGTGGTTTTGGTAATTGGTTCATTCCTTTAATGATTGGCGCACCTGATATGGCTTTTCCTAGAATGAATAATATAAGTTTTTGGTTATTACCACCAGCATTATTATTATTATTATCTTCAGCATTAGTTGAATCTGGTGCAGGAACCGGTTGGACAGTATATCCTCCCTTATCAAGTATACAAGCACACTCTGGTCCTTCTGTTGATTTAGCAATTTTTAGTATTCATTTAACAGGAATTTCTTCATTGTTAGGTGCAATTAATTTTCTTTCAACTATTATTAATATGCGAATACCTGGTTTAACCTTTTATAGATTACCTCTTTTTGTTTGGGCTATATTTATAACAGCATTTTTATTATTATTAACTTTACCTGTTTTAGCTGGTGCAGTTACTATGTTATTAACAGATAGAAATTTTAATACTTCTTTTTATGATCCTTCAGGTGGTGGCGATCCAATATTATATCAACATCTTTTTTGGTTTTTTGGTCATCCTGAAGTTTATATTCTTATTTTACCGGCTTTTGGTATAATAAGTCATGTTATTTCCACATATTCAAAAAAAAATATTTTTGGATATTTAGGTATGGTTTATGCTATGTTATCAATAGGTTTATTAGGTTCTATTGTATGGGCACATCATATGTTTACAGTAGGTCTTGATATAGATACTAGAGCTTATTTTTCAGCAGCAACTATGATAATAGCTGTACCTACAGGTATTAAGATTTTTAGTTGGCTTGCTACTATGTGGGGAGGAACTTTGAAAATCAAAACTCCAATGTTATTTGTATTAGGTTTTTTATTATTATTTGTTATAGGTGGAGTTACAGGAGTTATTATGTCAACATCAGGTATTGATATAGCTATACACGATACTTATTATATTGTGGCCCATTTTCATTATGTTTTATCTATGGGAGCTGTTTTTGGAATTTTTGCTGGATTTTATTATTGGATAGAAAAAATAACAGGACTAAAATATCCTGAAATATTAGGACAAATTCATTTTTGGCTATTTTTTATAGGTGTAAATTTAACTTTTTTTCCTATGCATTTTTTAGGATTGGCTGGTATGCCTAGAAGAATTCCCGATTTTCCAGATATATATAGTCAATGGAATGCAATATCTTCTTATGGCTCTTATATATCTTTTTTTTCTGTTTTTTTATTTTTATATATTATATACAAAATATTAGTACTTGATAATAAAAAGGAAATAAAGCCCCTTTAGTCTACAGGTTAGGACATTGCCTTTTCACGGCAAAAAAATGAGTTCAATTCTCATAAGGGGTATTTATTTTTATAAATAAAAATAAAATGATAATTTACTTTTTTGTATATGTAAATATATATAATGGCCGTTGAATTATCATATATACTTGAATCAAAAATAAGAAATTTTCAAGATGAAAAAAGTCTTCAAGAAACTGGTGTTGTTATTTCAATGACTGATGGTATTGCTAAATGTTACGGTTTAACAAATATACAAGCTGGTGAAATGGTTGAATTTAATAATGGAACAATAAAGGGAATGGCTTTAAATTTAGAACCAGATGTTGTAGGTGTTGTTGTTTTTAGTAATGATAGAGATATACAAGAAGGAAATTTTGTTAAAAGAACAGGTTCTGTTGTAAATGTTTCTGTTGGTTTAGAATTACTAGGTCGTGTTGTTAATGCTTTAGGTGAACCTATTGATGGTAAAGGACCAATAAATGGTAAAAAAAAAAGTCGAGTAGAAATTAAAGCTCCTGGTATTATGCCAAGACAAAGTGTTAAAGAACCCTTACAAACAGGGTTAAAAGCTGTTGATAGTTTAATTCCAATTGGTAGAGGACAACGGGAACTAATTATTGGTGATAGACAAACTGGAAAAACTTCTATAGCAATAGATACTATAATAAATCAAAAAAAACCCCATTTTGATAAAGATATACAAAATCAAATATTTTGTATATATGTAGGTATAGGACAAAAAAGATCAACAATAGCACAATTAATAAAAACTTTAGATGAAAAAAATTCTTTATTTTATTCAATTATCGTTGCAGCTACTGCATCTGATTCTGCTCCTTTACAATTTTTAGCACCTTATACTGGATGTGCTTTAGGTGAATTTTTTAGAGATAATGGAAAACATGCTATTATTTTTTATGATGATTTATCAAAACAAGCAGTTGCTTATAGACAAATGTCTTTATTATTAAGAAGACCTCCTGGTCGAGAAGCTTATCCTGGTGATGTTTTTTATTTACATTCTAGATTATTAGAAAGAGCTGCAAAAATGAATAATAAATTAGGTGGTGGTTCTTTAACTGCATTACCTATTATTGAAACACAAGCAGGTGATGTGTCAGCCTATATACCAACAAATGTTATTTCAATAACAGATGGTCAAATTTTTTTAGAAAGTGAATTATTTAATCAAGGACAAAGACCAGCTATTAGTGTAGGTTTATCAGTTAGTCGTGTTGGTTCTTCAGCACAAATAAAAGCTATGAAACAAATAGCAGGTACTATGAAACTTGAATTAGCTCAATTTAGAGAAGTACAAGCTTTTGCTCAATTTGGTTCAGATTTAGATATAACTACTCAACAACAATTACATCGAGGTTTAAGATTAACAGAAATGTTAAAACAAGATTTAAATAAACCTTTATCTATAGAAGATCAAATAATTATTATTTTTATGGGAGTAAAAGGTTTTTTAGATAAAATTGAATTAAATAAAGTTTTATCTTTTGAAGAATTATGGTTAGATTTTATTAAAAAAAATTATTCAGATATTTTAAAAGAAATTCTAGTAAAAAAAGAATTTTCTAAAGAATTAAATAAAAAATTATTTTCTTTAGCAAAAAATTTTACTAAAAATTATTTAAGCAACAAATAATATCATATTAATACTTATTATTTTCTTATTAAATAAATTTCAATTAAATTTAAAAAAGGTATTATAAAAATAAAAAAAATAAAATAATAAATCATAGCATAAAAACCTATATTTACATAAGGATATTCAACAGGCATTTTTCCAACCCAACCTAAAAAAATAAAATCTACTATAAATAACCAATAAAAATATTTAAATATTGGTCTAAAGAAGGTACTTCTAATTTTATTTTTACTAATAAAGGGTATTATTAATAAAATAAGTAAAGAAAAAAACATAAAAAATACACCACCTATTTTATTAGGTACTGATCTTAAAATTGCATAAAAAGGTAAAAAATACCATTCAGGTACAATATGTAAAGGTGTTTTCATTGAATTTGCTTCAATATAATTATCTGGGTGACCTAATATATTTGGAAAATAAAAAATGAAAAAGAAAAAAAATAATAATAAAGATAGTAAACTAAATAAATCTTTAACATAAAAATATGGATAAAAACTTATATTTTCTGTTTTTGAAATTAAACCTAAGGGATTATTTGATCCTTTTTGATGTAAAAAAATTAAATGTAATATTATAAAAGCACAAAGAATAAAAGGTAAAGTAAAATGAAAACTAAAAAATCTATTTAAAGTTGGATTATTTACTGAAAAACCGCCCCATAACCAATTTACTATATCATTACCAATAAAAGGTATTGCTGAAAATAAATTTGTAATAACAGTAGCACCCCAAAAACTCATTTGACCCCAAGGTAAAACATAACCCATAAAAGCTGTTGCCATCATTATAATAAAAATTATTACTCCAGAACACCAAAGAATTTTTCTTGGTGCAATATAAGATCCATAATATAATCCTCTAAAAATATGAATATATACTACAAGAAAAAAAAAAGAAGCACCATTTGAATGCATATAACGTAAAAACCAACCATTATTTATATCTCGCATAATATGTTCAATACTATTAAAAGCAAAATTAATATGTGGTGTATAGTGCATTGCTAAAAAAATACCAGTTATTATTTGAACAACTAGCATTAATCCAGATAATGAACCAAAACTGTAAAAGTAATTTATATTTAAAGGTGTAGGATAATCAATTAAATGATTATTAAAAATAAAAGATAAAGATTTTTTATTCCATCGCATTTTTAGTTATTAAGGTTGAAAAGGGATTCGAACCCATATATTAATTAATAATTATAGTTTAGCAAACTATTGCCTTACCATTAGACTATTCAACCAACTTCTTTGATAGGATTTGAACCTATAACCTTATGGTTAACAGCCATTTGCTCTACCATTGAGCTACAAAGAATTTATTTCAAATTATGAAAAAAATAACAAGAAAAATAGGATTTGAACCTATAAAAAAAGATTTGGAGTCTTTTATTTTACCAATTAAATTATTTTCTTATATTCTACATTTTATTAAATTTTTTTCTAAATAAAATAAAAAACATTAATAAAACTTATAATGAATAACAAAATATAAATTTCACTTTATTATTATTTATGCAAAAAAAATTATTTTTTAAATTTATATATTTATTTTCTTTTTTTCATACTTTATTAATCTTTAATAGAAGAATATTATTAAAATGTTACGTATTATTAATAAAAAAATAGAAAATAATAAAAAAATAGTTTATGCCTTAAAAATTATTTATGGAATAAATATAAATACTTCAAAAAAAATTTGTAAACATATAGGTATTAATCCAAATAATTTAACTATAAATATTGAGGATTATCATAAAAATCGTTTAATAAAATATATAAAAGAAAATATAATTATTGAACATTTTCTAAAAGAAAAAGAAAAAATATATATAAATAAATTAATACAAAATAAAAATATAAGAGGTATTAGACATTTTTTTGGTTTACCTGTTCGTGGTCAACGAACACATAGTAACGCTAAAACAGCAAAAATTTTGAGAAAAAAATGAAAAAAAAAATTAATATAAGTTTATATAATTTACATATAAAAAGTTCATTAAAAAATACATTAATAAATTTAAATAAAAAAAACGGTGAAAAAATAAAACAATGGTCTACAAAATCTTTTAAAAAATCTAAAATAAAAAAAAATAGTTCTTATAATATTTATTTATTAGCATTAAATATACTTAAATATTTAAATTTAATAAAAATAAAAGAAATAAATATTTATATTGAAGGAATTGGTATAGGTAAAACTAATATTATAAAGAATTTTGATCAAAATAAAATTAAAATTTTTTTTATTTTCAATAGAACTAATATATCTTTTAATGGTTGTAAAAAGAAGAAAAAAAAAAGACATTAATTGAAAAATGGGTAGATGATCGAGTTGGTTTAAGGTATCAGTCTTGAAAACTGAAGTATTTTTAATACCGTGGGTTCAAATCCCACTCTATCCTTAATTAAAAGCTAAAGATGGATTTGAACCATCATAAAAGGATTTGCAGTCCTTTACATTACCTTTATGTTATTTAGCCTTTTAAAATGAAAAAAAAAATATATAAATTTACAAATAATTTGATTTTATCAGACGGTTCTTATATAAAAGAAAATTTTATTAAATATTTTAAGAATAATCAAATATTTTTTAATTTTTTAAAAAAAAATTATAAAAAAAAAAATAAATAAAAATTAAAAATTCATAAATAAATAAAAATAAAATAATAAAAATAAATTGATAGAACAAATCTAAAGGTAAAAGTATATTTATAGTTAATATAAGAATAATAAATATTATTCTTCTAAATTTTATTATATTTTTTATTTTTATTATTTTATAAAAAATAATATTTATGCTTAAAAATAAAAATAAAAATAATAAATACATACAACAATAATAAATTAAAATAAAAGTAATTAGTTTATTTATACTTGGTTCAAAAAAAATATTTAAGTTATTTTGTTCAAATTGTTTATTATACTTTGTTAGAATAATTAAAATGTTAGGTAATATTTTTCTAAAAATAAATAAATTTATTATATAATTAAAAACTAAAAAATATAAATAATTTTTTATTAAAAAAAAATTTTCATATTTAAAAAGTCCAAAAGAAAAAAAAAACCAAAATTGGAAAATAAAACCAAAAATAAATACTATTACTGAAAGTATAAAAGATAATAAAATATTAATAAAAAAAAAATCATAAATATTCGTAAAAATAAGATAAGAAATTATTTCATATTTATTTATAAATATTGAAAAAAGAAAAAAGATTTGTTTTGAAAAACAACAACAAATCATAAATAAATATATAAAATTAATTAAAGAAAAAATAAGATTATATTTTAATTCAAAATAATGTAAATGTAAATAAGTTTTTATATATATATTTTAAAAAAGTTTTAACTTTTTTCTCTAATATAATATACTTTTTAAATAAAAATTTAAAAGCTTTAACCTACTTGGTGAAATGGTATACACGATAGATTTAAAATCTATTCCTTTAGGTTATTGGTTCAAGTCCAATAGTAGGTAAAAAAATCAAAGTGATGAAATTGGTATACATATTACACTTAGAATGTAAAGCTTTAAAAGCAATATGGGTTCAAATCCCATCTTTGATAAAATACGAGATAGAGTAATTGGTTAACTCAACAGGCTCATAATCTGTGTTATATGGGTTCGAATCCCATTCTCGTTAAAATAAAAAAAATGATTCAAAAAAGAACAATAATTAAAATAAATGATAATAGTGGTATAAAAATAGGACAATGTATTAAAATATATAAAAAAGCTTTTGGAAAAATAGGAGACAAAATATTAATTTCTGTTAAAAAAGTACATTTAAATAAAAAAAATATAAAAATAAAAAAAGGTGATTTATTTAAAGCATTTATTATTCAAACTAAGTATAAAAAAGCAACAACAATAAAAAATATTATAAGATTTGATAATAATTGTGTAATAATATTAAATAATCAAAGTAAACCAATAGGAACAAGAATTTTTGGACCAATTACTTCGGAATTTAGAAAAAATAAAGAATTTAAAATAATTTCTTTATCTTCAAATATTTTATAAATGTTAAAGAATTATTATAAGAATATAGTTATATATAATTTTTTATTAAAAAATAAAGTAAAAAATATTTTTTGTTTAATACAAATAAAACAAATTAATATAAGTTTTAAAAATAAAAATTTAGATAAAAAAAAAATCATAAATATTTTTCTTTTTTTAAAATTATTTTCAAATCAAAAATTAAAAATTAAAAAAAATAAAATTAATATAAAAATAAAAAAAGAAGATATTATTAATATAAAAATAAATGTTAAAAAAAAGAATTTTTTTTCTTTTTTAGAAAAAATTTTGCTTTTTAATAATAATAATGAAATTAAAATTAATAAAAAAAATATTATAATAAAAATTAATAATGTTTTCAATTTTTTAGAATTTAAAAACGAATATTATAAATTTAAAAATATAATACCAATAAAAGTAAATATATATTTTAATAATAACAAAAATTTAAAATTATTATTAAATTATTTTTTTATTTAAAAAAGCAAAAATAACTCAAAGGTAGAGTATAATCTTGCCAAGATTAAAGTTGAGGGTTCAAATCCCTTTTTTTGCTTTTGTAATCCTTTTATGATTGAAAAAAAAATAAAACCAAAAACACCATCACAACGACAAACAATATTATTAAAAAAACTTCTTTTAAGTAAAAAATATAAAAATAAAAAATTAATAAAAGGTTTTAAAAAAGCTAATGGAAAAAACAATTCAGGTAAAATTACAGTTAAACATCGTGGTGGCGGTCATAAACGTTTATACAGATTAATTGAATTTAATAGATATGAACAAAATGAAGGTTTTGTTTATAAAATATTATATGATCCTAATAGATCTGCAAACATAGCATTAATAAAAAAAGAGAAAAAAGAATTTTTTATTTTAGCACCGGAAAATTTACTTATAAATCAATATATTCAAAGTTCACAAAAAGCCTCTTTAACTATTGGAAATGCTTTACCTATAAATAATATTCCTATAGGAAGTTTAATACATAATATAAGTTTAAAGCCTAAAAAAGGAGGACAACTAATTAGAAGTGCTGGAACTTTTGCACAAATAATACAAAAAATTAATAATAAATATGCTAAAATTAGATTAAGTTCTGGAGAATTAAAAATAATATTATTAAGTTGTTATGCTACTTTAGGTATTGTTTCTAATAGTAATTATAAATTAATTAAAAGAGGTAAAGCTGGCCGTTCTAGATGGTTAAATAAAAGACCTAAAGTTAGGGGTGTAGCTAAGAATCCTGTGGATCATCCACATGGTGGTGGCGAAGGTAAAACAAGTGGTGGTCGACCTTCTGTAACTCCAAAAGGATTAATAACAAAGGGAGTATCTACAAGAAAAAAAAGTAAAAAAAAATTATTATTTATTTAATACAAAATGTCTAGAATAAAAACTAAGGGAATTTTTTTTAAAGTAAAATTAACAAAAGATAAAGAATGGATAAAAATTTATAATAAAAATTTAACAATTTTACCAGAATATATCAATAAAATTATAAATGTTTATAATGGAAATTCTTTTATAAATATTAAAATTTCTAAAGATATGATTGGTTATAAATTCGGTGAATATATATACACAAAAAAAAAATTTTCATATAAAAAAAAAATAAAAAATGGGTCAAAAAATAATACCAATAAGTTTAAGATTAAATAAAAGAAAAAATTGGAAATCACTTTGGATTGCTGAAAAAGAAGAATATTCTTTTTTATTTTATTTAGATTTAGAAATACGTAAGTATTTTTTATTTTTAATTAATAATAAAGAAATTGAATTAATTAATTTAGATATAAAAAAAAAATCAAATAATATAAATATTTATATATTTTTTAATCATAAAAGAAAAAGTTCAAAAATTTATTCAATAACAAAAAATGATATTGAAAAAATAATTAATAAATTAAATATATATTATAATAATTATTTTTTTAAAATTTTTTTAATAAAAATAAAAATAGAAAAAAAAAAACGAATTAAAAAACAATTTCAAAAAGCTTTTAATATTGTGAAAAGAAGATATAGAATAAATTTCTATAATAAACAAATGATATATACTTTTAGTTATGCTTTTTTTACAAAAAATACAAATATTATTTTAATTTTAATAAAAAAATTATTAGAAAATAAAAAAATACATAAAAAAATAATAAAAAATATTAATAATATTTTAGAAATTTTTTTTATTTTATTTTCCAATATAATAGGATATAGAATTCAATTTAAAGGACGTTTAAATGGCTATAGAAGAAAAAAAAAAATAATTTATCAAAAAGGAAAAATTCCTTTAAGTACTTTAAAATATAATATTAAATACAATTTTAATGAATTTAAAACACCTTCAGGAATTTGTAGTATAAAATTATGGCTTTTTATTAAAAATTAAACTTTATGCTATTTCCACAAAAAAATAAATATAAAAAACAATTTAAGGGAAAATTAAAGGGAAAAACATCAAAAGGTAATAAAATTAAATTTGGTAAATATGCTATTAAAAGTTTAAAAGAAATAAATTTATCAGCTAATGAAATTGAATCAGCTAGACGAATAATCATAAAAAAAATGAATCATCTTGGTTTTTTATGGATTAGAATTTTTTCAGATATTCCTGTTTCTAAAAAAGCAACTGAAAATAGAATGGGTAAAGGTAAAGGTAATATTTCTTTTTTTGTTTCAAAAGTTAAAAAAGGTCAAATTCTTTTTGAATTAAGCGGTTTTTCTTTAAATGAAGCAAAATTGATTTTAAAAGCAGGTTCTAATAAATTACCAATAAAAACAAAATTTATACAAAAAGGCTTATAGTTTAATTGGTTAGAACATGCCGCTCATAACGGTATTATTATAGGTTCAAATCCTATTAAGCCTAATATTTTATATTTATAAAAAAAATATGTACAAATTAAAAAAAAAAAAAATAATAAAAAATAAAAATTGTTCAAAAAAAATATTTACAAATGATAAAAAAATATATAACGAAATAATTTTATATAAATTAAAAAATTTCAATATTTTAGAATTTACAGAAAATAAAAATATTTATATACCAAAAAAAAAAAGCAAATCTTTTTTTACTCTTAATAAAAAATTTAAAAATAAAGTATCTTTTAATTATACTTTAAATTATAATATTTTATATAATTTTAATAAAATTATGTTTATTTTTAATAAAATAAATATAAAAGGTCGTATTTTCTCTTTTTATATAAAAAGAGAAAATAATTTTATTTTTTGTATTTTATTTTTAGGTATTATTTTTTATATAAAAAATAATAATTTATATGATTATTATTTTATTATTTATAATAAAAATAATATATATAAAAAAATAAATAAAAAAAATAAATATAATTATTATAAAAAAAAAAATAAAATAGAACAATTAATTAGATTTAATTTTAATTCAAAATATATTAAAATGAATATAAATAAAAGTAAAAAATTTTTTTTTACACGTATTTCTTATGTTGAAAAAATAAAAAGTAATTTTTCAAGAAAAATAAAACCAAAAATAAATAAATATGCCACAATTTGATCAATTTTCATTTTTTACACAAGTTTCTTGGTTTTTATTTTTATTTTTTTCTTTTTATTTTTTATTTATTTATTTATATTTACCAAAAATTTGCTATAATTTAAAATTTAGAAAAAAAAAAATAAATTTTAATAATTTAAAAAAAAACCAAATAATTTTTGAAAAAATAAATATAATATTAACAAAAAATACTATTAATAAATTTTTTTTTTTAAAATTTACAAAAGGACTACAAAATAAAATAAAAACATATATTTTTAATAAAAAAAATAATAAATATATATTTTTTAAAGAAAAAATTCAAAAAGAAAGCAAAAAAATTCTTTTTAATAATTTTTTAGTTTATAAAAAAATTTTTATTTAATTTAAAATGTATAGCTCAGTTGGTAGAGCACCGGACTTTTAATCCGTGTGTCTTGGGTTCGAATCCCAATACATTTAGGGGATATATTTCAATAGGTAGAATATATGTTTTGCAAATATAAGGTTATAGGTTCAAATCCTATTATCTCCAATGAAAAAAAAAATTAAAAAAAATATAAAACAAAGATATTTATTTAGCTTTTTTGAAAAAAAAAGATTAATTTTAAAAATAATTGAAAAAAATTTAAATATTGAAAAAATTAAAAGATTAAAAGCACAACAAAAAATAATTCTTTTTAATCAAAATTCTTCGATTACACGTATTAAAAATATTTGTATATTAACTGGTCGTTCTAGAAGTATTTATCGTTTATTTAAAATTTCAAGAATTCAACTTAGAAAATTAATATCAGAAAAAAAATTACCAGGTTTTTATAAATATAGTTGGTAATTATACTACGAGTTATGAGTAATTTAGCAAATTTAATTTCTGGATTAAGAAACGGATCTTTAGCAAAAAAAGCAAAAATAATACAACAATATTCAAAAAAAAATATAAATATTTTAAATATTTTAATTAAGGAAGGTTTTATAAAAAATTATATAATAGAAGAAAAAAAAATAATAATTTTTTTAAAATATAAAAATAATAAATCTATTATAAAAGAAATAATCTATATAAAAAATAAAGAAAAAAATATATATATAAAAAATAAAGATTTATATAAAATTAAAAGTAAATTTTTTTTATTATCTACGACTAAAGGTATTTTAACAGTAATGGAAGCAAAAAAATTAAATATAGGTGGTAAACTATTATGTAGATTATGCTAAAAATAAAAAAAAATAATAAAAAAAAAAATTATTATTTTAATAATTTTTTTTGCACTGTTGATTTTTTTTTTATAGATAAAATATTTTTAATACCACAAAATATTAAAATAAAAATTAAAAATGATAAAATATATTTAAAAGGTTTTTTAGGTAAAGTGAATTTTAAATTTTCAAAAAATATTAACTTTTTTATAACTTATAATAAATTTTTATTTATACTTAATAAAAAAAAAAATAAAAAAAAAATCATAAAATTATATATTAAATTAATAAAAAATAATATAAAAGGAATTTCACAAGGATTTAAAAAATTTTTAATAATAAAAGGTTTGGGTTTTAAGTTTAGAAATAAAAATAATAAAGTAGAATTGAAATTAGGTTTTAGTCATAATATTATTATCAGTATACCTAAAAAAATAAAAATAATAATAAAAAATAATAAAATTAAATTTTTTAGTTTTGATTATATACTTTTAACACAATTTATATATTATTTAAGAAGTTATAAAAAAAAAAATTATTATAAAGAAAAAGGATTATTATTTGAAAATGAAAAAATTATACTTAAAGAAGGTAAAAAAAATAAAAAATGAATAAAATAAAAATATATAAAATAAAAAAAAAAGATATTTTATTTAATATTTTAATAGAATCTAAAAACTTTTATGGTGGTAATAAAGAAAAAATTAAAAAAGATTTATTATCTTTTATCTATGGTATTAGAATAAAATACAGTATAATTAATTTAAATAAAACTTCAATATATTTAAAATATACTTTTTCTTATTTAAAGTATCTTTTAAAAAAGAAAAAAATCATATTAATTATAGGAAATACTTTTGATATTAAATTTTTCATAAATTCAAAATTTACAAAAAAAAATAAAAATATTATTTTTTTCAATGAAAAATGGATTAATGGTTTAATAACTAATAATAAAAAATGGCTTTTTGATAAAAAAAAAATATGTTTAATAATTATTTTTAGAAGTTCACTTAATGAAATTTTTTTTAAAAAAGAATTAGAAATATTGAAAGTTCCTATAATTTCAATAATTAATACAGAACAAAAAATTAATAATATTAATTATCCAATTATTGGAAATTTGACTAATAATAAATCTATTTATACTTTAATGTATTTGATTAGAAAAAAAATAATAAAATGAATAAATTAAAACCTAGAAATAAAATTTATTTTCAAGATAAAAATAATTTTTTTTATATAAAAAATAAAATTTTAAGAAAAAAAAATAAAAGAAAATGGTTTATTTTAAAAAAGAAAAAAAAAATACAAAGTATACCAGAAAATAGAAAGGATTTCTTTAAAAAAAGATTAGTTGAAAAACAAAAAGTTAAATTTTTTTATGGTTGTATACCAGACTATAAATTTAAGAAAAATTTAATTTCATTTTATGAAAATCAATTAGCTGTTATATTAGTAAGAAGTAAAAAAGTGAAAAGTATTTTCCATGCTAAACAATTAATAAATCATAAAAAAGTGAAAATTAATGATAAAAAAATAAATAAAGCTAATTACACTTTAAAAGCTGGTGATATTATAAAAATAATTAAATGATTCAAAAAAAGAAAAAAAAACCTTTTAAATTCAATTTTCATTTTGATCAAATTGCTAAAAAAACTGAAATTTTAAAAAAAAAACAATTAAAATTTGAAAAAGAAAAATTAAAAAGAGCACAAGCTGAAAAAATAAAATTTTTAAAACAATTAGCTTTTAAAAATAATAAAAAATTTATTTTTATTAAATTTTCAAAAAAATATTTAAAAAATAAAAGAAAATTTAAAAAAAATAAAAAAAAACTTTTTTTTATTAATTATTTATATAAAACAAAAAGAAATACAATATTTTTGAAAAAAACTAAAAAAATATTTAAAATATATCCTTTTGAATTAAATATAAATTTAATTAATGATTTTATAAGAGTAAAATAAAAAATAGCATTAAAAGAATGCCTTGATATTAATTAAACTTAGGACGTACAAATGCGAAAAGCTATATAAAATTTAACTTAATTAAAATATAGATTTCCTTAAGAAAACTTTTTTTTGTGAAATATAAAAATAGTGAATTGAAATATCTAAATAACTATTTTAAAAATCAAAAGAGAATCTGTTAGTAATGATGAATGAAAATGGAAAAGGTTTATTAATTTTTTAAAAATATTATTTGAATTTTTTAGAAAAAAAAACTAAAAAAGGTAAAAGTCCTGTAAGATAATAATTAAATTATATAAGTAAAAAAAATAATTAATTTTTTTTAATATTGGGGATCCACCCTCAAAACCTATAAATAATTAATAATCAATAGTGTACAAGTACTGTAAAGGAAAGGTGAAAAAGAACCAAAATGGTTTGAAAAATTCTGAAATTTAATGTTAATTATCAATTGAAACTTTTATATAAGTAACAGTGTACCTTTTGCATAATGGGCCAGCAAGTTTATTTTTATAGCAAGCTTAATTTTTTAGTAGGCGCAGTTAATTCAAGTTTTAAAAAACAAAAGTTATAAAAATAAGACCTGAAACCAAGTGATCTAACCATGAACAGATTGAAAAAAAGGTAAAACTTTTTGGAGGATTGAACTCATATATGTGGCAAAATATTGGGATGATTTGTGGTTAGGAGTGAAAGGCTAATCAAACTTGGATATAGCCGGTTTTCCACGAAATCTATTAAAGTAGAGTATTTTTTTTCTTTTTTTGGGGTAGAGCAATCATTGAGATAGGGGGTGTAAAAGCTTACTGAACTTTTAGAAACTTCGAATACAAAAAAAGTTTATTAAAATAAACAAACATTAAGCGCTAAGGTTTTTTGTTAAGAGGGAAACAGCCCTTTATTGTTTATTAAGGTCTTTAAATAAAAATTAAGTGAAAAAGGAAGTGAAAAAATAATAACAACTATTAGGTAGGCTTGGAAGCAGTCATCCTTTAAAGAAAGCGTAATAGCTCAATGGTCTAGTTTTTTTGCACTAAAAATGTATAGAGACTGAAATTTTTTACCGAAATAACAAGTTTTATTTTAGAATAAAACGGTAGTGGAACATTCTGTATATTAAAAAAGATATGTTGTAAAATATATTGAAAATATCAGAATAGAAAATGCTGGCATTAGTAACAAAAAATAATGTTAAATCATTATCACCTAAAATTTAAAGGTTTCTTTGTTAAAATTTTTTTCTTAGAATAAAACGGTCCCTAAGAATAATTGACGAAAGTAATATTTGATGGGTTTTTTATTAAAATTTTTTATAAAAAGACAAAAAAGTAATTTATTATTTTTTTCAGGAAATATTTTTATAAAATAAAACCGTACTTTAATCCGACACAGGTAAATAAGTTGAATAAACTGAGGTGTATGAGAAAACTATATTGAAGGAACTCGGCAAAATTGCTCTGTAACTTAGGAAGAAAGAGTACCTAATTTAATTAGGTGGCACTAAAAAGGGGGTTGCGACTGTTTAATAAAAACTTAGGACTCTGCTAAATGGTAACATGATGTATAGGGTCTGACACCTGCCCGGTGCTGGAAGATTAATAGGATGTATTTTTGTATTGAATATAAGTCCCAGTAAACGGCGGCCGTAACTCTGACGGTCCAAAGGTAGCGAAATTCCTTGTCGGGTAAGTTCCGACCTGCATGAATGGTGTAACGACATCCCCGCTGTCTCCAATATAGACTCAGTGAATTTGAAATATTCGTGAAGATGCGAATTTTTTATAGATAGACGGAAAGACCCCGTGAACCTTTACTACATTTTTATATTGTTATTTTATTTAATTTGTGTAGAATAAGTGGTAATCTTTTAAGCCTTTATGTAAGTAAATTGCTTGGATATAATTGAAATACCACTCTTATTAAAATAAATAACTAATATTTAAAAAATAAAAAGTATATGATTGGTAGTTTGACTGGGGCGGTCACCTCCTAAAGAGTAACGGAGGTGTACAAAGGTAAATTCAAAATGTTTTTTTAACATTTGTAGAATATAATGGTAAAATTTGCTTGACTGTAAGATAGACATATCAAACAGAAACGAAAGTTGGTCATAGTGATCCGATATTTTTTTGTGGAAAAGATATCGCTCAACGGATAAAAGGTACTCCGGGGATAACAGGCTCATGATTCCTAAGAGCTCATATCGACGGAATCGTTTGGCACCTCGATGTCGACTCATCATATCCTGGAGCTGAAAAAGGTTCCAAGGGTTTGGCTGTTCGCCAATTAAAATGGTACGTGAGTTGGGTTTAGAACGTCGTGAGACAGTTTGGTCCCTATCTTCTATAAGATAATTGAAAAAAAAAAGAATCTAACTTTAGTACGAGAGGATCAAGAAGGGTAAATCCATGGTGTATAGGTTGTTTATATATATAAGCATTGCCTAGTAGCTAAATTTATTTTGAATAATTACTGAAAGCATATAAGTAAAAAATCATTCTTAAATTTTTCAAAAGAAAACTGTAAAAGATTATTACATTAATAGGTTTTAAGTGTACATATTGTAAAATATTAAGCTGAAAAATACTAAAAGTTTCAAAATAAAAAAATAATAAAACTTTTTTTTTATAAAGTACTGTTAAATGTGCTTAAAAGAAAAAAAACTAAAAATAAATAAAAAAAAAATACTTTTTTTATAAAAAAATTTATGGACCTAAAGGCAGTTTTTAGTATTTCCACTAAAAAATGTTTAATAAAAACTTTTAAAGACCTAAGCTAAGAGCAGTTTTTTAATTAAAATTGTTTTTTTAGGGAATAAAAAGAGTATCGACATAAAATAATTAATTTTTTTTTTATACAATAACTATATCCTATATAGATAAAAATATGAATAACAATGCAATAAGAACATTTTTGATAATAATCCAAGGGTTACTTTATTTACTAATTCTTTTAAATTTGTATAAATTATATATATATATTAAAAGAATATTTCATTCATTAATTAAACTTAATGAAATTTTACAGAATACTTTTTTAAAATTTAAAAATAAAAAATTAAATAAATTTAATAAAATAAGACTAAAAAACTTTAAAAAAAATTTTATTAAATTAAAAAAATATATAAATTTTAAGTTAATTTTTTATATTATAATTTCTTTATTATTTACAGATTCTTTATGTTTATCTCAAGAAGATAATAATATACATCATTATTTAGTAAAAGATGATGGTGATTTAGTTGAAGTTACTAACGAAGATGAAAAAGAACGTTTAGGTAAAGAAAATGAATTAGATGAAGAAAAAATAAAACAAGAAAAAAAAGATTTTAAAATTTTAATAATAATTTTAGTATTATTATTTGGATTATTTTGGTTTTACTATTTTGATTCATTTAATTCTGATAATTCTGATCCTTCTGATCCTTCTGATCCTTCTGGTTCTATTTTTTCTGCTTCTAATCCTTTGGATTCAAAACCTATTAAATATAATCCTGCTGATTATAATCCTGCTGATTATGAATATAATCCTGCTGATTTTGAGTCTCCTGATTCCATTTTTTCTGATTATGAATCTTCAGAATCTTCAGAATCTTCAGATTTTGAAAAAGATGAAAAAGATGAAAAAGAAAAAAAAAAACCATATGTACGTACTTCTTATGTTCATAATATAGATAATCCACCTTTTTCTGAATTTCCAGAAGTTGATGCAGATTATGAAAAATTTTTAAAAAGTGATGAAGAATTAATTGAAATTAAAAAACAATTAAAAGAAGCTGATTCTGAAGTATTGAAAATATGGCGAAAAGAAGAAAGTGCAGAAATAATTAAAAAAGTATCTCAAAAAGAACGTAATGAAATTTTTTTAAAATTACAAAAAGAAGCACATCCTTTTTTAACAATAAATGTAAAAGAAGATACAATAAAAGCTCATGAAGAATTAGATGATGTAGTTAATAATTTATTAAAAAATGAAGAACATCAAAATATAAACGAAAGACTAAAACTTTTGAAAAAAAGAATTGTAGATAATACAAAAATAGTTAAAGAATGTTCTGATAAAAGCGAAAAACTTTATGATACTAAAATAAAACCTTTAGAATATATAATAAAGGCTGCAAAACATGCAAAAGAAGTTATTAAAGATATACAATATCAAAAAGAAATTGAAGAAAAATTAAAAAAGCTTAAAGAAGAATATTTAAAAGAAACTTCTTAAAAAACCTTTAAATGATTATAGATTAATTGGTAAATCTTTTATTTTCCAAATAAACTTTTGTGAGTTCAAATCTCACTAATCATAATAGAAGAAGTGACTGAGTGGTTAAAAGTGACAGACTGTAAATTTGTTGAAATTTTCTACATAGGTTCAAATCCTATCTTCTTCATAAATATAAGAATATATATAATTTATTTTTTTTGTTTTTAAAATAGAAAAATTTTAATTTTTATTAAAATTTTTAAATAAAAAGAGTTTGATCCTGGCTCAGAATTAATGCTTTTGGTATACTTAACACATGCAAGTTTAATGTTTTATTTTATAAAATTTGGCAAACGGGTGAGTAACACGTGAATTATCTACCTTTTAATTTAGAATAATTATTCAAAATAAAAATACTAAATAAATAAATAAAGTTTTATATACGTTAAAAGATGAGTTTGCGTAAGAATAAGTTGTTGGTAGTTTAATAGACTACCAAGCTAATAATCTTTAGTTGATTTAAAAGAATGATCAGCCACATTGGAACTGAGACAAGGTCCAAACTTTTAAAGGCAGCAGTGAGGAATTTTGGACAATGAGCAAAAGCTTGATCCAGTAATACCAAGTGAGTGAAGAAGACTAAATAGGTTGTAAAACTCTTTTATTAAGGAAGAAAATGACAGTACTTAAAGAAAAAGTTCCGACTAATACCCGTGCCAGCAGTCGCGGTAATACGGGGGGAGCGAGCATTATTCAAAATGATTAGGCGTAAAGAGTTTGTAGGTTGTTTTTTAAGTTGAAAAAAAAATAATAAAGCTCAACTTTATCTTTTTTTTCAAAACTATAAAACTAGAGTATAAATAGAAGATAATAGAATTTTTATTGGAGTGATGAAATATTTTGATAATAAAAAGAATGCCAAAGGCGAAAGCTATTATCTAGGTATATACTGACATTGAGAAACGAAAGCTTGGGTAGCAAACGGGATTAGAGACCCCGGTAGTCCATGCTGTAAACAATGAATGCTAATATTTAGATTTTATTTAGATATAAAGCTAACGCGTTAAGCATTCCGCCTGAAAAGTATAGTCGCAAGATTGAAATTCAAAGGAATTGACGGGAGTCTACACAAGCGGTGGAGCATGTGGTTTAATTCGATAGTACGCGCAAAATCTTACCAACTTTTGAAAATTAAATTAAAAAATATTTTTAAATTTAAACAGGTGTTGCATGGCTGTCGTCAGCTCGTGTTATGAAATGTTTGGTTAAATCCTTTAACGAGCGCAACCCCTATTATTAATTACTATTTTATTATAAAATAAAAGTACTTTAATAAAAATTCAATAATAAGTTGAAGGAAGTTAGGGATGACGTCAAGTCCTCATGGCCCTTATAAGTTGGGCTACACACGTGCTACAATGATGATTACAATAAGAGGCAATAATAAAAAATTGGAGCAAATCTTTAAAAATTATCTTAATTCAGATTGTGGGCTGAAACTCGTCCACATGAAGTTGGAATCGCTAGTAATCGCAAAACAGAATGTTGCGGTGAATATGTTACTAGACTTTGTACATACCGCCCGTCACATCAGGGAAATTAAAAATTATTAAAATATTTTATTTATTTATTTTTTTTATTTTTAATTATTAAAATATAATAATTTGTATAATTTAATAAATTTAATAATAATATTAAATAATATTTAGTAACTTTGATGAAGTCGTAACAAGGTAGTTGTAGGGGAACCTGTATCTGGAAAAGCTTTTATATTCTTATATTTTCAGCAATCTTAACTTAATTGGTAGAGTATTAGTTTTCTAAGCTTTATAATCTTGGTTCAAATCCAAGAGATTGTATTTTAGTATATAATATATAAAATTAAATTTTTATATAATCTGAAAAAGATTAAAATTCAAGATATTAAAATAAAAATTTATTATAAATACTTAATAAGGGAATTATAATTTATTTATATATTTATATTAAATATAAATTCATATTACTACTATTATTTGCTTTTAAAAAGCAAATAAAATTAAAAAAGCCATCATTAAACAAAATAAAGCAATTGCTTCTGTTAAAGCAAAACCTAAAATTGCAGTTTTTGTTAATTCTTGTTGTAATGAAGGATTTCTTGAAATACCTAAAAGTAGTGAGCTAAAAACTGAACCAATACCAATACCAGCACCAGCTAGTCCTAAAGTAGCTATACCAGCACCTATAAATTTTGCAGCTTGTAATAACATAGTTAAAATTATTTAAAATTATATTATATTTATTTAAAAAAATAAATAATAAAAGTAAAATGAAAATATTTTTTAAATCGGAAGAAAAGGATTTGAACCTTTGATATTTTGTTCCCAAAACAAATACATTAAACCAGACTATGATATCTCCCGTATTTTTTACTAATGATGAAAGGATTTGAACCTATATTTATAGAATTATGATTCCTATTTTCTACCATTAAATTACATCATTAAAAACGGAAAAAACGAGATTTGAACTCGTAACTAATAACTTGACAAGCTACTACTCTAACCAATTGAGTTATTTTTCCTATTATTAAAAGAATTTAATTAATGTAAATTAATTACATCACTTATATATACACAAATTAAAATTGTAAACACATAAGCTTGTATTAAAGCTACAGCAAATTCTAAACCTATTAATAATACAATTAAAAGTAAAGGTATAATAAAACTTATAAATAGAAAATTATTAATATTTAGCATAGACCAAGAAAAACCAGCTATAACTTTTAATAATGTATGTCCAGACATCATATTTGCAAAAAGTCGAACAGGTAAACTAATAACACGAAAAATATATGAAATTAATTCTAATGGAACTAATAAAGGTACTAATAAAATATTAGCACCATTAGGTAATAATATTTTTAAAAAATCTAATTTATGTTTTTTTATACCAATAATATTAAAACCTAAATAAATAATTAAAGATAATAAAAAGGTAATTACTAAATGACTTGTAATTGTAAAACTATAAGGTATCATTCCAATTATATTACAAAGTAAAAGAAAAAAAAAAATTACAAAAATTAAAGGAATAAAATATTTACCTTGTTTTCCTATATTTGAATAAGATAATTCTATACTATTACTTAAAATAAATTCAAAAATTTGTTGTACAGTTGTTGGAATAAATTTATTTTTTATTAAAAAAAAAAATAATAAAAATATAAAACTTATTATTAAAATTAAATAAGAATTAGTAAATATAAAAGGAATTTTTATAATAGGTAAAATTTCAAATTGTTCTAAAGGACTTGTTATTAATAACATTATTTTCCACCCCACCAATATAATATAATAAAAAGAAATAACCAAATAACATCTACAAAATGCCAATACCAAATAGAAGCTTCAAAGCCAAAATATTGATCTTTTGTAAAATGTTGATTAATTAATCTAATTAAATTTATTAAAATAAATAAAACACCAATTATTACATGAAAACCATGAAAACCTGTTAATAAAAAAAAAGTTGTACCATAAATACCATTTGATATTGTAAAAGTACTTTCAAAATATTCAAAACTTTGAATTAATAGAAAAATAAAAGCTAATAAAATTGTTAATATTAAACCTAGAATTATATTTTTATTTTTATTATAAATAATCGAATAATGTGCCCAAGTAATTGTTGCACCAGATGTTAATAAAATAACAGTATTTAATAATGGTAAATACCAATTATTAAGTACTGTTATACCTATTGGTGGCCAAAGTGAACCAATAAAAAAAGTAGGTGTTAAAGCTGAATGAAAAAAAGCC
>Ga0302321_100000929_pt1 | contig 25229 bp, 19 predicted proteins | sample Fen_T0_1_FD_202505 | JGI IMG/M metagenome (GOLD analysis project Ga0302321, IMG submission 202505) | Peat permafrost microbial communities from Stordalen Mire near Abisko, Sweden - Fen_T0_1 | ecosystem: Environmental > Terrestrial > Soil > Wetlands > Permafrost | place: Sweden: Abisko...
CTGCGGCCAAGCGGATACTGCCTGAATCATCGTCGAGTCCGCTCTGCAAGGCGGGCCATTGTCCCGCCTCCCCCAAGAAGCCCAGCGCCGACAATGCCCTGCTCCGCAGCGTGATTTCATTGCCGGGTGCCGCGAACGGCAGCAGGCTGCGCGCGGCCCGCGGCGCACCGGTTTGCCCGAGCAGGTCGAGCAACTCGGAAAGCTCCCGGCGCTCGCGCCGGGCCTTGTTCATGGCATGTTCGATCGGCTCGACCGCTCGGCCATCAGGCTGGTTTGGATCGAGCAATGCCTTGGTCGCCAGGCGCGCGCTTCGCCGAACCGACACGTCTGGATCAGCAAGATACTCCAGAACCGTCGCCAGCGATTCGGGCGCGCGCAGCTGCGAGAGCGCTAGCAACGCTGGCAATGGGCGAAGCCCGCCGCGACGCAATGCATCTTGGATCGCAGCGGCGCTGGACAGATCGTGCGATTGGCCCAGCGCCAGAGCGCAACCGCCCAAACGGTCGGGATCCGACTCGGCGCTCAGGCACGCGCGGAGCGGGGCGAGGGCGCTGCTTCGCGAGCGTGCCAACGCTTGCATCGCTCCGCTCTGTACGTTGTTCGGCCGGTCACTACCGAGCTGCTCGATCAAGACTTTGCTGGCTTCAAGCGTGTGGATCTGGCCCAGCGCGTCGAGCGCAGCGCTGACGACGCTGTCGGTGCCATTCGGCAGCACGGCGCTGATGCTCGCTACCGCACTGGGCTCGGCGATCCGCCCTAGCGCAACGAGCGCAGCCACGCGCACGGCGTCATCCGTGTCGTGCAGCGCAAGCATGAGCGCGGGGCCTGCGCGCGTGTCAGCCAATTGCCCGAGCGCTCGGGCCACGCCCTCGCGCACCGCGGGGCGCGAATCTTGAATTTTGCCGATCAAGGGCACGACGGCGCGTGTGTCCCCCAAATCGCCGAGTGCCAGCGCGACCACTCGGCGCACCTCGGGAGTTCCGTCGTCCAGATGCCCGAGCAGTGCGAGTGCCGCCTCCGGGGCGGCCGATTTACCGAGCGCAGCGGCCGCGGCGCTGCGCACCCCCGCGTCGCCGTCGCTGAGGGCGCGGCCGAGCGAAGGCACAGCTCGCGCACTCGGGCTTTCGCTGAGTGCTTCTGCGGCCGCCAAGCGCAAGCGCCGTTCACCATCACTCAACCAGGGCACGAGCCGATCTCCCAGCGCGGGCAGGTCGAGACTCTGGCAGGCGTCGAGCGCGCTCAGCCTCACGCTGACGTCACTGTCGTCGAGCGCGGCGCTGGCCAGACGCGCAGCGCTCCCTTTGGGCAGATCGCGCAGTGCTTGCGCAGCGCGCCTGCGCACGTCCACTTCCGGGCTGTGCAGATCCCGTTCGACGCGCTGTACGGCGCTCGGCCAAAGCGCCGCCTTCGCCGGCACACCGGACGTGAGCAAAAGGACGAGCAACGCAAGGGTCGACAGGCGCACGTGCCGGGAACATAGCACCCCTCACTCTGCGATCACGAAGCCGGCTCAGCTGGGGCTGCTTATCTCTGCCAAAGCGCGGCCCGAGGCCTGGCGCTGCTGGGGCCGCAAATAGCCGTAAAAGACGGCGTTGAGCAGCAGCAGACGGAGCAACAGATAGTACTCGGTCACGTCGAAGCCAATCGACACGGCTAAGCCGAATACCAGCGATCCGAAGCCGAAAAAGTTACGCCACAGGCGCATGGCGGGGCCGGCATATTTGCGATAGATGGCCGCGTTGCGCGGGTTGAACTCGGGGTTCGCGCTGAGCAGGCGCAGCGAGGCCGGGTCGAACTTCTCGGCGTAGTTGCTCTGACTCCGCATGTAAAAGAAGTAGATCCCCCAGGCCAGCCGGATTCCGAACGACATCTCCGCGCGCTGCGCCTGAAAGCGCGCCTCGGCGACCGCCTGATCTTCGCCCTCGCGGTAGCTCGGGTGCGTCATGCGCAAGAACACGTTCTTGAAGTGGTCGTACATCGTGGTGTGAAAGGAGCCGGTGAGGATGGTCGTCACCGTGAGCACGATGGTCAGCAAGAAGAACCAGGGCGGATCGTGATATTTGCGTAGCACTAGCCACGCGCCGCCCCCGACGACCACCGTCGACACCACCAAATCGGCAACACCATCCAACATGCGTCCCAGCGCGGAGGAGCTCTTGCGCAGGCGCGCCAGTTGCCCGTCGCAGCAATCGAGCACGGCCGAGCTGAAAATCAGCGCCCCAGCCAGCGGCAGGTGCCAGGGAAAGTGCGCAAAGATCGCAGCACCTGCCGCGCAGCCCACGATGATCGAGCCGATCGTCACCAGATTTGGCGAAATCGGCGTGGGCAACAAGACCCTGGCCAACACGTAGGCGGGCGGACGATGCACCCAGACGTCAATCGGTTCCTCCACCTCGAGCGGTTTGAGGCTTCGAAAATAGGCGTCCCAGAAGCCCATTCCCCGCTCCTAGCGAGCCCCGTGCTCCTGTGCGCGCGGGTCGAGCGGGGCGAACTCACTCGGCATCGCTGGCGCCCGCGACGGTGAGGTACGGGCGGTGCGCCTCGCGCCGCACGCGGCCACCGAGCACGCGCTCGAAGGCCGCGACGCAACGCGCGTTCTGCTCACTCGTGCCAACCGTGACGCGCACGTAGCTGCGCTTGGCGTGATGCACGGAGAGCGAGCGAATCAGCACGCCATCCTTGAGCATGGCCTCGACCAAACGCTCGGCGCTTTGACCGGTAGCTGAAACGTCAATCAGCACGAAGTTGCCCTCGCTCGGCACCGGCAGCAGGCCGTCGATGCGCGTGAGGTTGTGGGTCAGTTCGTCACGCGCGATCCGCAGTTCGGAGATGCGTGCGTCGAACTCGGCCACGTCATCCAAGGCGGCGCTCGCCGCGGCCAAGGTGATCGCCGGGATGTTCCACGGCACCTTCACTCGCGACAACAGCCGCACGACCGCAGGGTGCGCGAGTGCGTAGCCCAGGCGAATGCCAGCCAAGCCGAACGCCTTGGAGAACGTGCGTAGCACGATCGCGTTCGGAAACTCCTCCAGAAGCCGCGAGAACGACTCACCTTCACTGAATTCGTGATAGGCCTCGTCGATCACGGTCGGCAAGCCGAGTCGCAGCAGGCGCTTGAGGTCTGACTCGGAGATTCGGCCGCCCGTGGGATTGTTGGGCGTGCACAGGAAAACCACCTTCGTACGCTCGGTGACGCCGCGGATCAGACCGGACAGGTCGTGGTCGTGGTCCTCGGTCATGGGCACCAGCACCGGGATACCGCCCACGAGGCGCGTGCGCGCCTCGTACATGCTGAAGGTCGGCACACTGAGCAGCACCTCTTCGCCCGGGCCAACGAAGGTCCGGATCACGAGATCAATCAACTCCGTGGAGCCGGCGCCCAAGATCACGCTGCCTTCGGCCTGGTTATCCCGCAACGCCAGCTTGTTCTTCAACGCGGGTGCTCCGCCAGGATACAAGTTGCCGCGAGTCGCCGCCTCGATGATGGCGTTGATCACGCGCGGGCTGGGCGAATAGGGGCTCTCGTTCGACATCATGCGCAAGACGTCGTTTTGCTCGGCCACCGCGAAGTGATCTTCGTTGTACGGCTTGGCCGCTCGCACCCAGCTCGGCGCGTAAAACTCGATGCTCTCCGGATCGATGATTGGCGGCTGACCGGTACCCGGCTCGTCGCCGAGAGTCTCCCCGAAGACGCGCAACATGGCTTCCGCGCAGGCCATGGCTTGCGGCGTGTCGACGTCCACCCAGCGCACGTCGCCCACGTCCGTGGCCAGGAAGCGGCCGCGGCGGCTGAGCGCCTGCACGCCGTCACTCAGCGAGCAATCACCGGTGCTGGCCTCGACGGCAGCGAGCTCGGCGATCAACGCCGGACCGATGCGGAACACGCCGGTGTCGAGCGCGTCGTAGCTCTCTAGCTCTTTGCCGATGCGCTTGATCTTGCCCAGCTCGACGCCCACCTTGGTGGCGTCATCCAAATCGAAGCAGCGCTCGATGTCGTAATCGACCGCCAGTGCACAGGACCCCTCGGGCACATCCGCCGAGAGCAGCCGGCGCACCAGCTCTGGGGAATACAAATGATCGGACATCGTGAGCACGCACTCACGATCGACGAAGCGGGCGGCAGCGAGCAGGCTTACGCCGTTCTTCTTGTCGAAGTGTGGGTTGTCGACGAACGACAACTTGAGGCCGAGGTCGGTCTCCGCTTTCAGCGCACGACGAACCGCCTCCCCTTGGAAACCGGTGATGACTACGGCCTCCTGGATGCCTGCGCTCTTTAGCGTGCGAAGGACACGCACGACCAGCGGCACACCTCCGACTACACGGAGGGGCTTCGGCAGCACATCGGCTCCCTCACTCAGTCGTGACCCGGTGCCGGCAGCAAGTACGATGGCCCGCGTGACGCGTCGCTCAGTCATCTCTAAGGCTCTCTTTCGTCACCCGAGGGGACCCCGGGTTGAAGCATCTATGGGACTTAGCATGCGCCGTGACAAGGGGCCAAAGCCTATTCGATTCGATGACTTACGCCACTTAGAGTGTGTCTTCGGCCGAACACAGTGTTGCAAATAAACGACACCACTGTTCGCCCTGGGCCTCACTGGTAAGACCAGAAAAAATCTAAGTCATTTCCGCAATTTACTTCGAAATCCCGCAGAATTGTTGGCTTTTCTGGGGATTTTCCCGGATCGGCGCGCCGCGTCAGAGAGTTCGCACTGCCGCCTCGCGGACGACACCGGGGTCAGATACCGCCACGGACGAGTTCGCGCGCACGCTCCAGGTCCGAAAAGTCATCGACCTCGGTCCAGGCCAGGTCCGCGACCGCCACGGCCTCCGCTTGGAGCGCCCGCGCCGCGATCAAGCGTGAGTACACGTCCTCGTAGTACAGGCCGGTCTCCCCGCTAGCGACCGCGGCGTCCAAAGCCGCGAACAGAATCGGTGACAAGCTGCCGGAGATGCGCTCGATTCCAATGCTCTCGCCGGCGCTTTGCTCCAGCTCGATGCCTTTGCCGAAGGCGCTGATCTGCACTTCTCCGGGCCGCGAAAGCGTCACTTTCATGGCCTCGGCGTCCAGCGTCCGCCCGCCGTCGACGGCGACCGCGAGTTGGGCGGACGAAGCGTCCAGCCGTTCCAGCACTTGACGCTGGAACACCACGTCCCCATCCAGCTTGAAGAAAGCGCCAGGGCCGAGTGCTTCCCGACACAATGACAGCGATACGGAGTTTTGAGTGCGATCGAATTCGGGGTTCCTGCAGTACTCGACGGCAATCACCGGTGGCGCGCCTTGCATCGCGGCCTTCACCGCGTCTTCGCGGTACCCGGTAGCGAGTACGATTTTTCGCACGCCGTAACTCGCAAGCAAGCGTACCGTTCGACCCAAAATCGTTTCCCCACCGAGGTCGACCAGTGCTTTTGGCCGGTCATCGGTCATCGGTCGCAGTCGCGACCCGATCCCCGCTACTAGAATCACTGCTGCCGTCGTTTTCATCTACAATTTCCGTAATTTCTTGGCCCGTGCCCATTGCGCACGGGCACGCCCCTTGCTAGGAGCCGCGCATGCAACGACCTGAGAAAGTCAAAAAAGCCGAGGGCAAACTCGCCGTACTCTTGCCGGGAATGGGCGCCGTGTCCACGACCTTGATGGCCGGCGTCCTCTTGGCAAACAAGGGCCTAGTGAAGCCGATCGGGTCGATCACGCAGAGCGGTACGATCCGTCTCGGCAAGCGCACCGACAATCGCGTGCCGCGCATCAAAGATTTTGCGCCGCTCGCCAAGTTGGAAGACATCGTGTTCGGCGGTTGGGATTTGTTCCCTGACAGCGCGTACGAAGCGGCACTGCACGCCAAGGTCTTGGAATCCAAAGACCTCGATCCGATCAAGGAAGAACTGTCCGCAATCAAGCCGATGAAGGCGGTTTTTTACCCGGAGTTCGTCAAACGCTTGCACGGCACGCACGTGAAGACGGCCGCTACCAAGTTCGAAATGGTCGAGCAGCTGCGCGCTGATATCCGCAACTTCATCAAGGACAATGGCTGCTCACGCGCGGTGTGCGTGTGGTGCGGTTCGACCGAGGTGTATCTGGAGCAGGGTCCGGTCCATCAGTCGATTGCCTCGTTCGAAAAAGGCCTGCACGAAAACGATCCGACCATTGCCAACTCGATGATGTACGCCTGGGCTTGCCTGAAAGAGGGAGTGCCGTTCGCGAACGGTGCGCCGAATTTGACAGTCGACTTCCCCGCCGCGCTCGAGCTGGCACGCGAAACGCAAACGCCCATCTGCGGCAAAGATTTCAAGACCGGGCAGACTTTCATGAAGACGCTACTGGCGCCCGGCTTGAAGGCACGCGGCCTGGGCGTGAAGGGCTGGTTCTCTACGAACATCCTGGGCAACCGGGACGGAGAGGTGCTGGACGAGCCAGGCAGCTTTCGATCGAAGGAAGTCAGCAAGCTGGGCGCGCTCGAGTCGATCTTCCAGCCCGAGCTCAACCCGGAATTGTATGGCGACCTGTATCACAAGGTTCGCATCGAATATTACCCGCCGCGTGGCGATGCCAAGGAGGGTTGGGACAACATCGACATCTTCGGCTGGCTCGGTTACCCGATGCAAATCAAGATCGATTTCTTGTGCCGTGATTCGATCTTGGCGGCTCCTCTGGTTTTGGATTTGGCGCTATTCGGTGATTTGAGCAAGCGCGCCGGCTTTCGCGGCGTGCAAGAGTGGCTGAGTTTCTACTTCAAATCCCCGCAGACGGCGCCAGGCCTGTATCCGGAGCACGACGTCTTCATCCAATCCATGAAGTTGAAAAACACGCTTCGTTGGATGATGGGCGAAGAGCTGATCACCCACTTGGGTAACGAGTATTACGACTGATCATCCAACCCTCGTCGACGGGTGGTGACAGTGAGCTTTGCCTACGGATGTTGGACGAGCAGCGCTTTCAGAACATTCCGGTGATCTTCACGAGCGCCACCTATCGAGGAGACGTGCCCCGGACGTCGTGGCGTTTTTCAGCAAGCCTCTTCGATTCCGAGACGTGCTGACTGCGCTGCATCGGATCTCGAAGAGCGCGCCGTCGCCTTAGCGCGTACACTCGCGCGGTGGCAGAAGATCCCCTGCGCGAGCTCTCCCTACCGGCCCGGGATTGGTTCGAAACCACGCTCGGCGCTCCGACCCGCGCACAAGCGCTCGGTCTGCCGGCGATCATCTCCGGCGCTTCCACGCTGCTGCTTTCGCCGACGGGTTCGGGCAAAACTCTAGCCGCGTTCTTGTCAGCAGTGGACAAGTTGATGCATTCGCCCGAGCCGCCCAAGGCGGCGCGCTGCCGGGTACTATACGTCTCGCCGCTCAAGGCGTTGGCGGTCGATATCGAGCGCAATTTGCGCGCGCCGATCGCGGGCATCTCCGAAGCCGCGCGGCGCCTGGGCGAGGATGTGCGCGTCCCCACGCTCGCGGTGCGCACGGGCGACACACCACAGGTCGAGCGCGCGCGCATGCGTCGCACGCCGCCCGATATCCTGATCACGACTCCAGAATCTCTGTTCCTGCTCCTGACCTCGGAGACGCGCAAAATCCTGGAATCGGTGGAGACGCTGATCGTGGATGAAATCCATTCACTGGTCGCGAGCAAGCGAGGCGCGCATTTGTTTCTGTCGCTCGAACGTCTACAGGCGCTGCGCGCTGGAAAGCCGCTCCAGCGCATTGGTCTGTCGGCCACACAGCGGCCGTTGGAAGAGGTCGCGCGTCTGCTCGTCGGCTTCGACGCGCAGCTCCAACAGCGCCCAGTGACGATCATCGATGCCGCGCAAAAGAAGCCGCTGCGGCTGAGCGTGGAGCTACCGGAACCCGTCACCGAACCCGAAGCGAACGAGTCTGACCGGCTGCGTGACATCGTGAGTGGACCGGCCGCGCGCGGACCAGCGGGGGCGCGCTCGGTCTGGCCCGCCGTGCACGAGCGGCTAGTGACGTTGATTCGCGAACACCGCACGACGATGATCTTCGTCAACAGCCGGCGGCTGGCCGAACGGCTCGCCTCCGCGCTGAATGAAGTAGCAGGGGAAGAGCTCGCGCTCGCTCACCATGGTTCGGTCGCGCGTGAAAAGCGCCAGCTGATCGAGGAGCGGCTCAAGTCCGGTTCGCTACCTGCGATCGTCGCGACCTCGTCGCTCGAGCTCGGCTTGGACATCGGCGCAGTAGATCTGGTCGTGCAGATCGAAGCGCCGCCGTCGATCGCCTCCGGACTGCAACGCATCGGTCGCGCGCACCATCACGTCGGCGGGACTCCACAGGGCGTGCTGATGCCGAAGCACAAGGCCGACCTGTTGGCTACCGCGGCGGCCACGCGCAGCATGTTGGAGGGCCGCGTCGAAGCCACCTTTTACCCACGCAATCCCCTGGATGTCCTGGCTCAGCAGCTAGTCGCCATGTGCGCCGTCGAACCGTATGACGTCGACAGCTTGTTCCGCCTCGTTCGCCAAGCTGCGCCGTTCGCCGAACTACCGCGTTCGGCCTTCGACGGTGTGCTCGATATGCTGTCGGGCCGCTACCCGAGTGATGAATTTCCAGATCTCAGGCCGCGTCTGGTCTGGGACCGCGTGAGCGGCACCGTGCGAGCTCGGTCATTCGCGCTGCGGCTAGCGGTCACCAACGCGGGCACGATTCCCGACCGCGGGCTATACGGTGTGTTTCTGGCCGGGGAAGAAGGGCCCAAAGGTGGACGACGAGTCGGGGAGTTGGACGAAGAGATGGTCTTCGAGTTGCGCGAGGGCGAAGTGTTCTTGCTCGGCGCGAGCTCCTGGCGCGCGGAACAAATCACCCACGATCGAGTGCTCGTCTCACCCGCCGCGGGTGAGCCCGGAAAGATGCCCTTCTGGCATGGAGACCGGCCCGGTCGCCCGCTCGAATTCGGCAAGGCGGTCGGCGCGCTGACCCGCACTTTGGCGCTGGCCGAACGCTCCACCGCCGAGGCGCTGCTCGTCGAGCAGTATTTCCTGGACGCGCCTTCCGCACACACCTTGACCGAGTACGTGCACGAGCAGATGACCGCGGTCGGCGAAGTACCGAGCGACCGCGTGATCGTAATCGAGCGCTTCTTGGACGAAGTCGGCGACCATCGCGTGTGCGTGCTCACGCCCTTCGGATCGCGCGTGCACGCGCCATGGGCGACCGCCGTGACGGAAACGCTGCGCGCGCGGCGCGTCGGGGACATCGACAGCGTGTGGTCGGATGACGGCATGATCTTTCGCATTCCGGCTTCTGACGAGCCGCCGCCCAGCGAGTGGTTTCTACCCGCCTCGACCGAAGTCGAAGACCGCGTGAGCCGAGCAATCGACGGAACGTCGCTCTTTGCAGCACGTTTCCGCGAGGCCGCGGGACGCGCGTTGCTGTTGCCGCGCCGTCACCCGACGCGCCGTCAACCATTGTGGGCACAGCGCAAACGCGCCGCTGATCTGCTGGCAGTGGCGGCGCGCCACCCCTCGTTTCCAATCGTGCTCGAGACTTACCGCGAGTGTTTGCGGGATGTGTTCGATTTGCCCGGCCTGATTTCGATCCTCACCGACATCGAAAAGCGGCGCGTGCGCGTGCGCACGGTGGACACGCTGGCTCCGTCGCCGTTTTCCGCGTCGCTCTTGTTTTCGTTCGTCGCCAACTTCGTATACGAGGGCGATGCGCCACTGGCCGAGCGCCGTGCCCAGGCGCTGACCATCGACCACGAACGTTTGCGAGAGCTCCTGGGCGAAGCCGAGCTCAGAAGTCTGCTCGATCCGGAGATTATCGCCGAGCACGAGCGCTTCCTGCAGAAGCTCAGCTATCCCGCCAAAGATGCGGACGGCTTGTGCGACGTCTTGCGAGCGCTCGGCGATCTCACCCTGAGCGAACTGTGCGAGCGGGCCGTGACTGCCGACGACGCCCAACATTGGCTCGCGCAACTCGAGCGTGAACATCGCCTGTTCCAAGTGCGGATCCAGCGTGAAGTACGCTATTTGGCCGCGGAGGACGCGGGGCGCTACCGCGACGCCCTCGGCATCGTGCCGGCCCCCGGAACTCCCAGCGCCTTCTTGGAGCCGGTGCCAGAGGCGGTGAGTCAGATCATCGCCCGCTATGCGCGCAACCATGGTCCCTTTCCGGAGTCCGCCTTGAGCATTCGCTACGGGCTTTCCGCACAGAGTGTAGCCGAGGTAGTCGCGCACTTGCGTCAGAGCGGGCGGCTTGTGTCCGGTGCTTTCCTCGCCGGAGGCCAGGGCGATGAACTGTGTGATGCAGAGGTCCTGCGCAGCTTGCGTCAGCGCTCACTCGCGCAGCTCCGGCGCGAGGTAGAACCGGTCGAACCAGTCGTCTTGTGCCGTTTTCTACTGGAGTATCAGGGCACCACGCATCCACGGCGCGGCGACGCCGCGCTGCTCGACGCGGTGGGCCAACTCGAGGGTTGCCCCCTACCCGCCTCGGCCCTGCTCAGGGACATCTTGCCCGCGCGCGTGCTCGGCATGACCCCACGAGATTTGGACGCCCTGTGCAGCAACGGGGAGGTGGTCTGGGCCGGCGTCGAGCCGATCGGTAGCAACGACGGCCGAATTGCGCTGTATTTGGCCGAGCACGAAGCGCTCCTGGCGCGCACGAGCACGCCCCTCGCGACCGACCAAGCCAACGCGATTCGAGCCACCCTCGCCCGCCGCGGTGCGGTCTTCTTCGCCGAGCTGTTGCGCGAAACCGGAGGCTTCCCGAATGACGTCTTGAGTACGCTGTGGGATATGGTTTGGTCCGGCGAGGTGACCAACGATTCACTCGAGGCCCTACGCAGTTTGCTGCGCCCCACATCGAGCAAGCGCGACGGCCGTAGCGCGCGCCTCCACGCCAGTCGTCGCTCGACTCAGGGTCGGCTTCCTGGCAGCGAAGGTCGCTGGTCACTGCGTAGCGCGCGTTGGGGAGAGCCAGCGAGCGATACCGACCGGCGCGCAGCGCTGGCGCGCGCGCTGCTCGAACGCTACGGCGTCGTGACTCGTGAAGTGGCCCATGCAGAGGCGCTCGAAGGCGGGTTCTCCAGCGTGTACGAGGTCATGAAGGTGATGGAATCGTCCGGCCGCATCCGCCGAGGCTATTTCGTGGCCGGGCACGGCGGCGTGCAATTCGCTCTGCCGGGCGCGGATGAGGATCTGCGTGCGCAGCGCACACCAAAAGAAGACTCGCCGCGTGCACAGGTTTTGTCCGCGGTCGACCCGGCCAACCCATATGGTGCGCTCTTGCCCTGGCCCGAGCGCGAAGGCGGCGCTGCGGCCAGTCGCTTGGCGCGCACGGCTGGCGCCTTCGTGGTACTGCATCGCGGCGCGTTGATCGGCTACCTGCAAAATGTCGGCGCACTGACCAGCTTCGGGTCGGAACCCAACGCAGAACGCGATCGCGCCTTGGCCAGCTCGCTTGCAGCCTGGGCGCGCGCCCAACCGTTTCGGCGCGCCTTTCTAATCGCGACGATCGACGGCGCGCCTGCGGCCGAACATACCTGCGCAAATGCGTTCCGTGAGGCGGGATTCATCGCGGCTGGCGGCGGCCTACTTTTGAGCTTACGCAACCGCGGCCCCGAAATCGAGCCGGAAGCCGACGCTGAGCTGGAAGAGGCAGATGCCGGAGGGTGACACCCTCCACCGCACGGCCCACACGCTCGCGCGCGTGCTGACTGGGCAGCGCCTGGTTCGCGTGCGCTCCTCGGTACCGGCAATCGCCGGCGCCGAACTCGCCGGTCACGTCGTCGAGGCAGTCAGCGCGCAAGGTAAGAATCTGCTGGTTCGCTTCGACGACGGCCGCGTGCTGCATACGCATCTCAAAATGCTCGGCTCATGGCACGTGTATCGCCCAGGAGAGCGCTTTCAACGGCCGGAGCACCAGGCGCGGGTCGTGTTGGAAGTTTCGGACGCGCTCGCAGTCTGTTTCTCCGCGCCCACCGTCCGCCTGCTGGCGCCCAATGCTGCCGCCATGGATCCGTATTTGAACGGCCTAGGCCCCGATTTGATCCCGGATCAGTTCGATTTGGACCAGGCCGTCACCGGCCTACAGTCATTGGGCGAACTCTCGCTGGGCGAAGCGGTCATGACTCAAACGGTATTGTCAGGCATCGGCAATATCTACAAATCGGAGACTTTGTTCATCTGCCGCGTCGACCCGTTTCGGGCTGTTTCCGAGCTCGATCGCGTCGGCCTGACGCGCATCGTGCAATGCGCGCGCGAGCTCATGCGAAAGAACGCAGAGCCGGGTACGCCTCAGCGCACCACCACCAGCGGCACGAACGGACGGTTTTGGGTATATCGACGTTCGGGACAGCCGTGCCGCGTATGCGGCAGCATCGTACGCATGCAGCGGCAAGGGGCCCTGCACCGCTCGACCTACTACTGCCCGAGCTGTCAGAGCAGACCCTGACGCCGCCGCGCGTACCAATGTCCACCTAGGGCGAGGGACGCGGCCAATGTCCAAGCCCAGGCAGGGAGCAGCGGCACACTGCTTCGTTCGGCCGCCACCTCGATCGGGTCGGGCACCGGTAGATCCGTCGCATTGGTCAACGATACCGCGCGCCCACCGCTCACCTTGGCGATCCGCGCCAGGCGTTCGGGGTCGGGGCGTGAGTCGCTCCACGCGGGCCCACCGCGCTCACACGCGAAATCGAAGCGCGTCGGTGGCGCTGCGCCCACGCGCGCGCTGGCCGAGTAGCCACCGGGCTCCAGCACGCCGAGCTCCAATTCGAGCGGCCCGGGCGCCGGATTTTTCACGTTCTTGGTCAGCACGGGGGTGCGCTGGGGGCCGAGCCGAGTGAGTTGCATCGACACGTCACCGGCCCCGCCTGGCAAGCGCACGAGCCGCAGGCTGGCGGGCAAGCCGGCGATGCACGGACCGGCCAACTCCAAGCGCAACGCTTCGTAGCGCGGATCACGCATCAACCAACCAACCAAGCCGTCCCACAACGCGCCATACGCGCGGCCAGCCGCGCGGTCTGCGAACTCGCTGAACGCCAAGGCGTGGGTGCCATCCACACCCAGCGCGATCGAGCGTCCATCACCGGCCTCCCCCAAAGCAAGCACGGGCATCGAAGCCTGGCCTACACGTCGATCCGGATGTTCCCAAAGGGTGATCGCGTTCGGCCGGGCGGCACCCAGCGTGTTCGAGCCGGTGAACGTCGGCAGCTCGTCCGCGAACAGTTCAGTCAGGCCGCGCAGCACGGGCGCCGAGCGCCCCGCCTCGGTGTAGCGCGGCACGAAATCCGCCGTATCGAAGGGCGGGTCGCTCGTGCGCAGCTCCACGGGCAGCACGCTCTCGAGCGGGGAGCGTGCATAGCCGCCACCCGCGAACGCCGAGGGGCCGCCGACCATGATCAAGCCGCCGCCCCCGCGCACGTAATCCGCGAGCGCCGGTAGGTGCCGCAGAAGCTTGTAGGTAACGGCATCGATGTCTTGCAAAATCACTGCGTCGAAGCTGGGTAGGTGCTCGGTAAACAGCTCATCGACTGGGAACGGGATCAGCGCCAGCTCGGAGTCTTCGTTGGTCTCGGTGTTGTCCTCGTCCGTGCGCAGGATGAAAAAAGCAATCAGGTCGATCGACTCGTCGCTCTTCAGCCACATCCGGAGCGCGCGCACGTCGTAAGTTGGACGCCCTGCCACGTGCAGCAATCGCAGCCGGTCACGGGTGACACTGAAGGTCAGGATGCGCGTGTTGTTTTCGGGAATGGTGTCACCCGCGGGCGGGTCGATGCTCACCTCGACCAAGCGCGCACCGGCGCGTTCGAGCGTGATACTTAGCTCCACGGTCGCGGTTTCACCGGTCATTTTGGCCACGCCTTGTGCCAGCACGAACGGCTCGACCCCCTGGCGCAGCTCGCGCGCCGTGACCGGGATCTCGCCGCAGCCGAGGCCTCCGCCGCAGCCGATCTCTATCGTCAGCGCCAAAGCCTGGTGCGCGACGGTCGCCCCCGAGGTGCGAATCGAACGAATGCTCGCGTCACGCGGCGCTTGCTCGGTGACCGCCACGGTGTGGATCGGCGCGCCGAGCGCAGACGAAAGGTCGCGCAGCGACGCCTCGTCCAGCGCGGCGGAGGGGCGCGAAAAGCGCCCATCGCTCACGACCACGACCACCTTGGGTCGCTCGCCTGCTTCTTGCGAAAGGGAATTGAGCGCTCCACTCAAGTCAGTCTCGTCCGAAAGTTCGCTGGCAGTCGTGTGCGCGAGCGCATCGGCCACGACCAATGGGCGCAGCTCACCGGCTCCGAAGCCGCGCAGCGTCACGCGCGCGCCAGCGAAGCGCTTGCTCACGGCGTCTGCGGCGCGGAGCGCCAGCTCGCGCCGCGTCTTGCCGTCACTCGGCAACAACAAACGCCGGGATTCGTCGACCAAGACCACAACCTTCGCGCCCACGCTGACGCCCCGCGTGTTCACCCGCGCTGGGCGCAGCACGGCTGCCGCCACGAGCAAGAGCGCGAGCACGCCCGAAAGCAAGACCCAGACGGCCGCGCCTTCGCGTTTGCGAAGCTCGAACCCCAAAAAAGCCAGCGAGGCCAACGCCAAGCTGAGGACCGCAAACAACGTGAGCTGGGGTACGCCCTCGGCGAGCGCCAACGCGGCCAGAGTCATGGTTTCTGTCGAGCTCGACGCCGCATCAAGAATGGCGCGTGGACCTGATCGTCCTTGTAGTCGGAACACAATACGTACATCGCGATGTTCACCGCCAAACGCACGGCGTGCTCACGCTGCTCGAAGCCACCCGGCTCGGTCTCGAGCGCGAAGCCTTCTCCGCTGCGGGCGAGCGCGCCCAGCAAATCGTGCTGTAAGAAGATGACTTGCGCATTCTTTCCGCGCACGATGGCAGACAGATCCGGCGGCCCCAGCACGCGCCCCACCGGTCGATCGACGATGTAGAACGTCTTGAAAATAACGTGGCCCGGGTCCAAGCGCACCGGTGCCGATTCGGGCAACACGCGTGCGAGTTCACGGCGCGCGCCGCGCCCGAACGCGCCCGACGCGGGGTTCGAATCATCGACCACCAGTACGCCACCGAGGCGAATGAAGCGCGTCAGCCCGCGCACCTCCGCCGCGGACAAGGGACCTGGATCGGCATCGCCTGCCCAGATCGCGAATGGCTCGGCTTGCAGCGCCGTTTGATCGGCTGCCACCTCGGACGCGACCAAGCGCGCGGGCGCGCTGGTGCGGCGCACGAGCTCCCAAGACCAACGCCCGGCGCCCGTGCTGCGCACACCCAGTGGCAGATGGTTACCGGCCCGCAACAGTCGCGGATGAAAGGCGCCGCCGTCACCGAACGCGAAAGCACGCGCCGACCAAAGGGCATAGAAACCGAGCGGGACCGCGAGCGCCGCTCTGCGCGTCAGGCGATCCGGCATCAATCGAAATCCTGAACGTGCCACACGCCAGCTTCGCGCCTTAACTTCACTTGATGCCCGCCGGGTACTTCCACCACAGCGTTGTCGCCGGAAACTTTCACGTCCAAAGTTTCCGGATTTTCCAGCCCTTCTACCAGCGATTTCAGATCCCCCTCCAGGGCCTCCCGCGTTTCTACGGAAAGCACGCCGAGCAGCGCCGGATAGCTGCGGCGAGCCAACGCGCGCCGAAAGTCGCCCAGGGCTTCGGAAGGGCTCCTGGGCCGGCTGGGCATCGACCCCAGTGAGCTGAGGTGAAATGCGCCGTCCTCGAGATCGAACAGCGCGCTTTCCCCATCCTCGAAGCGGATCTCGGCAGAAGCCTGGACGCGGCTCCCGGGCGAGAGCAATGCTGCCCCTTGTCGGCTCAGTTCACCCCTCGCTTGCTCCACCAGCCTCCGGGTTCCCTGGCGGCCGTAGTCGCGCTTGGCCTGGTCGCTGAGCAGCGCGTAAATGCGCTCGGAATCGCCACTCTGCGCCGCCTCGGCATAAAGACTGGCGGCAAGCTTTGGATCGGGCAAATGCGGCTCCGCACAACCCACAACCAGGCCCGCGAGCAGGCCGAGGCCGAACCCCGGCAAAGCCGCACGTACGTTTGGCGCTGGAAAGGCGGACCGCATGGCGTGAGACAGCTAGCGAAAGCTGAGGCACTTGGCTACTGTTTGCGGCGGATGTTGGCAATCGTCGGCTCTCGCCCGGCGCTGGCGCTCGGCGCCGCGCTCGTTTCGCTGGCGTGCAGCGGACCGCCGCCCCGTACCGTGAACGCCAGCCGACCGCTGGACGAGCGGCGCGCGATCGAGTTGATCGTCGAGGCGTTCCGCGACGAACATGACCGAGCAGTACCAGGAGGGAACCTCACGCTCTCCGATACCCAAACTTTGCACGTGGACGTAAACGGCCAGGACCGAAAGTACGGTGTGGCCTACGTTACCGCCAGCGAGCGCATCCTCCTGGGCCCTACCCTGCCGCCTCGCGACCCGGCAATGGGCGACGCTCTGCAGCTCGTGTCGGGCTTGGGGTCTGACGGCGACGCACGAGTGCTGGTCTTGCAAGACTCCGACTACGTCTTCGACGACCATGGGGGCGATGCCCATGAGGCGAGCACCTTCACCGCTGAACTCAAACTCAAACGCGACGTGCACGACTTCTTGGTGCGTGCGCACAAAGAAAAATGGCCCTGACCGTCAGCGCACGTTCTAGCTTTTCTGGTCCCAGCACGGCGAGCTTGATCAAGGGCGCGGCGATCTGCGCGGCGGTGGGCATCGGGTCGTCGCTCACGGAGTATGCGGACTACGGGAAGTGGCTGGCCGTTGCCGGCGTGTTGCTGCTGATCGCCGGTCTGCACCGCTTCGGCCGCATGGGACCTGACGCAGCGATTGTTTTCGAACTTGCCCCGCCGCGCAGGAAGAAGAGAAAGAAGCGGAAGTCGGCAACGAGCGAGGGCGAGGGCGAGCCCGGAGCGAGCGAAGGCGAAGGCGAAGGCGAAGGCGAAGGCTAGGGACGCGCACCCGGCGGTAGAGGTAAAGAGAGAGGACGCGCGGCGCCGAAGGCGCGCGGCTGGAGACTCTCGTTTGCGCACGCTCGGACGGGGGCGCTGTTCGGTCAGCCTTTGTAGGTCCGCCATCTCATTGGCGGATCGTGATCTGGCCATCCAAGACTTCGCGCTCGTTTTATTCAGTTTTATTCCCGGGCATGCGGCTGGACTCCTTCCCGCGCGCCCCGCGCGAAGGCGTGCGGCGCGAAGCGCGCACCGTGAGCGAGAGACGGCGCGCCCGGCGCGAGGCGTGCGGCGCTGCGCGCGCACGAGACAGAGCCGGAGAGAAGATCCGTGCCGCGTGATGGGCTTTGTGATCCGCAATCCGGGAGCTATCTTTCGCGCGGCTGGCGCCCGGCTGCGGCTCTGGGCGCCAGCCTGGAGAGGCTTCAGGTCTCGCTGCGCAGCACGGCAACCGCGACGTCTTTGCCTAGGTCCGGAGTGAGCTCGACGCCGAGACCGAATTCACGTCCGGCAATTTCGAGTTCGAACGAAGTAGGCGTCGTTGCCGACGCTTTGGAAAGCGGCGAGAGCTCCGCTATTGCACGAGCGTTCACCTCCGGCGAGATTGGTGCGCCGAAGACTTCTTTTCCGACTATCAGGTATACGTACACGAGCGGCATCTTCTGCCCCTCCGCGAGAGCTCCGCGTAGGTTCGAACCGAGCGCGAACTCCAACCTGCGCGCGTACGCAGACCAGGACCAGCCGGTCACGTACAGACCCTTCACTTCAGAGCCAGCAAGCACCGGCTGCGCGGCGATCCACTGGCCGTCGGCACGACCCCGCACACCCGCGGCCTCGGGCAGCGAGCCACGCGATTCGACGTATTGACCGCTGAGGGCTGCTTTGAGCTCGGGAAATGCCGGCAGGAGAGCGTGCCCGGCCATCGAATCCTGATCCTGGTCGTTCCGGATCACGATGCCGTCCGTACCCGTAACCGCAAAGAACGTCCCCTTGGAGACGCGCAGATCTTGGACCTTGTTGCGCGCGGTCTCGAGCGCGGAGCGCGCCCCGTGCGGGTCGTCACTGGCGGGCTTACCAGTGGCGAAGATCGGCAGCAAAAACTTCGCGCCTTGCGGCAAACCGGAGCGGACCTCGGCGACGTCGCTGTGGGTGGCTAGAGCCAATGCAACCACATCGCCCCTGGCCTTCTCGGCGCTAATCGCACTCGGCTTCTTGCAGCCTGGCGCGACGGACGAGAGCCACAGGGCGGCTAGTGAAACCCAGAATCGCCCCGAACACGAATATGTAGTCAAACGTCGCACTTTCATCTTTGAAAGACGGGCATACGCCGATGCACGAAGCGCGCAAATCAAAATCGCGGAACTCTGCGATCGCAATGGCGGGCTGCGCTGAGCGGGCACCTCTGAGGGGTGCGCGGGCGGAATTGCGGCTTCAAAATTCCGGCGTGCGCGTGCTCTCACTGCTCTCCTGCGGAACCCACTAGTTTTCGCTTTCGGCTTGCGCGCGCGCGGCGGTCACCCTTCAGGATGGATCCATGACGTATTTGTGCCGTCCTTGTAAGGCGATTGCTCGGCGCCGTTTCATTCGGCGCCCTCGCATTCAGTGTCATTAATGCTGGTACTGGTTTCACATCCATTGAAGCCGAGATGACTGAGTGTTAGTAGTGGGCAATAGTTACAGATCCGCTTGCGTGCCCCGCGCACCATGGAGCTGCTCACCTTGAACTCGTACGCCCCGCCCCGCCCAGTGCCGCGCTCGAACCGCTTGTCGGACGCTCCACAAGCGATGCCCGCCCTGGGGCCTCGCCGCGCTTCGCACTCTGCCTTGGAAAGGCTGGTTTCAGCGGATGAGTTGAGCGTGGTCTTCCAGCCCATCGTCGACATGACATCGGGTGAATTGTTCGCGCACGAGGCGCTCGTGCGCTGCAGCGTGCCCGCCTTGAAGAACCCGCTAGTGTTGTTCGAGCGCGCGTTGGAGGTCGGCTGCGCCGGTCGCCTCGGTCGGATGATTCGCGAAATCGCAGTCCCGCTGAGCGCCGGCCGGCCGCTGTTTCTCAACGTGCATCCCCAAGAATTGCACGAGGCGTGGATCGTACGTCCAGACGACCCGATCTTCGGTCACGACCACGTGTTGTACGTGGAAGTAACCGAGGCCATGCCTCTCACCCAACACGAACTGTGCATGAGTGTCTTGCGCGAGCTACGCGCGCGCTGCCAGGTCGAACTCGTGGTCGACGATCTGGGCGCCGGCTACTCCAACCTGAAACGCATCTTGGATCTGCAGCCCAAGATCGTGAAGCTCGATCGCGAGTTGATCATCAACCTCGATCGCAACGTGCGTCAGCAGAAGCTGGTCGCCGGCATCGTCCGTATGTGCGTCGATCTCGATGCCATGGTCGTCGCCGAAGGTATCGAGACCAACGAAGAGTTCATCGCCCTGCAAGACACCGGCGTGCACTACGGGCAGGGCTATCTATTCGCGAAACCGGCGTACCCGATGCCAGCCGTCACTTGGCCACCGGATTCGCGCACTCAGGTGAAGCCAGGCATCAAGCGCGCATCGAGCTACCCGCCGCCTGCAGCGTAGCGCCCTACTTCTTCACCTGTGTACTCCGGTCTGCAGCGGGTCCGTTGATGCGACTTACCTGCCGGACGAACCTGGGCTCACCCCTCGGGGATCGCGAAGCGCGTCGCACTGGGCGGTTGAATTCAGGAGCGCTCAGAACGCTCTACGGCGTCCAGAACAGGACGCTGCCAGCGTACGCTTGCTTCATATCCGATTGGTCGATAACACCGCGCGCTCGGAGGTGCGTTGCTGGATCGCGAGCGCCCCCTCCAGTAGACGAGCTCAGAGCGCGGCCAATACAGCCTCGACGTGTCCGGGCACGCGCACGCCGTTCCAAGATTTTGCGATCTTTCCGGTCTTGTCGACGATGAACGTGCTCCTTTGCACGCCCATGTATTCGCGACCGTAGTTGAGCTTTTTGATCCAGATGCCGTAGGCGCTGATCAACGTTTTTTCAACATCGGACAAGAGCGTGAAGTTCAGCCCATACTTCTCTTTGAACTTCGCGTGGCGTTTGGGGTCATCCGGGCTGACGCCGAGCACGCGCACTTTGGCACTATTGAACGCTTTGAGGTTGTCGCGGAAATCGCACGCCTGCTTGGTGCAGCCCGGCGTATCGTCTTTGGGGTAGAAATAGATCACGTACGGTTTGCCGGCGAGGCTGGCCGAGCTGACAAGGGTGCCGGTCTCATCGGGCAGTGAGAACGCGGGTGCCTTGCTGCCTTCGCCAAGTCCGGCGCTCGAGGCTGCCGGAGCCACCACCTTCGCCGAAGCCGCTTTGGCCGAAGCCGCTGGCTTGGCAGGCGCTTTCTTGGTCGCTGGGGGGGCCGCTTTCGCGGCCTTCACGGGGGAGGTTTTGCTGGGTGCACTGGCTTTTGCTTTGGTTTTCTTGGCTGCCATTCGAAGTTCCATCGCGGGCGTTAAGTGGGCGTCGCTTTCGCGCCTCGACGCTATCACGAGCTCTCGATCGCCCGCCCCTCAGTAACCGGCGCTGGTCGGGACCAGCCCTTGTCGGCCGCGACGATTCGGGTAAATTGCGCGGCGATGCTCGAACTTCCCGACCCAGGCCTGTACCGAACCACGCAACCCCTGCCCGGCCACGAAGCCACCTTCCCTACCGGCGTGCTCGTCTACGTCGGACAGCCGTCGAACGGCGGCGTGAAGTTCGTGGTGCGTCCCGCGGACAATCGTCGCAATCGCTGGTTTTGGCGCGACCCGACTACTCCACTCCGCTCCGCCAGCTGGGCCAAGACCCTGAAGCAGTTGCCCTCGGAGGGTTTCTACGTCTTGCCCGAAGCGCTCGAGTTCGAAGGCGGTGGCCGCTGGCTCAAGAATGCGATCGTGCAACTCGGCTACAACGAAAACGGCGTCGGCATCTTGTTCGTGGGCGAATGGGCGGAAGACGCAGAAGAGAACGTCCTGCGTTTCAGCGATCGCGGTCTACTGATCGACGACTCGCTCCTCGCGCGGTTGATCTGGGCACCGATCTTACCGCTACGCCCAGCAGCCGCCAACACCAACGCTTGAGTGAAGAAGGCCCGCCCGAGTCGTGCCAGTGGAGACGTGAGCGGCTTGAACCCCGGCGGTCAAAGCCGCTCTTCCGTCCCTGACAGCGCGCTGCGCGCGCTGTCAGTTGGTCACTTTGCCGCGGCCAGGTTCTTGGCCACGAAATCCCAGTTCAACAATTTGTCCGCAAAGGCTTCCAAAAAGCCTTTGCGATTGTTGCGATGGTCCAAGTAGTAAGCATGCTCCCAGACGTCGACCACCAAGAGCGGCACGTCCGTCGTGGTGAGCGGCGTTTCGGCGTTGGGCGTCTTCACAATCTTGCCCTTGCCACCATCGAGGACCAGCCACGCCCAGCCAGAACCGAACTGGGTCAGACCGGCTTGAATGAAGTCGGTCCTGAACTTGTCCCAACCACCCAGTCCATTGATCAGATTGGCTACGGGACCTTCAGGCGGCGCGCCGCCGCCGTTCGGCTTCATGCTCTCCCAAAAGAAGGTGTGGTTCCAAACCTGCGCCGCGTTGTTGAACACGGGGCCCGAGCTCGACTTGATGATCTCGACGAGGCTCTTGGACTCTTCTGGCTTGCCGGCGATCAGACCATTCAGCGTCGTCGCGTAAGTCTTGTGATGCTTCTCGTAGTGGTAGTCGAACGTCTCTTGCTTCATGACCGGCTCGAGCGCGGTTTTCGCGTACGGGAGCGGGGGGACTTCAATTGCCATTGCTGACTCCTAGGGTTGCCTTGGTTCCGGCTCGGAAATCTCGGTGCAGAGCACCTCTCTGTCAACGGCCAAGCGCGCGTGTCGGCATTTTTGTGAAATGTTGCTCGCGTCTGCCGCCTCGGCCGCGTCGGAGGCAAGCCGCATGACCCCGGCCGCCGACCTGGTCTCCGGACTGAACAAGACTTCGCTGCTCGATTTGTATTACGACGCAGATGTGGCCGCATTATCGCCACGGCTTCGCGAGCGATTCGTCAAACTCAGCCGCGACGCCGCGACTGATACGTTCCTCGCCCGAGCCCGCCGCGGCCGCCATTCGTGGTGGCGCACGCAAGCGCACCGCCTGCTTCGGCAATTCATGTCCGATTTCGACGCGAACGGTCTACTCGACATGTATCCGCTGTTCGTGGCCAGCACCGAGCATTGGCAGCTGCTGCTCGGGCAGCAGCGCGTTGCGCGTTTGCTGGACGTCGGTGCGGGCTCGGGCGACGTCACCCGGACGCTCGTGCCGCTGGCAGAGCACGTGGTCACCACCGAACTCTCTCGCCAGATGGCCGAACGACTGCGGCGCTCTGGCCTCGAATGTCACGAGCTCGACCTAGCCGAGCGAGATCTGCCGGGCCCTGCGTTCGAGCTCATTACTTGTTTGAACGTGCTGGATCGCACGGCGCGGCCGCGTCAATTGTTGCGCCGGATGTGCGACCGGCTTCGGCCCGACGGACGGCTGCTCATTGCACTTGCCCTGCCCTACAATCCATTTTTTTTCCGCGGCAACAGCACCCCCGAACCCTTGGAACGACTCGCTTGCGATGAGCCGAACTGGGAGGCGGCGGTCAACGCATTGGTCGAACGCGAGCTCGAGCCGCTAGGCTTCACAGTGGTCACAGTGTCGCGCACGCCGTACCTCTCGTTCGGCGATGCGGATAGCGGCCTGTACGAACTCGACGACGCATTGCTTGTCTGCCAGCGCGCCTGAAACCGAGCCGACCCAACACCGAACCCGAGGTTCGGACTGCGTTTTTCGCTTTCGCGTGCCGGGAGCGCGCCCCGCCACTACTTGGGGGCGGTCCGGCCGAGTGCCGATAACCGCCGAGGTCCAAAGTGTCCAAGACTGTTTTGCTAGCCTGCGAAAAGCCGTTCTCCGCTGCAGCGCGTAACGAAGTCGTCGCGATTATCAAAGCAGCGGGCTACACCGCCAACGTTCTCGAGTCGTACAAGGGCAAAGGGCCGTTGCTCGACGCGATCGCCAGCGCGGACGCGGCCATCGTGCGCAGCGACGTGATCGACGCCGAGGTGCTCGGATCCGCGAAGAACCTCAAGCTCGTCGTGCGCGCCGGCGCCGGCTACGACACGATCGACACCGCGGCCGCCAAGGCCAAAGGCATCGCCGTCATGAACACCCCTGGCCAGAACGCCAACGCGGTCGCCGAGCTGGTGTTCGGCATGCTCGTGTACACCGCGCGCAGCAAGTTCAACGGCAAGGTCGGCAGCGAACTCAAAGGCAAGACCATCGGCCTGCACGCCTTCGGCGCCGTCGGTCGTGCGGTGGCCGCCATCGCCAAAGGATTCGGCATGACCGTGTATGCCTTCGACCCGTTCGTGACTGCGGAGCAAATCAAGGCCGGCGGCGCCGAGCCCGCCGCCTCGCTCGAAGATCTTTACAGCAAGAGCCAATACGTCTCCCTGCACATCCCGGCTACCGCCGAGACCAAGGGTTCGGTCGGCAAGAAATTGCTCTCGCTGATGCCGGCCGGCGCCACCCTGATCAACACCGCACGCAAGGAAGTGATCAACGAGGCCGAGTTGCTCGAGGTCTTCGAAGCCCGGAAAGACTTCCGCTATATCTCGGACATCGCCCCGAGCGACGCCACTGGCGCCGCCCTGAAAGAAAAATTCGACCTTCGCGTGCTAATCAACGCCGTCAAGTCCGGCGCCCAAACAGAAGAAGCCAACGTCAACTCCGGCCTTGCGGCGGCCCGTCAAATCGTCGGCTTCTTCGAGCGCGGCGAGAAGAATTTCATCGTCAACAAGTGAGCGCTCGCCGAGCGTGAGCGCGCGCTGAGTGTCTTGGGTCGAGGTACGCGCGGTTCGACGGCGGCGCGTACCAGCAACTCACTTCAGCTCGCAGCCCGTAGCGCGCGCCTCTTGTACGAACCAACGCGCGCCCAATTTGAAGCAGATCGTCGCGGTCTTCTGCCCCCCGCTCGATGAAATCCGAAATTTGAAATCGGGCATCTCTGCCCTGCCATTCAGCACCGTGACGGCGCCCGCGCAGTCGACATCGCGGAACTGGCCGGTGTTCGTCGAGCCGTCGTAGCCGTTGGTCAGCAGATACTGCTCGGCCAACGCGCATGCGAACGGACGATCCAAAGCCGGGCCCTCCGGATGCGCGGCGATCTGCCGGCTCAATTCATTCCTACGCGCATCCACGCGCGCGTTGTCCGCGCGCACGTCGATCACGATCCAAATCCAGAACACGACGCATAAGACGCCCGTGACGACCGAACAGAGCAGGCCTACCGTGGCGCGGGTCGGCACGGATGCGCCAGCCTCGCGCGCCGAAGCCTGCGCCCGCTTAAAGGCCAAGAACGACAGCACGTTGGCAATCGGCAGACAAAAAACCACGAAGCTCAACAGACCCCACATCAACGCGCGGCTCGCCGCCTGCTCGGTAGTGCTCTGCAGCTTCACCTTCAGCACAGCCACTTGAGCGTTCATGGTCGCCTGCTCATGCGCCCTGCGTGCCGCCTCCGCCGCGAGCGCCGCCCGCGCCGCGCCCGAAACCGTCCCGCAGTATCCGCACTGGTCCGTGTTTGGGGGCAAACCCGCGCCGCAGCGCTCACAAGTGAACATGGCTCAGGCGCAGGCTACTCCGCCCACCCAGCCCCCTGAAAGCTGAGACCTCTGGCCCTGCCATGACCCTCCAAGACCGCCCCGAAACGCCCAAGTGACAAACCCACTAGACAAGGGCAACGGACGCAACTACAGGAACTTCCACGACAAGCCGAAGTGGCGGAATTGGCAGACGCGACGGACTCAAAATCCGTTATTAGAAATAATGTGTCGGTTCAAGTCCGACCTTCGGTACCACCTCTAAATTAGCTCGATTCGCTCCTGCCAGACGAATCGGGCGCGCAGGAAGACCAGGTCTCAGGCCAGGTTACTGACAATCCCGAGGGCCCGAAGGGGCGGTCGACGGTCTCCTCTCTTGATCGTGGGGAGGGATGAAAAGTTCTTCAGGCGCAGCAGCTTGGGAGCTGTAATTGCGAAGCTCGAGGTGAGCTTCGCGAATCTCAATGCGGCGCTGGGTTAGATCTTCACGGTCGGTTAGATTTCTCGGCCTTTGCCCGTGTTTGCCTGAGCGGGAGGTTTCCCTGGAGGGCGTGAGCCCGGCTCGTCTGGGCTGAACGCCGCCGGGCGTGGCGTCGGCCGCCTTGTCGACACTTACTCTCAAGAAATAGTGATCAATGTACCCGCCGACGGCGCCGCGCTGACTTCGGCGCTTCGCCGAGGTCCACCCCGTCGAGCAGCGCAGCGAGAAGACTCTCGT
>Ga0302321_100000930_pt1 | contig 25208 bp, 23 predicted proteins | sample Fen_T0_1_FD_202505 | JGI IMG/M metagenome (GOLD analysis project Ga0302321, IMG submission 202505) | Peat permafrost microbial communities from Stordalen Mire near Abisko, Sweden - Fen_T0_1 | ecosystem: Environmental > Terrestrial > Soil > Wetlands > Permafrost | place: Sweden: Abisko...
CCGCATGAACCTCCTCAAGCAGTCCTGGGGCAACTAGCCCAGACCCGCTTCACTGAGTGAGACACAACGGCGCCGCTCACCTCCGGGTGGGCGGCGTCGGTTCGGTGAAGAGAGAAATGATGAGCGGGGCAGAGCTTCGGCGCTGCCCCGCTCTTTTAGTTGGGGGGCTCGGCGCTGCCGCGGGGGATGCGCACGGTGAACGTCGTGCCGCGCCCATCGGCGGAGTCGACCTCGACCCTGCCCTGGTGCGCCTTGACGATCTCGTGGACGATGAAGAGCCCGAGGCCGAGACCGCGCGAGAGCTCTCCCTGCTGGTTGGCCCCGCGGCGGAACGGCTGGAACAGCTCGGACAGGATCTCGCACGGGATGGGCGGCCCGTCGTTGTGCACGCTGAGCCGGAGCTCAGGGCCATGGTCCGTCACGGTCACCGCCACCCGCGACCCCGTCCCGTAGGTGACGGCGTTGCTCACCAAATTCGCGATCACCTGGTGCATGCGCGCCGGGTCGATCTGTGCGGCCGTGTCGCCGCGCAGATCGAGGCTGATCCGGTGCTCAGGGTGGATCTGGCGCAGCTCGAAGAGCGCCTGGTCGCAGACAGTGGCCAGGTTGCTCGCCGCGCGGCTCATGGGGATGCCGCTCCCCTGCCGGACGCGGCTGAAGTCGAGCAGATCGCGGATCATCCCGCTCATCCGGCTGGCGCTGTCCCGGATGCGCGACAGCAGGAACACGTGGTCCGCGGGCAGACCTCGGCGGAGCAAGGTGTCCGTCCCCATGAAGATGGAGGCCAGCGGCGTCCGGAGATCGTGCCCAACCACCGCGAGGAGCTGCTCCTGGAGCTTCCCCATCTGCTCGGCGCGGCTCCGGGCGGTGCGCTCCTCCTTGAAGGCCCGCGCGCGGGAGATGGCCAGGGCGCACTGACCGGCGACGGCCTCCGCGAACCCCAGCTCCTCCAGCGATGGCGGCGCGCAAGGTCCCCGGTACTTGACGCAGGCGATGCCGAGCGGCTCGTCCTCCTCGAACATCGGCGCCGCGATGCAGGAGACGATCCCGTCCTTGCTCAGCAGCGTGGTCTCCTCGCCCTGGGTCTCCGACAAGCTCAGGTAGACAGGGCGCCGGAGCGAGACGGCCTGCCCGAGCCCTGGGAGCTGCTCCAGATCGAGCACCGTGTCCGTGAGATCGCGGTCCCACAGCTCGAACAGCCCACGGAGGTGGCGGCGGTCGGGGTCGAAGAGCAACAGGGCACCGTCGTCCCCACCGAGCAGCTTGGCCGCCCCCACCAGCGCCGCGTGGATGACGTCCGGCAAGTCGAGGCTCTGGTTGAGCTCACCGGTGATCTGCGCCAGGAGCTCGGCTCGACCGCGCGCCTGCTCAGCCTCTCGGCGGGCCGCCTTCTCGGCGTCGAGCAGCCGGCCCCGCTCGAGCGCCTGGATCTCCGCCCGCTTTCGCCCCTGGACCAGCTCGGTCGAGTCGAGCAGGTTCACGGCGAGCGCCGGCTCTGCACCGGTCGCGCCGGAGAGTGAAGCACAACTAAAGGAGAAGTAGGACTCCTGGGGCGGGCCGTCCGGAGCGCGGCGCAGCTCGACCCGCAGGTCCGTGGCGTGGAGGGGCACGCCCGTGGCGGCCACCGTCTCCAGATGCGGGAGCGCCTCCTGGAGCTCCGGCCAGACCTCGGCGAAGGAGCGCCCCAGCATGGCCCGGTGTGGCGCCAGCGCCTGATAGGCAGCGTTGACCCGCTCGTGCACGAAGCGCGGGCCGCGCAGCACGGCCACGCAGACGCCCGCCAGGTTGACCAGAGCTTCCATCAACGGCCAGGCGCGGTCTGGGGAGACCTGAGAATCGTCGCCTCTTTTCGCCACTGGAGCAGCCTACCAGGACCAAACGTCCGGGTGCGCAAGTTTCAGAGGGCGCGTCCCGATCGTGGCGACTGGACCCGTTCGGAGCAAGAGGATCTCCGGACCCGAGGCGCGAAGGTGGTCTGGCGCGACGTCGATCGCACGTACTCCTGGTCTCGCTCCGGTCCGTCTGCTCCCCGCGCGCCGCCCCGGGCTCGGCCGGCGGAGCAGCCTGCGACCGAGCCGCACCAGCCGGAACTCCGGCTCCCCCCGAACACTCCGACACTGGAACGTTTCCAGCATCTGCTGGAAGCGGCACGGGGGTGTGGAGCATGAACCAGCAGGTGAGCGAGTACCGATCCATCTACTGCGGAAGAGCGCATCGGCTTCGCGACGGCGCTCCGCTGGAACATGCCTGTCGGGTGCTCGATCCGGAATTTCTCCGCGCGGAGCTGGAGGAAGAGTACGCTTCGGCCGCGGAGCTCCTGGAAATCATGCCACTCGTGCTCCACCAGGGACTCTCGGACGATTGAGCCGGCGCGGCCGGAGAATGGTTGAGAAACTCGCGGCGCGCTGATTGCAACGGGTCGCGGTCTGTCCGGCTCGGACGTCAGAAGAGGCCGGCGACAGACGATGGAAACCCCGACCGACCAGCGGCCTCCCGCCAGCGCGCTGCATGACCCCGTGGCAGGCGCGTGCTCGGGCGACGAGCAGGCCTCCGTGGCCCTCGGGCGGCGTTCGGGCTGGGGGCGGCTGGCCGTGGCGTCCGTGGATGGCGCGAGCGCGGTGGTCGGGTGTTCGGCGAGCAGCCCCCTCCACCTGTTCTGTCCGCGTTCTCGCGGCCAGGCGGTCTGGACCATCGCCACCACGCACGGCGGCGGACTGGTGGCGGGAGACGCGATCGAGCTGGAGGTCGAGGTGGGTCCGGGCGCGCGCGCCACCCTGGGCACGCTCTCGGCGACGCGCGTCTACCGCTCCGCAGGGCGCTCGGCCTCTCAGCTCCTGTCGGCCGAGCTCGCCGAGGGGAGCCTGCTGGCGGTGTTGCCCGAGCCGACCTGTTGCTTCGCCGGTGCGCGGTTCCATCAGGAGCAGGACTTCGAGCTCCATCCCAGCGCCAACCTGCTCCTGGTCGATTGGCTCACCCCCGGCCGCGTCGCCTGCGGCGAGCGCTGGGCCTTCGACGCCTACGTCTCCGCCAACCGGATCCGGGTCGGCGGACGCCCCGTCCTCTCCGATGCAGTCCGCCTCGTCGTCGGGGAGGGCGCGTCCATCGCCGCCCGCATGGGCGACACGGCTCTGCTCGCGACGGTGGTCGCGATCGGTCCGGCGCTGGCGGCGCCTGCGCGGGCGCTCCTGGAGGAGGTCGCGGGTCGCCCGGCGCGGGGAGACGACGAGGTGCTGGTCGCCGCGAGCCCGGTGGCGGGCGGCGTCTACCTCAGGGCCGCGGCGCGGCGGCTCGAGCCGGGCCTGGACTTCATCCGCGCGCGCCTGGCGTTCGCGGCCGAGCTGCTGGGCGGCAACCCCTTCGAGCGGCGTCCCTGAACGAGGAGAACGACGTGCACCTCACCCCCCGTGAGATCGACAAGCTCTTGCTTCACCAGGCCGGGTTCGTGGCCCAGAAGCGGCTGGCGCGCGGCCTGCGGCTCAACCAGCCCGAGGCGGTGGCGCTCATCGCCACGGTCCTGCTGGAGCTGATCCGCGACGGCCACCGGGTGGCCGAGCTCATGGACGTGGGGCGGCGCATCCTGGGCCGCCGCCAGGTCATGGACGGGATAGCCGAGCTGGTCGCCGAGGTGCAGGTGGAGGGGACCTTCCCCGACGGCTCCAAGCTGGTCACGGTGCACCACCCGATCGCGGCCGAGCAGGGCGACCTCGCCCTGGCGCTCCACGGTTCGTTCCTGCCGGTCCCGCCCACGTCCCTCTTCGCGGAGCCGCCGGCCCTGCCCGTGTTGACGCCAGGTGAGACCATCCCTGCGCCCGGCGAGCTCACGCTCAACGCCGGCCGGGAGGCGATCCGGCTCCAGGTCACCAACCTGGCCGACCGGCCCATCCAGGTCGGCAGCCACTACCACTTCGCCGAGACCAACCCCTACCTCCGCTTCGACCGGGCCAAGGCCTACGGCCGGCGGCTCGACGTGCCGGCCGGCATGGCGGTCCGCTTCGAGCCCGGGGAGACACGCACCGTGGAACTGATCGAGATCGCCGGAAACCGGGTCGTGCGGGGCGGCAACGCGCTCTCCAGCGGTCCGGTGGACGCCGAAGGGAAGAGCCGGGTGGTGGCCGAGGCGAAGCGGCGCGGGTTCGCGCACGCGGAGGAGAGCTGACATGGCGCGCAAGATGGACCGAAAGCTCTACGCCGAGGTCTACGGACCGACCACCGGGGATCGTGTCCGGCTGGGCGACACCGAGCTGGTGCTGGAGGTGGAGCGGGACCTCACCTCCTACGGGGACGAGTGCAAGTTCGGCGGCGGCAAGGTGCTGCGCGACGGCATGGGGCAGGCGGCCGGCCTGGGGGACGACCAGGTGCTCGACCTGGTGATCACCAACGCCCTGATCGTCGATTTCACCGGCATCTTCAAGGCCGACGTGGGCGTGAAGCGCGGGATGATCACCGGCATCGGCAAGGCCGGGAACCCGGACGTGATGGCCGGCGTGACCCGCGGGATGGTGGTCGGGCCGGGGACCGAGTGCATCGCGGGCGAAGGGCTCCTGCTGACTGCGGGTGGATTCGACTCGCACATCCATTTCATCAGCCCGCAGCAGGCCTTCGAGGCGCTGGCGAGCGGCGTGACCACCTTCGTGGGCGGCGGGACCGGCCCGGCGGCCGGGACCAACGCCACCACCTGCACGCCGGGGGCCTGGAACATGGCCCGCATGCTCCAGGCCACCGACGCCCTGCCGCTCAACATCGGTCTGCTCGGCAAGGGGAACGCCGCGCGGCCGGAGGGGCTGCCGGAGCAGATCCGGGCCGGCGCGGTGGGGCTCAAGCTCCACGAGGACTGGGGCACCACACCCGCGGCCATCGACACCTGCCTGGAGGTGGCGGAGCGGATGGACGTGCAGGTGGCCATTCACACCGACACCCTCAACGAGTCGGGCTGCGTGGAGCACTCGATCGCGGCCTTCGCCGGCCGGACCATTCATACCTTCCACACCGAGGGCGCCGGTGGCGGGCACGCGCCCGACATCATCCGGGTCTGCGGCGAGCCGAACGTCCTCCCGTCATCGACCAACCCGACGCGCCCCTTCACTGTGAACACGCTCGACGAGCACCTGGACATGCTGGTGGTCTGCCACCACCTCGATCCCTCGGTGCCCGAGGATCTGGCGTTCGCGGAGAGTCGCATTCGCGGGGAGACGATCGCGGCCGAGGACGTGCTCCACGACCTGGGGGCCATCTCGATGATGTCCTCCGACTCGCAGGCCATGGGCCGAGTGGGGGAGGTGGTGACCCGGACCTGGCAGACCGCGGACAAGATGCGGCGCCAGCGCGGACGGTTGAAGGAGGAGAAGGGGGAGAACGACAACCTCCGGATCCGGCGCTACGTGGCCAAGTACACCATCAACCCGGCCATCGCCCACGGCATGAGCCACCTGATCGGTTCGGTGGAGGTGGGCAAGCTGGCGGACCTGGTCCTGTGGCGGCCCGGCTTCTTCGGAGCCAAGCCGGAGCTGGTCCTCAAGGGCGGGTTCATCGCCTGGGCGCAGATGGGCGACGCCAACGCGTCGATCCCGACACCGCAGCCGGTGGAGATGCGCCCCATGTTCGGTTCGTTCGGCCGGGCGGTGGGGGCCACCTCGATCGCCTTCGTGTCTCGGGCAGCGCTCGAGGCCGGGACCGTGAACGCCTACCAGCTCACCAAGCGGATCGAGGCGGTGCGGGGGTGCCGCAACATCGGCAAGCGCCACATGCGGCTCAACGACGCCCTGCCCAAGATCGAGGTCGATCCGGAGAGCTACCAGGTGCGCGCCGACGGCCTCCTCCTCCAGAGCGAGCCGTCCGAGTGGCTCCCCCTCGCTCAGCGCTATTTTCTGTTCTGATGAATCACTGGACGCTCCTTCAGCTCGCCGACTCGGCGCTCCCGTACGGCGGCTTCGCCCACTCGGGCGGCCTGGAGGCCGCGGCGCAGCTCGGCCGCTGCAACGGGTCGGAGGGGCTGGCGCGCTTCATCGAGGACGCGCTCTGGACCTGCGGCAGCGGGCCGCTGCTCTTCGCTGTGGCGGCGTGCGCCGAGCCCGCGCAGGCTCCCGAGCTCGACCTGCGCTGCGACGCGGCCACGCCGGGGCAGGTGGCCAACCGCGCCAGCCGGCTCCAGGGGCAGGCCTTCTTGCGGGCCGTGGCCGCGGCCCACCCGGCCGAGATCGGACCGATAGTGAATGAAGTCCGGGCGGCGCGGTTGCCGAGTCATCTCGCGCCCTGGTTCGGCGCGGCGCTGGGGCGACTGGGCGCGGCGCCCGAGCAGGCGGCGCAGATCTTCCTCTTCCAGTCGGCGCGTGGCGTGGTCTCGGCCGGGGTCCGGCTGGGGCTGGTCGGCCCGCTGGAGGCGCAGGAGCTCCTGGCCGGCGCCGGGCCGGTAGCAGAGGAGGTGCAGCGGGCCTGCGCCGGACGGGCACCGAGCGAGGCGGCCGCGTCGGCGCCGCTGCTCGATCTCCTCCAGGGTCACCAGGAGCGTCTCTACTCGCGTCTCTTCCAGAGTTGAGCCATGCACGTCCATCCCACTTCGATTCAGCTCCACTCCGGCCACGATCACGACTCCGACCAGGGGCCCGGGACCTACGGCAGCCGCGCGCCACCCAACCGGCGCCGTGATCTCACGCAGAGGGCATTCACGGTAGGTATTGGAGGTCCGGTGGGGAGCGGCAAGACCGCCCTGGTGCTGGCGCTCTGTCGGCGGCTGCGGGACAGCGTCTCGCTGGCCGTGGTGACCAACGACATCTTCACTCGGGAGGACGCCGAGTTCCTGGTGCGCAGCCAGGCGCTCCCGCCCGACCGGATCCGGGCCGTCGAGACCGGCGGCTGTCCGCACGCCGCCATCCGCGAGGACGTGACCGCCAACGTGCTGGCGCTGGAGGAGCTGACGCAGCTTCACCATCCGGAGATCCTGCTCTGCGAGTCAGGGGGCGACAACCTGGCCGCGCACTTCAGCCGGGAGCTGGCCGACTTCACGGTCTACGTCATCGACGTGGCCGGCGGGGACAAGATCCCGCGCAAGGGCGGCCCCGGCATCACCCAGGCCGACCTGCTGGTGATCAACAAGACCGACCTCGCGGCGGCGGTCGGGGCCGATCTGGGTGTGATGGAGCGGGACGCGCGCAAGATGCGGGGCGACGGGCCGTTCGTGTTCGCGCAGGTGGCGCGGGACGTGGCGGTGGAGGAGATCGCGCGGCACGTGCTGCATGCTTGCGCGCACTTCACTGGGAGGCCGCACTAGGGGCTACGCAGGGCGCGCGGGCGGCGTGGTCAATTGGGGCTGGGGTGCGCTGGAAGTAGAGGTCCGGGACACAGGCGCGACCTTGAGGAACTGGCGCATCCTGAGCCCGATTCGCTCGGGCCCGTGGTGTGTCGGAGGGGGACAGCAGGCTCATATCGCCGCAGTACCATTGGCCAGGAGAAATGCATCAAGCAAGCCTTCGAGGGCATCTGTGGACCAGCTGCGTCAATGCAGTCACATGCCGCACGATGTACCACAGTGCGGTGGCTCCCGCCTTGGTGGTCGCCGCACTCCGGCGTAAACGATCAGTTTCGAAGGCTATGAGCAGGGTGTAGAGTTCTGCTGGGCGTCTAGGCCTTTCCTTCGGTTCTATGGCTACTAAGTACCCAAGATCAAACCTCATCGGCGACGAGGGCGTCGACTTCGTCGCATTAGTTTGTTCTAGGGCCGGGGCACTGTTTCTCTCGCGTCCACGGCAAGACGTCGGAATCGATGGGCATATCGAGTTCCTGAACGCTTCGCGTGAACCGACGGGGCAGCTGGTTTTCGTTCAGTGTAAGGCTGGCCTGTCCTACATCTCCCCGACCGGTGCGTATTTGCTGCGTGCGGACCAGGCACACTTCGAGACGTGGTCTAGGTACTCCGTGCCCGTCATCGGGATCATCTACAACCCCAAGGCGCGAGATGCGCGATGGGTTGACTTGACGGCCCATCTCCGGGAGCACCCTTCATGCGTTAGCTCTGGCCCTTTCTCGGTGGAAGCACGATCTGATCACGTCTTCTCTGAAGATCTCTTCGGCCGGCTCAGCGATCATCTGGAACGTTACTCGAACGGTACTCCCGCCAGGGACCTGGTTGATCGTTACCTGCTCGGCAGTGATGACGCGACCCGGGAGGAGGCGCTGACACGCCTATTTGCGCAAGAGCGATGGACCCCGAACTGCTGCTTTGTCGTTCACGCTGCCCTGATGACCGAGACGAGCGTTCCCATTATCAGACTGCTTGTCTATATGCAGAGCTTCTACGGATCCCATCCCGATCGATTCTATACTGTAAACAACACAATGCCCTCATCTGTCCGTGAGCACTTGGAGTCCATTCGTCGGATCTGGACCAGTTCTCTGGAAGAACAGCAGATCGTTCGCATTCTGGCCGGAATAGAGCCAGACGGAAGCCTTGAGCGAGGGAGCTTCGGTCAGACCGTCATGCTGCTGCTTTCCGAGGCCCGCAACGTCGGGCGCAAGCTCGAACGAATCGTGTCCAAACGAATGCTCCCCAGTGACACTCGGTGCTACGGCCTAGGCGTCCTGGTCGAACTGGGCCTTGCTCGCCGTGGGCTGCTTGAGCGTTGGTACCGTCAGGAAACGGACCCGCAGTTTCTCGAAGTGCTCCGCTGGGGGCTCGATGTTCTCCAGAGAGTGTAGCGCCAGTCTCTTTCGAAGACGGGCTTATACGCCCAGCAGCTCTTTTCGGCTCGCGAGTCCCAAGAAGTCCTCAGCGAAGAGTGGATGCACGTACAGGCTGAGCAACAGCCCGCCGGTGCTTCTCTCCCTACCCCCCATCTTGAGCGCCCTAGTCAGGAGTTCTTCCAACCTGAAAGTGTGCTCGTCGCGTTTCGGACCCAGGACCGTGTGAACACGAAGGCCAGGAAGCATGTTTTCCGAGATCGCCCTAAGAAGGCGCTCGCGTGCGTTGGCATCCGTGGGCGGAAACCTGTAGCCGACGAATACGATAGCTCCAGCGGTCTTGATCGCCTGCTCTGCAAGGTCCCATAGAACCTGTAGGCGTTCAACGAAGCGCGCCTTGGTCAATCCAGGGCTCGCTATCGCGATCTCCTCGTCCCCGCAGGAGACCGCATACTCCGGAACACCGATCTGGTGAATCCGCCCCTCAGCGTTGACCCTCCAGTCCACGCTGCCGTGGAGTTTCAGCAGTGCAGGACCGACCTGCAACCCTCCCGGCTGCAAGCGAACATCAAGCGCCTTCCCGGCCTTCTTACGCGCTTCCTCCACAACCCTGTCGTAGTTGAAGGTGATGACAGTATCTGTGTCCTCGATGCGGCTTGCCCAAGCGACGTAAGGCGCCCACTTCTCGTAGGCAACGTCGCAAGGGCTGAAGAAACAACACTCCGCTGCCACTAACCGCTTCGCTGCGGCCGCGAGCGCACGCGCACCTTCCACCCCCAGTCCCGGCGTATTCGCGTACTGACGCAACGTTAGGAGAGGAGGTGAATCGTGGCCGCTCTCTGCGGCAAGGTCCAGAAACTCAAGGAACTCCTCGGCGTCCCGCCACGCTGGCTCGTCTGAGTTCGATCGCTGCCATCCGTGGGACTCGACAATCCGACGAATCAGGCCGCCGCCTTCAGTGGAGAAGAGGCGGTCCGAAAACCTTTTGAAGCGACCCCTAATCCGTACCTCGGAGGGCCGCGACAGAAGGTCCGGGAGCAACGGTCCGCCGAGCGCTCTGCTGAACCCAGCGCCAAGGATCCAGACGATCTCTCCCATAGCCCAACCTCCTACATATAGTTTATCAAGGGGAAAAGCCGGTAGACTAGGGCGTCCTTGCGAAGTCGTATTCAGCACCCCCAGCCCGCTCGCGCGATCCCCGGACCTCTCGGACGGGGATCGCACCTTCCCCGTCAGGCCGGGCTGGCGTATAGAACGCGCATGGGCAAGCTCGGGTCGCGCGTGGCGCTGGTGACCGCAGCGGTGCTGGTCACCGGCCTGGAGCGCTGGATCCCGGCGGGGCGCTGGGTTCTCTATCCGTTCATCCTGCTCACCACCTGGGTCCACGAGATGGGGCACGGCCTCACCGCCATGGCGCTGGGTGGGAAGTTCGAGCGGCTGGAGATCTTCGCCGACGCCTCGGGCGTGGCCTTCACCACGGCCAGCCCCGGGTTGTCCGCCGCGCTGGTGGCGCTCGGCGGACTGCTCGCGCCGCCGCTCCTGGCCGCGCTCATCCTGGCCTTCGCGCGCGGTCCGGGCCGGGCCTACTTCTGCCTGATGGCGCTCTCCTTCGGGCTGGGCGCCTCCTTGGTCTTCTGGGTCCGCTCCTTCGTCGGGATCGTGGCCGTTCCAGGGCTGGCACTGGTCCTGGCGCTCGGCGCCAACGTGGGCGGAGGACGGCTGCGCCTGCTGGCGGCGCAGTTCGTGGCGGTGATCCTGGGGCTCGACACGGTCACGCGCATGCTTCACTACGTGTTCATCGAGCGGGTGCAGGCCGGCGCGACGGCTGGCGGCCGATCGGACGTGGGCGCGGTGGCGGACAACCTGGGCGGGCCGTACTGGTTCTGGGGCGCCATGGTCGCGGGGGTGGCGCTGCTGCTCCTGCTCTGGGGATTGCGGGCTGCCTTTCGCGGCGGTGGCGCTCCGGAGCTGGAAGGAGGGCGGCTTGACGGAGAGACCGGCGCGGAGCTCAATCGCGCTGAGGGAGCAGCGGGACGTCGCTTTCGTCCTTGAGCGCCACCCCGGTGCAGCCACGGCGGAGCGCCTCGGCAGCCAGCCAGTCGATCCTGCGGGCGGCGGCGGCGTAGCCGAGCCCCTCGGGCCGGATGTTGGAGACGCAGTTCCGCTCCGCGTCGGTCCGACCCGGCCGCGGTCCGTGGGTCAGGTAGGCGCCCAGGCTGTCGCAAGAGGAGAGTCCGGGCCGCTCGCCCACCAGGACCAGCACCAGCTCCGCGCCGAGCCGCGCGCCCACGGCGTCCCCCAGCGCGACCCGCGCCTGCAGCGCCACCACCACTGGCGCGGCGCGCCAGCGCAGGGGAGAGGCCTCCGAGAGCGCGGCCAGCAGCGGGGCCGTGTGCCGCTCCACCCCCAGCGGCGAGAGACCGTCCCCGATCAGCACCGCTATCCGCAGTCCTTCACTCCAGGTCGCGGCAGGCAGGTCGGCGTCGTCCGCAAGCTGCCGTCCCAGGTCGGGCCGGGTGAGGTAAGTCGATCGATCCCGGGCCGCGCTCGCCGCTACCACCGGGCTGCGCCCCTGCGAGCGCAGGTCGCGGAGCAGCGCCTCCAGCGCCAGGGGGCGATGGACGGCGTCGCGCGCCTGGGCGTGCGCCAGCTCGAGCCGGAGCACCTCCGAGAGCGGGAGCGCGGCGCCAGCGCGGCCGAGCGCGATCCGAGCCGGGGTGTGGCGTCGCAGGGCGGCCCAGGGATCGGGGGGGACGAGGTCGCGATCGCGCGTCATGGCTCGCCGAGCTCCTCGGCCGCCCGCAGCAGCCGGTTGGTCCCCTGGGCCGGGCGGAGCGCGCCCCGCGCGTCGGTGAGCTCCATCCGCTCCAGCCAGGCCTCGAACTCCGGCGCCCGGCGCAGCCCCAGCACCTGCCGGAGATAGAGCGCGTCGTGGAAGGAGGAGCTCTGGTAGTGAAGCATGACGTCGTCGCCGCCCGGCACGCCCATGACGAAGGTGACGCCGGCCACCCCCAGCAGCGTGAGCAGAGAGTCCATGTCGTCCTGGTCGGCCTCGGCGTGGTTGGTGTAGCAGACGTCGCAGCCGAGCGGCAGGCCCAGGAGCTTGCCGCAAAAGTGGTCCTCCAGCCCGGCGCGGAGGATCTGCTTCCCGTCGTGGAGCACCTCCGGCCCGATGAAGCCGACCACCGTGTTCACCAGCAGCGGATGAAAGGCCCGCGCCACGCCGTAGGCCCGGGCCTCCAGCGTCTGCTGGTCGACCCCGGCGTGAGCGCCCGCCAACAGCGCGCTGCCCTGGCCGGTCTCGAAGTACATCACGTCGTCGCCCACCGTCCCGCGGCGGAGGGAGAGCGCGGCCTCGCGCGCCTCACGCAGGAGCGCCAGCGTTACGCCGAAGCTCCGATTGGCGGCCTCGGTCCCGGCGATCGACTGGAAGACCAGGTCGACCGGCGCGCCCCGCTCCATGGCCCGGAGCTGGCTGGTCACGTGGGTGAGGACGCAGGTCTGGGTCGGGATCTGGTAGCGGGAGACCAGGGCGTCGAGCATCTTCCAGAGCTCGACGAGCGCCGGGAGCGCGTCGCTGGCCGGGTTGACGCCGATCACCGCGTCGCCGGATCCGTAGAGGAGCCCGTCCAGCGCCGAGGCGGCGATGCCGCGCAGGTCGTCGGCCGGGTGGTTGGGCTGGAGCCGGACCGAGAGCCGGCCGGGGAGGCCGATGGTGTCGCGGAAGCGGGTGACGACGCGGCATTTCTGCGCCACCGCGATCAGGTCCTGGTTGCGCATCAGCTTGGAGACCGCGGCGGCCATCTCGGGGGTGAGACCGGGGGCGAGGCGGGAGAGCGCGGCTGGGTCGACAGTCTCGGAGAGGAGCCAGTCGCGCAGCTCGCCCACGGTGAAGGCCGCCACCGGCGCGAAGGCGGCCGGATCGTGGCCGTCGACGATGAGCCGGGTCACCTCGTCGTCCTCGTAGGGCACGACCGGCTCGCGGAGGAAGGTGGCGAGGGGGAGGTCGGCGAGGGCCAGCTGCGCGGCGACCCGCTCCTCGGCGGAGCGCGCGGCCAGCCCGGCGAGGACGTCGCCAGAGCGGAGGGGGGTGGCGCGGCCCAGGAGCTCGCGCAGGTCCTGGAAGCGGTAGGTGACCTGACCGATGGTCTGCGCGTAGCTCATGCGATCTTGGATACCGCGGCCGGGGCGCCGAAGCGAGTCCACCGCAGGGGGCGGCGGGCGAACTCGCTCCGCGCTCGCGAGGGTCGAGTCCCACCGGCTCAGCGTCGCACTGAAGGCCGGCTCGCGCTCCATTGGCAGGGGTTACGATGACCCGCGGCAGGCTTTGCCGGGTTCAGGTCTGGAGGCTCCGGACCGTTTTGACCAGCTCAACCTCACGGCCTATAGTCACTCGCAGAAGAGTTGCCGCGGTCCGCCGCGTGGCGGTCGCCTGCCGTTGAGCCTGCCGCACCTCGATCGTCTGGCCGAAGACCGTGCGGAATGGGCTCGTTCATGGGCGGCGCGGGCCGGCGCCGCGCTACGCGTTCGGGTGGAGCGTGCCGGCCAGCTGCAGATCACCTTCTTCAGCCAGTGAAAAGGAGTGGACATGAGAGCGGCCTGGTCGATCCTTGGGTCCCTGCTGTCTCTGGGGCTGGCTGGTTGCGGCTCGACCGAAAAGCTCACCCCCGTCGGGACGGTCATCGACCCCCGCTTGCTGCTGGCCCCGTATGTCGGGATGCCTGACGGAGTCGCCTTGAGATTCCCCTCCCTGACCGGGCTCGACCCTCAGGGGAACGCCTTGTCCGGATCGCTCACCATCATCCCCGACGCACAGCCCACCGTCCTCGACGGCACCGTCACCTGCCGCACCTCGGTGACGAGAACCCTGCTCACGCGGGGAGGTCTCACGTTGAGTGACTCGATGAGCGCCAAGTACTTCGACACCTCCGACGGCCGCTTCTTCCGCTTGCTTCACATCTCGGGGATGGGCACGACGACCTACTCGCGCGTCTCGGACGACCACTTCCCGCAAAGTGACATCAAGGTGGGAGATTCCGGCGACCTGGGCTTGCTCTCCGGAGATGACGGCACGACACTGACGGTGTCGTGGGACGTTGAGCCCGACGACGATGGCGGATCCATCTTCGCGATCCGGGAGATGTACGCCAACCTCACCGCGGGCATGATGATGTCCGAGGATCAGTTCTTTCACCTCGACAAGGACGGCACGCCCACCGCATTCGCCTTCAGGATGAACGCCCCCGACGGCACCTATACGCTCGCTGGCGACAGGGAACGTCCCTGAAGCACCTCCCGGTTGAAGATCGCACGCATTCTACCGAGGGAACTCCATGGTTCGTCAGGTCGCCATCTCAGCGATCTTCGCAGCCCCTCTGCTCATCGCCTGCGGCGGCAGTTCGCGGGGAGACCTGATCGGCAAGACGGTCGTCGCGACGGTGACGGCCGCTGAGATCGATGCGATGACCGCCGGCGGCAAGCTGCAGGACCTCGCTGGTCCGGCCAAGAGCGACGTGACGATCGTGCAATTGAACTACCACACCGCCGGAGCAAGAGCTGGAGAGATGACCAACGCCTCCGCCGCGCTCCTCGTCCCGACCGGCGGTGCCTTCGCCGGCCCGCTGCCTCTGATGGTCTACGGCAGAGCGACGAAGCTCGGAAAGGCCTATACATCGGCGGACCCGAGCGTTTCGGAGACCAGGGTCCTCATGATCTTCTTTGCGTCCCAGGGCTATCCCGTCGTCGCAACGGACTACCTCGGCTATGCGCTGTCAGCCTATCCGTATGCGCCGTACATCCACGCCGACAGCGAAGCGAGCGCGATCGTCGATTCGGTCCGCGCGGCACGGCAGGCGGCTGCGTCGCTCGGGCTGAGCTTGAGCGGACAGCTCGTGCTCGCCGGGTATTCCCAGGGCGGCCATGCGTCCATGGCGGCCCAGCGCGCGATGGAACGGGACTTTGCGCGGGAGTTCGAGATCGTCGGCGCAGCTCATATGGCGGGGCCTTATCGGATGTCGGCAGCATTGCTCGATGGAGTCAGCCGGCCAATCCTCGGTGTACAGACCTTCTTGCCCTTTGAGATCACCGCCTGGCAGAAGGTCTACGGCGACGTGTATGTTCACGGGCGCGACGTCTTCAATGCGCCGTACGACGCCTATGTGGAGTCGCTGTTCCCCGCCGCAGATCCGGCGAGCTTGAACGCCCAGCTCCCCCAGGGCACGCCCGAACAGGCGCGAGATGCTCTGTTCCAGGCGTCGTTCCTGGCCGATCTGGCGTCCGACGAGAGCAACGGCGCTTTCGTCGCCGCCAGGAAGCAGGACTTGCTGGGCTGGAGCCCCAAGGCGCCGGTGTTGCTTTGCGGCGGAGCGGCAGATCCGACCAGCAGCTTCATCGTCAACGCTCAGGCCGCCTACGAGGACTTCGAGAGCCGTGGTGCGGACGTCACGCTGCTCGATGTGGATTCTCAGATCCGACAGCGATACGGCGCGGTCCTGGCGCACGATCCGGCGACCTACTGGGCGTCCTATCACAGCAGCTTGGAATCGCCATTCTGTGTCCAGGCCGCCAAGGCGTTCTTCGATGGTCTTCTCGGAGAGCGGTGGCTCGGGCAGTAGAGACCCTCTGGCACCCAGCCTGATGGTATGGCAGCATCTCCGGAACTTCGCGGAGAGCGCACATGGCCCTGCTTCGGGATGTCTCGAGTCTGTTGGTCGTCCTGCTCGTCGCCGCATCGGGCGTGGCCTGCAAGACGGCTGCGCCAGCAACGCACGCTGGCCGGGAGCTGGCCTGCGGCAAGGTCCTGATCCGTTACGGAGGCAACGCGCAGGCTTAGATCGTCGGTCCGACGGGGCAGAGGATCCTGGTCGACGTCTGGGACCCGGACGTCCTCTCCACTCCGGCTTCGGCCCAGGACGTCCTCCTCACCACCCACCATCACCAGGACCACGTCAGCGGTCCGTTCCAGAGGCATTTCCAGGGCCCGCAGCTCGACGCGGTCTCCGGTCGGATCGAGCTCCCAGGCGGCGCGGGCACCATCGTCGGCATCGCCTCCTCGCACGGGCCGAGTAAGGAGATCGACCCTGCCGGCGGCTCGAACAACCTGTTTCTGATCGAGGTCGGGGGGCTCCGGATCGCGCACTTCGGCGACATCGGCCAGGAGGCTTTGAAGCCCGAGCAGCTCGCCTCGCTGGGGCGCGTCGACGTGCTCCTGACCCAGCTTGACAACTTCTACAGTGACATGGACGCGCAGAACCAGAAGGGCTTCAAGCTCGTGGAGCAGGTGAAGCCGCGGCTCGTCATCCCGACCCACTACGGTCCGGACGCGGCGCAGCTCGCGTCCAGGCGCTGGCCGGCGTTCTACAGCGAGAAGGGCTCCATCTCCGTGGACCGCCCCGGCCTGCCGGAGGCCACCACGGTCGTCTTCATGGGCGACCTGGCTAAGCTTCTCCAGGGGACGCTCCACCTCCCTGCGTCGACCTTCTGACTCGGAGGGAGGCCGCGAAGCTGCGGGCCGCCGAGAGATTCCGCCACCCGGGCGCTGGTCGGCGGGAGCGGCGCTCGGCCTCGGCGCGGTTGTGATCGCCGCGCACATCGGCTACGCATCACCAGATGCGCGCGCTCATCTTCGATCTCGACGGCACCCTGGTGGACACGGTCTACGCACACGTCATCTCCTGGCAGATGGCCTTGGCGGAAGCGGGCATGCCCATCGACGCCTGGCGCATTCACCGGCGCATCGGGATGAGCGGCGGGCTGTTCACGCGGGCGGTGGCGCGGGAGGTGGGGCACGCGCTCACGTCCGAGCAGACCGAGTTTCTTCGGAGCCGCCACTCCGTCATCTTCAAGCAGCTCCTGCCCAATCGGCGGCCCCTGCCAGGCGCCGTGGCGCTGCTCCGGAAGCTTCGGGAGGCCGGGGTGCCGCACGGCATCGCCACCTCCGGCGAGCGGCCCGGCATCGATCCGTCCCTGGAGGCGCTGGAGGTGCCGGAGGGCACGGTGGTGATCGATCGCCGCGATGTGAACCGGGCCAAGCCCGAGCCGGACCTGTTCCTGGCGTGCCAGCAGCGGCTCGGGGTGGCGGTGGAGGAGTGCTACGCGGTGGGGGACGCGGTCTGGGACATGCTGGCCGCGCGCAGCGCCCGGATGCTCGGGGTCGGCGTGCTCACCGGCGGTTACGGCCAGGACGAGCTGCTCCACGCCGGGGCGTACCAGGTTTACCGGGATGCGGCCGAGATCGAGGCAAACTTGGACGAGCTGGGGGTGTTGCCGTAGTCCGTCGAGAAAGTCCGAGGCGGCCCATCTCCCCGAGCTGACGGAACCACCGCGGCCGCAGGCGAGCCATCGGCCGGGAGCCACGGACCCGGAGCAGGCGCAGGCTGAGACGCCGCTAAGCTGGTGCGAGTCAGGACCGGTTGGCTACTCGGGACCCAACGACGCGAGGGCGGCAAGTCCGGAATGACCATCCGTGATGATCGCCGCCTCTTGGATGATCGTCTTCGCCGCGGCTGGGTCGCTCCGGCACTCGAGAAGCGCCTCGAGAATGAGCGGAGCCACGATGGTCGCATCCGACTCGATGACGAACATGGGCGTCTCCGGCGTCAATTTGTCCCAGGTTATCTTCTCGTTCGGGGTTGCCCCTGAGTAGCTGCCGAAGGAGGTGGTGGAGTCGGAGATCTGGCAGAAATAGGCCCACGGCTTCACCGGCAGGCCCAGGTCGTACTTGAGGGAGGGCACGACGCAAATGGGAAAGTCGCCAGCGATGCCGCCACCGACCTGGAAGAAGCCCACCCCCGCACCGGCCGAGAGCTCCTGGTAGCGCGTGTAGAAGTCGGCCATGTACTCGATTCCCGACTTCACTGCACGTGGGTCAAGCCTGCCGGTTCGCACGTAAGAGGCGAAGATGTTCCCGAAGGTCGAGTCCTCGTGGCCGGGGGCGACCAGGGGCAGCCGGGCCTGGGCCGCGGCCAGAAGCCAGCACACCTCGGGATCGCCCTGGTAGAGCTCCGGGCTGAGCGAGAGCACCAGGTCGTAGAAGTACTCGTGCCAGAAGCGGCGCCCGCCGCTGGCGCTGCTCCGCTCCCACAGAGGGACGATGATCTTCTCCACGGCGCGGAATGCTTCGTCCTCGGGAATGCTCGTGTCGGTCACCCGGCGCATCCGTTGCTCCAGGATTCGGGCGTCGTCCTGGCGGCTCAGGTAGCGGTAGTCGGGGAAGTCGCGGTAGTGGCGGTGAGCCACGAGGCGGAAGAGCGACTCCTCCAGGTTGGCACCTGTGACCGAGAGCCCATGGACAAGCCCCGCGCGGATCGCAGGCGCGAGCGTGATCCCGAGCTGGGCGGAGGACATCGCGCCCGCGATGGCCCAGAACATGCGCCCACCCGCCTCGATGTGGCGCCAGTAAGAGAGGAGGGCGTCGCGCGTGGCTCTGGCGTTGAAGTTCCGGTAGTTGCGTAGAACGAACTGGAGAACAGGAAGTTCAGACTTGGCCATAGAAAGCTCCTGCGATGCTGGACACGCAGGCGGAGCCGATCGCGCAAGCGCCACCTGATGCGTCCTACGGTCGCGGCCTACGAGCTGCGCCGCCATCGGAGCGCCGAGTGGCTGTCACCTATCTAACAGGTCTTTCGAGCGGCGCAAGCCCGCTCTCGATTCGTACCGGGCGGGGTGAACGGGATGGAACGGAGCTCGGGGCGGAACGCTCGGCCGCGAAGGCCGCGCAAGGACGGGAGGTGTCGCAGAGGAAGCTCTTCAGATCTTGCGAGAACAGGGGTGCCGCCTCGAGATGGGGATAGTGGCCGCACTCCCGGTAAGTGGAGAGGGTGACCCCGGTCATCCGGCGGCAGAGGCGCTCCCCGTGGCGCAAGGGGATGACCGGGTCCTTGGTCCCCCAGAAGAGAGCGATGGGGGGGAGCCCGCTGACCTTGGGTGCGCGCGCTGCCGTCAGGCCTTGGTACTGACCGAAGACGCCGACGACCCCGCCCAGCGTGCGGCGGAACGCCCGGGCAGTGCCCGGGATGCGGTTCATCTGGACGACGCGCGCAGCCTCGTCAGGCTCGATGCGACCGAAGATGGACGGAAACGCGCGCAGGAGGCGCGGTAAGCCAAAGCGGATGACGAGCGGCGAGAACGCTGGCCCCAGCAGGGGGATGGTCCCGAGCCGCATCCAGATGCTCACCCCGCGTCCGAGCCCACCGGGCGCGACGAGGGCCAGGCGATCGAGGCGCGACCGCTCCTGGAGGACCATCCACAGGGCGACGCCGCCGCCGTATGAGTGGCCGCAGACGTGGGCGCGCTCCAGACCGATCGACTCCATCCAGGCGCCGATCAACCGCGCGTGCCAGGCGAGCGTGTAAGGGGCGTCCGGCCGCTCCGACCAGCCATGGCCGGCCAGGTCGGGCATGAAGACGTGGAAGTCTCGCGCGAGCAGGGGCGCGGCGCGCCGCCAGGTCCGGTGAGAGTCCCAGACGCCATGCAAGAGGACGAGCGGCGGGCCTGCCCCCATCTCGCCCCAGGCGAGGCGCACGCCCTCCACTCGAGTCTCGTGTCCTGTCGCCGCTGGGATGGTCTCCATGGGGTCGCCTACCGCATCTGGAAGGTGGTCAGGTCAATGCCCTCGACTCGAAAGGTGCTCCCGGGCGACGTTGGTGGCTCGGGAGTCGCCCGGCAATACCTGGAAGGTCCGGAATCGCGCCGTGAGGCGCGGCGGCCGTCGGTTCTGCCTCCGCCCCGGTGAGATCAGGGACGTTCACCCTGCGCGATCCCGGCGTGCGGACGTCCCAATGCCTACCTTTGGGTATCCACAGCGAAACATTCTGTGAAAAGGAGCTGTCATGAAGAACAAGGGCATCATCGTACTCCTCGCTGCGTTCGGGCCGTTCGTGGGCTGCATGCATGGAGGTGCGCAGAGTCAAGCGAAGTCATCGACGGTCCTCGACGAGGACGTCGGCAGGCTGGGGCCGGAGCAGGAGGGGCTCGTGAACCAGGCCCGCGACGAAGCGGCCGGAGCCAAGGACGCGCTCTCGCGCACGAAGCTGAGGCTGGAACAGGCGCAGAACGAGCAGGGCACGGCCAAGGCCGATCAGGACAGGGCCGACGCCGACCAGAAGATGGCGGACGCTCAGCAGAAGATAGCGGACGACAGCCGCACGCCGGAGGCCCTGGAGAAGGCGCAGGGGCTCCAGACGCAAGCGAAGGCGCACAAGCAAGCCGCAGAGAGCCACCTGGAATACGTCAGCAAGCTCATCGACGAGCGCAAGGAGGAGGTGCAGGTGGCCGAGCAGAAGGTCAAGGTCGCCGAGGCGCGCGTCGAGTGGGCTAAGCTGCGCGCACTTCAGGCCGCCAAGAACCCGGCCGCGTCCAAGTACGACGCCGGCCGATTCCAGACGGCGGTGAACGACGCCCAGGGCGACCTGGACAAGTCGACGCTGAAGGCCCAGGAGCTCGAGGCCAAGGCGACGACGGCACGCCGACAGTGGGTGGATGCCAAGAACCGGTCTGGATCGACCGGCAAGGCCCCGGCGAGCGCGGCGGATGAGACGAAGACCGACGTGGGGACGGGCACGGGAACGGAGCCGGACACCGCCAAGTAACCTCCTCGAGCCGAAACGCAGCAAGGGCTGCCGGCGTGTGCCGACAGCCCCTGCGTCATCGCGTCTGTAGGTCAGGTTCGGAAGCTACGGACTCTTGCAGCTTACGACAGTCGGTGGCGTGAACGTTCCGCTGAAGGAGGCGTTGAAGCCGAACGTCGTGCTACCGCCAGCCGGGATGGACGCCTGGCTCTGGAACGTCGACCCGGTCTGCGTGGCGCTCCAGACCTGGGTGACGGTGTTGCTGCCCAGGTTGAGGGTGACGGTCCAAGCCGAAAGGGCGGTGGAGCCGGCCTTGACGACCACGGTGCCCGTGAAGCCGTTGTTCCAGGCGCTGGCCGTGAAGGTGGCCGTGCAGGCGGAGCTGCCGCCACCACCACCGCCGCCCACGCTGCCGCCGCCACCGCCACCGCCCACGCTGCCACCGCCACCGCCACCCGCGACGCTGCCACCACCACCGCCGCCGGCCACGCTTCCGCCGCCACCACCACCGCCGCCAGCCACGCTGCCACCACCACCGCCGCCACCGAGGCTGCCCGCGGCGATCACGATGCCATTGATCTTCGCGTTATCGACGGCGCCGTTGGCGAAGGAGATCACGAGCTGTCCGCTGCTGCTGGCCGTGGCGTTGAAGGACTTGGCCACGCCGATGTTCGCGCCGCCCGCGGCCGCATAGATGTCGAAGGCAGAGAGGACCTTGGTGCCATTGATGCTGACATCGAAGGAGCGCTTCCCGGCTGCGGTCTGGTAGGTCTCCGCGAAGTAGAGCGTCACCGTCCAGGCGCTGTTCGCGGGGTAGCCGCTGAGGGTGTAGGTGGAGTTGCCGTACCGCTCGGAGCCGAAGATCGCGGAGGTGACGCCGTTCGGGGGCGTGACCGTGCCGGTGCTGGCGTAGGTCGAGCCGCCGGAGAAGTAGCTGTCCGCGATGAAGCCGGTGGTCGCGGCGCCGCCCGCGTTGATCGAGACCGCTGTCCCAGGGCCCGTGACGGTCCCGCCGCCACCGCCGCCGGCGCTACCACCGCCACCACCGCCAGTCGAGCAGGAGCCCTCCGAGATCTTGCCGCTGGCATTGCCGCTGCCGTTCCAGCTCTCGGCCAGCAGGATCTGGTAGTCGTGGCTGCCCAGGCTCATGCTCTTCGAGGCCCAATAGTCGAAGTGGTTCTTCGTCGTGATGGTGCCGCTGGTCCGCGCCTGCTGGCGGACGCTGATGTACTGCCAGAAGGTGCAGGTGTTGCCGGTGATGCAGGGCTGGCTTACTTGTTGGTGCTTCCAGACGGTGTAGCTCGAGCCGTCCGAGGTCACCGTGCCCACCTGCGTGCCCTGGCCAGGGCTCCCGGAGTTGCCCGGCTTGTCGACGATGTAGTACTCGACGAGCGGATTCTTGGTCCAACCGTAGATGCCGAACCCGCCGCCACCCGTGTTGCTGTAGGTGCCCGAGTAGCAGATGGTGTGGGACGACCCGGGATTCCAGCCCTTGCCCGCAGTGAAGTCGCCGACGTTGGACCAGTTGAGGCTGTAGCCGTTGCTCCCGTCCAGGTTCATGGTCACGGAGCCTTGGCCATTGCTCCAGAACGAATAGTAGTAGCCTCCGTCCGTCCCGGTCTGGTTCGAGCTGATGGTGAGATTGGAGCTGGCGCTCGCGACCTCGGCTTCTCCGGACTCCCCCGGGACGGCGTTACATCCCAGGAGCGCGATGGGGATCGCCGTCAGCGCGATCTTCAGGGTTCGCTTCGTGCTCATGCGTACTCTCCTTCGATGGGCTGCGTTCGAGCGGGTGTGGCGGTGCAGCGTCACGGCTGAAGACCAAAGGTTCGGTGGCCCTCGGGTCCGATGGGAGATCCCAGGTGACGGATGGATACTCCGCTTGCGATGCGATTGGACGCCGTGGGGTTTGAATTGATTGTTCCCCATAGTCCCCGATGGGGCGTCATTGTCAATGGACGCCGATGTGCGCGGCGGGCCGTGGGGGGCGCTCGCCGCCGGTCAGGCGGGAGCGCGCGAGATCGCACCAGAATTTTGCCGCGTACGTTCCGGTGCGCGCATGTCTGCGAAGGGGGGAGGGCTGGGCGACGCGCGCGCGGCGGCGTTCAGTGAGGAGTCGATGTTTGCGTCGCGGCGCGCATTGGACGTCTTCGCGCGGAGCAATCGGCGCGCGTCAAGACGCTCAATCGCGGGTCGCTCGGACGAGGGACGGAGAGGCGCGGCGCAGCCTCGCAGGTCGTGAGTGTCGCTTTGCGCGGCGCCGTCCGGACGGCCCGCCACTACACCGCCAGCAGCCCCCGCACCCCGTCCGCCTCCATGGCGCTCCCCTCGCCGCGCTTCACGATCTCGCCCCGCTGCATCACGAGGTACCGGTCGGCCAGGCTCACGGCGAAGTCGTAGTACTGCTCCACCAGCAGGATGGCCATCTTCCCCTCGGCCGCCAGCGTCCGGATGGCCCGCTCGATGTCCTTGATGATCGACGGCTGGATCCCTTCGGTCGGCTCGTCCAGGATCAGCAAGGTGGGCTGCATGGCCAAGGCCCGGCCGATGGCGAGCTGCTGCTGCTGCCCGCCGGAGAGGTCGCCGCCGCGCCTGCCGAGCATGGTCCGCAGCACCGGGAAGAGCTCGAAGATCCGCGCCGGGATCTCCGCGCCGCGCGGCCTGGAGGCCAGCCCCATCAACAAGTTCTCCTTCACGGTCAGGCGCGGGAAGATCTCCCGCCCCTGCGGCACGTACCCGATGCCGGCCTGCACCCGGCGGTGCGACGGGGCGGAGGTGATCTCCTGATCGTGAAAGGTGACCCGGCCTGACGCCGCGGGCACCAGCCCCATGAGCGCCTTGAGCAGCGTGGTCTTCCCCACCCCGTTCCGCCCCAGCAGCGCGGTCACCTGCCCGGGCGCGACCTCGAAGGAGAGGTTCCGCAGGATGTGGCTTCCGCCATAGAACTGGTTCAGCTTCTCGACGCTGAGCATCTCATCGCCCCAGGTAGACTTCGATCACCCGCGGATCGGCCTGCACCGCGTCCAGCGTCCCCTCGGCCAGCACCGACCCCTCGTGGAGCACGGTCACCTTGCCCCCCAGCTTGGCGATGAAGGCCATGTCGTGCTCCACCACCACCAGGGATCGGCTCCCGGCCAGCGAGGAGATCAGCTCCGCCGTCCGCTCGGTCTCCTCGTCGGTCATGCCGGCCACCGGCTCGTCCAGGAGCAGGAGCTTCGGTTCCTGCATCAGGAGCATCCCGATCTCCAGCCACTGCTTCTGCCCGTGCGACAGGAGCCCGGCCGGGCGGTGCGCCTCGCTGGTGAGCCGCACCATGGCCAGGGTCTCGGCGATCCGGTCACGGTCCTCGCCGGAGAGTGAAGCGAACAGCGTCCGCCGCACCCGCTTGTCGGCCTTCATGGCCAGCTCGAGGTTCTCGAAGACCGTGTGCTGCTCGAAGACCGTCGGCTTCTGGAACTTGCGGCCGATGCCGGCCCGCGCGATCTCCGGCTCGCTCATCCGCGTCAGGTCGAGCGTCTGGCCGAAGAACGCGGTGCCGGAGTCGGGCCGGGTCTTGCCGGTGATCACGTCCATCAGCGTGGTCTTGCCCGCGCCATTCGGCCCGATGATGCAGCGCAGCTCGCCCGCGTCGATGTAGAGCGTGAGCGCGTTGAGCGCCCGGAACCCGTCGAACGAGACGGTGATCTCCTCCAGGTAGAGGATCACGCCGTGCGAGCTGTCGACCACGTCCGAGTCGACCCGGTGTCCGAGGTCGGGCCGCGGTCGCTTCGTCCCCTGGACTGCCTGCAACGCGCTCATGCCGCCACCTTTCCGTCCGGGGCCAGGCTCGCCGCGGGGACCCGGCGGCGGGCGCGCCAGAGCTTGCGCCCCAGCCCCACCACGCCCTGAGGCAGGAAGAGCGTGACCAGCACGAACAGGAGCCCGAGGAAGAAGAGCCAGAACTGGGGGAACGCGACCGTGAACCAGCTCTTGGCCAGGTTGACCAGGGCGGCGCCCAGCACCGGCCCGAGCAGCGTCCCGCGCCCGCCCACGGCCACCCAGATGGCGATCTCGATCGAGTTGGCCGGCGACATCTCCGAGGGGTTGATGATCCCGACCTGCGGCACGTAGAGCGCGCCCGCCACCGCGCAGAGCACCGCCGAGAGGGTCCAGACGAAGAGCTTGAACCAGAGCGTGTCGTAGCCCAGGAACATGGCCCGCGACTCAGCGTCACGCACCCCCGCCAGCACCCGGCCGAAGCGGGAGGTCACCAGGTACCTGCCGCCGACCAGCACCGCGCAGAGCACCGCCGCGGTGATCATGAAGAGCACCACCCGCGTCCCCGGCGCCGTGATGGGGAACCCCAGGACCCGCTTGAAGTCGGTGAAGCCGTTGTTGCCGCCGAAGCCGGTCTCGTTCCGGAAGAAGAGGAGCATGGCGGCGTAGGTCAACGCCTGGGTGATGATCGAGAAATAGACCCCCTTGATGCGCGAGCGGAAGGCGAAGAGGCCGAACACGAAGGCCAGCAGCCCGGGGACGGCGATCACCAAGAGTGCAGCCCAGAGGAGGTGCTGCGTCCCGTGCCAGTACCAGGGGTAGCGCTTCCAGTCGAGGAAGACCATGAAGTCGGGGAGGTCGGACTGGTAGACGCCGTCGTGGCCGATGGCGCGCATCAGGTACATGCCGAAGGCGTAGCCGCCCAGCGCGAAGAAGAGGCCGTGGCCGAGCGAGAGGATGCCGGCGTAGCCCCAGGCCAGGTCGAGCGCCACCGCCGCGATGGCGTAGCACATGATCTTTCCACCCACGGTCACCACGTAGTCGGAGACGTGGAGCGGGTGACCGGCCGGGACCGCCAGGTGGAGGATTGGCAGCAGGACCAGCGTGACCAGGCCGAAGGCGGCCAGGCCGATCCAGGCGGCCCGCGGGGTGGCGCCCAGGAAGCGCTGGGTGAAGGTGCCGCGCGCCGGGTGAAAGGTGACGGGATCCATGTCA
>Ga0302321_100000931_pt1 | contig 25156 bp, 23 predicted proteins | sample Fen_T0_1_FD_202505 | JGI IMG/M metagenome (GOLD analysis project Ga0302321, IMG submission 202505) | Peat permafrost microbial communities from Stordalen Mire near Abisko, Sweden - Fen_T0_1 | ecosystem: Environmental > Terrestrial > Soil > Wetlands > Permafrost | place: Sweden: Abisko...
GCTACGCCATCTACGTCACGAACTCGAACGACCAGCTGCAGTTCATCAACGATCAAGTCATCGGTGGTCAAGGTGGTCCAGGGGCACGGGGTGCCTCCGGGCAACCCGGCACTCCTGGCGGTGCCGGAGGCGCGGGCTTGGCCGCCCGCGAATGTACGGCGCCCAATTGCCTTAACAACAATGAATCCGATGCTGGAGGCCTGGGCGGCACCAATGCGGCGTGTGCAGCCGCAGCCGGGTGCGTGGGGATGCCGGCAACGGGCGCCAACATCCAGACCTTTACCGCGCCTGCTGCAGGTTGCACGTACCCGACCGGCGGTGGTTGGAACGAGTACACGGGCTCGGACGCAAAGTACTGCAAGTACGACTGCACGATCCACAACGCCGCCCTCAATGGGCTCAATGGCGCCAACTCCAGCGCAACCGGCACGTCGGGTGGCGGAGGGATGGGGTGCTCCAACGGCAATGGCAGTGTCGTCGGTGGTAAATGGTTGGCAGCGGTGGCTGCCGACGGCACCAACGGCACCGATGGGCAAGGGGCCATGGGCGGTAGCGCTGGTGGCACCGTACGCAACAGCAAGACGGCTGCCTGCACCGTACCGACCCTTGGCGCCAACTTCGGCGATCTCGGCGGCAGCGGCGGCGGCGGCGGCGCCGGTGGCTGTGGCGGCGCCAAGGGTCTGCGCGGCGGCTCGGGCGGTGCCAGCATTGCCGTGTTCATTGCTTCGGTCAATGGCACGTACCCGCGATTCACCGGCATGGTGATAACGCTCGGATCTGGCGGCCCTGGCGGCAACGGAGGCGCTGGTGGGGCTGGTGGCACAGGCGGCAACGGTGGTCCTGGTGGACCGCACACGAGCGCCGCGTGGTGTGCCGGGTACGGTGGAGGCGGCGGCGATGGATCGGCTGGTGGCGATGCTGGCGGTGGCGGTGGCGGCTGTGGCGGTCCGTCCTTTGGCTTCGCCGGTGTAGGGATCCCTGATTACGGGACAGCAGCGAACTATAACCTATTCGTGACGGTTGGAGCAACCGGAGCACCCGGCAAGGGCGGGGCGGCACCGTTTGCGGGCGTCAGCGGTCCGGGCAAGGACGGAGTCACCGGTGGAGGCAGCAATGTCAAGACGTTCCCGTGAGCATCGCAGCGCCGACGGACAGCTGCGTGGGCTGCTCGTAGTCGGGTTGCTTGTGTCCTGCATGATCAGTGGCTGCAGCAGCGGCGCTGGAACCGAATCAAGAAGTGGTCAAGGCGGCTCGACGCAAAACTGCAGCGGCAAAAAGGGTTGCACCTGCGTCTTTCGAGAAGACTGCCGCGAACCGCTCGTGTGCCTCGATGGGCACTGCGATAGCTTACCTGTCGGCGGCGCTGCGGGGAGCGCTGGAACGGACTCGGCTAGCGGCCAAGCCGGTGCGTCGCAGGGTGTTGCCGGCGCAGGGACTGGCGTTGGCGGAGCCGCGCCGAGTGCGGGTGCGCCAGCGACCACGCTCGCAGCGACTGGCGAACCGTGTTCGAGCCCGGCACAATGCGAATCGAAGATCTGTTACCCCACCGCGCGCGGCGGGATCTGCAGCCAAAAGTGTGGAACGAAAGGCACGGCTTGCCCGAGTGGCTGGCCCTGCATCAACAACGGCACCTCGGAGTTCTCCGAGCAGGTGTGCCAACCGCTCTGCGAGGCGAGTCCCGAAGTCTGCAACTTCAAGGACGACGACTGCGACGGCAGCGTCGACGAGGGATTCAGAGATCCCAGCGGCATCTACCTTTCGGACGCCAATTGCGGAGCGTGTGGTAATGACTGCAGCGCGCTGCAACCCAATGCCACCGAGGTCCATTGCGAATTGGTGGGCGGAGTGCCGGCCTGCGTGCCCAAAGCGTGCAAGGAGGGTTACTACCTCGTCAACGACGCCTGCATCCCAGTGCCAAACAATCTGTGCCAGACCTGCAGCGTGGACGCGGATTGCGTGGTCCCCGGCAGCCAATGCCTGAGCCTGGGTTCCGAGAAGGCGTGCGCGCGCTCCTGCGCCACCGGCTCGCCCTATGGAACAGCCTGTCCCGAGGGCTACACTTGTAGCGACCAAGGCACTGGCATCAGCCAGTGCAAACCAACGTCGGGCACCTGCGCCTGCTCGGCAAGCAATGCCGGCATGTCACGCGCCTGCATGGTGTTCACCTGTCCGGGTCAACAGCTGTGTGCAAGCGAGAATGGTATCTACGGCTACGGCGCCTGCACTCCGCTGAACGTGTCGACCGAGGCGTGCAATTACCAGGACGACAACTGCAACAGCCTCATCGACGAGACGTTCAAGGACGCCAGTGGCAACTACCTCGGAGACCACAATTGCGGGGTTTGCGGCAATGATTGCCTGGCACTTAACCCTAATGCCTCGTCTGTAAATTGTGCGCTCGTCGCAGGCACGCCCGCCTGCGTGGTAGAAGGCTGCAAAGAGGGATTTTATCTGGTCAATGGCGCGTGCATCCCAGTGCCGAACAACCTGTGTCAGACCTGTGCCAGCGCTCAGGACTGCGTGGTGCCCGGGAGCACATGCCTGACCCTGGGTGAGCAAAAGAGCTGCGGCCGATCGTGCGCCACGGGCTCACCCTACGGCACCTCGTGTCCCGCCGGTTTCATCTGCGTCGATCTCGGCTCGGGTGTCAGCCAGTGCGAGCCGTCGTCGGGCACCTGTGCCTGCACGGCCTCGAACGTCGGCCTGACTCGTGCCTGTTTGGTGTTCACTTGTCCGGGCCAACAGCTCTGCTCGCTCGACAACGGCGGCTACGTCTTTGGCGCGTGCGTCCCGCTGTCAGCGTCGAACGAGGTGTGCAACTACAAGGACGACAACTGCAACGGCCAGATCGACGAGACGTTCAAAGACGCTGACGGCAAGTACGTGGGCGACCAAAACTGCGGCGCCTGTGGTAACGATTGTGCCTCGTTGCAACCCAACGCGGCAACTGTCCACTGCCAGCTCGTCGACGGCGCGCCGCGGTGCGTTCCCGAGGTGTGTAAGTCTGGATTCTACCTATCGGGCGGGACGTGCTTGCCCTTACCCGAGAACCTGTGTCAACCGTGCAATAGCAACACCGATTGCTTGGTCCCTGGCAGTCAATGCCTGGCGCTTGGGACCGAGAAGATCTGTGGCCGCTCTTGCGCCCCTGGCTCGCCCTACGGCGCGAGCTGCCCGGCTGGATATGCCTGTGTCGATAAGGGCAACGGGGTCAGTCAGTGCAGCCCGCTGTCTGGCTCGTGCATCTGCAACGCGTCCAATGCGGGCCTAGAGCGCCCGTGCATGAAGGATACCTGTCAGGGAAAGCAGACTTGTGCCCTGGTCAATGGCCAATACCAATTCACCGCCTGCAGCGCCGAAGGGGTGATCCCAGAAGTGTGCAACCAGGCAGACGACAACTGCAACGGCCAAGTCGACGAAGGCTTCCGGGATAGTTCGTGGCGCTACACGCTTGATACCCACTGCGGCACTTGCGGCAACAACTGCCTCACCCAGTGGAATCCAGCGCTTTACCACGGCAATGTCGGCTACTGCGACACGACGCCTGCGACACCTGTCTGTACGATCGATCTTTGCAAAGCGTTTACCGAGAACGGCGTCACCTACGAGATGGTAACCATCCCCGGTGATCCGCGCGGCCCCTGCGCCTGCCAGCGGATGAAGGGAACCACGACCGACGAACCTCAGGAGGACTTCCGCGACTCGAGCGGCAATCGCACCTACCCGGCCATCGACGCATCCTATGACGATCAGAACTGCGACGGCATCGACGGCACCGAATCTGACGCCCTCTTCGTCAGCGCCGCCGGCACCAGCAGCGGCAATGGCACCCGCCTGAACCCCTATCAAACCATCGCCAGCGCTATCGCAGCCTTCCCTGCCTCGGGCAAGAAGTACATTCTTGTGGCCAGTGGGGACTATCCAGAACAGGTAACGCTCGCCGCAGGCCTTCGACTCTATGGTGGCTATTCGCTCGATTTCCGAAACCGCAACATCGTGACCTTACCAACTCGCATCGCGCCGGCATCCGCGCCGGGCGGAACCAACCCAATAGGGACCATCCACGCCGTGGGGATCAACCAAGGGAACAGCGGTGGCAAACGCACCGTGGTCAGCGGCTTTACCATCAGTGGCTATACGGGTGCAGCAGCAACCACCGCCGGAGCCTCGGGCGGCACCTCGTACGCGGTGTACCTGAAGAACTGCGACGACTCGGTCGCCGTGACCGACAACTGGATCGTCGGCGGCCGCGGCGGCTCCGGCGGGCTCGGCACCACGGGAACCGACGGCTACGGCTACACGAGCACTGGCGGCGCTCAGCTCGCCGGAGGCAGTGGCGTCAAAGCATCAGCCTGCACTACGGGCACCTGCGCAGGCGTGAATCAAGCCGGAGGCATTGCCGGTGCGAACCCCTCGTGTGCAGGCTCCAACGGCCTTGCCGGCGGCTCGGTGCTCTGCCCAGTTTACAACACCGATGCCTGCACGCAGCCCGATCCAACCAAGGACGGCTTGCCGGGACGGAGTTGGACCTTGGACTCTGGCAGCAACAGTTCTTGCTCCGGCCACATGACAGAAGCTGGCTTTCCCACGCAGATCCGCGCAGTGTCGGGCGGCGACGGTCTTGCAGGCTCGGACGGTCCGAGTGGCACCCAAGGCACTGGTTGTTCCGCAGCGTTCGGTTCGTTTGCGGCGGGCGCATGGATCCCCGCATTGGCGCTCGATGGCCCAGCAGGCACCAATGGCGCGCGCGGCGGCAGAGGCGCCTCCTCGGGCGGAATGGCCATGGCAACCGCGGCAGAGATGCCTGCTGGCGTCTCCGCCTATACGGGAGCAGCAGCCTACAAGCTCGGCGCGAGCGGCGGTGGCTCGGGTGCTGGCGCCTGCGCTGGTGACGGCGGTGGCAGAGGCGGCACCGGTGGCGCCAGCCTTGGGTTGGTCATCGTCTTCACTGATCCAACCGGGATCACCAACCCACCGATAGTCAGGGCGAACCTGTTGCAGCGTGGGCTTGGCGGCAACGCGGGCAACGGCGGCTTCGGAGGCCGTGGCGGCGTTGGCGGTCCGGGTGGATTGGGTGGCACAGAGGATCCATTCTGGATCGACTACCGCGGTGGCAACGGTGCCCGCGGCGGCGACGGTGGAGTCGGTGGCGGCGGCGGTGGTGGTTGCGGCGGCGCCAGCATTGGCATCGTTGTCGCGGGCCCCGACGCTGGATGGTCGCTCGATTACAACACCAGCAACACGTTTCTGCAGTCCAACTCGTCGCTCACCGGCGGAACTGGTGGTGCTGCTGGTCCCACGGGTAACACCAACGCGGCAGCGCAAGGCGTTGCCGGCGGGAGTGTGAACTACCTGGTGCAGTAGGCCCACTACTCGAGTTTGACTACCCGCTAGCGAAGCACTGCCCTAGCTTTCGCAGCATATCAGCAGTTGGCGTATGGTACAGAAACACGATCGGGCCGAATCAGGCCGCATCGTGAGAGTAGATTCAGATCCGCAGAAGGACTATGTCCCCTGGACGAGCGTCAACCAATCGGCGAGGCAATGATTGCCTTGGCCTCTGCCATGATAGCAATTGTCACCAGATCACGCGGGCTAGCGCAAACGAGTTAATCGCCGCATCTGACGTGATTATCAGCATGTCCTCACTCAGAGCGGTCGCCACCAGTATGCGCTCAGCCGGATCTCGATGATCCCAATCCAGCGAAGCCGTCCTAATTGCGATGGCAGATTGCAGCGGCCGTTCGCGCAACTCAAGGCGTGCGATAGTCTTTGGAAACCAACTCGCGATCGGCTCTGGCAGGACTAGCTTTCGATTGCGACACTTGATGCCGATCTCCAGCACAGAAATGGAAGAGAAGCAGAGTTCGGAATCCGGCGCCGACATGGCTGCCTGTGCCGCGGCACTTAGCGAACCGGGACTCGAGCTCATCCAGAGTAGCGCACGCGTTTCCAGAAGGAGGCGCATTAGCTGAGCTTCTCACCTGTCGTGGCCACCTTCATCATCCGAGACTCAGGCGGCCCTTCTGTAGTCGTGATAAAGCCCATTCAATACCGGAAATGCAGTAATCTTTCCAATAGCATCTGACGTACGACCCAAGCGACAGCGAGGGAGCGCCGAAGGCGCAGTGCATTCGCTCTGCTCCCCAAAGCCGGTTCTCTCTGGCCATACCCTCGATGAGCTCAATTGTCGCCTTGGTCAGCGGGGATCTGCGCACTCTGCCAGACTTGGATTTGCGGCTCCACAGCAGCCGCAATCCTTCACGGTGCCAGTGGACGATCGTGTCCGGCTTCACGAGGAGAACTGCCTCCCACCAGCGACGCACGATGCTCGACAGGAATACGAGCAAGCCTCTTTCGTGCGGATGAAAGCGTGGCTGCTTGAGTCTCCGCGATGCCACGATGAGTTTCTGCCGCAACATCATGTTCTCAGCCACAAGCTCCTGCCGTGAACGCAAGTCATCTCCGACCAAGCCAGTGATGTTCGGCCGCGGGCGGGAGGACGCGAGAGTCCGCACAGGCGGGAACGCCACGCAACGGTCGCCGTGTCCATGGCTCGCCTCGCCTTCCCCGAGCCCCGCAGCGGATAGTCCTGGGGCCTTCTGCGGGATTCATCGACTAGGTAGCCCCGATCTTTGAATTCCGGATAATCACCCACCGCATCCGATCTCGCCTCAAGACGTACTCGTAGTATGCGATATTCTGACAATTCTCGACGAAGCCGCCCACGACAACCACGGTGTCGGGCGAAACGCGACGGATCGATTGAACGCTGAGTCTCAAGGCGGGCTGCCGTGTCCGTCGATCCGCTATGAAGTCGCAACGGTCGCGATAGGTCAGCGTGCAGCCGCTGACATTCTTGACCTTGGGCATGTTGCGAAATCGTCGCATGAACTCCTGGGGGAGCTCGAGCTCGCTATCGAGTTGGATGCAGTAGGCGGCCGCCTTCTGCTGAAGGGCTGAATCATTATGCTCAACCTGGTAGCGGAACACCGTCTCGAGGATGTCCGCATCATCCACAGTATTCGGTGCGTGCGTTGACACTGGATCGAAGCCGGCGACTTCGGGCAGCGCTGGCGTGTGCATTTTCTGCTGGAGCAGCCGCTCGACCTCTTCGCGCCTGTTGCTATCGAGCAACCCCCAGCCACCAATTCCTTCGTACGACTGATACTCCGGCGCGGCCACGGCGAGCAGCAGGTACAATTCGCCGACAACGATCGCTTCGGGCTGGAGCCCACCTTCGAGTCGTTCGTAGATTGGGATCTTGTTGGCGCCATGGTCCATGCGCATCCGCGTCAGGTGTATGTTCTGAACGTCGGAATCATTGATCAGCCAAATGAGCTCTAGTGGTTGTTTTGGTAGTTCCAGTTGGTACAGGCCGAGCTCTTCCGACGGCCTAGAGCGACCCCTCTTGGTGGGCGGAGCTGCTTCGATCGCAGAGGATCTAATCGAACGGTTTCGATTGGAGAGGAACAGGGTCTCCCGAATGATGAAGGACAGGTATTTGATACTGAGCGACCCCCCCAGGCCTCGCCGAGCCCGTGGTGACTGCCGGCGAAGTGGAACCTCGCACTGGAATGGCTCGCCTCGTTCGACGACGAATACCGCTGAGCTGCGTTGCAGCGCCTGCTCCAACTGCAAAACGCGCACACTCCCGGACGCCCCCGCACGCGCGGCCACGAAACCGAGCGCTAGGACGAGCAGGGACGAGAGCCGCTTCGCGATGGGGCTCCACGTCAAGTGCATCGAGATCTCTGAGGGGCGTCCCCGAGGGGGCCTGGCGGCAGCGGGGGATCCATCGTTCGGGCATTATCTTCTGATCACCGGCCGAGGCGCAAGGCTGGTTACTTGTTGTGCTTGAGCACCCATGCCTGACCCCTGGGTTCACGCTGCCCGGCTGTGCGTTACGACATCCTGCATCTTTTCACGCGGTAGTTCGTTTCGCTGGACTTTCCTACACTCTTGCCCTTCCCTTGCCGGTTCAGACGGCTTCGGAAATGGCGGTTGTCGGCGAAGCCGGGCTCCCCCGGCACGTTTCGCAAGTCGTCGCTCGGTTGGCGGTCAGGCGTGCTGCGCGCGCCACGCGTCGGGCTACAGACACTTATCCAATAATTTCAAGAACAGCGAACTACCGCACTGGAAAGTCCTGGATGTCCTGGCGTTCAGCACGCCGGTGAACGGGCAGGTCCACACGTCGGACAAACGTGTTTGTCGTTTGCGCGACGTGTAGACCAACTCGCTAGAATTGGCTGCGAATGTCCTTGGCGGCTACACTAGCGTGAGCGTGACCTTTTGCGTGACAACGTGACTGCACCCGTCGTTTGTCCGCGTCACCACAACCGGTTTCGTGGCGGAGGTGGTTCCGCGCGTTGCCGTGATGGTTAAGGTTCCTGATTGTTCGAAGCCGCAGTCGTATACGGAGCCCACAAGGTCGCAGTTTAGCGCGGCAGCACCGTCAACCGAGTAAGTCACGGTTGCGTCGGTGACTGAGGCACCGGTTGCATCGACCACGGTAACCATGGTGGAAGCCCGGGCTTCGGTGGTGCATGCCACGTCCGTCTCCGAACAGGCAGAAATTGCGAGAATAGCAGTGGCAACAAGAGCAAGATTAAGGGTTATCATCCACACAATTTAGCCTGCCCAGAGATGAGCCTCAAGGACTAAAGATGCCGCACTTCTTCGGGCACGGTCCACCAGCTGTCCGCTCGCCCGTCCATGTACTGGATCTTCGCGGTCACCAAGTCGGACGGATTGAGATCATCCAAGGCCGCTATGCTGACCGAGACGTACTCGCCCTGGTTCCAGTCCGCCTTGGCGATCCAGACATAGGTCCTCACGCCGCAGTGACGGCAGAACCCGCCACCCTTGGTAGTAAAGGGGGACGTTGGCGTCACGAGTTCAGCCTCCCCCGCAAGGGCGCGAAAGTCCTCCGGCGCAACGCGCACACTCCACTGCCTACTCTTCCAACAGCTCGTGCAATTGCACTTGCTGGTTCCCTGTGAAAGGTCAAAAGCTGCTTCGAACTTGACCCGGCCGCAGTGACAACTCCCATGATACGTTCGCTTTTGCATGAGTAAAGCCTAGCGGGTGTTGCGGACAGGATGTGTCCGCGATTATAACAATCGAATGCTGACCGCCTCAAGCCGGGTGTTGCAACTCTTGTCCCTGCTGCAGTCACGACGTGAGTGGTCGGGCGAGGAACTAAGCTCGCGGCTAGAGGTTGATGTGCGAACCATTCGGCGCGACGTAGGACGCTTGCGCGAATTGGGCTATGGCATCGAAGCTTCGGCGGGGCCTGGTGGTGGTTACCGGTTGGGAGCAGGTGCTTCAACGCCCCCATTACTCCTGGACGACGAGGAGGCCGTGGCCGTGGGCCTCGCGTTGACAGCCGCCGCCGCGTCCATTGCTGGCAATTCGGACGCCGCACTTCGCGCGCTCGTCAAACTAGATCAGCTGCTGCCCTCGCGCCTGCGTCGCAAGTGGAAGGCGCTACACCAGGTGACGCTTTCCTTGTCTCCCGGACATGCCCTGGTTGATCCAAATGTTTTGACCCTACTTGCCACCGCCTGTCGCGACCAGGTGCGCATCCAATTCAAATACCAGGATCGCCTGCAGCAACTGACTATCCGCGAAGTGGAACCCATGCGCCTAGTGCATACGGGACGCGTCTGGTACCTGGTCGCGTGGGACAATAACCGTAGCGATTGGCGGACCTTTCGCGTTGATCGTATCGATTCGAAAGGGGACGTAAAATTATCCAGTCCCTTCGTCCCGCGTGAGCCCCCAGGCGGGTTTGCGGCCTACGTCGCGCGCTCCATCGCGGCTATACCCTACCGGTATCAAGCCCAAATACGCCTACGTGAATCGCTCGAATCGGCCAAGAAACGCATCTCTTCGTGGATGGGGAGCCTCACCCCGGAGGGCGTTCACTCTTGCGTCCTGACGGTCTCAGCGGACAGTCACGAAGCCCTAGCGGCAATGATCATTCAAGCGGGCGGCGACTTTGAACTCCTCTCACCGAATGAGCTAGCTGCGCCCATCAGTGACATCGCCCGAAAGCTGCTTCGAGGTGTCGGACCGCGGCGCGGCAAGGCGCGGGGAACTGGCAAAGCGTCAGCGAGGGCACGTGCGGGTTAGTGGGGCCCGATAAGATCGCTTGGAAACGCAGCTCTTTTGTCGTCCCAGGAGCGCCTTCGCCGGAGCCAGCACGCGGCGCACGAAAACTCCGCTGGCGCAGCGGCAAATCTCCAACACTACTCTAGAAACAAGTGCCAATTCTGCCTCGACGAAGCCACGCCTCTCCGTCCAAAAGGCCGCGCAATGTCACGTCGCGAGCACTTGCCAACTCAAGCTCGCATCCCTATCCGTTCGGTAGTGCCCATGAGTACACCAAACCCCAGTGTTGATGCATTTTTGTGCCGCGCCAAGAGCTGGCGAGGCGAGATCGAGAAGCTGCGGTCGATTCTTCGCGATTGCGGGCTCGACGAAGACATCAAGTGGGGGAAGCCCTGCTTCTCGTTCGAAGGCGCAAACGTAGCCATCATCCAGCCGTTCAAAGAACACTGCTCTCTCATGTTCTTCAAGGGCGCTCTGCTCGAGGACACCCACGGCCTTCTGCGCAGTCAAGGCGCGAACACACAGTCTGCGTTGCGTTTGGAGTTCACGCGTGAGGCTCAAATCACGAAGGCCGTGTTGAAGGCCTATGTGAAGCAGGCGATTGCGGTCGAACAGGCAGGGCTCAAAGTCGACTTCAAGGCGAAGCGCGAGCTCGAAATGCCCGACGAGCTGACCCAGATCCTCAAGAAGAATCGAAGCCTCGCCAAAGCCTTCGACGCCTTGACCCCCGGGCGACAGCGCGCCTACGTCCTTCACTTCACGGGCGCGAAGCAATCGCAGACTCGAACCGCGCGCATCCAGAAGTGTATCCCGATGATCCTCGCGGGCCTCGGCATGAACGACCGCTAGGTCGCTCATCGGCACGACCACGGTCCTGATGATTTTGTTGTTGGTGCGGCGCACGGCCACAAGCTCCGTCACGACCGCGCTCATTCACGGCCATTCGCAGCGCCGGATGCGCTGGATCGGCATCGGCATTGAGGGGCCTGACGATGCCGAAATGTTCGAATTGGATTACATTTGCGCTGAAACCAGCCAGCACAGGCGCTTGACAGCGCTGTCACGGCGGATACGCCGTGCCTTAGCAGGCTACAAACGGCTCAGCTCAAATGGCCGTTGCCATATCAAAGTCATGGCTGTTGTTTCCGGACCTGAAGGTGAAATGTGAGCCGTGCCGCGTGGCGCAGGGACACAGTACGTTGTCTATCGGCCCACAGAGAGCCGCTTGCGGACAGCGAGCGGACTTCCCACCGAACAGCAATATCATGCAGTATCTCTGGCTTTCGCACCCCACTGCCGAGCGCTTCTGTGCCATGTGCACTCGACAAATCGTCACAGCCTTGTTGCTGCTAACGCTTGCGGCGTGCTCGTCGGCCGACAGCACCCCAGCAACTGTTGCCGTGGGACAGGCTTGCACTTCGGACACGAACTGCAGCTCTGGACTCTGCATCAGGGAAGCGCAATCCGGGACAAGCGTCTCTTGGACGGGCGGATCTTGTAGCCAGTCGTGCGGCACGTCCACCGCCTGCCCTGAGGGCGCCGAATGTGTAACCTTTAGCGACGGCACGAGCTTTTGCTTGACCAAGTGCGCCGCAGGTGGCGACTGCCGAACCGCCTACGTTTGCTCGGGCGCAGTCGCCGCATGTCTTCCGGATTGCCGCTTGGGCTTCAGCTGCGGAGCTAGTCTGACCTGTGATCAGTCCACAGGCAACTGCGTCGTTGCTGCTGGTACCCGGGCTGTCGGAGAGAACTGCACACTCAACGCAGAGTGTCAGTCGTCGCTGTGCACACCAGAACAGAGCACAACCTCCGGAAAACAGTGGGCTGGCGGGTATTGCACGCAGCAGTGCAGCACCACGACGGCCTGCCCAGCGTCGGCAACATGCATCACTTATGCGGATGGCAGCTCCTACTGCGCCGGTTCCTGTGCGGTGAATTCGGACTGTCGCACGGACTACGTTTGCGCCGCGATTGTGCGCGCATGCCTCCCAGATTGCCGGCAGGGTTGGAGCTGCGGCACCGCCCTGACCTGCAATACGTCAACTGGAACCTGCGGGTGATTGGGGACCGCTCCAACCTTAGGCGTGATACCTGGGCATCCGCCTCGACAGGCACTAGTATCAACCACCGATGTCATTGCTCTGCTGTCTAGCTGGACTGTTTGCTCCCATCCGCAGGGGTGGGGGTGCGTGGTTCTTCTTAGTTGCACTCGGGGCAGAGCTCGGCGGCTGCTGGGACGGAATTGGACGACCCATCCGCGCTGAGGCCTCCGGTGCTGGCCGATTGGATGCCGGCACAACGCAGGGAGGCGACTCGGCGGCAAGTGGCGGCACAACGCAGGGAGGCAACTCGGCGGCAAGCGGCGGCACAACGCAGGGAGGCAACTCGACGGCAAGTAGCGGCGCCATGACATCGAGTGGCCAGACTGCCCAAGCCGGCGGTCCGCCGTTCCAGAGCAACGGTCTGGGTGGTCCTTGGTCCGGAGGGCAGCCTGGCGGTCCGCCTATGGCTTGCAGAGAGACGCAGCCATCACCGTCGGAGCAGGCAGCCGCTGAAGAATCGCTCCTCTCGGAGCTCAATAACACACGGCTATTGGGTAATGTCATTTGCGGCGCGGGAACCGCCGCGGTCGTTGCACCAACGTTGGTCATGTCGGACGAGTTGCGGTGTCTCGCCCGCATGCATTCCAATTACATGCTGTCGAAGGGGGCACTCACTAGTTTCGGAGTGGAGGGCGGTCCTCCAGCGCGCATTGGCCAAGCCGGTGGTGAAGTCATCGCGAGTTCCGAAGCGACGAACCCAAACATCGCCGGGTTACTCCAGAAGCTAGTTTCCGGCGGCACCGATTGCGTCAATTTGATGGATTCTCGTTTCAATTCCGTTGGGATCGGCTTTGCGGTGGGCGGTTCCGTAGGCTACTGGACCATCGAACTTGCCACACAGTAGTGGGTAGTGCGGCAGGGTTTCGCCGCGATGCGTCGCCGCCAAGTGCAACTCTGGTATTGGTCTGTGGCGGCTGGCCGCTTTTCCTCTGCAACGAGAAGGTGAGCCATCGCGATGCCACAAAGGCACTGCTAGGACGAATTCGGTGCCCATGGCGTCCCGTACATTGGCTAAATTGCGTAGTTTACACCCAGGCGCTTTCGAGAGCAGGGTCGTTCGTCTACCGCTGCCCGAATCTGATGCGGCTCTTGTGTCCCACCTCCGCACCGATCCCGGGAGCGCACGCGCCATGCTGTTCGATCGCTACGCTGCGGATGTCGAACGGGTGTTGTGTCGTATTCTCGGACCGGATTCCGAGATTGATGACTTATTGCATGAGGTCTTCATCGTCGCAATAACGTCGATTGACACATTGCGAGACGCCGGCAGATTACGCAGCTGGATGATCGGCATCGCGGTACACAAAGCGCGGAAGCTCATTCGCCAACGCAAGATCCGCAGGTTGGTTCGATTGGTCGCGCCGCATGAGCTTCATGACTACGAGGCTGCCTCCGCCACCGCGGAAGTGAGCGAAGCGCTGCGACAGACCTACCGAGTCCTGGCACAACTGCCGACCGATGAGAGAATCGCGTTTACGCTGCGACAAATAGACGGCATGGAGCTTCTGGCGATTGCAGAGCAGACCCGGGTATCGCTCGCGACGGTCAAGCGTCGGGTGGCGCGAGCACAGAAGACCTTCGTGACCTTGGCACGTCAAAACGAAACTCTGGCCGAATGGCTGGAACCCGGAACGGTGCCGCAATGACAACACTTGACCGACTCTCCGCCGAGATCGCGCGCGAGCAAGACGAGCTAATGTCCCGCGGAGATCGCCTGACCAACGCGCGTCGCCGACTACTCACCACTGACGTCGGTTTTCCGAGACGGCGGGTTCCCGCGTGGGTCGGTTGGGCCGTCGCCGGAACTAGTGCCATTGCGGTTACGACTGGAGCCCTACTCTCGCATTTTTTGGCGCCAGACGAGCTTGTGGCAACTACCGGTGAGTCGAATTCACCCATTTCCGCCAACGCCCGGCTGGACGCACCCGAGAACGCATCAATTCCAGTGCGTTTCTCCGACGGCACCCAGATCGAAGTTGCGCCACGTTCGCGAATGAAAGTGATTTCAATTGGTCGGCGCGACGTTCGCCTGGCTATGGAATCAGGACACGCTGGCTTCACTGTGGTTCACGCGGAACGTCGACGGTGGGAACTTCGGGCCGGGCCCTTTGCAGTGAACATCACGGGTACTCGGTTCGATGTGGCCTGGGATCCCGCACAAGATCGATTCGACCTCGCGCTCACTGAAGGCCAGGTCGAACTCACCGGCTGTGGTTTTAGCACCGGCCGCAGGCTGGTTGCCGGTCAGACCGTTCGCGCTTCTTGCCGCGATGGCTCGGTTGAGATCGCGTATGGTCGAGCGGTGCCATGGCCCACCGAATCAGCTACCACTAGCACTGAGAAGAATGGGCCAGCTGTCATCTCCTCATCCGTTTCCGCGCCAAAGAGCGCCAACGTTACGTCGCCACCCGGCTCGACGAGCCACGCCGGTCCGGCTGCAGACGCGAAAATAGCTGCGGGTGCGAACTCCACCACGGTCTTGCACTCATCATCCACGACAAGCCAATGGATGCTCTTGGCTGAGCAGGGAAGGTTCAAGGACGCGTTGGCAGCCGTTGATCGCACTGGCTTTGCGGCTGAATGCTCGCGTGCCCAGGTAGACGATCTAGCATTGTTGGCCGATGCAGCGCGAAGCGCGCGCGAACCGCAGAAGGCGCGTCGAGCGTTCTTGGTGCTACGCCAGCGGTTCCCTGACACGAGTCAAGCCGGGGTTGCTGCTTTCAAGCTCGGGGTTCTCGAGTTTGACCAAATCGGGGCGTACATGGACGCGGCTTCCTGGTTCCGAACCTATCTTGCCGAAAATCCGTCTGGGCCTCTGACACGCGAAGCACGAGGGCGGCTGATGGAGGCCATGCACCGAGCGGGCAGTACCGACGCAAGGGTACTGGCTGCGGATTACCTCCACGACTATCCTACGGGTCCGCATGCCGAGCTTGCTCAACGTATCGTTGACGCACAGTAACGTGCGAATTTCCTGGAGGCTCCGAGCCCATTCGCGAGTACCAACCGCATGGTTGCTATTGCTCCTGGGCATTGCCGGCTCGGCGCTCGCCCAAGCAAGTCGTGCCTCGCGCGAGCCAGACCCAGCACGCAGCGACCCGGCGTCGTCCCGATTGATTCTTCTGGTTCGTACCGCGGGAGACAGCGATGTCATGGCCCGGGTGCGGATGGAATTGCGCGCTTACGGCTGGAGCGTAATCGAAATACTCTCCGACGAAGGAATGCACGTCGGATCTCTGGCGGAGGCTGCTTCGGAACGACATGTCACGGCCGCCATGCGGGTTGACGTCGAAAAGGGACAGGTCGAGCTCCACATTGTACGGACTTGGGGCAACGTGCAGGAGACGCTGCGCGCCGAAGGTGGTCGGGTCGACAGTCAGGTACTCGCGCTTCGCGCTACCGAAGCGCTGCGTGCCCATGGGCTCGACCTCGGTTTTGCAATCGACCAGGTTGGAAGTGCCACGCCTGGCCTTGCCAACGTGCCACCGCCGGGATCGGCATCGCCGGTGCCGACACCTCTGCGCACCGACGCAGTACCGGTAGCAACGAAGACCACGGCGGCCATCGTCCCTGATCAGACACATCGGCGTTTCCAGGCTGGCTCGCGAGGTACCTGGCTAGAGTTGGCGCCCTGCCTTGTCGCAAGTCCGGGTGGATTCGGCTTGGATGTTGCGGGGCTTGTGGGGCTGCGCGTTGAGCTGTCCTCGCTCTGGTCTCTGAGCGCCATGGGCACCGTACCTTTCGACTCGCATGCAGTGCATGAACCTGAAGGACAGGCCAGCGTGGCCATTGTGACGGTCGGTGGCGCGGCAGAACTAACCTGGCTGCGCCGTCCTTTTGGTTCGGCCTCGATCGGGCTCGGTGCGACTGCAGTCGTCATGTCGATGCGTGGAACAGGTAATTCGGGATACCAAGGGGTTCGCGAGACCGTATTGACTCAAGCACCGCAAGCGTACTTGCGGTTTGCCGGAGCACAAGACCCACGGTGGCACCTCTTCGGCGTGCTGATCGTAGGTGTTACCGTTCCAAATGCTTCACTGCGGTTTGGTGAGCGTGAAGTGAGAACCTGGGGAGCACCGTTCTTGGCTCTTGGCTGGGGTGGTGAGTTTCGGGCTTTGGGTTGGTAGCGAGCCCGCACCGCGTGCCTTGAGCGGGTCGAGATGGCTCAGCTGCTCTTGTAAACATTCTGCGCGAGAGGGTGCAGAAACTTTCACAAAGTGACAGCTTCGAAGCGAGTATGTGTCTCTCGTTCGCGTGCGGCAACGACGGTTTCGGTGGTGAAAGGTGAGCCGCAGAACACCCACTGAAGACACCGTAGTTGTGAGTTCGTCTTGTTATCCACGCTTGGAGTGGGGGTTCAAGGCCGAACCGAAAACAGGAACCATGGACACACTTCGACTCGACATGCTCGCGGTCAGCGAGACCGGGTTTGTCTTCGATCCCAGAACTGGACACTCGTACACCGTCAACGCCACCGGGCTGACTGTCCTCAACGACCTCAAGCGTGGGGAACCGCTTTCCACGTCGCTCCGGCGACTGCAGAGCGAATTCGACTGCCCGCAGACTGTCACGGAAGACTTGCTGGCTTTCGTCGAAGCGCTGCACAACTACGACCTAGTCGATAAGACGAATCCAATCGAGGGGGCAACATGAACGGGCAGACAGCGATCGCTGTAACTGGTATTAATCTGGGCGAGAATCCCCAGCCCGGACCTGGTGTCGTTCGTAGTCTGCGTGAAGCACTCGGGACATCGGTTCGCATCGTTGGGCTTGCCTACGACGCGATGGACTCGTCGCTCTACGCGCCTGATCTCCTCGACGATGCATTCCTGGTTCCCTTCCCGAGCGCCGGTCCAACCGCGTATCTTCAGCGTTTGTTGGAGATCCATGCCCAAGTCCCACTCGACGCCATCATCCCTTGCCTCGACGTCGAGCTGCCGGTCTTGGTGGAGATCTCGGACGCTCTGCAGTCCGTTGGGATTCGTTCTTGCTTACCTCGACGGGAGCAGCTCCTCGACCGCTCCAAGGCGCGCTTAACTGAATTGGCCAAACGGGTGGGCATCGATACTCCGGAGACCCACCCTATCCTCGATGACGGCTCTCTCGCCGCGATGGGAGATCGGCTCGGATATCCCTACGTCTTGAAGGGACCCTATTGCGACGCCGAGATTGTACGTGGCCCTGGCGAGGCAGCATCGATATTCGCGCGGCTCGCCACACGTTGGGGCTTGCCGCTGTTGGCCCAGCGCTATGTCGTGGGTGAGGAATACGATGTCGTGTGCCTCGGAGATGGGGAGGGGGGAATGCCGGGCGCAGTGGCAATGCGCAAAACCATGCTAACTCGGCTGGGCAAGGCCTGGGGCGCGGTCACGATCGACGATCCCGAGTTGATTGCGGCAGCACGTCGAGTCATCTTGAGTCTGCGCTGGCGTGGCGGGTGCGAAGTGGAACTATTGCGTGAACGAGGCGGTCACATCCACCTCATCGAGATTAACCCTCGTTTTCCGGCGTGGGTGTACCTGGCCACTGCTGCCGGGGTCAACCTGCCCCTCGGTCTGCTCAGGCTCGCACTCGAAGGCCGCGCTCCCAGCTTCACTCCGGCGCGTCCCGGGGTGTTCTATGTACGACACGCTACCGAGACCACAGGAACGCTGGCGGACGTTGACGCGCTTGTGACGCGGGGCATGCGTCCTTCGGCTCCCCCGCCCCCAATTGCCAACATTACCTCGCAGTATACACCATGAAAGATAAACCTCGATACGAACCACCCACCATCGTTCGCAATGCTTTCGGCCTGATGAACAAGGTGGGCCGGCGCGGGAGTCTCCTGTCGAAGACGCATATCGATGGGGTTGAAATCGCTGCGCTCGTTCACGACTACGGATCTCCGCTGTTCGTGTTCAGTGAATCGACGCTGCGTAGCCGTGTGCGCGAAGTGCGAGCGACGATGTCGCAGCACTTGCCTCAATCCCAATTGTGTTGGTCGTATAAGACCAACTACCTCGGGGCGATCTGCGCAATCTACCACCAAGAGGGATCTCTAGCAGAGGTGGTATCAGGCATGGAATACGAAATGGCACGTCGACTCGGCGTTCCTGGGAATGAAATCGTGTTCAACGGTCCAGCCAAGACCGAGACGGAACTGGCGCGTGCGGTCCAAGAGCGTGCCATCATCCATGCGGATCACTTCGAGGAACTAAGGCTTCTCGAGGCGGTTGCGCGAAGACGGAACGTGCGAGTACCCGTCGGAATTCGAGTGGCGCTGGACGCTGGCATCGTGCCTCGTTGGGACCGTTTTGGGTTCTCACTCGAGTCAGGAACTGCAGCGCAGGCCATTCAGCAGATCATGGACAGTCCACATCTCGACCTAGGTGGGCTGCACACGCATATCGGTACGTACATCCTCGATCCCACGGCATACGGAAGGACGGCCAAGAAACTGGCGGATTTTGCCAACCAGATCAGGGCTCGCCACGGACAACGACCGACACATCTGGATTTCGGTGGCGGCTTTGCCTCCAACAATAGCCTAGCGAGTCAGTATCACTCTGGCGCTCTCGTGCCGCGTCCTGACGAGTACGTCCGCGAAATCAGCCGTGCGCTCAGTGAAGCCGACGCGAGGGACTACCCCATCCTCCTGGAAACGGGGCGCGCCCTGGTGGACGATGCTGGAACTCTGCTTTCGACAGTGCTGGCGAACAAGCGCTTGCCTACTGGGCGCAGTTCAATCGTTATCGACGCCGGAGTCAACTTGCTTTTCACTTCGTGGTGGTATCGCCTTGAATTGACACCTGAGCGCCCAGTCGACGGGTTCGTCGAGGATACGACGGTCTACGGACCACTCTGTATGAACATCGACTGCGTCCGCGAAGCCATTGCGTTGCCACCAATGTCTGCCGGAGATATTCTGTCGATTCGCCCGGTTGGGGCGTACGCATTCACCCAGTCCATGCAGTTCATTCATCTGCGGCCCGCCTGCGTCCTAATCGATGAGCGCGGACTCGTGGAGGTAATTCGGCGCCGCGAGGTCCTCGACGATCTGATTGGCCCAGAACTGTTACCGGCGCGTCTCGGGTTGGGACGCACGCAAAATTCACTGGTGAATTTCGTAGCGCCTGAAGCGAATGCGGGTATGGCAGTTGGAGGATAGGTCATGGCCGCTAACGGCATGGCAGCGGACGGCAGGCGCGTCGCGTTCCGGCGAATTCTAGCAGCCGGCGCTTGTTGCGGGCGAACGCTCCTGCGGTCCTACGCCGCTGTGCTCTTCGTCCCGAAAGCCGCGACCGGGCTACTCGTGTTGGCTGCGACGTGTTTCGAACCGACGGTCGCTGTTTGTGGTCTCCTAGCAGCTGTTGCTGGAACCGCTATCGTCAGTTGGCTCGGCTACCGGCGCGAACTCGTGGAATCGGGGTTCTACGGGATCAATGCGCTGCTCAGTGGCCTAGTGCTGGGCCACGGTCGCACACTGTCGGCAGGGCTTCTGCTGATGGCCGCGTTCGTTGGCATTGTTGCGGCTCTTCTTACAGCTGTCTTGGCAGAGTTGTTCGATCGCCTTGCAAGCCTACCCGTTTTGGCGCTGCCGTTCGTAGCGACTACCAGCTTGTTCTGGCCAGTCCTGAACGGCTACGTCGGTGGTCAAACGGCTGGGTCGCCGTTTCGAGTCCCGGATCTGCCATTCAATCTGCCTTATCTCGTTCACTACGCGCTCCGGATTTGTGGTGGGATTGTTCTATTGCCGTCGACGTCAGTGGGGTTCCTGGTGCTGCTGGCCATCATCGCCCATTCACGATTGGTCGCCACGATGGGACTGATGGGAGTGGTCCTTTCGGCGGTGTTGGGAAGCTGGATCTTTCCCTACGCCGACCCTGCGTGGCGTGAAGCTGCTGGATACAATGCGATGTTGACGAGCATGGCAATCGGCGCAGTGTTCTTCGTCCCAAGCGTCAGTTCGATGCTCTGGGCAGCCATCGCTAGTGGTCTTTCGGTGTGGCTCACGCTCGCCATTGAACCCGTTGCCGCGAGGATCGGTTGGCCAGTACTGGCATGGCCCTTTGTCTTGGTGAGTCTTGTGACATTGCGCGCACTCGGACTACGAGATCCAAGGCGTGGCCCTCAGACGCCGCTTCTGTTCGCAAGTCCCGAAGTGAATTTGCGCTATATCCGCGCCTTGGCTTGCCGCTTCGGACTTCCGTGTCCTGCTCGAGTAATCCTGCCCGTCCGCGGAACTTGGACGCTCACTCAAGGGTTCGACGGTGAACACACCCACCAAGGAAGCCTGCGCCATGCGCTGGACTTCGAGATTACCGACGTCGAGGGCTTTCCGTTTCGTGGCAATGGAACTGAAGTGACCGACTACCATTGTTTTGGAGCGCCGGTGTACGCACCGATGGCAGGAACTGTGGTGTTCAGCTACTCCGAGCACGAGGACAACCGTCCCGGCGGCCAGAACCTGGGGTACCCCTACGGAAACGTCATTGTCATTCAACATGGAGTCGGGCTCTTCTCGGTGCTGGCGCATCTTCAACGCGGCTCGGTGATGGTACGTGCGGGCCAACACGTCACGACCGCAGAGTTGATTGCACGTGTCGGCGCCTCGGGACGCAGCCCCCGTCCCCATTTGCACCTGCAGATGCAGGCACAGGCTGAGCTAGGTGTCCCGACGATTGCCTTCGAGGTTGCACATTACGCGGTGCTGCGCGGTAGCGTCACGGAATACGTGCCTGCTGGGGTACCCAAGCGTGGCGAACGGCTGTCCGGAGACTCGCCCTTCTTGGTACCGGAGCTCTTGCCATTGCGAGTGGGCGGCGAATTCGCGCTCCGGGATCGGCGCAGCAGAGTGCATCACATCCGTTCCGAAATATCACCGGTCGGCGAGCGATCCTTATGTGATCTAAAAAGCGCAGAACGTCTCTGTTTCTCTGCGCTGGACGGCGTTGCCACCTTCACTGTGCTTCGCGGCACGCCGCGGAGTCCGCTCGCCGCCATCGCGCTCGCCATGCCACGAATACCGCCCTTTGGTGGTGTGATGCAATCGACGGAGTCGGTACCCGTCGAATGGATTCTGTCGCGTTGGTGCCTGCCAGTTCACGACTTTTGTCGTGCGCTTGGGCTTGGTGTAAAGCTCGTAGGAACGAGCTACGTGACGCGCGACGATGCCGGGCTATCGGCGGAGACTCGCTATGAGATTCGCTGGTTTTGGTATCGAGCTCGAAGTGTGACCGCGTCGCTTCGAATCGAAGGCGATCAAGTGACGTCTTTGGAGCTGGGCAGCGGCGCCAAGAAGTTTGTCCAGATGTCGTGCGAGCCACTAAGCGCGGCAGGCCGCGGGTCCGATGGCTGGAGACTTCCGCGATTTCGTCTCGATGCGCTTGTCGCTGCCCTCGCAGTTCCCCTGGCAGCCGTCGTGGCCGCAGTATCACTGCTACTAGCTGCGGCACCAGTTAAGGCCAAAGCGATCTCAAACCCCCTAGCCGATACCTACCGCTTCGAGGCATCGGGTGACTTGTCGCGTGCGATTCAGGCAGCTAAAGAGGCAGCAAGCGCGCATCCACGACAGTATTTTCCCCTGCTGCGATTGGCGCACCTCGAGTTTTCGGCGCAGCGTTTCCGGCGCGCCGCTGAACATTACGCGGCAGCAGCCGCGCTCGCTCCAAAGACGATTGAACCTCGACTCGGACAATTGCAGGCTCTGATTGCTGAGTCGGAATACGAGGCCGCACTCGAAGTGGCAGAAGAACTCCTCAATCTCGATCGACAGAACTACCTGGCTCGCTCGCGCAAGGCCTGGGCGCTCTATCGCCTCGAAAGATATTCCACCGCGGTCGACGAATACTCCTCGATCGTCGAGCAGTATCCCGGAGACATCGAAATGCGACTGGGGCGTGCCTATTCGCTCTCCGGTGCCGGGCAACCCGTTGAGGCAGCGATTGAGTTTCGCGAGGTGCTCAAGCGTGTTCCCGACGAGCGACGCGCGAGGACCGCACTCGGAATGCCTTGACGCAACTGCACAAGCCCCGTTTCGGGCTCAGAATGCAGTACCCTTCATGCCGCTAGGTCTTTCCGAAAGTCGGTTCGACTGCACAAGCAGTCGGGGCAGGCGATGTCTCGGTTATGCTCAACGCGGTCCCTTCGCGCGTCTCGTCGTCGTGCAGCAAGCTCGTCCGGTACGGGTTCAGCTTCTCCGTAACCGTCCAGGCCAGAATCCTGCGTGATCGCCAATTTCGCGTTCCGGCTTGCTTGGGGTGCATCCAACACCCATAGTTCATGGGCCACGCGTTCTCTGCAGGCGAGACGGCTTCTGGCAATATCGTTCGTCCTTTGGGCGAATTCGAGTGCGTGGGCGCAGGCACCGGTTACCGATCAGGCGCCCCCCGGCAGTGCTGCCCGCAGCCTTGAGCAGATCCAGCGTTGGTTCGAACTCGAGGCGCCGTTCTCTCGCGGACTCCGATTTCGATTCGACACGCGTCCCGTACCCATGTACGAGACACTGCGCCTGGCGACCTACGAAGGCCACGCAACGCTACTGCAGCGAGGAGGGTTCGCGACGCGAACTATGCTGGGGTTTGGCGGACTCTTGGACTTCTAGGCTACCATTGGTGCACTCATGCGTCGCAAGGACCGAGAGATCGTCGATACCGCTGCCATCCTGGTCATCATCGAGGCCGCCGACTCCTGCAGGCTCGGCCTCATTGACGTGAGTGGACCGCTACCCTTGCCCTACGTCGTGGCACTCAACTATGGCTGTGGGCCAGCCGGCGAAATGCGCGCCAAGGCAGAAAGCTCGAGCTCATTCGATGCAATCTCCAGGTCTGCATCCAACTCGACGCCGAGCACCAGCCTGTCAAGAACGCCCTCCGTTGCGCTGGCTCATTCTAAACTCAGATGGCGTATTGCTCGTCTGGGATCCCCTCGATACCGAATGGGGATCGGATGCTGCCGATGTCGAAAAAGCATCCTCGCTAGGCACAACACTTTGTCGAAGCTAGGCTCCTTACGTGCTCGTTGCCTGCGGCGCAGGTGGGCGCGTAGTCTCATTGCCAACCGTACGGCTGAGGTATCGCTTGTGAGGCCACAGATGGTCTAGCACACCTGCGCATCGGCGCGTCCGAAATGCCGAAGGATTCACGTCCACGTGAGCCGAAGACGGATCACTCGCGTCGTGTGGGTCGAATCCATCGCCACACGAGGGGCGCGCTGAGTGCCATTAAGATGCTCCACGGCGCGACGACGTTTGCGAGATCGCTGACGCGGACGTCGATTCCAAGATTCGGCTGCCCTCCTAGAATGTACGCGTTAATTGCGCTGGCTTTGTCTGCCTGAGCGTCACGGTTACCAATCCACAGTTCATTGAGTGCGACGACCCCTTGTCCCGTATCGAGCTCTACACGGTACGCACACCCTTCATCGCACCTCTCGGTGACTCGGGCGCCGCGAAGACCATCCACGGCGTGCTCACTGAGCGGTACGAGGCCTAACAGGGCAGTGCGCTGCACGCAGGTAACGAGGCCGGCGGAGCGTGAGCACTCAAGACTACCGAATCGGCAGAAAGCGACGCAGTAAACGGTAGAAAATCCTAGGTACGCCAGGCCGGCGACGGCTGCACGGCGGCGAGACCGACGCGCTTCAACGCGCAACGAAATGGCGCCACAACGATCACGACTCATTGATGTCATGCTTGTTCCCCCGACCCTGCAACATTCGGTAAAAATCGCCCTCCGCTCAGACCAACAATCGCTTCGCGACGATAGCGCAGGCGGCGATGGCCTCTCGAAGAGTGGAGATGTCCGTTTGGGTTGCAAGTTCGTACGACATGCTCTTCCAGTACTTGGCCGGAGGCGCCAAGGTCACGGCCAGCTGCGCCCTGGAGATTACGGCACGAACGACGACCGGCTCGAGTTCCTCCAGCGACAATTCCGGCGCTTCACGACAAGCGAGCTTTCCTGTCTTTCGGGTGAATTTGAGGTCGCGCGTGGTGCCCGTCGAGAAGCCACACTCAATTGGGGGTTTCACGATCATTACCGTTTCATACCTGGTCGCACTTTCCCCAGGCGAATCGCTCTCCGCCCCAACCCGAAAACGCAGGCCATCGAGCGTGCCGTCAACCCAACCCCAACCCGCGATGTGCCCTCCCATCGGTGTGTCGTAGTCATAGCCGAGCTTGAAGTGCCAAGTAAAAATCCGCGCAATCTCCTGAAGGGCAAGATCGTGCTCGAGGGCAGCCGCATTGTGCGCCTCCCGATTACGCCGGTATCCCCACAGGGAAAGAAAAATTGTGCCCCCCAGCACGAACACGGCGAGTATGAACATCAGGGAGTCACTGAACAGGGCCTCAGCGCCGGCTTGCCCTACGTATACCAAGGTGCCCGCAACGACAACAACAACGGCAACAAGCCCAATGATCCAGGGCCCGCGTCTGCTACCGGTTGGCTTGGAATCTTGCAAGTTCATTGCGGCCCCCGTGAGGTGTACCACGAGATGGCGTGAGAAAGGCAAAGAACACGAACACAATGACGGGCACAAACCGACGCTTCCCAACAGCTCACGCTCGGTCGTGCTCGTCGCGGAAACACTTTGAGCCCATTGTTCGTTGATTGTGCGGCTGTTGCAACCTGAACTGTAGCCATGTGGCGTAATGTCTGAAGGAGCGAGAGCTTGACTCTGAGCTAGAAGAGGATGGTACGCTCAGCTGCACTTTGCCTCGGTACGAACGCTTTCCCACTGAAATTAACCGGCTGGCACAAGCCATTTCCAACTCGCTAGTGCTATGAACCCCACCGAACCTATTACTGCCGTTGCGGTGCGTTGTGAAAGGTGCGGCAGCGCATTGGCCGCGCTGGCAGCAAACGTCAGCTGCGCTTTCTGCGGGCACCAGCAGGTACTGAATCGGGGGCAACTTGCGCAGCTGAGCCAGTATCAAAGCGCCGCCATGCGCCTGAATT
>Ga0302321_100000932_pt1 | contig 25156 bp, 19 predicted proteins | sample Fen_T0_1_FD_202505 | JGI IMG/M metagenome (GOLD analysis project Ga0302321, IMG submission 202505) | Peat permafrost microbial communities from Stordalen Mire near Abisko, Sweden - Fen_T0_1 | ecosystem: Environmental > Terrestrial > Soil > Wetlands > Permafrost | place: Sweden: Abisko...
AGACCGACTGCAGTGGCAAGCATCAATGCAGCGGTAGCGGCGAAACGCAAAGTAGCCTTGTTCGCCGGCACAGGGGCTGCGTTAGAAACTGGCGCTTTAGCGGTGGTGAAGGACTTGGCTATCGAGCTAGGTGCCGGTTTCCAAATCATGTTGATGATGCGGTGGAGAGTGAACAGCATGATTAGAGAGACAACAAAGATGAGCCATCCTTGAAATAGATGATAAAAGCCCTCGGCTTTGTCCGGATCCCAATACTGGACTAGGACGCCCGTTCCGAAGATGCGAAAGGCGTTCGCAAACACCGCGATCGGTACCGACGAGCAAGCGAGCAGGAAGCGGACCCAGTTGCGCTGCTCCATGAGATAGCCGTAGATGATGGCGAGCGTGAGCAGTGAGAGCATGGATCGGATACCGGCGCAGGCCTCCACTACTTCGAGTGATTTAGCAGCAAGATGGATGACATTTCCTTCCCGTAGTACGGGAATTCCCACAAGTTCCAGCAAGGAGGTTGAGAGCTTTGAGGCGAGGATCTGGAGCGGAAACGTAAGTCTCTGGAGGATGAGGTTGGGCAGCGGAACCCCGAGTGATAGAAAGGCCCATGGGAAGAAGACAGCTCGAAATAACGGCCATCCCCGAAAGAGAATAATGAGTCCGCCAATCAGCAGGAGCAACGACATTCGGGATGTGAACAGCTCCACTCCCAGGTCGCCAAGAACAAGCAAGATCAGTGCGACGGCGATGACCGGAAATCCGAACCACGCCGGTGCGATTGGGGTCGTTCTCAACCGCTGTCGGTTCTGCCACAGGACGAAGATGGCAAATGCCGGAACAAAGAAACCGTGGGAGAAGTTCGGGTCGCTAACGTATTGATTTGCAAGACGATAAAGGATGGAGTGGTAGAGCCAGACGAGCAGCAATATCAGAGTCCAGCCCCGAGGGCCGGGCAATGGGAAGGACAGGCGACCCTCTCGCGGCGAGGCGAAGGGGACAGTATTTGCAGAATCCCCCATATAAATGGCGCGCTTGGAAGGTGAGGATACGCGAAAGGTGGTGTTTAAGCAAAACATTAGCAGCGCTGGGAACTGGCGGTTCCGAAGAAGGTTGAGCGAGGTCGTCGCAGTAACGTTTCCGACGTTATGGGACAATTGGGCAAAACTTTTCCCACATGTTCGCAGTGTGATACCTTCAATAAGAGTGAGCAGGGCGAGCGCCCGTTTGCAAACCATTGAAATATAAGTACCTGCTGATCTTATAAGCGGTGCACAATTTCCCCAAGATGGCAACGCGTGTGCAGTACTGGGACTAAGCCTTTGACCGAGTTTCCCCGATCTCGGAAGCGAATTCCTCATGGATTTTCAGAACAACGGATTTGTGGCGCACAGGGAACCTATGCCGAGCGGCGGAGTCAGAGTGTGGGTGGAGAGCATCAGCCCGGGCATGCGCACCGTCGAAGCTGTGATTCGCGAGTTATCCCAGAATGATGTACCCGTATTGGTAGTGGCAGAGCACGGTTCGGGGAAAGCGGCGATGGCGGCTAGGGTTCACAGTCTTTCTCGTCGTGCCCATGAACCCTTCCGGGCATATCATGGAAAGGCTCTCAGTGAAGATGTCCTGGCAACGGGAGCAAGGGATGGGGGAACGATCTACATCCAGGAAGTCGGCGATCTCCCTGCAGCAGCGCAAAAAGAACTGGTATGCCAGATCGAGTTGAATGAGGCGGATGGCCGCCGGGTGCCTCGCTTCGTTTGTGGATCCTCGACTGAACTGGAACCTGAAGTACGGGCCGGGAAAGTGCGCGAAGATCTCTATTACCGTATGAGCGCGGTGTGTTTGCGATTGCCACCTTTGCGCCAACGTAAAGAAGACATTCCCGCTTTACGGGAATTGTTCATGTCCGAAGCAGCGCACGATCTGGGGCGGGACGCGCCGGCGCTCAGCGGAGAATCGGAAAAGTTTTTTCTCGAGTATCACTGGCCAGGTAATATTCGCGAATTGAAGGATACCGCCCGGGCTATTGTGGCACTTGGGGATGAATCGTTGGCGATGGGAGGCCTGCGGTCCCTGTTACGAAGGGTTGAACCAGGCAATGGGGAGAAGATTTCATTGAAAGACGCAGCTCGAGCAGCTTCCCGCGAGGCGGAACGAGACTTGATCATGCAGGTGTTGACGCGAACGCGCTGGAACCGTCGAAGAGCCGCACAGGAATTGCAGATCAGTTACAAGGCATTGCTCTACAAGTTGAAGCAGATCGGATTTGAGGGTTACGGAACTTGAGGTGGTCGAGTTCAGCACAACAATTTCGAGGAGAAGATATGAGATGGATATGGAAAGCGGTGATAGCGGCGCTGTTGACGAGCCGTATTGTGCTGGCGCAAGACACCAAGCCCGCCGCGAACCCAGGGGCTGAGAAAGACCCGCAAGCGGCTTCGAGCCCCCTCGCGGGGCCGGACTATGTTATCGGACCCGATGACAATCTCCACATTGCGGTATGGAACGAAGCGAACTTGACAGAGACTCTGCCGGTCCGCCCGGACGGGAAGATCTCGATGCCGTTACTGGATGACATTCAAGCTGCAGGCTTGACGCCAAGACAACTCGCCGACTCGCTGGCCGAAAAGCTCAAGAAATTCGTCGCCGATCCGCGCGTGACGGTCGTGGTTACGGCGATCAACAGCAAGCGAATTTTCCTGGTCGGCGAGGTGTCGCATACCGGTGCGACGGCGATGTTGCCCAATATGACCGTGCTGCAGGCGATTTCGAGTGCGGGATTAACCCAGTTTGCCAACACCAAGAAGATCTATGTTTTGCGTACCGTCAACGGAAAACAGGAAAAACTCCCTGTGGACTACCGCAAGCTGGTGAAGGGCGAGCGGATCGAACAAAACTACTTGCTGCAACCGGGAGACACCATCGTCGTTCCGTAGTGGGGAAACCATGCTTAATCTGCAGACAATGCGTTGTTGCCTCCTGATGCTAGGCATCGGTGTCCTCGCGGTGGTCCAGGCGAATGCTCAGTCCCAGGGAACGGCGCCGGCCCCAGCGTTGGGCCAAAATGTGCCGATTCTGGATCCGGAGAACCCGCCCTTATCGGGACTCGATGAGCCCGGTCTTGAGCTGAAAACGTCGAGCCGGAGCTTTATTTCTGCAGCCTTGCAAGCCGGCGAATCCGTCGATACCAATGCACAGAATACTTTCAGTAAAGCGAAAGCTACGGGTGTGACGCACCTGTTGGGGGCTGCAGACTTACAGAAGTTCTGGCAGAAGAGCGATCTCTTTTTGGAGTACCTGGGCGGTGTTGGGTTTGGAGACAATCCATTCTTCACCAGACAGATTCAGGCTGCGGGCCTCGAGGGCGTAACGCGCTGGCGTACGGGACAGGTCACACTGCGCGACTCCTTTACCTATTTCCCGGACGGTACTTTTGTGGGGGGAGGTGGGTTGCCTGGCTTTGGCATTGCCACCGGCGGTATCTCCCTCGGCTTGCCGGGAATCTACCGTCTCAATGGCCAGTTTGGCACGATTGGAACAGTTCCCCGACTTTCGAATTCAGCGATTGTTGACGTTGTGCAGGCTATTTCGCCGCGCTCGGCGTTTACCCTGATTGGAGGGTTTAGCAACGCGCACTTCTATCACAACAATGAAGGATTGCTGAACGGTGACCAGAGCACAGTCGAAGGCGGATATAGCCATCTCATCCGTCGGCATGATCAGATTGCCGTCGTCTATGCCTTCCAGTTATTTCGCTTTGCAACCATCTCTGGCGGCGAAGTCTATAACGATGTCGTGAACGTGCGTTGGAGCCACACGATTACAGGGCGCATGAGTTTCACCGCCGGCATCGGACCGCAATACAACGATCTGCGTTTTGGCACACAAACTAAGACTTGGAACCTTGTGGGCCGGGCAACGTTGCGTTACCGGTTCGAGCATACGTCCATGCTGCTCAATTACGAGAAGTTCACATCGCAGGGCTCTGGCTTCTTTCCCGGAGCTGACACGCAGGTCGCCCATTTATCGGTGAGGCGCCCTGTAGGTCGTACTTACAACCTCTTTCTGGATGTGGGTTTCGCGCACAATAAGCGTCTGTCAACCGTCACCTCAGGGGCGAATAGCTACAACGACGGCACCTTTGGTGTCGTTGTTCGGAAGCACCTGGGACGCACCTACGACCTGTTTGGCGCGTACCACTTCTCCGAAGTATGGTTTGACGCTCCGACCGTGTTGGGAACAGTAACCGGGGAAACGAACCAGCGGCACATCGCCACGATTGGAGTGGAGTGGCATCCGCGGCCGATTCGCATTGAATAATTTTGCTGGCCGCACAGCACGCGGCCGGAACTGGAGAGTATGAGTATGGAACGCGAACTGACGATGGATGATTATCTGGCGATATTGCGGCGACGGCTGAAGGTCATTCTGGTGCCCATGCTAGCGGCGGCAGTTGCCGGATTCGTGGTCTCGTACGGGTTCTCGCCCAAGTACACCTCGCAGTCCATGGTCCTGGTGGTAGGGCAGAAAGTTCCATCGAACTACGTCACCCCGGTGATCACTGCCGACTTCACGCAACGGATCCAGACTCTCAGCCAGCAAGTGATGAGCTCGAGCCGATTGAAGCCCATCATTCAAGCCCTGGGCCTTAAGCCCGAAGAAGAAGGCCAGGTGATGGATGCCATTCGGTCCAATCTGACGGTTACGCCGGTGATCACCTCCATGAGCGCCGCGACGCCGGGAGGCAAGAAAAGACCAGGCACCGACCAGGCTTTGCCAGGTTTTAACGTGAACTACAGCGATAGCGACCCAAAGCGAGCGCAGAAGATTTGCAACGCGATCACGGACGCCATCGTGACGGAAAACCTGCAATCGCGGGCGGAAGCCGCGAAGGACACAACCGATTTTCTTGACCGGCAGGTCGAGGATGCTAAACGTGCGCTCGACGAGCACGACTCTCAGTTGGCGAGTTTCAAGAATAAATACCTTGGCCAACTCCCGGGCGACATCGACAACAACATGAAGATGTTGATGGCGCTGACCACCCAACTCGACCAGTCCACCCAGAGCCTGAACCGCGCACAGCAGGACAAGAGCTACACCGAGAGCTTGCTAGCGCAGCAGTTAGCAGCCTGGAAGAGTTCGCAGTCGAACTCTAACCCGCAGACGCTGGAGACACAACTGACGACGTTGCAGACTCAGTTGATCCAGTTGCAATCGCGATACACCGACGACCATCCCGACGTCATCAAGACCAAGACGGATATTGCGAAGGTTCAGAGCAAGCTGGATGAGATCAACAAGCGAACTGTGAACCCTGCGGAGGCGAGCGAGAAGGCGAGCGCGAACGAACCCGCCGAGATTCGCCAAATGCGTCTCCAGATCCATCAGTACGAGAATGTAATCCAGCAGGCCACTTCGGATCAGAAGAGACTTCAGGGGCAAATCAATATTTACCAGAGCCGGACGAACATGAGCCCCGGAATTGAAGAACAGTACAAACAATTGAGCCGGGATTATGACAACGCGCAGGCGTTCTATCGGGATCTCCTGACAAAGAAGAGTTCCGCAGATCTTGGCAAGAGTATGGAAAATCAGCAGCAAGGCGAGCAGATGACGGTTCTGCAAATCGCTGGTGCACCGGACCGGCCTAGCTTCCCGAACCGTCTGCTGTTTGCTGCCGCAGGCCTCGCCGGGGGCCTTGGCATTGGATTTCTCCTTGGAGTGTGGTTGGAGATTAGCGACCGCTCGATCCGCACCGAAAGAGACGCTGAAGCAGTGATGGATCTGCCTTTGCTCATTTCAGTTCCATGGCTGGGAGACGAGAACGAAGTTTCCTCGAATGGAAACGGCCAGAGGAAATTCTGGAGCCGAAGTCAAACAGCCGATAAGGACAAGGTCGAGGTCTAACGCAAGCATATGTACAAAGAGTTTTTTGGACTTCGAGCCAATCCGTTTAACGTCAATCCGGACCCGCGCTACTTGTTTCTGACGCGGCACACGGAAGAGGCGTTGGCTTGCCTGACGTACGGCATTCAAAGCCGGAAGGGCTTCGTCTTACTGACGGGCGAAGTGGGTACGGGCAAGACGACTTTGGTCAACAAGCTGATGGAATGGCTCCGTCTGCAGCAAGTCGCGACAGCCTTCATCTTTAATTCGCGCATGGATACGGGGCAGTTTCTAGACTTCATGATGTCGGACTTTGGGGTGCCTTGCGATACGAAGTCGAAAAGTCAGATCCTGCAACGTCTTTACAACTGGCTGCTCGACCGCTATCGAGCCGGCGAAACCGCCGTGCTGGTGGTAGACGAAGCGCAGAACCTGTCTGACGAAGTGTTGGAAGAAATCCGGATGCTGACCAATCTGGAGACTTTCACGGAAAAACTCCTGCAAATCGTCATGGTCGGACAGCCGGAATTGGAACAACGCCTCAAACAGCCACAGTTGCGACAGTTGCGTCAGCGCCTTACGCTTCGTGCGAAGACGCACGCGTTCAATTTGGAAGAAACCAGATCGTATATCGTCCAGAGATTGCGCATTGCTGGCTCCAACGGCGATCCCATCTTTGAGCCGGACGCGGCCTCTGCGATCTTCCGTTACTCTTTCGGAATTCCGCGAGTTATCAATCTTCTTTGCGAGCATTGTCTGGTGAGTGCCTTTGTAGATCAGAAGAAGACCGTGACGCTCGAAATCGTCGACTCAGTGGCGAGAGACTTCGATCTGGCCGACGGGAACGCCGCAGCCATGATGCCGGCCCCGCCGCCGTCCTCGGAAAAGTTCGACCTAGTAGAAGCACTACGCACGCTGGCGACGCTCGCCGATAAGTTGCGCCAGTCGGAACAACAGGATCTCCCCAAGGAAAGGAAACTATGAGCCGAATACACGACGCATTGAAACGCGCAGAGCAGGAACGCGCAGCCTCCATGGGGACGCACGTAGAGTCCACGCTCGAGCCACAACCAGTAGAATCGCAGCCAATCGCCATGCCCCCGCTGCAACAGGCGCAGAGGGAAGCTGTCATGCCGTCGTCCGGCATGAACTACGAGACCATGCTGGCGCGTTGTCCGCAGACGGAATGGAATCCGGACCAGCGTACGATGCTGTTTTTTAGCGAAGACGAGAACCGCATCGGTACCGAGGAATTTCGCACCCTTCGTTCCCGGCTTTATCAGATACGCGAGAAAATCTCTCTGAAGCGCCTGTTAGTCACGAGCGCACTCCCCAAGGAAGGGAAGTCATTCGTGGCTGCGAACTTGGCGCAGGTTCTTGTACGGCAACATGGCCGAAGGGTCCTAGTTATTGACGGCGACCTCCGCAATCCGGGTATGCATCGTCACCTCGGCACCCGGTCCACGCCCGGGCTTTCCGACTACCTGCTCGGCGAGTGCGATGAAATGGCCGCCATGCAGCGCGGTCCGATGGAAAATCTATTTTTCCTTCCCGCCGGTCGGAACGTTTCGGGGGCAGCAGAACTTCTTTCCAATGGCCGCTTGAAGTTGTTGCTCCAACGCGTCGAACCCATGTTCGACTGGATTATTCTCGACTCTTCACCCGTCATTCCGGTGTCGGATGCAACGTTGATCGCCAATTCTTGCGACGGCATTATCATGGTTGTCCGCTCGAATGAAACTCCCTCCGAGATGGCAAAGCGTGCCCGCGAAGAGTTTCCGGACAAACTGTTGCTTGGTGTCGTCCTGAACGGAACTCCCTCGGATAAGCTCGCGCAGTCTAAGTACTACTATGGCGAGTCTGTCAGTAGCCAAGTCTAGAACCGACCGAGGCCCCTGTGATCCGGCTCTTCAATGTCTATTATCCGGTTCGGACACTAGTCCTTTTGATCGGCGAGGCGCTGATCGTTTGGACTTCGTTCCTATTGGGAGCGGTGTACGCATTCCGGGAAGACAGCTACCTTGTCCTCAATTACGAGGGCGGGTACCTGAAGATCTGCGTGGTCACAGCTGTCGTCTTGATCTGCTCGCACTGGTTTGATCTCTATGACACGGCCCGACTGAACACGAAAGGCGAGTTGTATTTCCGTTTGTTGATGGTTCCGGGACTGCTGGCTTTTGTCCTGGCAGCGGTTTCTTATGTTCGTCCCAACTACTTGCTGGGCAATGGTTCGTCGGAAGTCGGTCTGCTCATCCTGACAGTGGCGTTATTGGGATGGCGCTTGGGATATACATGGCTCGTGCAACTGCCCATTCTGGTGGAGCGCGTTTATGTACTCGGGACCGGTGAACGAGCTCAGCGTCTGGTTCAGGGACTGAGGAACAATCCCGAGATCGGTGTTGAGGTCGCCAGTTGGACGGGAAAACTCGAAGGGGCTGTCACGCGCGAATCAGTTGCGACCCACCTGATGGACATCGTACGCAAGGAAAGAGTGCATCGGGTGATCGTGGCGATGCCCGACCGGCGCGGCACCATTCCCATGCAGCAACTCCTTGAACTTAAGATGCACGGCATCAAGGTCGAAGAAGCCGCGTCCTGGCTGGAAAAGATGTCCGGCAAGATCGAAGTTGAGAACTTGTATCCAAGCTGGATCGTTTTCGGGGAAGGCTTTCGACGCGGGGGAACTTTTCGGCTGGTTCGCCGTATCGTCTCGCTTGCAATTTCGTTGATTGGTCTTGTTCTGGCGCTTCCACTCCTGCCCCTGATCATGCTGGCAGTTCGCCTTGACTCGAAAGGACCAATTTTTTACACACAGACGCGAGTGGGCAAGGGTGGGCGCATCTTCAAGGTCGTGAAGTTTCGCACCATGCGCGCTGATGCTGAGACGCTAAGCGGCCCACAGTGGGCTTCCAACAATGATCCTCGCGTCACACGAGTCGGAAGGTTCTTGAGAACATCGCGTCTCGACGAAATCCCCCAGATGTGGTGCGTACTGAAAGGGGATATGGCTTTCGTGGGGCCGCGACCGGAGCGCCCGGAATTCGTGGAAATGTTGTCCAAGGAAATTCCGTACTATGGCGTCCGTCACATGGTGAGGCCCGGAGTTACCGGTTGGGCGCAGGTGAAGTACAAGTACGGGAGTACCGTCGAAGACTCGCGGGAAAAGTTGCAGTATGACTTGTTCTACATCAAGAACGCGTCCATCGGGCTCGATTTGGCAATCATGTTCTTGACCGTGAAAACGGTCTTGCTGCGCCGGGGCGCGCAGTGAAATGAAGTGGGTTTTCTGGCTTTCGGCGTTGCTGATTGGATACGCGTACGTTGGGTATCCGGTCTGGTTGTGGCTTCGTAGCCGATGGTCTCCGCGGCCGATACGGCGCGGTCCCGGGGAGCCAGTTGTTTCGGCGGTCATGGTCGTAAAGAACGAAGAGGACGTAATTGCGCGCAAGCTTGAAAACTTGTTGACGCTGAACTACCCACCGGAGCGACTGGAAGTCGTAGTGGTGTCTGATGGTTCGACTGATCGAACGGTGTCGATCTTGGACAAGTGTGCGCAAGATTCACGTGTGAAGGTCATAGAGAAGGCAGAGTCGCGGGGGAAAGCCGCCGGCTTGAATGATGCAATCGCTGCGGCGCAGGGCGAGATACTACTGTTTACTGATGCCAGGCAACAGATCGAGCCGGATGCGTTGCGTTTGCTGATCGAAAATTTCTCCGATGCCGAAGTCGGTGTCGCAAGCGGGGAATTGATGCTGGGCGATCCAGCAAGTGGGGAAACACAAAAGGGAATGGGATTGTACTGGCGCATTGAGAAAAAGATTCGCGAGATGGAGTCTGCTTCCGGTTCCGTTGCAGGCGCTACCGGTGCGATTTACTGCGCGCGCCGGTCCCTCCTCGACCCGCTGCCCGAAGGGACGATCTTGGATGACGTTCTGCTTCCGATGCAGGCCGTTTGTAAGGGATCCCGCGTGATCTTCGATTCGCGAGCCCAAGCTTGGGACTCGCCGGACCTGGGGGGAAGTCGTGAATTTTCCAGAAAGGTTCGAACCCTGAGCGGAAACTACCAGTTGCTCCAAATTGCGCCGTGGCTTCTGAGCTCGAAAAATGTCATTCGATTCGAATTCATAAGCCACAAACTGATGCGACTCGTGGTGCCGTTCGGTTTGCTGGCACTTTTCATTGCGTGCATCTTTTTGTCCTCGCCTTTTTACCGGGCGATGCTGGTTGCGCAAATTGTGTTTTATGGGCTTAGCCTTCTGGCGCTGGGTGGTATCAAAGTCGGCCCATTGTCCCGCATTGCTGACCCGGCCCGAACCTTTGTCGTACTGAACACCGCCGCTCTCGTTGCGTTCGTGAACTTCGTTACGGGCAAGAAAGCAGTCTGGGCTCGCTGAGTCGCTATGAGAATCCTCTGGGTGAAGGCCGATAAGCTACTGCCGGTACAGAACGGTGGCAATATCCGTTCGTACCACCTGATGCGATATCTCGCCTCACACCATGACCTGACTTTTTACTCCTACTACGCTGGAGCAAAAGACTTGGATTACGAGCAAACTCTGGCGCGAGAACTGCCCGGCTCAATCGCCGTCTGCACCGGCAAGAAGGAACTCACTGGGCTCGCGAGAGGATTGCACTACGCGATGCATCTTGGTGCTCTGCCACCTTATGCGGTTAGCCGGTTTGCGAATGCCCATGTCCAACGGGATATCTCGAAGCGTTTTGCCGAGCGAAGTTTTGATGTGGCTGTCTGCGACTTTCTGGATGCAGCGGTGAATTTCCCGGCAGACCTCGAAATTCCGAGCGTCCTCTTCCAGCACAACGTTGAGAGTGAGATTTGGCGGCGTCATGCCGAGACTGCCGCGAATCCAGCCAAGAAAGTGATGTACCGCATTGAATTCCGAAAGATGCTCCGGTACGAACAGTCCGCCGTGAAGAAATTTCAGCACGTGATTGCCGTTTCGGAGAATGATCGCTCGCTCATGACGAAATGGGTCGATCGCGATCGCGTTACGGTTGTTGCTACTGGAGTGGACCTCGCGCACTACAAGCCAGATCCGAGCGCATCGAATTCTGACAAGGCTGATCCTGCTCCACTGGTTACCTTTGTTGGCGCCATGGACTGGGAGCCAAATGTGGATGGTGTGGAATACTTTTGTAATGAGGTTTGGCCCGTAATCAAGACGGAACTGTCAGCCGCGAGATTCCGCATTGTCGGACGCAATCCGGGGCGCCGCGTTCAGAAGTTGGCTTCAGATTCGGTTGAAGTAACGGGACGAGTGCCCTCCGTGGTTGAGCATCTGCGCGAATCTGCAGTAGTCATCGTGCCATTGCGAATCGGCGGTGGCACCCGTTTGAAGATTTACGAAGCCATGGCGGCGGGCAAAGCGGTGGTCTCGACAACGGTAGGAGCGGAAGGGCTAGATATCCATCACGGTCGTGACATCATTCTGGCCGACGACGCCCGAACATTTTCTCAGGCGGTCATCCTGTTGATGCGGGATCGCGAAATGCGCCGCCGGTATGAGAAGGCGGCAGCCGAAACAGCGGCGCGCTATGATTGGCCGGCGATTGGGCAACAATTCGGTGAGGTGCTGCAGGCGGTGGCGGAAATGAAGCTTCAACCGGAACGAGAAGTTGCAGCGCGCATGGCGTAAGAAGAAAACGAGGACTGTGTGGCGAACGGCGGGAACATCATAGCGACCGGAGTGGAGAGAGCAAGCGGTCAACCGGCCATCAAGGCCGCGGATCCAACGAAATCCGCGTTCTTTTGGCTGAGCGCTTTCTTCGTGGTGTACTGTGCGCGCCCAGGCGACTTCGTCCCGGGCATGGGGTATATTCCGCTCGCAAAAATTACCGCGATCTTCGCCATCTGGGGGCTGTTCAACAGCCTGGGGCGCACCAAGCGCACGTTTAAGGACCTCCCACAAGAGGGCAAACTGCTGGCCATCATGGTTGGCATGCTGATCTTCGGTGCGTTCTTCTCGCCGGTTTGGAAGGGGGGCGCCGTCTCCCACTCGGTTGAATTTTCCAAGATCATTATTGCTTGGAGTCTGGTGTTTCTGCTCATCACCACTTTCGAGCGCCTCCGTCGCATCATCCTTATTCAAGCGGTTTCCGTGGTTGTAGCCTGCACAGCCGCTCTTATCAAAGGTCATAATATTGAGCGCTTGAATGGCGCCCTTGGCGGGATTTACTCCAATCCGAACGACTTGGCATTCGCCGTTGTGCTGGCGCTCCCGTTTGCGCTGGCCTTTATGGTTACTTCCAAGAATGTAATTGTGAAAGTGCTGTGGCTCTGCGGAATGCTTGTGATGCTGACCACCATTTTCATGACCGCATCGCGTGCCGGTTTTATCGACCTCGTGATTTCCGGTTCGGTCACTCTTTACTTCTTCGCGATCAAGGGCAAGCGTCCCTATTTGATCGTCTCGACTGTTTTCGCGGTTGTACTGATTGTGTCCACGGTAGGCGGCAAACTCTACGATCGCTTCACCGCGCTCCAAGGGGGGACTACCACGGAACAGTCCGCTCTCGGGTCGTACGAAGAGCGTAAGTTTCTTATGTTCCGCGCTGCCGACGCGATCGAGACGTACCCCGTGCTCGGTGTTGGCGTGCACAACTTCCCGAGTTTTTCCGGGATCTGGCGCGATGTTCACATGACCTACCTTCAGATCTGCGCCGAAGGTGGCATCCCGGTCCTCATCATTTATCTGATGTTTTTTCGGCGTGGATTCAAGAATCTAAAAATCCTGCGGAAGAGAACTGATCTTAACCCCGAGATCACCTTGTTTGTGGGAGCGCTGACAAGTTCACTGGTCGGTTTCACAGTCGGAGCACTGTTTGCCCCGGAAGCATACCAGTACTTCCCCTATTTTGCGGTGGCGTTCACCGCCACACTGGTGCAGACGATAAAGGAACAAGATCAAGATCAAGGAACCGTCTCGGCTGCACTGCCGCCGAAGAAGCGGCGCCATTTCCTGGAGGTTTATGATCACGGAAGAACAGACGCAGTCAGCCCTGCCCGCTGACCTGCTAACCATTCTGCGGTGCCTTAGCTGCACTTCGCCGCTTGAGAGCGACCAGGCAGGCGGCTACATTTGCCCGGCCTGCAAGCGCGCCTATCCCAACGTGAACGGTATCGCCCGTTTCGTGGACGCGCAGCACTACGCCGCCAGCTTCGGTTTCCAATGGCATCGTTACCAGAAGACCCAGCTCGATCACGATGAAGTTCGTGAATCCGACATGAATTTCCGTTGGAAATCCGCGCTTCGCCCGGAAGAACTCAAAGGCAAACTAGTTCTCGATGTGGGGTGTGGCATGGGCCGGTTCGCCGAAGTGGCCACGAGTTGGGGCGCGCGCGTTGTGGGCATCGATCTTAGTGCGGCTGCGGAAGTGGCTGCCAAGAATCTGGCATCGCGCGACTTTGTCGCCATGCAGGCAGACGTCTTTGCATTGCCTTTCGCCCCGGAGAGTTTCGACATCATTTACAGCATGGGCGTACTTCATCACACGCCCGATTGCGAAGCTGCGGTGAAGGCTCTCGCCAAGTATTTGAAACCCGGCGGGATTCTCGCAGTTTGGCTGTATAGCGGCTACAACAAGTGGTATCGCTTCAGCGACTTCTGGCGTCGTTACACGAGTCGCATGAAGCCGCAAACGCTTCACGGCATCCTGAAGGTCGCAGTGCCAGTTCTTTACAACACGCAGCAGGTTTTGAAGAAAGTGCCGCTAGTCGGGCGTCCCGCTGCTGGTCTGGTTCACCACATGTTCCCAGTAAATCGTCAGAAAACTGCAGAAGCTCGGATGCTGGATACCTTCGATTGGTATTCGCCGAAATATCAGTCCAAGCACACCTACGAGCAGGTCTTCCGCTGGTATGAAGCGATGGGTATGGAAGACATGCGTGTTGGAGAATTCTCGATTGCCGTTCGTGGTCAAAAGCCACAACAGCCCAAGTAGCGGATCGCCGCCGCACGAAATGCATGCGCTTTAAGAAAAAATTCGCCTACGCCAGAAGAGTTCTGCCTACGGCAACCCTGCATGGGCTCCTCTCTGCTTCGTCCGGCCCGGTTCATATCATTTTCGCGCTGGCCGACCATTTCGAACCTGCATTCGATCCCACGAGCGGCTATAAACGCGTCTCGCGCGATGAGCAACTTCAGCGCATGGAAGCTTGGGCACGCGAATACCCGAGAGTCGTGGAGAATCTGCGGGACCACGATGGTCGCCCGTTGCTCCATACCTATTTCTATCCTGCTGAGCAGTACGACGAAGAACTCGTCGAAATGCTTGCCGATCACTGCCACGCCGGTTGGGGCGAAACCGAAATCCATCTACACCATGGTATGTTCGAGCCCGACACTGCGGACAATACCCGCCGTCAGTTGACCGAGTTCCGCGACCAATTGGCTTTTCGCCACCGCTGTCTGTCAGTGGCAGACGGCTCAGTCCAGCCCCGTTACGCCTTTGTCCACGGAAATTTTGCTCTCGCCAATTCCGCCGGCGGTCTGTTCTGTGGGGTTGATTCGGAAATGCAGATCCTTGCCGAAACTGGCTGCTACGCCGACCTCACTTTGCCGACTAGTCTCTGGCATCCGGCGCAGACCGCGAAGGTCAACTCCATCTATGAATGCGACTTGCCGCTCGACCAGGTAGCGCCCCAGCGGAAGGGCCGCGATCTCAGTGTGGGCCGAGCGCCCAAAACCTGGCCGCTCATTATCCAGGGCCCGCTCCTTGCCGATCTGTCTGCCTCTCTGCGGAGCGCAAAGCCCGTCATCGAAAATGGAGCTATCACGGGGTTTACTCCCATGACTCTCCGTCGTCTGGGGCTCTGGAAGAAAGCGCAGATTCGCATCATCGGCCGCCCGGATTGGCGGTTCATTAAGCTCCACTGTCATTCTATGGACCCGACCCAACGGGATGCTGTTATCGGGACTGCATTTCAGGGTTTTTTAAAGCAATTCGTCAGCGGCGCCGCCGATCGAAAAGAGACTCTGCATTTCGTTACTGCGCGCGAGATGACCAACATCATCCTCGCTGCCTGCGACGGACGCGATGGTCAGCCCGGTGACTACCGTGACTATCGGCTCAAGCCCTACGCCACAGTTGGATCGCCCTCGGCGCAATCGATTTCACCATTCGCCCGCGAAGTCAGCGTGAAAGGATAGTCCGTCATGTGCGGAATCGCCGGAGTCGTCAGCACAACTCGCGACAGCAACATTAGCGAGGCTCTCGTGCGCCACATGTGCGACCGGATCATCCATCGTGGTCCCGACGATGAAGGTATCTACGTGGCTGATGGCGCGGGCCTTGGCATGCGCCGCCTCTCGATCATCGATCTTTCCGGCGGCCACCAGCCCGTCTTCAACGAAGACCGCAGCGCCTGGATTGTCTTCAACGGCGAGATTTTCAACTTTCCCGAACTTCGCCCTGAACTCGAACGTCGCGGCCACCGCTTCTACACCAAGACCGACACCGAAGTCATCATCCACCTTTACGAAGAAATGGGTGCCGACTGCGTCACCAAATTGCGCGGCATGTTCGGACTTGCCATCTACGACAAGACCAAACGCAAACTGATTCTCGCTCGTGACCGCATGGGCAAGAAGCCCGTGCACTACGCGCTGCACAAAGGGAATCTGTACTTCGCATCCGAGATCAAGAGCATTTTGGCCGTCGCTCCGGAGTTAGCCGAAGTTAACTCTCAAGCCCTACTCGAATACCTCTACTACGGCTACGTTCCTGAGCCCCTCACAGCTTTTACCGGTATTCACAAGTTGCCCTCCGGGCACCTGCTGGAATTCGAAAATGGCGAGATCCGCATCCGCCAGTATTGGGACCTTCCTGAGTACAACACTCACACACCGAAGAGTGAAGAAGAGTGTCTGGAGGAATTAGAGCATCGCCTCTTCGAAGCCACAAAAATCCGCCTGATTTCCGATGTCCCCTTAGGTGCGTTCTTGAGCGGCGGCACCGACTCCTCCACGGTTGTCGGCCTTATGGCCCGTGCTAGCGCAGGTCCCGTCAAGACATTTTCCATCGGCTTCAAGAAAGACGACTTTGACGAGGCGCAATACGCCCGCATGGTTGCAAAGAAGTTTGGCACCGATCATCACGAGATGATCCTGGAGCCCGACGTGGTCGAGACCGTCGAGCACCTAACTTCTTCGCTGGAGGAGCCTTTTGGCGATTCCTCCATGCTGCCGACGTACTATGTCTCGCAGATGGCGCGCCAGCATGTGACCGTGGCCCTCTCCGGCGACGGAGGAGACGAACTCTTCGCGGGCTACGATCGCTACCGCATTCAAGCGGGTCGCCAGATGTACGAACGTATTCCAGGATGGGCGCGCAAGTTCTATCGCGACAAGATATTCCCACTCTTGCCCAACACAATGGACGGCCGCAAACTCAGCTACAACCTGACGCTCCCATGGCAGGAGCGTTACGTCGACGGCCTCTCATTCCTTCCCGCATTCGAGCGCGACACGCCACTCCTATCCGACGAATTCCGCGCCATCCTCCAGCGCAGCGAAGATCCGGCAAACGTCTTGCGTCGCCGCTTCGCCGCCGCACCGGCGAAAGATCCAGTCAGCCAAACCCTCTATGTCGACACGAAAACCTACATGGTGGACGACATTCTGGCCAAAGTTGACCGCATGAGCATGTTGAACTCGCTCGAAGTTCGCGTCCCGATGCTCGATCACGTTTTCGTAGAATGGGTCGCCGGCCTTCCGCCAGACTGGAAGCTGCGCGGCAAACAGCAGAAATACATCCTGCGCAAACTCGCGGAACGCGTGGGCGTACCGCGTGAGGCGCTCTATCGCGAAAAACGTGGCTTCTCACTTCCGTTGGTCCACTGGATGCGCAACGAATTAAAAGACATGCTGATGATTCTTCTAGAGCCACGTACTCTCGAACGCGGGTATTTCCAGGCGACCGGCATTCGCCGCCTGATGGACGACCATCTCGTTCGCGGCAAAACGATGACAGGTCGCATCTGGCGCCTTCTGATGTTCGAGCTCTGGCATCGTAACTTCCTTGAGAAATACGTGAAGCCTGCTGGTCTATTTTCTCTTCCGGTAATTGCGGACTCACGGCGACAAGTGTCCAGCCACCCTGCACTCGCACCGACTCCGGTTGGGGAGTGATCCGTTGGCTTCTCAAAACGACTCCAGCCTACCCATGCCTCACGCCGCGGCACCCACTAGCCTCTTCTTGATGATCAACAACTTTGAAACGGGAGGTTCCGAGCGCCAGTTCGCGCTGCTCGCGCAAAACTTCAACCGATCCGAGTTCGACATTCATTTAGGATGCGTAAATCCCCGCGGGCCGCTTGCCGATCAGTTGGGCCCGGTTGCCCGCTTCCCTTTAGGCGGCAGCCTTTTTGGGTGGCAGTCGCTGCGTACGCGTTTGGCACTTGCACGCCATCTTCGCAAGAATCAAGTCCAGGTGGCGCACTCTTTCGACTTCTACGTCAACCTTACAATGATTCCCGCCGCACGGTTGGCACGGGTGCCGGTTGTTATCGGCAGCCATCGTCAGCTCGGGGATTTGATGACACCTGCGCAATTCCGCACGCAAGCCGCCGCATTTCGCTGGTGCGATGCGGTTGCCTGCAACTCGCAGGCAGGCGCAAATCGCCTGGCAGATGCCGGACTGAAGCGAGAGAAATTGGTGGTCATCGGGAATGCTATGCCTGATGAGGTCTTTGCACCCGCCTCGCCGGCGCTGCTGCGCGACAGCAATGTGTTGCGGGTAACCATGATCGCGCGCATGAATGCTCACTACAAGAATCACGCCGGGTTTCTGCGTATCGCCGCCGAAGTTCACAAGCGTGTCCCGGGAGCCGAGTTCGTGCTCGTGGGTGATGGACCCCTGCGGGCTGACATCGAGCGTCAGGCAGCGGAACTCGGCCTTGGCGAGCGAGTCATCTTCATGGGCGACCGTCGGGACATCCCCGCCATGCTCGCTTCAACCGACGTTGCTGTCCTAACATCTGATTCGGAAGGGCTGTCGAATGTCATTCTCGAAGCCATGGCCGCGGGCGTCCCGGTGGTTGCCTATGCGGTGGGAGGTAATCCCGAGCTCGTGAACGACCAAAGAGGATCATTAATTCCCGCGGGGAAAGAGGGCGAGTTCGCTGCCGCAATTGTTCGTCTTCTGTCCAATACGAATCTTCGTCTCGAGCAAGGCCAGAAAGCGCGCCAGTTTGCGGAGAACAACTTTAGCCTGAGTCGTGTTGTCCGTCAGTATCAAGAACTCTACGCGGAGCTGCTTGCCCAAAAAATTGGGAGAAGCCCGACGGCATGAGCGCCGCAGACAAGTCCCAAGTAGGCAAGCGGCTGAAAGTGGCGATTGTCGCGCCCAGCTTGCGCTATGTGGGTGGTCAAGCGGTGCAGGCAGACCTGCTGGTAAGGCTTTGGCAGAATGATCCGGAGGTTGAAGTCAGTTTCATCGGCGTGGATCCTCCGCTGCCGGGCCTGCTGGCTTGGGCCGAGCGCATTCCTGGTCTGCGTACGCTGGTTCGAGAGCCGATTTACTTCTGGCATCTCTGGAACGGTCTCAAAGATGTCGATGTTGCCCACATTTTTTCTGCCTCCTACTGGTCGTTCCTGCTCGCTCCGGCGCCCGCATGGTGGATCGCGAAACTACGGGGCAAGAAGACCATCATCAACTATCGAAGTGGGGAAGCGCGGGACCACCTCCAACGCTTTCGCTCCGGCAAGTTTGTGCTCTCACGAGTCGACAAAATCGTTGCCCCTTCAGGCTACCTGGTCGATGTGTTCCGCGAATTCGGGTTGGATGCTGCCATCGTTCCCAATCTAGTAGACCTTTCTCAATTCCGCTTTCGCGAACGTAAACCGCTCCGACCGCACCTCGTCTGCACGCGCGGCTTCTCCGAATACTACAGCGTGGATATCGTCGTTAAGGCGTTCGCAGAAGTTCAGAAACTCCATCCAGATGCGAAGCTCGATTTAGTTGGGAGCGGTCCACTCGAGGCGGAAATTCGCAAGTTGGTCGCGGAACTGAAACTGACGGGAGTCACGTTTGCTGGAGTAGCTTCCCGGCAAAGGATCGGCAAGTATTACGATGAAGCTGATATTTTCATCAACGCCTCGTGGCTCGATAACATGCCCGTCTCGGTCATAGAAGGATTTGGCGCCGGCACACCAGTGGTGACGACTGCCCCCGAGTCTATGCCCTATTTGGTCGATCACGAGCGCACGGGCTTGCTCTCGCCGGTCGGCGATGAGAAAGCACTGGCCGCAAATGTGATCCGCCTTCTCCGCGAACCGGAGTTGGCCGCTCGGCTTGCCAAGAACGCTTACGAAGAATCCGGAAAATATACTTGGGATGTCGTACGGGGGCAGTGGATTGACATGTATCGGCAAGTCCTCGAGGGAGTAAGGAAGAAATAGTCACTTGTGTGCAGAGCATTTCAACCTTGGCACCCCCCGAGTGAAAAAAGTCGCAGCGTTCTTAATTTCAATGTCGACCTGCAACTGCAAGCCCTCGAGCATTTTCACGAACCAGAAATACGGATTTGGTATAGCATTCAACCAACGGTGAGTTGCGCGCCAGGCATTGCGATCCATCACCCTCCCGTGTGGAGCTTTGCCACAAATTCTGGCCAAAGAGACGAAAAATGAAATCACTGATTGCTGTTCTGCTGCTGATCGTTTCCGCTCTCACCACGTCTCAAGCTCAACGCTTTACTCACATTGTCGTGATCGTGCAGGAAAATCGAACCCCGGATAATCTCTTTGGCAGCAACCCTGCATTTGAGCCAGGGGTTGATATCGCAACCTATGGACTCGGCTCACATGGGCAAAAAATTCCCTTGACCGCAGTGGGGCTCGATGGTTGCTACGATCTGGGCCATTCGCACTTGGCCTTTTTGAAGGAATACAACAACGGTAAGATGAACGGATTCGACAAGCTCCCGCCCGTGCGCAAGGCCGGTTGCGTGTCGGGATCTAACCAGGCTTACCGTTACGTGGACAATTCGTCCGGTCAGATCCAACCCTATTTCGATCTCGCCACGAACTACGGATACGCGAATCGCATGTTCCAGACCAATCAGGGGCCAAGCCTTCCAGCCCATCAGTTTCTGGTTAGCGGCACCTCTGCGCCTCACAACGACAGTCCAGTCTTTGTCGCCGACAACCCATATATGGGTGCTTTCGAGGCTGGTTGTACGGCTCCGAAAAGTGCGTGGGTTTACACCGTTGACAGCAATGGAAAGATGGGCAAGACCTATCCCTGTTTCGACACGAGCTCCATCTTCGATTCTTTAGAGGCGGCCGGACTCTCCTGGCGCTATTACAGCCCCAACGCGAAAGTGCTCTGGGATGCTCCCGCGTCCCTCACCAACTACTACAATTCGCCGTATAACATTCTCAGCCCGAAGCAGGTCCTGAACGACATCGCAGCCTGCAACCTGGCGAACGTAGTTTGGATTACGCCCACGGGTCAAAACTCGGATCACGCCGGGGGGAACGCGGGAGGCGGTCCCTCATGGGTGTCATCGATCGTCAACGCCATCGGATCCAATCCCGCCTGTCCCGGTGGCGAAAGCTACTGGAATGACACCGCGATCCTGATCACCTGGGATGATTGGGGTGGTTGGTATGACCACGTTCTTCCGCCGCCGATTCCGCAGAGCGGATGGGGCAAGGCCTACATTTACGGCTTCCGGTTGCCCCTGATTGTGGTCTCCGCATACACGCCGGTTGGCTATGTAGACAACGGTGACCATGATTTCGGAAGCTTCCTGCGATTTACGGAAACCAATTTCGGCCTCGGTTTGATCGGGCCAGGAATCTTTGCCGATGCCTACGCGGACGATATGAGTTCGTTCTTCCCGTTGACGAAGCCGCGTGGTTTTGTGCAGATCAAGGCAGAGAAAGTCGATTTTGAATCGCAGGAGCAGACCGACCCTGACGACGATAAGGATTAGATTGCCCTCAGAAGTTTGCAGGCAGCCCGTCGCCGTCGGCGCGGGTGATGTGAAATGCTTTCTGATTTTCCTCCAGCGGCTGCAATAGTTCCGTTAGTTTTCGGGAAGTAGCGAAGACGAAGTTCGAAGGGCCTCTCAGAAAGCCGAACTTCTCGAAAGCCGTACACCACATGTGATGGCTTTGGTTCGTAACGATCAGGTCAACTCCGGATGCTTCCAAAGCCCGCGTGGCTGCCTTAACCACCGACCCTGTGTGCGTCGAGGATGCCCAGCAATCGACGATGGATCCAACTCGCATCTGCCCGAATTTTGCATCCTTGCGACGCTCTCCGACGATTGCCCACCCAATTGCCTGACCATTGCTGCTGATCCGCAAACTCTTCACGCTTGCGAGGTCAGCTTTGTGGAGAATTTGCAGAGTGTTCCCATCGCGCACCGCTGCTAGGCTGACTAAGTCTTTTCCGTGGCTCCAGAGTTCATCTGCCCAGTCGGAGAATTCGCCCACCTCTTCACTGTTGAAACTAGGCGTTCGCCCGCGCAGGCTCGTGAGGCTCTGAAACGATTTGATTCCCAACCAGCCCACGCCCGTGACGGCAGTTGCGTCCATCAGAATGGCGCGCCACCGCTCCTGCCGCAGGGCATGCATTTGCCGAAGAAACTTGGCTGGATGCACCACGCGGAAATAGAAAGGGATCGACGTCAGACTGAAGCTAAGTGCCTTGAGCATCTTCGCAATCGGACGATCCACTCCGCCCATGCCTAAAGCGTAGAGATATGGCTGCCGCACCAGTGCGTCTCGCGCGAGCAGCACTCCCACGCTCGCAAATGCCCGATCGACGATTCCCTCAGAGAGCGGATGATGGTAGCAGGCCACCCGCTGTAATCCGCTGCCGCGGATGAATAACAGTTCCTGCTTGAGAGCGTAGGTTCCGCGCACTGCCGAGCCGTCAACCGCAACAAAGAATTCGTTCCAGACCGGTTTGTCTTGGCTAGGCGGGAGCCAGCGGGGACTCGCAGACTGGGAAAAAACGAGATCGGGATCGCCCGAGGATGCCTGCAGGCGGCGATTGAACTCTTGCACCGCCGATTCATGCTCCTGGCGATATGGCTGAATGACGATCGCCAACGCTACCTCGGAGCAGCCTGAAGTTTGGCTTCAATCAGTTTGGCGGTTTCGCCGAGGTTCTTCATCTGCTCAATCTCCTCCGGCGAAAGTTGCAGGCCAAATTTCTCCTCCAGAGCCAGCACTAGATTCAGATGCTGGACCGAGTCCCAGCTTTCAATAGTGTCGGGCGAAGAACTTGCATTGAGGCTCTCTGCGGGAACTCCCAAGATGTCACTGGCTATGCCACGGATTTCATCAAATGTGCTTGCGGCCAATTCCTGCCTCCAGGTTCCTGCTCATCGCGCGTTTGCATTTTCGGCGAGATTCAATTTGATCCAGTCCGGACTGCGCAGCGCCGAGGTCTTTAAGTCCAGGCCCCACAACGTGCCCGATTCGTTTGTCTCCTGCTGCACAAACCCATTCTGTGAATAAAAATCACGTGCCGGTGCGTTCTTCTTTGTGGGCAAGAACCACCCGATCAAGCGTTTGCGCCCGCGCTCAGCGGCGTTTTTGGCGATATGGGCGAGCAGAGCCGTCTCAACGGTTCTTCCAATCACGCGGCAGCTTAGCAGAAACGTATCGATTTCACACTGCTCACCTTCGTCGTGCGTGATTGCGACTCCAACCAGCCCGTGGTCGCCGAAGCGATCGCGAACTCGGATCGACAATACATTCCACGCGGGCATATTCGCCATCTCCGCAATTTGCGCTTCGCTGTAGCGCCGGGTAGTGACGTTGAACTGGTTGGTTTTCTGCGTGAGTTGTGCCACCCGTGCGATTGTCAAATCGCTGACAGGTTCGAGCTCAGCTTCTTGTTCCAGATAGCGAAAGAAGTCTTCCTTGGACCGGAACTTCTGTTCGGCGTCGGAACGTTGACGTTGTTCCGCATACATGACGGTGCGCTGTTGATCTTCGGCAGACAGGTTCAGCCGTTCAAATACTGGGCAGTCACGTAGTGCCGTGCCGTATTCCAGCGGATTTGTAGAAATCTCGATGACGGTGACTTCCGGTAGCGCCGCGCGTACTTGCTCGCGCTCGAACGGATTGTCATCGAGGAATGCGAGCGAATCCACGCCGATGTTTAACTCTTGCGCAATCTCGCGCAGGTTCTGTGCCTTGTCGTTCCAGTTGATGCGCATCGCCGCAAAGTGTTTCGGGCGCACCAGCATTCCGGGATGCTTTTCGAGCGCTTCCATTGCGTCTTCAAGATTGTTCTTGCTGCAAATCGCAAGCAGGATGCCTCGGCGCGAGAGATCGAGCATGGCCCGTTGCAACGCCTGAAACGCGGCGCCCGGATATTCGGCGCTCACTTTAATTCCAGCCATTCCGTCTTCGCCGATGATGCCGCCCCAGAGCGTATTATCAAGATCGACAACCAAGGCTTTGGCAGTACGGCCCGTCAACGGGACGAGGAAGCGCATCCACTCGCGGGCCATATGAAGGAGATGATCCGCCGCAATGGGCAGACGTGCCATGAGCCATTTGCGTTCATCGTGCCAATGTGTGCGACCGTATCGGGCGACTAGCGCTTCATAGTCGAGGACGTACACGCCGCGGACACCTCCGGCAATTCGACGCAATTCACGGTTGATCTGCCGAATCAGTCCCGACTGGCTCGTTTCGGTTTGGCTATCGAGAACGCCGAGGCTCGCATGGCTAGGTTGCTCAAGTGAGTGAAGAATGAGCGCGGACTGACTGTGCTGGCGGAATGACTGTACCCATTGCTCGTAGCTGCGCGTTACCCGTTCTGTGATCTGCGATGCATCTTCGGAAGACAAATCGGCAAAGTCGCGAACCAGGTCCGGGGCGATATCCTCGGCGCGGACGGCAAGCACGACAGCATTAGGCGCAAACTTGTACAGGGAACTGTTCGCGTCCACGATCTCCTGAACGTAGGTATTGAAATCGCCAACATGAATTTCAACATCGATCCCGTACGCGAACGCATCGGCGCGCAACAATGGCAGAATCGGTTCAACAGTAAACGATCGAAGGATGGCGAGTTTGAATTTGGTGAGTGGCAGTTTGTCGCGAAGCCGATCAAGACGTGCACTGATGAAACTCGCGGACGCTGAACCCGCTTCGCGTCTCCAGAGTTCGCGCAGGCCCATGGCCGCGCGATCGAATGCCCCAGCGCCCAAATACTTGTCGATTTCTGTCCGCAGATTGGGCGGATTGTTCTCGCCAGACATGATTCAGAGATCCTTGACCCTCACGCGTTTCAGGAACTAGTCCGCAGTGCCGAGCGCTCACTTCGGCTGAGACTTGGCGACTCCCATTCGACCCGTGCTTGCCATCCTCGCAAAAGGTGTTTCTGATTTAAGCCAGAGCTTAAAGCCAAAGTATAGCGGGTAGAGAAAACTCATCATTCGTACCGGAAACGATGGTCGCAGCCTCTCTGGCTTCGTCGCCAGTTCGTATCCCGTCGCCTGAAGCAAATCCTGCTGGATGCTTTCGATATCGCGAACTTGCTCTGCTGTAAAATTCGCCTTCCAGCGGCCGATGGTTTTCGCTTCCGCTTCCTTGCCGTCGCCTCGGAATGACGAATTGGGGTCGTGCACTGATCCGAGCGCAACCTCTTGAATGCGATCGTAGTCCACATCCTGCCCGATGAACTTGCCGATCGTGGCGAGTGTTTCCCGCGGATTCTGAACGACGTCTTCGTAGTGCACTTCCATGTAATCGCCGCCCATTGCCTGGCCGTCGCGGCGTCCTTTGCCGACGATCCAGCGCCAGAAGATCGCGGGGGCAAGACAGGCCCGGCTGCGGTCCCAAGGAAACGGACGAATCCACCCGATCCGGTGCAGGGAAGCCGTGACGTCGCGGCCGTCACGGATGATGTGAACGATGAGCGCGTCTGGCAGCACTCGCTTGATCAATGGCAGACAAAGAAGATGGAGCGGAGTGCATTCGGCCCAGCGCGGCATGCCCTGTTTACGCGCAACAGACTCCATGACAATGCGGAGGAAGTCGCCTGCGTTGCGGCAATCGTCCATCACGCGCTGATCGATGTCCTGCGGTTCCAGGGCAGTGCGCTCGAATAAAACGCTCTTGTAGTATGCGTCGAGCAGTTTTCGCCGATTCCCACGGTGTGCCAGGTTGCCGAACTTCACGCCTAGTAGGTTAAACGTGTTGCTTTCGGCAAAGTAAACTGCGAATCCCCCGGACGAAAGCAGCATGTGGTAGAGAAGCTTGGTGCCTGAACGCCCACAGCC
>Ga0302321_100000934_pt1 | contig 25118 bp, 20 predicted proteins | sample Fen_T0_1_FD_202505 | JGI IMG/M metagenome (GOLD analysis project Ga0302321, IMG submission 202505) | Peat permafrost microbial communities from Stordalen Mire near Abisko, Sweden - Fen_T0_1 | ecosystem: Environmental > Terrestrial > Soil > Wetlands > Permafrost | place: Sweden: Abisko...
CACTCTGGATACGAGCCACGCGCCGCCGTAAGCGGTGACCGCGGCAAGTGACTCGACCGACAGTGCCTGCCAGCTAGTTCTGTCCAAATCGTAATGCACAGGTTCTGCTGCAACCGCGTATCGCGATGCGATGGCCGCGACGATGCCCATGGCGAACGCCGCTGAGGTTTGACGCATGCCGGCAACATAGCCGAGGCAGAGCGACAGTCTCGCTAAAAAATGCGCTCCTGCAACGCGCCCCTTGGATTCCGGTCAGCGTGACACCTGCTAATGCCAAAGCCGAGCGACTCCCCTCGGTAATGGGGCCGTCGGGCTGTGTGGTCAAATGCCACTTTGCTAGCGAAAGTAGCAACGCCACTTGGATTTCCAACCCACAGGTCGCGCGTTCGAGACCTGCCGGGCGTGCCCTGTGTCGGCTCTTAGTCAACACCATGGATCATGATGACTCCATTGGGACGACGCACAGGTTCTAGACTGGCTATAGGACCCCCAACCCCCGTCGTTCCTTGGCGGCAATTCAACGCGCAGGGCAGTACTGTTTTCGCACGACAATTGTAACAAGCGCCGCGACACCTCCGCGTTCTCTGCCCAGTCGCGGTTGTGTCCTTGTTGACGCGCTCGTTCGCGGGCAACGAAACCACGCGCGGTCATGAACCTTCAGTGCCGGTTCGACGTCGTAAGGTTACTGTGACGCACAAACGCCCCCCGCCATAGTTGCGCCGTACCAACATACAAAACTGCCCTGTTCGACGGGACGACTGAGCGCGTGCAATTCCCCACGAGCTGCTGACAATCTATGTCGTTTCTGTTGAGGCCAGCTATCCCTTCGGCCTCGTTTTGGGCAGACAATCCCGCAGCTTGCCGTTGCAGTAAGTCGTGGTTCGGGCGCAAGTCTGGACAAAACTTTACTCGACCAGAGTCGTCGCAGCCGCTGACTTTGATCGGACTAGTCCTGGAGTAGCAAGAGCTCGGGTTGCCGGACGCGAGCCTCCGATAACGGTTCGTCGAACACGCGCCACATGCCAACACAACTGTCACGGTTTCGCGCGCCGTTTCCGTCACAGTCTCCCACCGCAACCTTTCTTTCTTGGTCTGTTTCCCGTAACTTCGTCACTTGATGCGTCCGACGCGGCAATTGCTCACGCTCAAACGGCGCCAGAGGGCACCAAAACGTTTCGGCACGGTGAAATCCAGCTCAGGCGGCTCGAAGCTTTCTCTGGGTAAAGCTGACCTCACGGAACCCACCAAGAGAGAAGGAGCGAAACACTATGCCTCGCTCCTTTTGGACTAAGTTAGACTTAGTAGATCCCAATCATGGCAGTTTGTATAGCATTACCAGGATCACTTATCCTAGTTGCTACAAGACCGCTATTCCAACCAGTCATACTACCTATACCCCACATATCTCCAGTAGTAGGGTCACTAAATCGAGTCCAACTAAAGCCGTCCCAATAAGCCTGTGTCGTTCTGTCGTCTCTGCCGGGATAAGCGCTTAGAGTGTTAGTGATCGTGAACACTCGAACTTCGTCTGCAGCTACAGACATTGCCCCATTGCCGTTAATCATATACCGATATGGCTCCAAAGGCGGGACTGCATTATGCGTGTATGCTCCGGTTGAACTGACCTTATCAATGACCAAGCCTTCTGTAGGGTGAGTATACATCACCCAAACAAAGTTTTGCGTACCGTAAACCGAGAGAAGTTCAGGATTAGGAAAAGAACCGTCAACAATATCGATGGGCGACCCAACACTCCAAGTCCCGTTCCCGTTGGGAACAATGCGGATTCTCCTGAGCATAGTATCCCCAACAGATTGGCCATATTCAGCGTCCATCGCACCAATCAGCACAACCATCTCTTGAGTAGCCCCAATAAAGGCAAACGTCCCGTGATGGTCGTGATTGTTGAAAGCTGTTGTTTCATATATCACATTAGACCCCGCAGCCCCATCAAGCCTTGTAAAATCTGCCGTTGTCATAGGAAACAGTGTTTTGGCTCGACCCATTTGCAAGCGGAAGCTATTTGACGGGTTATCATTTACCTCGTACACCAAAGTATTTCCAACCACTTGAAGAGTCGCGCGAACATCCATGTTAGTATTACAAACGTTAGGAACAATGACGTCCCTAACGTTCGAGTGAAATCCTGTGATACTGGGCCCGGTATAATCTAGCCCAAATCTTGCATATCGCATACTACCAGACTCTTTATACAAAAAGTGCACAAACCCTTGCGGGTCCTGTACGGAGGTCAGATAGTTACACATTAGAGGAAGAAATGTATCCGTGGAATTTACAAACCCCCACGATTGACCATTGTCTCTACTAATGTACATATACAGCTTGTCTGAGCAGCCAAATCCGAAGATTTCTCCCGCTTTACCTTGTGTGTTGTCCTTAATCAAGACAGGCTCGCCATTGGACCAGCCCCCCGTAATAGTGCCATTGTGCGCAGGCAGTTGAGCAAATGCCGTTCGCCTAAGTATTCCGCTTGTGCCAGCGGATCCTCCTAGTGCACCGCTTGAAGATGTGGCTCCGCCTGTGCTGGTCGAGCCACCAACATTAGAAATGGCGGTACCACCAGAACCGGAGCCACTAACACCGGAGTCACCGCTCGAAGCCCCTCCGGTACTGCCAGAGCTAGCCAAAGCAGAAGAGCCTCCTGCACTAGAGAAGCCGCCAACACTAGACGCACCTCCAGAATTCGACCCGCCAACACTTGAAGCACCTCCTGCGCTAGAAGCTCCGCCAGACCCATTTGATGTCTGACTAAGGCTTACAGTTGAAAATGATACAGGCTTCCAAGTCTTCCCGGCGCCTTCCGCAAAGGAGACGTTGTATAGGGCGGTTGAGGGCGTGGCCCCAAAAGCGGAGAGCGGGATTTGACAATAGACCCATTTGTTAGCCGTGAGTTTTGCGTCACAATAAGGGTCGATGGAAGGAACGCTAACCCACCCAAGCCCTTGGAAGTTTAACTCCGGAGATATTGCAGGAGATGAGGTATTGGAATCGCCATTAATGTAGAAGGATAAAGTGTCGTATCCAACAAAACCTTTGGGGTTTTGAAATGTGATGTAAGTGTGTGACCTGAAGGTGACCAGCAAGGTCTTCAAGCCGAAGTATGATGGAGTAGTGCCGAGGTTGCGATTTGCGTTCCCTGTCAAAGTCCATCCAGAAGTAATTTTCCCGTTGTTGTAAATGATGGCCGAACTCAGAAGCTCTTTCGCGACTCCGATCGGTTCAACTATTTTGTCACTACAGCCGGCAAGCAGAGTTACAATAACAAATAATTTGTTGTAATTAGACATTTCTTTTGCATGGATTTGGGAGGTTCAGCGGAATAGGTCTTCCCTGTTGAACCTAGTTGTCGTCAAATGCTGTCCCCTCAACTTGGAGGCGCCGAATCTGATCCACCTTTACGGCAATCCGCCTTGGTTCGGTTAAGGGTGATTAGAGCAATGTCACGGTGAGCAAGTCGGCTTGGTGGTTGGTCCCCTTTGTTTGGGCTAAATGGCAACTGGCACATGAACCTACCTAAACAACCTGCGCTCGCGCTGGTGCCGTTTACCATTTCAACGTCAGCAATATGTTCGTCGCCAGAAGGAAGATTGTGTTGTCGCGGATCTTAAGATCGTTTGCTCGCTGCAAGCTATGTGCCGGCAATTAGTTGACGGGACACATGGGGACGACCGACGAATTGAAAGCAGTTTTGCCCGCAATCCTGGCTAATACACCGAACACGGACCGGCTCCCGCAAGTCTGCGGCAACGTCTTGAAAATTGCTCGAATCGGAATTTGCAAACCCTGCCTAGGCAGATTGCGAGGGATATTTTGACTGGCAATGGACGTGCAAGATGAACCCAATGTCGAAGTTGTCTAAGAACAGGCACATGACCGTTAAGTAGAGTGTAAGAGTGGAACGAAGTGCGCTTCGTGTCCTGAGATCACCAAAGTGCTATCGGTCCAATACCCCGACAAACCTTCACTATCCGCACTCACGGTGGAAGCGGACTCTTCCCTCGTCGACGAATTCTGCGAGAAGTCGTTTGCCGTGAACTGCGCTGGGGGCCAGCCTACGTTCCTGGTCTTCCGCGAGCTTCCCGACGGCAGGTAGCCGGTGGAGCCTCGGATCAATCGATAGGCTCGTGGCCAGAGCGCAACCCATGTACCTTCGTTGCCCAATTTGCGCAAGCTTCGCTCAAGCCATGTCTTCGCGTGGTTGATCCAGGGTTCACTCGCGTATGATGTCAGTCACTGTGAACAATTCATCGAGGGTTCTTTGTTTGGGTTTGCTCGCCGCGGTAACAGCTGGTTGCTGCTCGTCAAGCAATCCGAGTGACCGTCGAGCAAGTGGCGGTGACTCGGGAAGCAGCAGTGCAAGCATGGCGAGTCGCGGTGGAGCGTCAGCCGAAGGAGGTACTACGGCTCTTTCAACGGGTAAAGGTACGCCAGGAACGACCAGTCCTGTCGGTGGAACGACCCACGTCGACACAACCCTCGCCCAGTTCGTCGAGGGCGAGTTGTCCCGACACGGGTGGACCAACGATGGTGCGATTGCCGGAGGGTTACTGCATCGACAGCACGGAGGTCACACGAGACCAATTTGCGGCGTGGCTTGCAACCAGACCTACGTTGCCTGCCAGGCTTGACCCCACTTGTGGTTCGAAATCAACGCAAAGCTACGAAGCCGACGCAACGTGCAGTGCTGCATCGCAATGTCAGGGAGCGGAGCACGGGAATCACCCGCAATTTGTGTAGATTGGTGCGACGCATACGCGTTTTGCCAGGGAGTTGGCAAGCGGTTTCGCGGAAAGCACAGTGCGGCGCAAACCCGTGGAACGACATTCGCAGTGCAAGTGCGAGTCAGTGGTACAATGCATGTGTATCCGGAAGTACGGCGAACGCCTATCCGCATCGTAAGTCGTACGACCCCACACTTTGTAATGGTCACGACTACTGGGAAAACAGTAGCAAGGCTGCGACCGCGGCTGTTGGGAGTCTCCCGAGTTGCCAAGCGGCGCCGCCGTACGCCGGGGTCTACGACCTGAGCGGCAACGCCGAAGAATGGGGTGACAACCGCAGCGTTAGCACAGAAGCAGCTGCGAGCTGCCGTGTGCAAGATCAAACCTCGGCGCGGTGATCGCTATTCATTCCTGAATGCCCGGGATCCGAGGCATTCACCTTGGGTTCACTAGAATTCGTCGGGGCGGCGATAAGAATGCTTACGCGTTTGTCGTACCGAACGGCTTAGGCAACGCAATGTGACTTCTCTCGCATTGCGCTGCCGTTACGTTCCGGCTGTTTGCCGTCAGTGATGCCAGCAACGTTGCTAACGGGCGTATGCGGAGAGCAACATTACGTACTTCGCTTGATAGCCCGTGCTCGGCTCGGTAACGGACCAGGACCCCGCTGGCCACCCTGAGTTAAATTGGAGGTAGGCTTTTTCAGGGGGTTGCCCAAGCGGCGGCTGCCAATTTTGGCTGCAAAACGAGTACTCTGTCGCGCCGTAGCAGTGGTACGCCGCGTCACCCGAAGGTGCCGTACAACAACTGTCGAGCGAGAATCCCGGATTCGGACCGCCCGGGACAAAGCCCGGTGCCGGGCCCGGCGTCGTGGAAGTGACAACGTCCCACTTGGGGCTGCCGTCCGCGAACCAGGTATGGAACAAAGTTGTTGCGGAATTCTCTGCGCCGGCTCGCTTCATGTTGGTCAAGTACACGAGCCCAAACGGATTGATGCCGTGAATGTAGTGCAAGTAATCCTCGGCCGCGGCCGCCGCGGTCTGTGCCGTTGTGCCAGTGCCACGTTGTGCCAGCAGCTGATAGAGACGGCCCTGCGCCATTTTGATCTGATTGCTACCCCACGTATAAGTATTCATAGGCGCGCGATACGGATCTCGGTTTCCGGTTACCATCGGCAGTTGATTCGAGTTACTCGTGATGGTGTTTACGAACTGCGTAAGAATTGCCGAGCTGACGGAGCTTGTAACACCGCTCAGGCCAGCGAGATAAAGCACCGCGTCTTGTTTCTCAACGTCCCACTCCGTCGCGCCAGAACTCGGCACAATCGAGGCATAATTCGATTCAGCGAAGGTACGATACGTGGAGGTGCCCGTCACTTCGAACAAGTACGTGGCTGCTTGGAACTTCGAGAGGAGCCGCCCTGCGTCATCCGTTTCCTGATCGCCCGCGGCCAAGCCGCTCGAACCCGTCTGTTTGCTTTCGTCGTTATTGTAATAGAGCACGCTCGGGTGAGCCACCGCCCAATCCCAAGCCTTCACGGCACGCGAGCTCAAGTCTGTGGCGTAGGTCTTTAGAGTCGTTTCGGGCCGCGCACCGTAAATCTTACTGGCATATGCAAACACCGCAGCACCCATCAGGCTGGCGTTTGTTGTTGCAGGGCCGTAATAGCTTGGTCCAGTCGCAGCCGACGGAGGGCTAGCTGCGGCCAGCCCCAACACGCAAAGGAGGGAACCGTCTGTGTTCTGCATGCGCACGATCCAGTCGAGCGCAAACTTTACTTCGTCGAGAATATCCGGAATCCCGTTTCCAGATTCGGCAATACCGTAGTCATCGCCAAATGCTGTGGGATTCTCACCATACGCGCGCAGCAGCATGAGCGCGGTGCCAGCGGCCCACGCCGTGTATTTATTGTAGTCACCGGCGTCGTACCAACCGCCATGCAGGTCTTTGACAAGCGAAGCATCGGTCTTGGCTGTCCAGGCGTGCGCTTGGGAATCTTGTCCGCTGCCCATGTGACTTGCGCCATCGGCCCAGTCAGCTCCGGCCGTTGCCGCCGATTTCGCGAACCCTGCGCGCTGATAGTAGAACATGCGAACGGCGTGCTTTAGTACGCTGCGGTAAACATTGTCGTTGATTTCGAATTCCACCGAACGAACATTCTTGTCAACGTCAACTACCGTGTATGTTCCCGGAGCTGTAACATCAGAGAAATCGAACCACCAAGCCTTATCGCCTGACAACGTATCGGTTGCGCCGCCGTTCCAAGCCGTTGGTGCGCCTTGCTTGACCGCAATGCCCGTCGCTTTATCGACGACCGAGTAGTGCGTACCCGGCGTAAAGTTCACGGCGCTGTCGTAGCCGGTTTGCGGATCGCGAATCACCGCGAATTTCTTGCTTGCGCTGCGATAGCCAAACTGGTCAACAACGATGAGCGGGATAGGACCATTCGCTCCCACCGTAAGGCCCTGAGTCCAGCCGGTGTCCGTGCTCGGCTTGTCTGCACTCGACGGAATTGAAGTCGGAGTACTCGATGTGCCACCCGTTGTACGCGTTCCCCCGGCCGCTGCAGACCCGCCCGTTGCGGCTGCGCCGCCGGCTAAACTACCCGCCTGAGCAGTGCCGCCAATGTTCGTCGAGCCGCCACTAGCTCGACCGCCCGTTGGTCCACTTGACATTGTTCCTCCACCAGCGGGCCTTCCTCCGTTTGCTACATCTCCACCGATACCAGCTCCACCAATGGAATTGGCGACAACACCCCCGACACCCCCTGTAGCGACGACACCCCCTGTGGATGAACCTCCCGCCTTTAGAGAGGAGCTCGCGCCAAAACTGGTGTTTCCGCCACTTCCCAGCGTGCCGCCCGTCGCGGGCTGTCCACCAACGGCGCTTGCCGATGCTGGCGAATCTGCGCCGCTACAGCCAACAGAACAGCTGAGCGCCGCGCAAGCGAAGATGGACTGCCAGTTGCAATTGGCGGAAACTTTTAATACAGATCGATCCATCATGTTCTCCCACTGAGGCGTGGCGGTATGCCGTGAACGCGTGGCCAGCCGCGGTTCGCAATGGGCGCGACGCCTATGCCCAATTTGCTGCGCGTATCCACCTCGAAGTAGCCAGTCAACGGGCTATCTGTGATTTGATACGGACTCAAGGTGACCAGCACTTCGTGCCCCAACAGGAGCAACTTTCGCTGCAGTGACTCTTGACGGCACATTCCGTCAGGCATTCGACCCAATTCTCCGCTAAGCCTGGTCGCGTCTCACTGTAATTATATGACGTTTGTTGACGTAGCCACGTTCCGGTCGCGCACGCGCCCCGTGTTCATGGGGACCTGATAATCGCTGATCGGAACCCGGGAACCCCATCGCCTCGCCATGTTGACGCTTGACGGATTTGACGCCGCCTATGCTGACACCGCCGATAAGTGGGCTATACGTGCAACGGTACCGCATGGGAAACCAGTACGAGGTTCGGCAAATGGAGCCCTATGTTGTGCGCTGGGGTGCGGCTATCCCCATTCGTCCGGGGCACTGGCGGCAACTGCTCGATAAGACCGCTCACTTGCATGAGCCCCCGGGCTACGACCCATCCTGCACCGAATACATTCTCCGTTCCTACTACATGAGCTTGCAGCGATCGAATGGCGTATTCGGTTTCTCGAACCTCGACGACGAGGACGCTCGAATCGAACGCTCCGGTGAATTCTTATGTATTCAAAGTGGCGGAAAAATGCGGTGTTCGCCCTTCCCTTCGCCTGCCACCCCGCAAAGATGGTTCCCGAAAGTTCTCAGATCAATTTGCAAGAAGCTATTCTCCCAACCGCTTGAAGACTACAATTCCTTTGTTGCGATGCTTGCCTTTCTCGCGCCACATCTCGAAGACGCGCTCATCTATGTCGCGGATGAAGAGCGGGCGCTCTACCGACTCGTCATTAGCAACGGCCATCTGGAACACACAACAGAAGTCACCGATAGATGGTGCCCGCTCGATAGTTGGCCTGACGCACAGCTGCCTGAACAGGAAAGATGAACGCTCGGCGCGGCGGAGACAACCAAAGGCAAACCCGTTAGCAAAGCCTCGGCGACGAACTGCACTAAATCCGCACCTCCCGCTTTATAACCGATGCAGTGTCGTTGGCACGCGGGCTAATTTGACGGCATTTCGATAAGGACCGGGTCAAGCGCGGGGTAATTGAACGACACAGTGACGCAGCGCTGCGTCGTTGTACTCGCTGCCATGCCACAACTGCCGATATTGGTCGGATCAGGATTGATGAATCCGCAAACCTGCGCCGTGTAGAGACCAGGTGGAGCGCAATGTTGCGTGGTGCAACCGACAGCGCTGGGCCCGCAAGTACTTGTGAGGTAATAGGTACCTTCCCAGACCATGGATACACCGCCATCCGTTACTGGTTCTGCAGGAGCGCAGAAAATCGGAATAGGATCGCAAGCGCGTTGTATGCAGCTGTCACAAGTCGTACTGCAATAGCCGTTTGAGATATCAAGCGGGCTCGTCGTGTCGCGCACTCCGGTTACATTTCCAATTGTCAAAGTGGCGCCCATGCAGCTGCCCGGCTGCCCCAAGCACCAACTCACTGAGCTGCCGGGAGTCGGAACAACCTGAAACGTGACAGGTGAACTATTGCACGTCGTTACCGACGAAGCGCCACTGCTCGACGTTGAACCGCCTACGGCAAACGTAGTCCCGGAAATCGCGCCTCCACTCGAAACTTGCGTCCTGCCATCGGTGCCACCCGTTGTTCCCCCCTGTGCCGCATTGCCGTCACCGTTTATGGCGCCACCGCAAGCAACTAGGCATTGAGACAACAGGACCCAGCGAAGATAGGCGTTCATGACCGGAGAATAGCACGACAAATAGTCGGTCCACTTGACGCAACGGTTCGCGGCTCAACCAATCGCAGAGATGCAAGCCCTTTGCAGCGTTTGCATCTCTTGCGCGCATCGTCAATTGGGCGTATCGCCCCCTACTTGATGCCAGTCGCACCAACGCGGCCGTGGATGGGCGTTCGCAAAGGGCATCAAGCAGGCCTAACCGACACCAACGACCCCCTCCGGTCACCCATTCGCCGAGTGCCAACTAGTCGCCACCTAGGTTTGCTTGGAAAATTCGTAATTCGGTTCATTCGGCGAAGTCCGCACCTACGACAGTCCCATCACGTGGACATTCGCCACAGTCGTTGGTTCTGCGCCGTTCGAGGCGAAACCTTTCCGCTGCGACAGGGGGATACGGTTCGGTCGTGAAGCTTCGCCAATGCCCTTCGAAGTACTCAACCGGCGCCAGACATTGACGCCGTGCCGCCAATTGACGTCGTGCCGCCGTCACTCGAATGAGTTAACAATCTGCTGCTGCCACCCGCGGCTATGGCATCGCAACCAGCAGGATCGGCACACTTCTCGAGATCCGCCAGCGCGGCACTCACACAAGTCCCGCCACGACAGGTCTCAGTCGCGTCGCAGGGGATGTCAATGCAGTTCACCTCCAGTTTGATGGGCAGATGGAGCGGGTGGTGTGGTTGAAAATTGAGCGCGCGCCGAGCCACGATGCAACCGCCTTTATAGTTGTTGGCAAGACAAGCCTCCGTGCTTTCCCCAACCCCGACGACAACTTTTACTGCAAATGCTGCGCTTTTGTTGTCCGATGGAACAATGACGATGTTGCCAATCCGCCCCTTGTCGTCGCAGGTGTCGCTGACTGCCGTTGGTGGAAATCCTTCAAGTCCCTTCAGCTTACCGACTGAGAGTTGCACCTGAGATAGGTCCACACAGTTGGCGTCTGTAGAAAGCTCCACCGAAACTGGGGTTGGCGACTGGCAACCCGATAAACCGAGGGAGCCTACGGAAATCCAGACGAAGGACAGCGAAACCATTCTGGACCGGCGCACAGTACGCAATACGGCACGACCGTCCCGGGAGAAAAAGACGCCCATTGCCGTTCGGTTACTCCTAGTATCAGTCCGGGTAAAATGGCGCAAGCCCCGAACCGGCCTTAATTTCTCGTTGGCGCGCTCGGTGCGTCCGCGACGTCACGACTCTAAGCGTGCTTCCATCGATCAGATTTTGGCTTTGACTTCGCGCAAACGGACATGGCGTAACCACGGCAGAAAGACCTAAAATCAACCCCCGTGCAAAGTGACTAACGGTACAGACCAGGGCCATGCGTAACACTTTTGAACGCTGGTTTGGCGCGCAACCTCTCTGCCGGCTAGTTCACAATCACCCGACTTGAGCACCTGCCAGGAGCCAACCCTTGGATTCGCGCTCGTTGCACAATTTCTTGAGATACTATGGCCCGTAGGCGCCGTAATCGGTCCCCACGGTGTGAAAGTCCCCGCTGGTGGCATCGACGAAGGATGCCGTTTCAACTACCGAACCGGAGATGCAATTTGCAGCCGTACCGGTTGGTGACACGCCCTGTACAAGGTTGTCCACGAGCGCATAACCGCGCGGCTGCGAATCGTAGCAGTCGTTCAAGATCTTGTTTGCCGCGACTATGATATTGCGATTCACCGTTGTGCCGGCTCCGGAACCGACGTCATCAATATTGAGCTCAGACCGACCCAACGCTGTGGATGCTACGCCGTTACGATAGACTGTGTTGTTACGAATCACGACCGAAGAAGATTCGCCACCAGACTCGCGGATCCCAGAGTAGTAGTTGCCGTAGATCAGGTTACGCTGAATTAGCACGTTTGAGATGGTGCCGGTGCCGGTGGCGTTCATCACGATCCCGTCCTCGTAGTCCGCATGACCGTTGTCGTGTATGCGATTGCGCTCGATGACAATGTTATCGAGCGTGCCGTAGCTACCGCCTTCGGTGTTGAACTGCACCCCGCGCGAGGCATTGCCACGGATGTCGTTGTTGCGAATGGTGATGTTGCTCCCCGACCCCAGATACACGCCGTGATCCTGGTGGCCGTTGGGACCACAGCGTCCGAATTTCTCGATGATGCAGGCCTCAACAACTACATCGGTACTCCCGTCGACCTCAACATGCCCACCGTTGGCCCCAGTCATGCAGTCGCCAGTAAACGTCACGTGATCCACGCGCAGATCCGTGCTGCCGGCGAGTAGGGTCAGGGTGTTAAAGGAGCCTGACTGGGTGTATGAAGTCAGATCAAACGTGAGATTACTAATTTGCACGTGGCTTGCGCCGGCATCAACGCTAGCTCGCCCATTGACAACAACGCCACTGCGCGACTCGCCCACGAACAGACGCCGATGTGTCGCATCACTTCCGCCGACCTTGACGTACATCCCCACCGACGATGTCGCCGAGACATACTTGCCATTGTGAATGAAGAAGCAGGCGCTTGCCGGCACGTTAGCGAATGGGGCTTCGCCCCGCGACGCACTGTCAAGCTCCGCTTCTGTCGTGATGTCAACCTTGGTCGCTCCGATTGGACACGCCCCGAGCGCATCGGTCCAGACTGCAATCTCGCCCGCATCCCCTGCCCCGCCTGCGGCGCTCGCACCTCCACTGCTGGAACCACTCGCCGAACCACCGCTTCCGCGGGCGACCGACGAGCCCCCGGTACCCTTCACGTTGGACGTCGAACCCCCCGAACTCTTCGGTGACGTTTCATTGCCGTCAGACGAACAAGCCGCGACAAACAGGCCTGCCGAGGCGCAGAGGACGATAGTTCGGAACATAACCCACCGTAACCGAATTTGGACCGAGGCTGATGGTCCATCTATCGTCCTGTCTTAATTTCTGCCGGTGTCCGGAAATACCTCACACCGCTCGGCTTCGGCACCTCTTACGTCATCACCGACGCAACAGCAACCCTCGAGATTCACATGGACCTCGTCGGGTTCGGCCATCGAGGGCACGATGGGTCGTCACCGCATTGTGCTGCTCGCCGCAAACGGCAACAATGTGTTCGACCGCGGCAGTTGTGTCGCGCCGGTGCAAGTAGGGGCTGGAATGCTTCAGACAGCACCAACATGCCTCAAGTGGTGGTGTGCGATGGACATCACATCACCATTGACCTTGAGTCGATGCAGCAGATCTGCTCTTGTGAAGCTTTCCAAGACTCGAGGCTGCTACCATGAAGCATTGGCACGCTCCGCTTGCTCTAATATGGCTCCCCTTCTTCGGCTTTTTCGGTTGTAGCAAGGCTGGAGGCGCCAATGCGTTGGGAGCCGGCGCGGGTGGAACCTCAACAACCACGGAAACCCCAGGCGCTGTCGGCGGCACCAAGACGACGGGGGCGTCCGCGACTCCCCGCCCAGCTGAGGCCCAAGGGATACTGGATGCCCTCCGCCCAAGGTCGGCTACCATCGATTACTACGTTGACGCCAATGCCGGAAGTGACAGCGCCGATGGCACGAGTCCCGCGACAGCGTGGCAATCCCTGTCCAAAATCCATAGTGTTGTACTTGGACCGGGCAACGTGGTGCACTTAGCGCGCGGATCGGTTTGGAAACACCAGCATCTGTTGCTCGACAACCAGTCAGCTGGAAGCCCCGATGCACCTGTGGTGTTTGAGGCCTACGGTACGGGAGAACTCCCCACGATTACCGAGCCGCGCGCCCTTTGGGATGCAACCAAACCGTTCACTGCAGTGTACGTCACGACCGGCTCAAGCTTTATCACTGTGCTTGATATCCGCGTGACTGAAACCGAAGATAACCCGGGTTTTGCGATGACTGCGGGGACCCACGATATCGTCTTCGCAGGAAACGAAGTGGTCCATGCTGGGGTCGGGATGAGCATTGATGGTAGCCATCAGAAGGTGATCTCAAATTACATTCACGACATTGGTGCTACAGGCGTTGGTGCGGGAACTTGTCTCGGAATTGTGGGTTCAGCGCTCGAAATTGGCTTCAACCACTTGGCCCATTGCTCGATTCAAACCTCAAGCGGGCTGGATGGCGGCGCCATCGAGTATTACGGGAGAAGAGTCGACGAAAACGGCCTCGAAACCTACGATCTATCCGACCATATCGAGATCCATCACAATGTCATCGAGGACACGTATATGTTCATGGAGGCCTATGGCAATGTGACCAATATGGTCATCGCCTACAACCTCTACATGAATGCGAATACTGAGGCCCTGGAATTCCATTTTGACGATAGCGAGCATTCAACCTGGACGCACGAATGCACCTACGACGTGCGAATCGAGAACAACACTTTCGCGCCCCGACAAGAGCCAAACGCGGGTGGCTGGGGGATTGTGGGACAGCTCGTTGACTTCAATCACTTGCCCGACCCTTCGAAGAGCCTCCTCACGCTACGAAACAACATCTTCTTCACCAACTACAAGGTGACGTCGCATAATGCGTTGGGATCAAGTTTTGTTCACGACCACAATCTCTTCGGACTCGTGGGCGATGCCAGTCTGGGTGATAACTGGGCGGCGAATACAACAGAGAAGACCACCGACCCGAGATTCATTGACGCCGCCGCAGGAAACTACCAACTTACGTCCGACAGTCCCGCCATCGCAATGGGCAAGAACCTGGGCTACCTCACTGATCTGTCCGGCGCATCAGTGCCAATGGATACGCCACCGGATGTGGGCGCCTACCAAACGCAATAACTTTCCGCGCGCAGCAATAGAAACCAATTCGTTGTAACCAGAAACGTATACCATTGCCCGCTTGACGTCGGTCCGATGTGCTTCATTTTACGCGCCCAGGTTTGTGCCTCGTAAGGAAACTCAAGAGATTGCCGTAGATCGCGGGGATTATGCACTCCTGCCTATTTCGCCTAACGATTTTGACGACGGTTACCCTTGAAGGCATTGCGTCTGCGCAGCTTTCGCCAATACGCGTACCGGGTACAGCCATTTGTGTTCAGGCCAACGGGAGCGCCGGCGGCCAAGTTCACGGAGGCGTCCAGGCAACAGTTCGTCCAAGCGGTTCAAACGTGACGGCAAACGGCTCTGTGGGCGCGCAGGCAGATGCCAACGCGAATACCCAGGGGCGCTTCGACGGGAATGGCAAATTTGAAGACCAACCGCAAGGCGCCTACCCACCGAATCGACCCAGTTACACTTCCGTGCCAATTCGGTATGGTACCGGCGTTACCTTTTGTGGAGCGCTGAAAGCGGGAGTTTTTTGGATATAAGGCGGGGCCTTGCTTCGCCGTGTCGTTTCGAACGAAACCTATTACCTTTGAAATGGAGAGCCAGCTGCGCTTTGGCGGAGTCCGCCACTCAATTGATTGGGTGTTCCCCATGTCGTTTGTGATTCCGCTGACGACCCCACGTAGCTTGTTCGAAGGGTGGCAGTTGCGCGTGGGGGGTCGCCCATTCGTGTGACGTTTACGAAGAAGGCTGAGGGCGGCAATTTCATGCGTTTCGGGTTGCACGTGGGGTTGCCATACGAGTATGCCTTGGAAGAGGCTGTTTCTTGGCGCATCTTCGATGCACGTACTTTTATGGACTTTGGAACCCGTCGTGAAGTTGATCGACGCGGCAACTTCATCGACTTCGGCGAACAGCTAAGTACGGGGATCGTGCTTTAGTCAGCGGATCGGAGAGAGCTAAATGGGCTTCGCCAGTGGCGTTCGCGGCCAAGGTGCGTATTGCTTTCAGCGAGATTTACGCAGCTCGCATGGTACTGCCGGTAGTGTCTTATCTAAGTCTTGGCGCACGCACACCGCGCACGTCATAGACCGGTTGCTGTCCACCCTCTCGTCTCTCGCCGAACACGCCAGTCGACGAGGTCGACCTTCAGGTTGGGCGCCGTCAAGAAATCACACGGGAAGAGTTGTTTCGTGGGAACCCTTGCGAAAACGATCCAGGTCTGACCGACTCTTGATTTCTGGCGGTTCACGGTGCATTTTCGGATTGAGCCAGCTGAATGCTTCACTCGCAGTTTGGCGGCCTCTTCCTCGACCATCTGGTCTTCGTGCCATTCTGGCTTGTCGAAATTGATGCGATGAATTGGCGCTATGTGTTTCTCTGGAATTGACGACCATCCGAGCTGGCGTGAATACTGACTCCGTTGTCATTGGACACCACGCCACCTCAAAGCGTTGACTGTTCAGGTATTTCGAGCACCAAGACCGGTCGCCAAGCGATCCACATCGGGGACAGCGCAACCGAATACCGCCATTCCGGAACGGCAACATGAATACGTGTCGGGCAGCGTGCAGGTGCAGCAAGATGCGGCCGGAGGGCGTGTTTCACTATCCCAAGCTTGGCGCGTAATCGGAAAAACGCGAAGTGACCAGATGCGCAATGAAAAAGTAACCGAGCCTCCAACCCGATCCGCCTCCACCGCAATTGAGGAATCATTGCTCACAACATGTGTTTTCGCAGGTCACAACGGCGCGGTTCGCGACCCGGTGTGCTAATTGGCGCGAGAACGCGCTGGCCTGCGCTAACATTTCGGTCTAGAAGTAACCCGATTGTCACATTTTCGGAATCCGAATCGCTACATGAAGACCTCTGGATGCACATTGCGATATCAATCGAGCGCGACCGAGAGTAGCAAAGTAGATTCTCGACATAGCTCAAAACCTTTCGATCGAAGTCGCTGCCCGCAGAGGATTCCAAGATGAATGACGAGTCTATTGATCGCGAACCGACATCGGGCTATCAGCTCGCGGCGGAACCCGATTGGTCAGTGGAAACTCCACGGCGTTTATGGGACCCGTCGCGTCGCCTTATTGGATGCTTGCGTGATTACGCCCGCGCGCGCAAGCAAGGTGGTCCGATTGGTTATTTGCGCGCAAAGGTCGCCGTGTTGCGGCATCGCCTGTGGTCGGTCGTAACTGGTGCCGATATTCCGCTTAATACTTGGAACATAGCAGGTGGTCTTGAGCTGCCACACGCGAACGGTGTTGTGATCCATCCTGAAGCCAAGGTAGGTCCCAATTGCCGAATCTTTCAGCAAGTCACCTTGGGCACAGGCTCTCGACCTGGCGTCCCCGTATTGGGCGCCAATGTTCACGTTGGTGCAGGCGCAAAGATCCTCGGCGGTGTGCAGATTGGCGACAATGCAGTCATTGGAGCAAACGCGGTTGTAATTGCAGACGTTCCATCTGGCGCGATCGCGGTAGGAGTTCCTGCAAAGGTCAAGCCTCATGCTCGTGGCGATTGGGACTACGAAGCCCGCAGCAGGCGAGGTAACCAGATCAGTGGATATCCAGCTCCGCCGGATTCGGACGTCGATCGTAGCAACAAAGCCAGCTAGAGTTTTTTCATTAGGTTGACGATCGCGTAAATGGCAAAATGTGGGTGGTGGTCGAATGCGACGTGTACCCATCCACGTGCCCGACTAACCAGACCGGCTCGATATCACCATCAACGGTACCGCACGGAAGCCCCGGGTGAGCTAGCCTTGCTAATTTCGACGCGGTGCGTGATTTCGCTTGGCGACCCATCCTGTGCAAAGCTGCCTTTCCCTTTGGATATCGCGGGCATCTTGCCGGCTTCCGCCCCCAAAGCACGGAGGAGATCGTGCCTGCTTGATTGGATAATTCTCGAATTTCCGCAATGCGTATGGTCCATTTGAATAGTGGCGGTCGCATTCGCGATTCGGCGTGTATTGACGACAGATGTGTCTTATCGTCCGCTGCATGAAGACGTTGCGCGTCAAAAGAGGCGGGGCTTGCGTAGAAACCATTGCCGCGGTGGCCGCTTGTGTTTGTCTTACCGCTGGTTGCACCAATGACCAAGCGCCCAAAGCGTGGAACGCCCTTTCAACCTGTTTGGCTGGGGATGCGGCAAACGCCACGCTTCTACTGCGCATCAAGCAAATCCGCCTCATTCAGCTCAACAACCCTTCGTTACCAGAGCCCAAGGATGCCTGGCCTGGCTCCTGCGTGAAGTACGCAAACGACCTTTATGCCGCTCTCGATACCTCCGGCAAGCCGGGCATGCTGCGCCGAACCCTCGAAGAAAAACTCTCCTGTGCCGAGGGCAAATCCAGCTGCAAATTGGTCAACGATGAAACGCTAATCCCAGTTACCACCTCACTCTGGGAACGGGCGAAAGACGCGGAACTACCTGTTGCAGTTGCCGCGGGCGTGACCAAACCCAAGTCGGCGACCGAGCCTCCAATCAGCTCGCAGAGTTGGAAAGCGCTCAGCGACAAGCCGAAACGCACTGACGGTCCGTGGCTTGAACCAGACGGTCGCGCCCTGCTTCTAATCAAGGATCAGGAGGGCAAGGGAAGACCGCTTGGGTGTGAGCTCGCAAAGGGCTTTTCCAAGATCACCTGTAAGGCAACCAACGCAAGCGTGCCGGAGCTGCCACAGCAAACCGTTCAGCTCGTAGCAGAGACAAGTGGGATCTTCGCAGCAGGGCTACTCGAAAAGGGCATGATGGCCTACAACCTCGAGACAGGAAGCAGTTTTGGTGTCCATGGCGGCACAGGACGGCTGATGGTCAATGGGCTCGCGGTCGAGGACGAAGTGGTTCCGGAAGAGAAAGCCCCGCAGAAGCCTACAAAACGTGGAAAAGGTCACGCCCACGAGCCCGCATCCTCCGCACCGGGAACCGTTGCCGTGCTTGTAAACAATGGCAAGGCGGGACCGTCACTCAAATTGCCCACCCAGGCGCCGTCAATCAAGCCCATCAGTCTGCATGGCTACGCCGTTTGGGTCGAAGGCGCGCCGGACTCAACTCGGCTCGTCATGAAGAACATCGTCGGCGGGCGGCTGCACGATGCGGGTGATTTCAAGGCAACACTCAAGGGATCTTTTCATACCTGTGAGGGCGACGGCAACGTGGCCCTAGCCGTTTGGGACCGCAAGGTGGCATCTAAGGCAAAGGCCGCCGAAGCGACTGGCAAAAGCACACTCGCCATTACGCAATTGCGTGGTGGCAACTGGTCAAAACCGGTCGAATTCACGTTGCCGGCCGATCGCGCTGCGGAATCCGAACTCCACTGCACCAAAGGTGGTGCAAGCGTAGCTTGGGCCAGCCGAGTCGACAATGGCTTCGAAATCACGCGACTAGATTGCACGCCCGACGCGTGTAAAACGAGCACGGCAAAATTACCCGGCATCGAAAGTCGCTGGTGGTGGCTTCTCTCGCCGCTCGGCGAAAACATCCTCATGGTATGGCGCTCAAGCCTTGGCGACACCCGTATGCGCCTTGCCCCATTGGCATCTCTGGCGAGCACGCCCGACAAGATAATGTTTGATACCAGTGACTACGGTGGGCCTTCCAACACTGATGCGACAAGCATTGTCTCAACTGAAGCGGCCCTGCTACTGTTCCGCGATGAACTCCCCGTTGCCGTCAGAATTGGGCAAGACGGGTCGTTTGGTGTCCTCACGCCGTAGTTCGCCCAGATGCGAGGGCATCGCGTGATGAATGCCAGAGGTCGAGCTGCCCTTCGCAGATGGATATTTGCGGATGGGCAGTTGCGACACTTCATTCGGTCAATTCTCCAATTGATATCAAAGTGCCACCTTGCCCGTTTGAAAAGCGCTCTCCGCGAAAGCCAGTCAGTCGTAAAACCACCGAAATAGAAGATATCTGCAAACTGGCGCAGGTTATCTTTCTGCTGGGCGAACGCCTGTGACTCGGGGAATATCCACCACTGTTGCCCGGTGAAGGGTGGGTAGTTCTTCACCACCGGGCAATAGCCTGTGACGCTCCCATTTTTGCCGTGCTTCCAGGCAAAAAAGCCTCTGCCCTGACGGTTCTTCTCACCGTCGGAAAGACGCTCACCCTAGTAGTCATAAGGAAAGGAGTGCATCGGCCCCGTACCTTTGAAGACCAAGATTCGGTGGTTGGTGACCCCAATTACAACCGGTTCGACGCTAGCATATCCCGTGTAGTGGCCAGCGATGACGCAAACCGGCTCACTCTCACCTTGGGCACGAGTTTGCATGAATCCGCTGCGGAGCGCGTCAAGACCGATCGTGGGCGCGGGCATCGCACGTGCCTTCTTGGTAATGAAGATGCGCAGCCCGACGAACACACCAATGGTGAGTAGGATGCCGAGGAGGCTATAGAGCTGGCCGGCAATCATCGCACGGTTTCTATCACAACCGTGCATGAGCACTTGTTGGCAAAATGCCACCGCAACGGATATATGCGGCGCCATAACGCGACACTCGGCTTGTCCACAGATGCGGGGCCAATACACCCCGCCCCTCTGAGGTCTGAACTTGGACAGCTCGGCTAACGCATCCCCTCAATAGCTTTGCCCGATTCCTGCCATCGCATCAACACGATTGGTTCCCACTTCACAGGAGAGAGCGAATCACATCCATGTCGAGTTTATGCAGGACGAAGATGTGCTGGCAATTGGGAGCCTGCGGCTCATCTGCTGACAATCTTGCAAGTGGTCATGTCTACATACCGATCCCATTCATTGTGGCCCGTCACAGAAATGCTCCAAACCACCTGGCCTTGGTGCCTTGAAGACGGTGATTCTCGATAATAAACGTCTACAACGGCGTTTTCCGGCACGCCACTCTGTACAGCTGCTCGCCATGCGTCAGCAAACGGACACAGAGGCTCTGGCCAAACGGGCTCAGGCCTGCCGCTCTTGATGGTATCTCTAAGGTAGAATTTGCCGTCGCGAACGGTCACATCAAATCCAGCCTCATGGACATCTTGTCCCGGTGGTTTCGAGGGATCCGTAGCTCGGTACGTAAATGTGAGAAGAATATTGGCAAGGCTCCCCGTGCTGTCGAAAGCCCCTTGCTGAAGGTGGTAGAAGAATCCATAGGCCTGCGTCGCGCTCGGTTGTCGTCGTCTAGCCTCACTCGCGGCCTGACGAATCAAGTCGGCAGGATCCACTGCGTGAAGGTTCTGCGCCTTGATAGCAATTCCCGAGTCGCTTATCGCCGTCACCGTGGAACTTGTACCAGCTACAACATTTGTGTTTCCGACATAAAACCTAGCCGCCCAGAACAGAACCGGCACTGCGGCGAATGCGGCTGACATCCACGCCCAATGTTTGACAGCGTTTGTGCTCGTATCTCGATTGGTCGGAGGAAGCGCGCTTCCGGCTTGGCCTTGTGGCCACGCATTGGCCGCAGGCGCATACGGATGTACTGGCTGCACACGCGTCGGCTCCACCCCAGAGACAGCATCGCAAAACCTACAGCGGACGAAGCTTGCACTAGCTTCAGGGACCAGCGTTGCGCCGCAGCGAGGACACAGTAACTCAACAATCTGTGGCATTCTCAGCTGAACCTCATTGGCATAGAACCGGAGTTTTGCGCCAACTTGCCCGAAGGTCAACAGTTCGTATTGGAAGTCCTTGACCCATGGCACTTCCCGTTGATTGCTTCCAGACCTATGAACGCCCTTTGGCTCAGTTTCAGGTGAGACTCGCATGGGAAAAGGTCGACTCGAAGCGTTCAGTGACGGCGTGCTCGCGATTATCATCACCATAATGGTGCTAGAGTTAAAGGTTCCGCACGGAGCGCACCTGCAAGCACTCTACCAACTGATCCCCGTATTTCTAAGCTACGTTCTTAGCTTCGTCTATTTGGGGATCTACTGGAACAACCACCACCACCTGCTGCATACGTGCCACAAAGTGACAGGGCCCATTCTCTGGGCGAATCTGCACCTGCTCTTTTGGTTGTCGCTCATCCCGGTGACCACCGGCTGGACCGGCGAAAATCACTTTGCGTCCCTCCCCTCTGCAGTTTACGGCATCGTGCTCTTGATGGCTGCCATCGCCTATTACATCCTGCAACAGGTGATTATTCTCTCCCAAGGCACCGAGTCGATCCTCAAGAAGGCCGTGGGTCGCGACTGGAAGGGTAATCTGTCCCCTGCCCTTTACGCCACTGCCGTTGTTGCTGCCTTCTGGTCAACCTGGCTTGCCAACGGTCTGTACGTGCTGGTGGCACTTCTTTGGTTAGTCCCGGATCGCAGGATTGAGCGAGTTTTGGGCGGCAACTAACGAGGATGCAGGTCAAGTATCGGGCTACTGCGGGGCGGAGTGCCAAAATCTTACGCACCGTCGTTGGGGCCAGGGAACCGGTGTGCAGCCGGTCAAGCCACGTCGGTTCCCCTTGCAGCAGAGCTGCGTACGGCCCCAATCGACGATTTTTGCAGGTTCGCGCTAGTAGCTGTCAGACTTGGCCACCGGCGTCATCGTTTTCAGGTCGATAAATACGATGTGCCGAACATTGTCGTTGGACTCAACCTTTTCAAACTTGACCCCACGGGCCGCTTCAATCTCCTGCACAAGTGGTTCGGCTTTGGCAAACAGCTCTTTCAGCGGCAAGAACGCGGATTTGTACGCATCGTTGTGAGCGCACGCACCAATCGTGCTGGTCCAACCGTCGCGCAGGTACATGTACCAACGCGCCACTTCAAGATCCTTGCGAGCAAACCAAGCTTGGCCGTTCTTATTGGGACCTGATTTCTTGAAGTCGGGGTAGTACTTGTCTACGATTGTATTGAGTCGGGACTCAACGTTGCTCTTGCACGCGCTGCTCAAGGCGGGGTTCTTGTCGGCATCAACTCCCGTCGCATAGTCATTCATGAGCTTCTCGCACAGAGGGAACAATTCCTTCGCGACGATCCCAAGCGATGCCTTGTCCCACTCAGGAAGTTGTGAGTCTACGGCAAGTGCGCTATCACGCTTGCCAACATAAGATTTGTAGTCTGCCTCGCTCACGTCGCCCGGGCTCTTGTTGTTCTTGATGTAGGGCTGGCATTTCATCAGCGCGCCTTGGAAATCCGTGCGTGGCGCACCCTGGGGGGGCTCGTAGGCCATCGCCTGTTGCGAATAGGATGCACTGGCTAGCGCTAAAGTCAGAAGATACGTGGCTTTCATCAATCGAGCTCCTTCACGTGGTTTGACGGATAGGAAACCGTGACCGGCACCGTCTCTGAGTTAGTGTGTTCGGAGACGAGGATCTTCGCGGCGTCGTCGGATTTTCTTAGATGAGGTACGACATTCAGGGTGGGATGTCGCCAAGCCCCTGAACGCCGTGGGGGTGCGCGCAATTACCACATCGTGGTTCCGTGACCCTGGGTAGGACTTGAACGGCGCACTGAAACGTCATTCAGACGTACTGTGCAATTGCGTAATTGACCGAAGCGGAGCTTTTTCCACTCGCGCTCCGTACGTTTGTGTCTTCGCACAAGCGGACGCCAAACGCGTCGTGCACCGAAATCGAGTAGTGGTCCTCTCTTGAGTCATCAGCCCAAACGAAAGTTGGTGTCCCGGAAACGGCTTGCTTGGCATCTGAGGAAACTGCATTCAGATGCCCGAAGTCGTGACGCTTCCCGCTCGAAGGATGGCTGGCGAAACTTTGCTAGCAGGTGTATCCTTTCCCAATGCTTAAGGAACTCGTAGTGACGCTGCTTGCCGTCGGTTGTGGTGGGAACATGCAGGGTTCAGACAGTCGTTCGAATACCAACAGCGGTATCGGCGGAGTGGCATCGGCTATTGCGGCGGGCGGCGGCTCCGGCGGTTCGAGCCAAGGTTCCGCCGGGCAGGTTGCCCTTGGCGGCTCGACGTGTACGCCGGAAGGCACCTCGACGTTTTCGTCTCGCATTCCCGGTTGCAGCGAAGGCTGCCAGAACGCTTGTACGTTCGTTGTGAGGTTAGATTACGCAAACCTCAAGCCTCTGGGTTGGTCAGTAAACTGCGGCAGGAATAGACAAATAGACGTAAGTGCCGCGGGCCAGGTCGCACTTTCATCGACCGGGTACGGCGGCGTCGGATCAAATCTCCAAACGAGCGGGGATCTTTTCGTCTTCTCCGAACCGGCATCGGATTTCGGGGGGGTTGGGATCGTTAGTACGCTCTCCGGTCTGGCGCTATTCGGTGGCTCAATCGTGTGGAGTGGACGCGGGGCCATCACGTACCCAACCACGTGGGAATCGCCCGATGCCATGGGTCGAGGCTGCGGGTTTGCCAGTGTCGGAATGCCATCAGCGGACACGGAGCCCCCGGCTGCAGTTGTCGGACGAATGGCGATCGCTAACGCCTTTCCTGACGGCCCAATCAGCGTTGACACGTACCTTTACACTCCTGCGGTGGGAGCCACGGACTACAGCGTTTCGGAGTGGCTCGTCTTCGTCAGCGGCCTTGGCCAACCAGGAATGTAACGCCCCCAGGCTTGCTCAAGCCACCGGCTCGCCTGCAAATGTGGCTTCACTGACGCTAGTTTTCTTGTCACAAAACGTATTTACTCTGCGGCTTGATAAACATCGCGACACGATTACCAGGATCATGTTTGTCAGCCTTGTTGAGCCCCCCCCAAAATCGATTACTGGTGCCGAACCGAAGCACCCAAGGCGCAAGGGCACGCAGATTCTCTAAAATGATACGCGCAAAGAAGTGAGAGGCTTTTCGCAAAGAGGCACCAAGCCGTCGCGTATGTGCGCCGTCAAGACCTAAAGGAAAGCGCTAACAAGTACCAACCCGTATCCGCCTATTCGAAGGCATCTGTCAGCCGGGAAAGCGTCATTCAAAGGACACACTCCGTTCAAGCCATGCAACACAGCGGTAGTTGCAACAAGCAATGATGTATCAATTGAGCCACCCTCTTTCCTAAGGCATCCCAGGCCAATTGCAACCAGCACAAGCTGGGGCCGGAGCCGCTTTTCCCCTTAGAGCATTGCATTCACCCAAACATGGCGGCAAGTTCCACACCTGCCCATGTCACGACTTACACTTACTATCCTGCTTGCACTAGTCTCGCAATTAGGCGGTTGTCGCAAGGAACAGCCGAGCGCGGCACTCCCGCCTGCTCCTGCCAAGACGCTCCCGACAACCGCACAGCGAATTGACCCTACGACTACAAAACCCGCATCGCCCACGCCATCCGCTGTAGCCTCGGACGCGGGGGAACCTGTGGTCGCGGGTTTCCGAATTGTCAAAACGAGGTGGGACTTCTCTGCAGGCGGGCCAACTCAACGCGATCAAAGGCCCCCGACGCTCGAACCGGAGCTCGCGGTACAGCGCAGCCAACAGAAGGCCCAGCACTTCAAGGTATTTCCATGTGCGCCCAAGCAGATGGCTAGCCCCGCCTACAACATCTGCGTCGAGTTCGCAGCGTGCCGCGAACTTGGGGCTGCCGAATCGAAGGAATTCGCGCCGGCCCTGCCTAACAATGTTCGAGCGGTAGTGGCCTGCGCGCGATCTCCGAATGGCCCCGTCCACTTGCTGGCCTTGCGCGTCGTTGACAACGCCGTGGTGGTTGAGCTCTCACGATCGGATCCGGACAAACTGTCACCGCTGAAGGACCCTCTATGTGCCACGTGCCCAAACATACGCTTGAGGCACTGGGAGGAGACGCGACGGGTACAAGTCGACTTCGTAAGCGAGCTGAGCGTCGAAGCTGCCACTCAGACAGAGCGCCGTGTTGTGGGCATCCGCTATTGATTGGTGTTGCCTCGAAGCGAACTAGGTTGCGGCCCCTTACTGCGGAGCCAAAAGTGCGCGGTTCCGAACG
>Ga0302321_100000936_pt1 | contig 25109 bp, 19 predicted proteins | sample Fen_T0_1_FD_202505 | JGI IMG/M metagenome (GOLD analysis project Ga0302321, IMG submission 202505) | Peat permafrost microbial communities from Stordalen Mire near Abisko, Sweden - Fen_T0_1 | ecosystem: Environmental > Terrestrial > Soil > Wetlands > Permafrost | place: Sweden: Abisko...
TGCAGCAGCGCCGTCTCCCAGGCGTCGCGGTCCTCGCGCCAGGCCGCGGTGCTGGGGTGCGGTTCCTCGCCGTAGCGGGCCGGGTCCACGTCCGCGCCGCCGCTGATCACCAGCCCGTCGATCCGGGCCACGACCACGCCGGCGACCTCGTCGGTGGCCGACGCCGGAGGCAGAAGCACCGGTACGCCGCCCGCCGCGAGTACCGCGTCGGCGTACTGCGCGTGGAGCACGTCGGCGCGGCTGTCCCAGACCCCCCACCGCGCCTGCTCGCGGTAGGTGGTGATGCCGATCAGCGGCAGGTCAGAGGGGCGTGACATAGGCACCGGAGATCCCGCCGTCGACCAGGAAGGTGTTCGCGGTGATGAACGACGACTCGTCGGAGGCCAGGAACAGCACGGCGTTCGCCATCTCCTCGGGCTCGGCGAAGCGGCCCATGGGCACGTGCACCAGTCGGCGCGCCGCCCGCTCGGCGTCCTTGGCGAACAGCTCCTTGAGCAGCGGGGTGTTCACGGGGCCGGGACACAGCGCGTTGACGCGCACTCCCGCGCGGGCGAACTGCACCCCGAGCTCGCGCGACATCGACAGCACACCACCCTTCGAGGCGGAGTAGGAGATCTGGGACGTGGCGGCGCCCATCACCGCGACGAACGACGCCGTGTTGATGATCGACCCCGACTTCTGCTCGAGCATGTAGGGGAGTGCGGCTTTGCAGCACAGGTAGACGCTGGTCAGGTTGACCTCCTGCACGCGTCGCCAGGCGTCGAGCTCGGTGTCGAGGATCGAGTCGTCGTCGGGTGGGGAGATGCCGGCGTTGTTGAACGCGATGTCGACCGAGCCGTAGGTCTCCTTGGCCAGCGCGAACAGCGCGTCGACCTCGTCCTTGCTCGTCACGTCGACATGGACGTACGTCGCGATCTCCTCGCCCCCGAGCTGACCGACCAGCGCGTTGCCGCGTTCGTCGTCGATGTCGCCGATGACGACCCTGGCGCCCTCCTCGACGAAGCGGTTCACGGTGGCCAGCCCGATGCCCGAGCAGCCTCCTGTCACGACGGCCACCTTGCCCTCGATGCGTCCTGCCACGTGCGTTTCCTTTCGTTGGTGGTTCGAGACGGTCGCAGGGCGACCTCCTCGCCCACCGATCAATGGGCGATGAAGACGTTCTTCTCCTCGGTGAACGCGTACGGCGCGTCCGGGCCGAGCTCCCGGCCGAGGCCGGACTGCTTGTAGCCGCCGAACGGCGTCCAGTAGCGCACGCTCGAGTGCGAGTTCACGCTCAGGTTGCCGGCCTCGACGCCCCGCGCGACCCGCAGCCCGCGGCCGAGGTCGGAGGTGAAGATCGATCCCGACAGCCCGTAGTCGCTGTCGTTGGCCAGCGCGATCGCGTGCTCCTCGTCGTCGAAGGGCATCACGGCCACCACCGGCCCGAACACCTCCTCGCGCCAGATCGGCTCGGCGGTGTCACGGGACTCGACCACCATCGGCGGCAGCCACCAGCCCGGCCCCTCAGGCGCCGAGCCGGCGAACGCGATCGTCGTACCGTCGACATAGCGCTGCACGGACTCGCGCTGGCCGGCCGAGACCATCGGCCCCATCTCGCTGTCCTCCGCGGACGGGTCCTTCACCTTGAGCGCGCGGACCGCCGTCTCCAGGTGGCCGACGAACTCGTCGTACGCCGTCCGCTCGACGAGGATCCGCGAGCGGGCGCAGCAGTCCTGGCCGGCGTTGTCGAAGACGGCGTACGGCGCGCTGGCCGCGGCTGCGGCGACGTCCGTGTCGGCGAAGACGATGTTGGCACTCTTGCCCCCGAGCTCGAGGGTCACCTTCTTCAGCTGGTCGGCACAGCCGGCCATGATCTGCTTGCCGACCTCGGTGGAGCCCGTGAAGCAGACCTTCCGCACGAGCGGGTGGGTGACGAAGCGCTGGCCCACGACGGAGCCCTTGCCGGGGATGACCGTGAGCACTCCGGGCGGCAGCCCTGCCTCGACCGCGAGCTCGGCGATCCGGATCGCGGTCAGGGGGGTGATCTCGGCCGGTTTGAGCACGACGGCGTTGCCGGCGGCGATCGCCGGCGCGAAGCCCCAGCCGGCGATGGGCATCGGGAAGTTCCACGGCACGATGACCCCGACCACGCCGAGGGGCTCGTGGAACGTGACATCGACGCCGCCGGGTACCGGGATCTGCCGGCCGAAGAGCCGCTCCGGCGCGGCGGAGTAGTAGTTGAGGCAGTCACGGACGTTGCCCGCCTCCCAGCGGGCGTTGCCGATCGTGTGGCCGGCGTTGGCCACCTCGAGCCGGGCGAGCTCCTCGGTGTGCGCGTCCACGGTCGAGGCGAAGGCCCGCAGCAGGCGCGCGCGCTCACCGGGGGCGACGGACCGCCAGGTGAGGAAGGCCTCCTGCGCGCGCTCGATGGCCGCGTCGGTCCCGGCCAGGTCGGTGGAGGGGACCTCGATGAACGCCTCGGCGGTCACCGGGTTGATGAGGGTCGTCGTGGGGTCCATTACATCCTTTCGAATCCACGGGCGAGCTCCCAGTCGGTCACCGCCGCATCGAAGGCGGCGAGCTCGACGTCGGCCATGTTCGTGTAGTGGTCGACGACGTCGTCCCCGAACACGGCCCGGGCGGTCGCCGAGCCGTGGAAGGCGTCGCGCGCTGCCTGCAGCGTGTGGGGCACGTGCTCCTTGTCGGAGGTGTAGGCGTTCCCGACCAGCTCGTCCTCGAGCTCCAGCTCGTGCTCGATGCCGTAGAGGCCACCGGCCAGCATCGCGGCGAGCGCGAGGTAGGGGTTCACGTCCCCGCCCGGCAGCCGGTTCTCCATGCGCGCGCTCTTGCCGTGACCGACCAGGCGCACGGCACAGGTCCGGTTGTCGAGTCCCCAGGCGATGGCGGTCGGGGCGAACGATCCGGCTGCGAAACGCTTGTAGGAGTTGACGTTCGGCGCGTAGAGCAGCGTGAAGTCGTGCATCGTGGCGAGGATGCCGGCGATGAACCGGTCGTAGAGCTGCGTGCGTCCGTCGTCGTCCCAGAACACGACCGACCCGTCGCCGCCGCGCAGCGACAGGTGGATGTGGCAGGAGTTGCCCTCGCGCTGGTCGTACTTCGACATGAAGGTGATCGCCTGACCGCGCTGGGCGGCGATCTCCTTGGCGACGGTCTTGTAGACGCTGTGGTTGTCCGCGGTGACCAGGGCGTCGGCGTAGAGGAAGCCGATCTCGTGCTGGCCGAAGTTGCACTCGCCCTTGGCGCCCTCGACGTCCAGCCCGGCGGCGTACATGTGGTTGCGCAGGTCGCGCAGGAGCGGCTCGACCCTCGCGGTGCCGAGGATCGAGTAGTCGACGTTGTACTGGTTGACCGGGGTCAGGTCTCGCCAGCGCAGGTCGTGCGCCTCCTCGTACGACGTGTCGAACGCGATGAACTCGAGCTCGGTGCCGGCGAGTGCGATCATGCCGCGCTCCGCGACGCGCTCGAGCTGGGTCTTCAGGATGGTGCGGGGCGACTGCGGGACCGGAGCGTGGTCGAGCCAGACCAGGTCGCACTGCACCAGCACGCTGCCCGGCAGGTGGGGGAGCATCCGGATCGTCTCGTAGTCCGGCACGAACTCCATGTCGCCGTAGCCCTTCTCCCACGAGGAGATGGAGTAGCCGTCGACCGTGTTCATGTCGATGTCGACCGCGAGGAGGTAGTTGCACCCTTCCGTGCCCGACTCCAGCGCGACGTCCAGGAAGTACTGCGCATGCAGGCGCTTGCCCTGGAGTCGGCCCTGCATGTCGGTGAAGGCGAGGACGACGGTGTCGATCTCGCCGGCACCGATCCGGGCGCGGAGGTGCTCGAGGCTCAGGTATCTGTCGTTGGGCGGCATGGGTCTCCTCATCCGAGCAGGCCGCGCAGGAGCGCGGCCGTGTCGTCGCAGTGCTCTTCCATGGTCTGGCGGGCCCGGTCGGGCCGCCCGTCCAGTACGGCGCGCACGAGTGCGGCGTGCTGGGTGTCGGAGTGCGTGATGTTGGTCTGCAGCACGGGGATGGCACTCAGCATCTCGTGCAGGCTCGCCTGGACCGAAGTGACCGCCTCGACGACCCGGGACGACCCGGACAGCGAGGCGATCGTGAGGTGGAACCGGGAGTCCGCCTGGCGATGGCGCGCCCGGCTGGTGGCGCGGGCGACGGCCGCATGAGCCGCCTCCACGGTGGCGCGAGCCCGGTCGTCCAGAGGTCGCGAGGCCGCCAGGGCGGCGGCACCGGGCTCGACGATGCGGCGGTAGTCCAGGGCGTCGAGCCAGTCCGCGCGTTGCGCCTCGGTGGTGTTGTCGACGGTGCGAGCCGAGGGCCCCTGGGGCTTCATGGTCACGACCGTGCCTCCGCCACGGCCCCGTCGCGTCTCGACCAGGCCGGCCGCCCGGAGCGCCGCCATCGCCTCCCGCAGGGTGGCCCGCGAGACCTCGAGCCGCTCGGCCAGCTCGCGCTCGGGCGGCAGCGTGCTGCCGAACGGGTAGACCCCGAGCCGGATCGCCGTGGCGAGCTGCTCGACGCAGGCCTCGAAGGCGTGGTGACCGCGCACCGGGCGCACGACGACCTCGGCGAGGGTCAGTGGCTCGGCGGTCACGCGGGTCAGTCTGGCAGGCTCGCGGTGAGTGTCAATGGTCTGGGTTCAGACCGAATTGCGGCGTGGCTCTGGACGACCCAATCGCGACGGGTCTAGCCTCCGGGCAACCGGATCCGTTCCTGAAAGGTTCCACCGATGCCCGAATCGCATGAACCACTCGCCTATCACGAGCTCACCGAGGACGAGAAACAACTGGCAAAACTCGGGTACAGCCAGGAACTCCACCGCTCGTGGTCGGGGTTCTCGAACTTCGCGATCTCCTTCTCGATCATCTCCATCCTGGCCGGCTGTTTCACCAGCTTCGCGCTCGGCTGGAACAACGGCGGACCGGCGGCCATCGCCTGGGGCTGGCCGATCCTCACCGTCTTCATCCTGATCATCGGCATGTGCATGTCCGAGCTGGTCTCGGCGTACCCGACCTCGGGCGGCATCTACTGGTGGGCCTCCAAGCTCGGCGGCCCCGCGGCCGGGTTCTACACCGGCTGGCTGAATCTCATCGGTCTGGTCGCGATCGTCGCCTCGGTGGCCTACGGCTGCGCGACGTTCCTCGACGCCACGATCGGCTACTTCAGCCAGTCCTGGCTCGACAACTACTCGCTGACACGGGTCTTCATCGAGTTCGTGATCATCCTCGGCCTGGCTGCTGTCCTGAACATCTTCTCCAGCCACCTGCTCGCGGTGCTCAACAACATCTCGGTGTGGTGGCACGTCATCGGCGCCGCCGTGATCGTGATCGTCCTGTGGTTCTTCCTCAAGGACGGCACGAGCCACGCCTCGGTGAACGACGTGTTCACCACGACCGTCAACAACACCGGTCTCTTCGGCGGGAAGACCAGCGGAGCGGGCTTCCTGCTCTACGTCCTGCCTCTGTCCGGCATCCTGACCCAGTACACGATCACCGGGTACGACGCCTCCGCCCACCTCTCCGAGGAGACCCAGGCGGCCTCCAGCGGCGCGGCCAAGGGCATCTGGCGCTCGATCTTCTACTCCGGCATCGGCGGCTGGATCCTGCTGCTGTCGTTCCTGTTCGCAGTGCAGGACACGGACGGGGTCACCAAGGGTGGCGGCAGCGTGTTCCTGATCTTCAGCCAGGCGCTCACGCCCCACGTCGCGGGCTTCGTGGTGGCCATCTCCGCCGCCGGACAGTTCTTCTGCACGGTGGCGTGCATGACGAGCACCAGCCGGATGTTCTTCGCCTTCAGCCGCGACGGCGCGATGCCCGGTGCCAAGCACTTCGCCAAGCTGACCAGCAGTCGGGTGCCCGCCAACGCCGTGATCGCCGCCGCGATCATCGCGCTGATCCTGACCCTGCCGGCGCTGATCAAGGTGGACATCAACGGGGCTCCCGTCCCGGTCGCGTTCTTCGCGGTCGTCTCGATCGGCGTGATCGGGCTCTACCTCGCCTTCGGCATCCCGATCTACCTGCGCTGGCGCCACGGCGAGAACTTCCAGGTCGGGTCCTGGAACAACGGGTCGAAGTACAGGTGGATGAACCCGATCGCGGTGGTGGAGATCGTGATCATGTCGATCGTCGGACTGCTACCGACGTCCTACGTCGGCATCTGGGGCAACGACGGGTTCGCGTGGAAGTACGTGAACTACGCGATCATCGTGGTCCCCGTGGCCCTGGTCCTGCTGACGGTCTACTGGCACGTCTCGGTGAAGCACTGGTTCACCGGTCCGAAGCAGACGATCGACCCGGAAGTCGTCGCGGCCTTCGACGACAGGATCTCCTGACCGACACGGACCTCGACCGCCTCGCATGCCTGGCGGGGCGGTCGAGGCACGTCCAGGAGCTGCCCGGGGGCCTGACCAACCTCAACCTCCGGGTGACCCTCGACGACCGGGAGGTCGTCGTACGGAAGGTGCGCAGCGACGCAGGCCTGCTCGCCATCGACCGAGCCGCCGAGCACGCCAACACCGTGGCTGCCGCGGCAGCCGGCGTGGGCGCCGGGGTGGTCGAGCACCGGCCGGAGCTCGGGATGACGGTGCTCGAGTTCCTCCAGGGCCGCACGCTCAGCGAGGACGACTTCCACGACCCTGCGGTGCTGGCGCGCGCGGCGGACGCCGTACGCCGGCTCCATGTGGGGCCGCGTTTCGTCAACGACTTCGACATGTTCGCGCGGCAGCGGTGGTACCGCGAGGTGATCGGCGAGCACGGCTTCCCCCTGCCCCCGTCCTACGACGACCACGCCGCCGCCTGGGCGGACGTACGCCGCGTGCTCACCGCGACCGCGGGACCCACCGTCCCGTGCAACAACGACCTGTTGGCCGGCAACTTCATCGACGACGGCGAGCGGGTCTGGCTGATCGACTACGACTACTCCGGCAACAACGACCCGTGCTTCGAGCTCGGCAACACGTCGACCGAGTGCGAGTTCGACCTCGATCTCACGCGTGCGTGGGTGGCGGCGTACTTCGAGCGCGACGACCCGCGACTGCTGGCGCGGGTCCGCCTCCAGGCCCTGTGCAGCGAGTACGGCTGGTCGCTCTGGGGCTTCATCCAGGCCGGCTCGAGTGAGCTCGACTTCGACTTCCGGGCCTGGGGCGTGCACCGCTTCGAGAAGGCCGCGCGCACCTTCACCTCGCCGGACCTCCCCCGCCTCCTCGCCCAGGTGTCCGATGGTTGAGGACCTCCCCACCCGCGCCCAGGTCGTGGTCGTCGGCGGGGGAGTGGTCGGCTGCTCGACGGCGTACCACCTGACCAAGGTCGGCGTCACCGACGTGCTCCTGCTGGAGCAGGGACACCTCTCCGGCGGCACGACGTGGCACGCGGCCGGCCTGGTCGGCCCCCTGCGCGCGACCGAGGCCGGGACGCGGCTGGTGCAGTACTCCGCCGAGCTCTATGCCTCGCTGGAGGCGGAGACGGGGCTGGCCACCGGCTACCGCAATGTCGGCGGCCTGATCGTGGCCCGCACCGAGGAGCGGATGGTCCAGCTACGGCGTACGGCCGCGAACGCCGTCGCCTACGACCTCGACTGCCGGATGCTGACCGCGGACGAGGCCGGCGAGGTGTGGCCCCCGATGCGTACCGACGACCTGCTCGGCGGGATCTGGCTGCCCGGCGACGGCAAGGTGAACCCGACCGATCTCACGCAGTCCCTGGCCAAGGGGGCCCGTCAGGGCGGCGTGTGGGTCGCCGAGGGTGTGCGGGTGACCGGCTTCGTGACCGAGAACGGGCCGGCCGGGCGCCGGGTGACGGGCGTCCGCACGGACCGAGGTGACGTCGAGACGGAGACCGTGGTCGTCTGCGCCGGGCAGTGGTCGAAGGCCCTCGGCGACATGGCCGGCGTCACGGTGCCGCTCCACTCCGCCGAGCACTTCTACGTCGTCACCGACGCGGTCGAGGGCACGCACCCCGACCTGGCGGTGATGCGCGACCCCGACGGCTGGACCTATTTCAAGGAGGAGGTCGGCGGGCTGGTGGTGGGCGGCTTCGAGCCCGAGGCCAAGCCGTGGGTCGCGCCCGACCAGATCCCGCACCCGTTCGAGTTCGCCCTGCTGGAGGAGGACTGGGAGCACTTCTCGGTGCTGATGGACGAGGCCGTACGCCGCGTCCCGGCCCTCGAGCACACGGGGATCAGGAAGTTCTACAACGGTCCCGAGAGCTTCACGCCGGACAACCAGTTCCTGATGGGAGAGGCGCCCGGCCTGCGGGGCTTCTTCGTCGGCGCGGGCTTCAACTCGGTCGGGATCGCGTCCGCCGGCGGCGCCGGCCGCGCCCTGGCCGAGTGGGTCGTCGCGGGCGAACCGACCAGCGACATGGTCGCGGTGGACCTGAGGCGGTTCGCGTCGTACGCCGGAGACCATGCGTGGCTGCGTCAGCGCGTCGTCGAGACGCTCGGCATCCACTACGCGGTCCCGTGGCCAGACCGCGAGCCTGAGACCGGGCGCGACGTTCGGCTGTCCCCCTTGCACGAGCGTCTGGCTGCGAAGGGTGCGCGGTTCGGGACCAAGATGGGGTGGGAGCGGGTCAACGTCTTCGGGGCCGAGCCTGCGGTGTCGTCGTGGGGCAGCCCCTGGTGGCTCGCGGCCTCGATCGCCGAGCAGGTCGCGTGCCGGACCGCCGTCGCCGTCTTCGACCAGACGTCGTTCTCGAAGTACGCCGTGTCGGGCCCGGATGCGCTGTCCGGGTTGCAGTGGATGTGCGCCGCCGACGTCGACGTGCCGGTCGGGCACTGCGTCTACACGCCCCTGCTCAACGCCCGCGGTACCTACGAGGCCGACCTCACCGTGACCCGCACCGGACCCGCGTCGTTCCTGATGGTCAGCAGCTCGGCGACCACGGTGCGCGACCTCGACTGGCTCCGGCGACACCTCGCCGACCGTGACGTCACCGTCGAGGACCTCACCGACGGCTCTGCGGTGCTGGGCGTGATGGGACCTCGCGCCCGCGACCTGATGGCGCGGGTCGACCCGGTGTCCGACTGGTCGGAGGAGGGCTTCGCGTTCGCCACCAGCCGTGAGGTCGTGCTGGCCGGTGCGTTCGCCCGCGCCACCCGGATGACCTACGTCGGTGAGCTGGGCTGGGAGCTGACGGTCCCGGTTGCCGACGCTGGCGCGGTGTACGACGGTCTCCAGGGCGCCGGCGCGGACCTGGGCCTCGTCGACGCGGGCTACCACGCCATCGAGTCGCTGCGCCTGGAGAAGGGCTACCGAGCCTTCCCCCGCGAGCTCAACCCCGACCTCACACCCGTGGAGGCAGGGCTGCTGTTCGCGACCGCGCTCGGCGGACGTGCGGCGTCGGACAAGGACTTCCTCGGCCGTACGGCGCTCGCCGCGCATCGGGAAGGGCTGGCGGCCGGGGGGCCGCGACGGCGCGTCGTCTCGCTCGTGCTGGACGACCCGGAGCCGACGCTCTGGGGCGGCGAGCTCGTCCTGCGCGACGGCGAGCCCGCCGGCCAGGTCACCAGCGCGGCGTACGGCGCGACGGTCGGCGCCGGTGTCGGCCTGGCGCTGGTCCGCTCGGAAGGTCCGGTCCGCCAGCCGGATCTGGACGCCGCGGCCTGGGAGATCGACCTCGCCGGGGAGCGGTGGCCCGCTCGGGTCAGCCTGGCGGCACCGCTCCGTTGAGGGATGCGCTCGGTCGGCGCTCGCCGTAGGCTCGGCGCGATGCAGTCACTTCAGGACGCCGTGGACGCCGTGGCGCGGCGCAGCCGGTTCTCCGGCGTCGTGCGCGTCGACCGCGCCGGCGAGACCGAGCTGTCCGCGGCGTACGGGTTCGCCGACCGGGCGCACGGGATCCGCCACACCGTCGAGACCCTGCTCGCGACGGCGAGTGGCGCGAAGGGTCTGACCGCGCTGGCGGTGATGGGCCTGGTGGAGCGGGGGAGCCTCGAGCTCGGCACGACCGCGCGTTCCCTGCTCGGCGACGACCTGCCGCTGGTCGGCGACGACGTGACGATCGAGCACCTGCTCGCCCATCGCTCGGGGATCGGTGACTACCTCGACGAAGACGCTGTCGGCTCCGTCAGCGACTACGTGATGCCCGTGCCGGTGCATCAGCTCGCCACCGCCGAGGAGTACCTGTCGGTCCTGGGCGGACACCCGACCGTGTCACGCGCCGGTGAGACGTTCTCCTACAACAACGGTGGCTACGTGCTGCTGGCCCTCCTGGCGGAGCGCGCGAGCGGTGAGGACTACCACCAGCTGGTTCGTTCGCTGGTCTGCGAGCCCGCGGGGATGGACGACACCACGTTCCTGCGCTCCGACGAGCTCCCCGGACGTGCGGCGCTGGGCTACCTCTCCGCCGACGGCCTGCGGACGAACGTGCTCCACCTCCCCGTGCGCGGGGTCGGCGACGGCGGGAGCTACGCGACGGCAGCCGACCTCAGCGCCTTCTGGGACGCGCTCTTCGACGGCCGGATCGTGTCGCCGGCGTCGGTGGCCGAGATGATCCGACCGCACAGCGACTGGCCGGAGGAGTCGAAGCGCTACGGACTCGGGTTCCACCTCGACGCGACCGGCGACGCCGTCTGGCTCGAGGGCTACGACGCGGGCGTGTCGTTCGCCAGCCTGCACCAGCCCTCGTCGGCCCTCACCTACACCGTCCTCTCGAACTGGTCGGACGGCGCCTGGCCGATCGTCACGCTCCTCGACGAGCGCCTCGGTACCTGAACCGGCTGTAACGCGGGGTTGTCACCGCCGAAGTGCCCGCACAGCACCGCACAGGTAGCAACAGCACCGCCTGAGTACGCCGGCAACCCGTCACGGGGTGGTCCCACCAGTCGAGGGGAGCTCAGCCTGGACGCATCTGGCAACCTCTGGGTGAGGCCGCCACGCGAGGGCGGCGGTGTGGATAAGGCGACCCGGACGAGGTGGCGACTTGGCCAAGGACGAGTTCGACCAGAGCTCCTGGGAGCAACGTTGGAGCCAGGTCGTGCGCGAGAGCCCTGAGAAGCTGGCGAGCCGTCCGCCGAACGCCTACCTGCTGGCCGTGACCGGCGATCTCGAGCCGGGCGTGGCCCTCGACGCGGGCTGCGGGCACGGGTCCGAGGCGCTCTGGCTGGCCGCGGCCGGATGGCAGGTGATGGCGGTCGACTTCTCCGCGACGGCGCTGGAGCACGGCCGGGCGTCGGCCGAGGCGGCCGGCGCTGACATCGCCGGGCGCATCGAGTGGCGGGAGGTGGATCTCGGCTCCTGGGAGCCGCCGCGCGATCGCTTCGACCTGGTCAGCTGTCTCTACGTCCACGTGGCCGGGTCCGTGCCCGACATGGTGAGGCGACTGGGCGACTCCGTGGCACCCGGCGGGACGCTCCTGCTGGTCGGACACCGTCCGGTGGATCCGGAGACCGGCGCGCTGACGCCGGCGGCGGGCCAGGTCCAGGTGTCCGTGGACGAAGCCGTGGCGGTCCTCGACTCCGACGAGTGGCGGATCATCGTCGCGGAGGAGCGACCCAGGGCAGCAGCCGGCACCGGTGTCGACGCGGTCATCCGCGCTGTCCGCCGGAGCTGACGGCGCTCGTCACCACGCTTCGGGTCACCACGCAACGGCGCGATCGGCGGCATGGCCTCGCCCGCCGCTCAGGTGCGCAGCTGTTACTGGTTCGCCGACGAGAGCCGTGGCTGGCCGTGCCGCCAGGTGAGGCGTACGCCGTGCTGCAGGCAGAACGCGGTGGTGTCCAGGCCGTTGTTTCCCGGCTGGCAAGCCCCGTCGACCAGAGTGCGCCTTCCCAGCGGCTCTCCCAGATGAACACGGTAGGCAACACCGGGCGTGCCCTGGCAGCTCCCCCCGGAGATATGGGGCTTGATCCGGAAGGTGATCGTGATCGTGGACGCCTCGACGTCGATCACCGGCGTCACTGGCGTGCCTTGCACGCCACTGCTGCAGTCACTTCTCGTCACGGTCGCCGTGAAGCCGGTCGACCTCGTCGACAGGTGCTGCTGCGGGGCGACGTCCCATACCGCGGGGTCGTCGTCAGCCTCGTGCGCGTGCAGCGTCGATCCGCAGGCGGTGAGACAGCCGACGGCGGCTATCACGCCGAGCCGGCCACACGTCCTGGTCGAGCGGATCACCATCGGAGTATGGGCCGTGCCCAGCACCAGATCCGGGCTCGTGACCAGATCGACACGTTGGCAGTGGCCGTGCGGTCCCGGGCGACCGGGGTGCGTTCGTGGACCACTCGGTGCAGCTGCCTGCTCGACGTGGCCGGACGGGAGGTTCACACTGTGAGCGCGGCTGGGCGCGCGTTCCCCTCGGGCGGGTGATCCTCCCCGTTCCGGGGCCGACGCTCCGGTCCCGAGCGTGGGGATCCGGAACCGAACGACGAGGAGGGATCCCGATGGTCACCGTGGCCGCCGTACAGGCGACGCCGGTCTTCCTCGACCGGGAGGCGACCGCGGACAAGGTCTGCGCGCTGGTCAAGGAGGCCGGTGGTGCCGGGGCGGAGCTGATCGTCTTTCCGGAGTCGTTCGTCCCGGCCTATCCGGACTGGGTCTGGCGCACGCCGGCGTGGTCCGATGGCGACTTCGTGAAACGCTTCTACGCGAACGCGGTGACGGTTCCCGGTCCGACGCTGCAGCGGATCGGACAGGCCGCGGCCGAGGAATCGGCGTACGTCGTGATCGGCGTGACCGAGATCGACGGCGGGACCCTCTACAACACCCTCGTCTACCTAGGCCCTGACGGGCGGCTCCTGCAGCGGCACCGCAAGCTCATGCCGACCGGTGGGGAACGGACCGTGTGGGGGATGGGAGACGGCTCCGAGCTCGGCGTCGTGGCGACGCCGTTCGGCGTGGTGGGTGGCTTGCTGTGCTGGGAGAACTACATGCCCCTGGCCCGGGCAGCGATCTACGCCCAGCACTGTGACATCTACCTGGCTCCGACGTGGGACAACAGCGACACCTGGGTGGCGACCCTGCGCCACATCGCGAAGGAGGGCAGACAGTTCGTGATCGGCGTCGCCCCGCTGCTGCGTGGTTCGGACGTGCCCGAGGACCTGCGCGGCACGCTCTACGGGTCGGACGAGGATTGGATGTCGCGCGGCCACACCACGATCGTTGCGCCCGGTGGTGAGGTCCTGGCCGGGCCCGTGCTGGACCGCGAGGAGATCGTGTACGCGGGCCTCGACCTCACCGCCGTACGGGAGCAGAAGCGGATGTTCGATCCCGTGGGCCACTACGCACGACCTGACGTGTTCACGCTCCACGTCGACACTCGTGCCAAGAGCCCCGTCGTCTTCGACCGGGACACGGGCCCCTGACGGGCGCCTCGTACTAGCCGCGGATCCGGAGGCGATCGGGGTCGTAGAACGGGCGCAGGGACACCGTGGCCGGGTGACGCGTGCCGGCCACATCGACCTCGAAGCCGCCCTGCGCCAGCCAGTCGGGAGTGACGCCGTCGCTGTGCTCGGCCACCGCGAGCCCGACCGAGCGACCCAGGGTGTGCCCGAAGTCGCCGGCGCGGACATAGCCGACCCACTCGCCCCCGCGCAGCAGCGGCTCGCCGCCGTGGAGCAGGGGCTCGGGGTCGTCGAGAAGGACGTGGACCATCCGCGCGGAGCGGTCGGCGCGCCGTGCCAGCAGAGCGTCGCGCCCGACGAAGCCGCCCGGCTTGTCCCAGGCGATCGTGAAGGCCAGTCCGGCCACCAGCGGGTCGTCGGTGTTCTCGATGTCGACGCCGTAGTCGCGGTAGCCCTTCTCCAGGCGGAGCGAGGACATCGCGAGCAGCCCCACCTGACGGAGACCGTACGACGCACCGGCCTCGACGAGCGCCTCCCAGACCGAGGCACCCTGGTCGGCGGGGATGTGGAGCTCGTAGCCGAGCTCCCCGACGTAGGTGACCCGCAGGGCGAGGAAGCGGGACGACGCGACCTCGACCTCGCGAGCGGTCAGGTAGGGGAACGCGGAGTCGGACCAGTCGTCCGGTGACAGGGACCCGAGCAGGTCGCGCGCGTGCGGCCCCTGGACCGAGAGGAGTGTCGTCCCCGGGGTCACGTCGGTGGTGATCGCGACCTGGCCCGGCTCGGGTGCCCGGCGGAGCAGCGTCTCGACGCGCCGGTGGATGACGTCGCTCGCGACGACCAGGAACCGGTCGTCGCCGAGCTTGGTGACGGTCAGATCCGTCAACAGACCTCCGTCGACGTCGCACCACTGGGTGTAGACGACCCGGAGGGGGTCAGCGTCCACCTGGCTGACCGACAGCCGGTTCAGCACGGCTCCGGCATCAGGCCCCTGCACCAGGAACTTCGACATCAGCGACATGTCCATCACGCCGACGGCCTCACGGACCGCGCGATGCTCCTCCGCGACGTACGGGAAGGACGTGGTGCGTCGCCAGGTCGGCTCGGTGCCGGCGGGTGGCTCGGTCGGATCGCCGAAGTAGAGCGGGTACTCCCAGCCGGCGGACTGTCCGAACCGCGCGCCGAGGCCGACGAGCTTGTCGTGCAGCACCGACCGCCGTACGCCGCGCCCCCTGCGCCACTGGAAGCTCGGCCAGACGCCGTCGCCGAACAGCACGCCCAGTGACTCCACGACCCGCTCACCCCGGAAGCTCCGGGTGGTCTCGTAGGGAAGGGCACGCTCGACCGAGTAGTGGGTGACGTCGACGGGCGGTCGGCGATCCACGATCCACTGGGCGACGACGCTGCCGGCACCACCGCCGCTGAGGATGCCGAGACTGTTCATCCCGGCCGCGATGTGGACGCCCTGGACCTCCGGCGCCGGCCCGAGCAGCGGGTGGACGTCGGGTGTGAAGGACTCCGGGCCGCAGAAGAAGGTGCGCAGGCCCACCCCCTCCAGGCCCGGGTAGCGCCACATCGCCCGCTCCAGGTGGGGCGTCATCCGGTCCCAGTCCGGATCGATCGTGCCGAAGGCAAAGCCCGCGGGTGGGCCGTCCAGGTGCCAGGCCGCGCCCTCCGGCTCGAACAGGCCGACCAACAGCCCGTCGGCCTCCTCGCGGTAGTAGCCGTAGCGGTCGGGGTCCTCGACGACCGGTAGGTCGCGGTGGACGCCCGGCATCGGCTCGGTGAGCAGGTAGTAGTGCTCCGCTGCCTGCAGCGGTACGTCGATCCCACACCGCCGCGCGAGCTCCCGGGTCCACAGACCCGCCGCCAGCACGACCGTCTCGCACTCCACCTCGCCCCGGTCGGTACGGACAGCCACCACGCGACCGGCGTGTGTACGGATCCCGGTCATCGACACCCCGGTGACCACGGTGACCCCGAGCGCGCGTGCACCCTTGGCCAGCGCCGTCGCGACCCCGACCGGGTCAGCACGGCCCTCGTCGGCGACGTACGACGCCGCGAGCACGTCGTCGACCCGGGTGATGGGGGTCAGCTCCGCGACCTCGGCGGCCGACACCTCGACGTTGTCGATGCCGAAACCGCGCTGGAAGGCGCGCTCCCGACGCAGGGTCTCGAGCCGTTCGGGACTGCAGGCCAGGTGCAGGTGGCCGATCTCGCGGAACCCGGTGGAGTGGCCGGTCTCCGCCTCCAGCCGGGTGTAGAGGTCGCGCGAGTAGCGGGCCATCCACACCGACGTCTCGTCGGTCATGCCGGCGCTGGTGATCAGTCCTGCCGCGTGCCACGTCGTACCCGCCGTCAGGTCGTGCCGCTCGAGCAGCAGTACGTCGGTCACGCCGAGGTGTGCCAGGTGGTAGGCGACGCTCGACCCGATCACCCCGCCTCCCACGACCACGACGCGGGCACGCTGGGGCAGGGTGACTGAACGGTCATTCACATCGGACAGTATTCACCTGCGCGGGGGTCGGGCAGGATGGACTCACCGAGCCGCGCGCATGTCCGCGGCCAAGGCCTTCCACACCGGTCGGCGCGCAGACGATCCGTCCTCGGCGAACGACCACCAGAACCCACCGCCGACGAAGCGGTCGCCGCGTATGCGCACCCGGTCGTACCGGTGCAGGAGGGCGGCGCGCTGAGCCTGGGTGACGGATCGCCGGGTGGTACCGGCCTCGCCGAAACCGACCAACGAGTGCGGGAACAGGGTGTGGAGCCGGTCGAACACCTGTTGCCAGCGCCCCGGGCTCGGCCAGTAGCCGTGGCAGTCGCTCGGGTAGTAGGAGATCAGGACGTAGGTGGGCTTGCCCCTCAGCGTCGGCGGAAGCTGTGTGCGTGCCCACGTGAACATCCGATGTGCGGCGTCGTCGGCGCAGCCGGGGTTGTAGTAGAGGGTCAGGGCGGTCGGCTTCCGGGCAGCGCTCGCGATCCGGTAGCCGGCCAGGGTCTTCGCCACGACGTCGGACGGCCTGCCGGTCCACTCGCCGTTGACCTCGTTGCCGATCTCCCACACGTCCACCGCGTGGGGGAACGCCGTGACGTAGGCGGCGAACCGGGACCGGTACGCCGCCACGGTGTACGAGGCGGTTTCCGAGGAGTCCACGGGCTGGCCCAGCACCTCCGCCACCGGATGGATCCGGCGCAGTGCCGTGGCATACGAGGCCGGCTTCATCCCCGGGTCGAACACCACACGCGCGATGGCGCGCGCCGGCAGCCTGCGTAGGGACCTCGCGAGCGGCTGGGAGTGGGTGACGTCGTCGAGGGTGACGCCCCACATCCGGGCGGGCGACGACCTGTCCGACGCCGGTGCCGCCGGGACAGCAGACGGCAGGGCGACGCCTCCCGCGACCACCACCACGCAGACGACTGCCGACGTGGCCGAGAAGCGCATGGTGTGCATTCTGGACCACGTGGCGGACGTGACCGGCCCGGGCTCGCTCAGCGAAGCGTGCCCGGGAACCACGCGTTGGTCCACAGCGGCTCGACGTGGACACGCCGGCCGGGGTACGGCGAGTGGAGGACCAGGCGGCGACCGTGCGACATGCCGACGTACAGGCCCACGTGGTAGACGCCGCCGCGGCCGGTGAAGAAGATCAGGTCGCCCCGGTGCATCCGGCTCCGCGAGATGTGGCGCGCGAAGTGGGACTGCGCTGCGGCGGTGCGGGGGAGTCCGCGGAAACCGGCGTGGTGGAAGGCGTAGAAGGTCAGACCCGAGCAGTCGAACGCGCGCGGCCCGGCGGCGCCGTACGCGTAGGGCTTGCCCTTCTCGCTGGCGGCGATGCCCACGGCATGCGCCACACGTCCCGAGCGGCCGGCCAGATGGTGCCGACCGCGGTGGTGATGACGGGCGTGATGAGGGTGGCCGGCCCGACTCGCTGTGGCGTGCGCCGACCCGACCGGCGCCGTCAAGAGGCACCCGAGCACGACTCCGGCGAGGAGCAGGAGCCGGGTGACATGGAGCCTGGATGGGCGCGCAGGTCGGGGCAGCGTGACGATCTGAGACATGGGTGTTCCTTCCCACGCCTGTGAGGTGAGCTGTCGGGTTCGGGCGAGGAAGGTGCCCGGCCGCCGGTCGGCGGCTTCACCCCGAGGGATCCGTGGATCCCGGAAGTGGGTCCCCCACTCCTGCCCCGTCGACGACCGCGATGGCTACGTCGTTCGTGGGAACGATCGCGCGGGAGGGCAGGACTCGGCGTACCCGGCGACCGGTGATGCTGGTTGCACACGCTCTCCTTCGAGCGCCCTTCGACGGTAACCAGAAGATCGCGCGATCCACGAACTCCCCGGCAGGCATGATCGGCCCGATCACGCCTGGAACAGGCGCTGTGTGGGATCGAGGTCACAGCCCAGGTCGGCGTCTCTCAGGCTGTTCACGGTCCGGATCCAGGACGTTGTCAGGCCGAGCCGACCGGCCGGCGGCACGAGCGCCGGCGCGAGAGAGGCGAGGGAAGAAGCCCTCCACCACTTCCAACGTATAGCCCACCGGGGGCCTTGCGGCAAGACCCCTGTCGTGTCGCACAATCACCGATCCTGGCCACACGCTGCGGACTGGAGCCTTCACGTGACCCCTCTGACGACGAGTGCGTTCGACCTTCCCGACCACCTCGCGACGAAGGCCGATCCGGCGATGATCGGCCCGGACGAGCAGCACTTCGCAGCGATGGCGGAGTGCCTCGAGAAGACGACCGCCGACCTGTCCGAACGGCTGGCTGCCGCACGCAAGGCGCCCGCCGGCGCCGGGCAGGAGGCGTTGGAGCGGGACCAGGAGGTCCACCGACTGACGGCACGGCTGCGCGCGCTGCGACGCTTCAGCCTCGATCTGTGTCTGGGCCGTATGGTCCCCGACCACGACGAGCCCGTCTACGTCGGACGGCTCGGTCTGACCGACAGCGCCGGGCGCCGTCTGCTCGTCGACTGGCGCTCACCCGCGGCGGAACCGTTCTTCGGAGCGACCCACGCCCACCCGATGGGGCTGGCGAGCCGGCGTAGGTATCGCTGGACCCGCGGACTGATCAGCGACTACTGGGACGAGGTGTTCACCCCCGAAGGGCTCGAGAGCAACGCCGCACTCGACGACCAGTCGGCCTTCATCGCCAGCCTCGGCAGCAGCAGGTCGAGCCGGATGCGTGACGTGCTGAGCACCATCCAGGCCGACCAGGACGCCGTGATCCGTGCCGGATCCACCGGCACCCTGGTCGTCGACGGTGGCCCCGGTACGGGGAAGACCGTCGTCGCCCTGCACCGTGCGGCCTACCTGCTCTACGCCGACCCTCGCCTCGGTGAGGGCCGGGGAGGCGTGCTCGTCGTCGGACCCCACCAGCCGTACCTGGCGTACGTCGCCGACGTGCTGCCCAGCCTCGGTGAGGAGGGGGTGCAGACCTGCACGCTGCGCGACCTCCTCCCGGAAGGGGCCACAGCACCGGACGAGCCCGACCCGGAGGTGGCCCGGCTCAAGGCGTCCGCCGATATGGTGCGGGCGATCGAGCCGGCGGTACGGCTCTACGAGGAGCCGCCGACCGAGGGGACGGAGGTCGAGACTCCGTGGGCGGACGTCTGGCTCAGCCCGCACGACTGGACCGAGGCCTTCGAGTCGCTCGAGTCCGGCACGTCGCACAACGACGGTCGCGACCAGGTCTGGGAGGAGCTGCTCACGATCCTGGTGGACAAGCACGAGGCGGACGAGGACGTCTCGGAGGACCTGGTACGCCGTGCCCTCGCGCAGAACGACGCGCTCGTCGACGCCTTCGGTCGGGCGTGGCCGCTGATCGACCCGAGGGACCTCGTGGGCGACCTGTGGTCCGTGCCGGCGTACCTGCGTAGGTGTGCCCCCTGGCTCGAGGCCGACCAGGTGCGGCTGTTGCAGCGCGCCCAGCCGCAGGCCTGGACGCGCTCCGACCTCCCGCTGTTGGACGCGGCCCGGCAGCGGCTCGGCGACCCGGGCGCCTCGCGACGCCGCCGGCGGCAGCGCGCTGCCGCGGCGGCCGAACGCGCGGAGATGTCCCAGGTCGTCGACCACCTGATCGCGACCGACGACTCCGACATGCACGTGATGTCGATGCTGCGCGGGGAGGACCTCCGGGCGGCCCTGGTCGATCAGGCGAGCCTGCCCGGGCCGGACGCCGACCCGCTCGCGGGCCCCTTCGCGCACGTCGTGGTGGACGAGGCCCAGGAGCTGACCGACGCCGAGTGGCAGATGCTGCTCCTCCGTTGCCCGAGTCGCAGCTTCACGATCGTGGGGGACCGTGCCCAGGCCAGACACAGGTTCGCCGACTCGTGGCAGGTCCGGCTCGACCGGGTCGGGCTGGACCGCATCGACCTGGCCACCCTCCGGATCAACTACCGGACTCCGGAGGAGGTGATGGCGGAGGCCGAGCCGGTCATCCGGGCTGTCGTCCCCGACGCCAACGTGCCGACCTCCGTCCGCACCAGCGGCATCCCGGTCCGCCGCGGATCCAGGTCCGATCTCGACTCGGTCCTGGACACGTGGCTCGCCGCGAACCCCGACGGGATCGCCTGCGTCATCGGCTCACCGACGTTCGAGGCGACGGCCCGCGTCCGGTCGCTGACCCCGGAGCTGTCGAAGGGGCTGGAGTTCGACCTGGTCGTGCTCGTCGACCCCGAGTCGCCCCACCACGGTCCCGAGGCTGTGGTCGACCGCTATGTGGCGATGACCAGGGCGACCCAGCAGCTGGTCATCCTCGTTGGGAGCTAGAGGCCCGGTGGCAGCGGGTGCAGTCGTCGACGTCTGCCGCGACCAGGGGCTCGATCAGCAGGTGACCCCGTGGACGACGGACACCGGCATCGGTGTCATGCCGGGGCGGCCGACAGACGAAAGGAACGTCCGACGGTGTAGCCGACAGCCCCACCGATCACCCACCCCGCCAGCACGTCGGTGGGCCAGTGTGCGCCGACGTAGACCATGCAGGCGCCCACGAAGCCGAGCAGTACCGCGGCGATGACAGCCGCGGTCTGCGCCGTACGCGCCGACGACCACGGGAACGCCACGAGGACGGCGACGGCGATCGCGGAGGTGGCCGCGGCGTGGGTGGACGGGAACGCCTCACCGGGCACCCAGACGAGGGCGAGGTGCATGGGTGGCCTGGGGCGCCCGAACAGATGCTTCAGTACGTCGGCCGCGACCGCTGCGATGACCAGCGCCAGCAGGGCCGCGAACGCGGGACGGTACGCCCTGAGGACCACCACCACGACCAGCGCCACCAGCCCACAGCCGACCAACACCGCCGGGGTCGTCCCGGCGGTCGTCGTCGCCTTGGCCACGGCGGTGGCCCATGCCGCGCGGTGATCGGCGACCGCCTGCATCACGTGGTTGTCGAACGACACAGGCGCCATGGTGCCAGTCCCCTCCAGCGGACCGGCGCCTCTGGGTGTCCACGCTTCATCAGGTGATGATGTCGAACCCCCACTTCCCGTGCTGAGTTCAGCGTGGGAAGCGGTGGTTCACCTGCATCACATGATGAAACAGTTGCCCGGCGCTGGTGCCCGGCCTGGGTGTTCGACAACGAGCCGCGGCGCCGAGAGCTGCGGCGGACACGCTCCTGGCCCCGTACCCGGTCACCCCGAGGTCATCCACCTGCGGCCTAGGTCACCCACCAGGTCACCAGGGACACGAGCCCCAGGATGACCAGCCCGGTTCCGATCACAGCGCCGGGCGCGAAGCAGATCCACGACCAGAGCAGGAACCTCCGGGCAGCAGGGTCACGGCGGTGGATGCGGTCGAGGCCCATGCACGAGAGCACGATCCCGATGATGCCGAGCGGGAACGTGATGAACACCGCGAAGGCGCCCATCACGAAGGCCAGCATGGTGCCCGCGCGGGTGAACTCGCCTTCGGCTGTCGTGCCCCACGGAAGCCGCAGCTCCAGCGTCGCAGTCTGGGTCATGGGCAGACCCTAGGACAGGGACAGTCGTGGGTACTGCCTTTCCTGTCGCCGGAGGGGGCGAGCGGGTCGTGGACGCGGAGGCACGCGGCCATGCCGCAGGCTCATCGCCTGGTCACCGGATGGCGAAGGCCTTGTCGTTGACGTCGAAGAAGTAGTTGTCGAGGGCCTTGACCATGATCCAGGCGTGAGCCGACTTCCTCGTCGGGAACCTCACGGTCGCCCGGCCGTCGTTGGCCGTCTTCTTCGCCAGGACACGCTTCCAGGTCTTGCCGCTGTCGGTCGAGAGCACGATCCGGACGTCGTGCGAGAGCTTCTTCGTGCCGTTCACCTTCCAGACGATCGTCCTGGTGGTACCTCCCTTGACCGACCCGCCCTTCTCGAACGAGCTGACCAGGAACGGTCCTGCCCGGTCGTCGATCCGGAGTGTCACGTCGTCGTGGCCGACACCGCCACCGCCGGGCACGGAGTCGCGGGCGGTCAGCCGGAAGTGCATCGCGGGAGTCTTCGAGCCCGCGGTGCCGACGTACCCCTTGACGGGCAGGAACTCCGAGTAGCAGTTCACGATCTTCACCGGTACGACGACGTACTGGTGGGGGTCGTTCGGCGGCGCCGCCGGGCAGTGGCCCGTCTTGGCGTTCGTGTCGCCGGCCAGGATCTGAGCCAGGTCGGGGAAGATGCGCGAGGGGCTCGTGCCGGCGAGGTTCTCCCCGGGCGCGGGGCTCTCGGCGTCGGCCGCGTCCGAGACGTCGGCGTAGCGGCCGAACACCCGGAAGAGCGGACCGTTCTTCTTCGCGTTGTCGACCAGGGCGGTGCCGTTGTTCCCGCCGGTGTCGTTCTGCTCCCAGAGGTAGGTGAGCGGGTCCCCGTCGGCGTCGTCGGCGGACCCCCGCAGGGTGAACGGCGTACGGAGCGGCAGTGTGCGGTCAGCGGGGGCCGTGACGACGGGGGCGTGGTTGCCGGTGCGGTGGGAGTCGCCGTGGTTGTCCGGCGGGCCACCCCGGGCGGTCTCTCCGACGTGCGCGCTGACACCGGCGGACGGGGTGACGATCAAGGCGTGCATGTCCTTGCGGTCGCTGTCCGCGGTGTAGGGGTCCGGGTCGCCGGCGAACATCACCTGGAAGCCGGTGTCGTCGGGCACGCCCAGCGGGGCGGGGTACACGAAGGGGTCGGAGTAGATCCCGGCGTACGGGTCGTAGCCCCACTTCGCGACCGTGACGCTCTCGCCCGTGAGGCTCTCGATGGCGGCCTCGATGTTCGCCGCGGTGTACGTCGAGCCCCGGGTCAAGGTGACGGGGCCGACGGTCGACCCCGGGTATTCGAGCGTGATCGAGTCACCGTCGGCCGAGAAGCCGGTCAGCGAGACGTCCTGGACCTCGACCGGGTCCAGGGCGGCGCCGCTCGTGTAGCCGGTGATCTCGTCGATCGACCGCTCGGAGAAGTACGGGTCGCTGTGCGGCTGCAGGTTGTCCTGGCGGCAGATGCCGGCGTAGGCCATGACGGACGAACCCGAGCCCGGCTCGACCGACGTGCCCTTGGTGCGGTTGCCGTCCGCACAGTTCCACTGGTTGCCGTTGAACGTGTGGTTGCCACCGAACTGATGACCCATCTCGTGGGCGACGTAGTCGATCGCGTACGCGTCGCCGGCGGGGTTCGGGATCCCGGTGCACCCCTGGGCCTTCTCGACGCTGCCGACGACGCCGAGACCGGCGATGCCCCCGCCGTTGGTGCCGAGCGCGATGTGCCCGATGTCGTAGTTCGACGCCCCGATCAGCTGGCCCAGGACGGTCTGGTTGCGCACCAGGGTGCCGACGTCGCAGTAGGAGAGCTGGCCCTCGACGTAGTCCGGGGAGGTCGGGTCGAGCGTGTAGCAGGAGTGCGCGCCACAGGGACCGTCCGGCCCGGTCGCCTTCTCCACAGTGTCGAAGTTCAGCTTGTCGGTGCCGTCGACCAGCACCATCTGGATCGCCGTGTCGTCGTTGTAGACCTGGTTGACGCGGTTCATCAGCGTGACCTTCTCGGCCAGGACGTTCTGAGTGCCGAAGTAGTCGGCGTACGTCGGGTCGTTGAGCAGGGCGAGCCGGTAGACCCGCTGCGTCACGCTGGCGCCCGAGGCGGCCTTCGACAGCCTCCGTTGCTGGTCGATCGCACGCCTCAGCTGCGGGATCTCGCGCTCGAGGGGGGAGCCGGAGGTCGGGGGAAGGCTACGACCGTAGTAGGAGAGGTACTGGGAGGTTCCCCGCTTGTTGTAGGCCGGGTCGACGTACCACGCACCCTGACCGTTGGGTCCGCGCACCGAGGCGTGGAAGCCCATCGGCGTGACGTCGAGCGCCACCGTCGTACCGGGGTGGTCGAGCGAGACCCCGGACCAGGTCTGGATCTCGGGATGCGCCGCTGCGAGCTTCGCCTGCATCTGCCGGCTGCGCTGCACGGCGAAGCGCTCGGTCCGGCCCGTCGGCGTCGGTACCCGGAGGACTGACGCCGTCGCGGCGCCGACCTTCGGCGCGCTGCCGAGCTGGGACCGGATGACACGGGCGTCCAGCGTCACGGCGTAGTAGTGGCGGGGGTCGACGCGGACCTCGGGCCCGGTGGGCGTGAAGCCGCTCAGCGGTCGGAACGCCGTGTCGTGAGGCGCGGCCGACGCCGAGGACCCGGCGAGGGGCAGCGTGGCGGCAGCCAGTGCCAGCGCACCGAGCGCGGCCGCGTTCCTGATCGGCGCCTTCATGACGTGACCCTCTCGTGAGACCGCACCCGAGATGGGACCGGTCTCGGCACTGTAACCGTGAGCCCGGCGTCGTCGCCACGATGACGTCCGGCCAGCTCGCTGCGCCCGATAGGGGTCAGGCGCCAGCGTAGATCTGCCGGATCACGTCCTCGATGTCGGGCTCGTGGATCGACAGGTCCGCGACGTCGTACGACGCGGCGACGGCCGCCACGATCGGCGCGGCGCTGGCGTCGGCCGGGAACGACAGCCACTGGCGCGGCCCCTCGACCCGACGCGTCACGGCGCCGTCGACCCGGATCGGGGGAGCCTCGTCGACCAGGTCGACGACGAGGGTGCGGGTGGAGCCGCCCCGCCGGTGCAGGTCGGCGAACGCGCCGTCGAAGACCGCGGTGCCGTGGTCGATCACGATCACCCGTCGGCAGAGCGCCTCGATGTCCTGCAGGTCGTGCGTCGTCAGGAGCAACGTGGTGCCTCGCTCGGTGTTGAGAGTGCGCAGGAAGTCGCGCAGCCGGCCCTTGCTGACGACGTCGAGACCGATCGTGGGCTCGTCGAGGTAGAGGATCTCCGGGTCGTGCAGCAGCGCCGCGGTGATGTCGCCCCGCATGCGCTGGCCCAGGCTGAGCTGCCGGACGGGGGTGTCGAGGAGGTCGCCGAGGTCGAGCAGCTCGACGTACTCTTGGAGGTTGCGGCGGTGTCGCGCCGGGTCGACCCGGTAGAGCTTCTGCAGCAGAGCGAACGAGTCGCGGAGCGGGAGGTCCCACCACAGGGTGGTCCGCTGCCCGAACACCACCCCGATCCGCATGGCCAGCTCGGTGCGCTGCCGGCTGGGGTCCAGTCCCGCCACGCGGACCCGGCCGGCGGTCGGCACCAGGATGCCGGTCAGCATCTTGATGGTGGTCGACTTCCCGGCGCCGTTGGGTCCGATGTAGCCGACCATCTCGCCGGCCTCGATCCCGAAGCTGAGGTCGTGGACGGCCGGCACCACGGTCGTCGTACGACGCCGGCCGCCGGAGCGCTTCCTCACCGTGAACGTGCGCCCGAGCTGCTCCACCTCGATCAACGACATGTCAGCTCCCCGTCGACGTGTAGTGACGGACGCCGGTCCGCCAGGCCAGCAGGGCGCCGCCCAGGACGACGGCCGCTGCGACCGGTGAG
>Ga0302321_100000937_pt1 | contig 25096 bp, 25 predicted proteins | sample Fen_T0_1_FD_202505 | JGI IMG/M metagenome (GOLD analysis project Ga0302321, IMG submission 202505) | Peat permafrost microbial communities from Stordalen Mire near Abisko, Sweden - Fen_T0_1 | ecosystem: Environmental > Terrestrial > Soil > Wetlands > Permafrost | place: Sweden: Abisko...
CAGCAGCACCGTGACGCTCGTGCCGTCGCCGTCCACGGTCAGCCGGGACGCGCGGAAGACGGCCGTCGCGCGCGGCAGCCCTCGTGCGGTGACGGCTCCGCCGAGATCGAGCACCGCGGGGTCGCCCTGGCCGGCGCACGAGCCCGGACCGGCGGTCAGCGTCACGGCCGCCCGGAGCCTGGTGGCCGCGGACGGCGTGAGGGTCAGTGTGACGGGCAGGTCCTGGCGGGTGGACGGCGCCCAGCGCGGGCAGAGCATCGCGGGCCGCAGCGGCCGGTCCAGCTGCATCGTCAGGACGTCGCCGACGCCGACGACGCCGTCCGCGGCCCGATCGAGCACGGTGCCCGCCTCGATCGAGAGGTCGCCGACGTCGGGGTCGCCCGCGGGGCCCGGGTCGCCGGCGGGGCCCGGGGCCGCGGCGGCGTCCGTCCCCGTGGCGGTGGGAGCGGCCGCGGCGGCCGCCGGGGTCGACGCCGCCGGGTCCACGGTCCGGGGCTCGGTACCGGCCCGCGACGTCAGGGCATAGAACGTGCCGCCGCCCGTCAGGGATACGGCGACCGCGGCCAGGACGACCACCAGCGGCCGTGAGATCCTCGCTGCCACCGTTCCGCCGTCCTGTGCTGTCCCCGGGACCGGCGGACGAGCGCTCCGCCGGCCGCACGAGTCTGCCTCCTCGGTGCCGGGGGCTGCCAGCGGAACGGGCATTCCGGTCGTGTGACAGTCCTCATGGTGACACCGGCCACTGCCGGGCAGGGGCGGCCGGTGCTGTCAGCGTCCCGTCATGTTGGCTGTGGCACGGTGCCGCGGTGCGCCGTCATCGATACCTGTCGACCCGTGTCGCCCTGGTGGGCGTCGCCGGCTGCTGCCTGCTCGCGGCAGCCCTCGCCACGAGCAGCGCCGAGGCGGCGCCCTCCCGACGCCCGGCCCCGGCGAAGTCCTCGACGGCGTCCTCTCCGGCGTCGCCGGCTGCGGCGGCGTCCCTGCGCCTGGCCGTCATCAGCTACTGGGACCCCGCCGACTACGCCAAGCTGCCGGCCGGCAGCCTCGCCGTGGTCAACCCGGCGGACGGGATCGTGGGCGCCGACGCCGCCACGGTCACCCAGCTGCGCCAGGCGGTCGGGACGGCGCGGGCGCGCGGCGTCCATTTCCTCGGGTACGTGCCCACGGGGTACGGCGTCCGGACGTCGGGAGCGCCCAACGACGGCGGGACGGTCGGGCAGAGCCTGTCCGACGTCCGGCGCCAGATCGAGCTGTACGCGAGCACCTTCGGCAGCGGCACGCTCGACGGCATCTTCTTCGACGAGGCCTCCCAGCCGTGCGGCACGGCGGCGCGCGACTACGCGACCTTCAGCGCCCAGGTGCGGGCGGCCGGGTTCCGGCAGTCGGCGTTCAACCCGGGCTGGGTGGGCGACGGCTACTGCTTCGTCGACGCCACGCCGCGCGGCGACGTTGTCGTCACCTTCGAGAGCGACCTGACGAGCTACCTCACCGATCCGGACGTCGAGAGCGACCTGGGCGTGTCCACCGCGCGGGCCCATGCGCGCGGCGCCCTGACCTGGCACCTGGTGCACTCCGCCACCGGCACCCAGGGTCTGCGCCAGGCCCTCGCCGCGCTGCGCCGCCGGGCGCCGGACCTGGGGTACGTCACCGACATCGGCGGCGACTGGCAGGCGGGCGAGAACACCTGGGGCAGCCCGCCGAGCTACTGGACGACCGAGGTCCGCTGCCTCGGCTCCACCACCACCTGTCCGGGACTGTAAGGGGGAGTCGCGGGCCCGATGTGATCATGCACGGTCGATCTGCCGCCCCGGGCCGGGGGGCGCCCGACCGTGCATGATCACCTCTCGGTTTCCCCGCAGGTCGGGCGCGTGGGGGAGTGACGTCCCCCGCTTCGGGGCCGGCCTGCGACGGAGAGGTCCGGGTGGTGCGCGTGTTCGTGGACCCGGCGACGGGGCGCCAGTACTACGTCGACCCGGGCACGGGCCAGAGCCGGTGGGCCAATCGCAGGTCCCGGCCGCCACGCTGCGGCCGGGCTACCCGCAGCCGAGGCCGCTGGAGCATCCGCGTCGGATCGGGCGGGGATGGTGGTGGGGTGCGGGCGCGCTGGTGACGCTCGCCGTCATCGGCACAGTGGGCTCGCTGGTGCCGCAGGAGCCGCGCACCGTGCAACCGCTCGCGGACGGTGATCCGCGGCCGCTGGTCGCCGCGCCGTCCTCGACGTCGCCCGCTCCGACCTCGCTGAACCCGTCGAACCCGTCGAACCCGTCGAACCCGTCGAACCCGTCGAACCCGTCGAACCCGTCGAACCCGTCGAACCCGTCGGGCCTCGGCCGGAGCGGCTCGCCACGGGCACGGCCCGCCACCTCGACCCGGCCCCCGGTGGCGCTGACGGTGCCGGCTACGAAGCCCACCCGGTCGCCGTCGCCGGTCGTCCGGCTGACCTCGCAGCCCGCGGTGCCGCCGCAGGCGCGGCCCGCGACCAGCACGTCCGTCCCGAGACCCAGGCCTCGGACGACGCCCGCCACGACCCCGCCGCCCGCGGCCGCGCCCGCCGAGGGCTGCGACCCGAACTACAGCGGTGCCTGCGTGCCCGTCGCGCGCGACGTGGACTGCGCCGGCGGTTCGGGCAACGGCCCGGCGTACGTCCACGGGCCGGTGCGGGTGATCGGCCGGGACATCTATGGGCTGGACGGCGACCACGACGGCATCGGCTGCGAGTAGCCCGAGGTCAGGTCGCTCGGCATGCCCAGGACGTGGCTGCATTGGAAAGGGTCGACTCGAGGCACTGAACGCGCTCCGAGCCGACCCTTGATCTGTGGGCCCCCGTGGGGACTTCTTCAAGGTTGCAACATCTCGGGAGTAACGTCAAGGACTTCCGGAAACTTCCGACATCTCGCTGTGACGATTCTCGGCGATCTGCCCCGGCGCGCGGCCCGCCACACTGTCGGCGGAGACGAACAGGGGGCGAATGACCTGCGGCCAGGGCGGTGGTCCTCCGGGGTCAGGGCCACGTCGTCGTCCGCGGGGGTGGCGCGGACGTCGTCGCCGACGTTGAGCAGGCCCCCCTCCGTCAGGCGGGGGGAAACCCCGATGTGGCCCCCGTCACTTGTGGCGGACAGTGAGTGAACGCCGACTCACGGCGTACGAACCGCGCCGATGGAGGGATGCGAGTCCCATGGAGAGCGTCACCGTCCCAGCCCCCGGAACGATCGGCCTGTCCCGCATCGGCGGGGCCCTCGGCTGGTGGATCTCCGCCGGTCAGGCCCTGTCCGGGGATGCCTCCGCGTGGACGCACGCGTTCGTCGTCCTCGACGCCGACACGGTGATCGAGGCGCAGCCCGGGGGCGCGCGCCTCGTCCCGCTGGCGCCGTACCTGGCCCTCGACCGCGCGGTGTTCCTGCACGGCTGGCCGCGGTTGGACGACGTCCAGGTCGAGCGCCTGCGCGAGGAGGCCCGGCGCCTGGTCGGGACGCCGTACTCCTTCCTGGACTACCTCTCGCTCGCCGCGCTCGCCCTCGACGTCCGGCCGGCCTGGCTCGGCCGGTACGTCGCCTCGACCGGGCACATGATCTGCTCCCAGCTCGTCGACCACCTGATGTCACAGGTCGGGGCGCACCTGTTCGACGACGGGCGGCCGTCGCAGGACGTCACGCCCGGCGACATCGAGATCGCCTACGTGCGGGCGCTGTCGCTGGCAGGCGGCGCCGCCCGGCGCTAGCCCGAGGTGCACGGCGTGCCGTTGAGCACCGGCGCGGTGGGCGGGGCGTAGCTGCCGGTCAGGGTGCCCTGGAAGCCGAACTGGGTGCTCCCGCCCGCGGGGACGGAGCCGTTGTACGACAGGTTGGTGGCGGTGACGGTACCGGTCGTGCCGGTCAGCGCCGCGTTCCAGGCGCCCGTCACGGCCTGCCCCGACGGCAGCGCGAACCGCAGCGTCCAGCCGTTGATGCCGGCGGAGGACCCGTTCGTGATCGTCACGTTGACGGTGAAACCGGTCTGCCACGCGTTCGGCGTGAAGGCCACGCGGCACGTGCCCGCAGGTGACGTGGTCGGTGACGGGCTGGTCGGTGACGGGCTGGTGGGTGAGGGGCTGGTGGGTGAGGGGCTGGGCACCGTGCTGTTGCCGACCCGCAGGTTGTCGAACTGGGCGGTCTCGCCCTGGCTGGTGCCGATGCCGACCTGCCCCGAGCCGTAAGTGCCGTCGGTGACGCTGCCGACCGTCGTGCCGTCCACGGTGGCGGTGATCGTGCTGCCGCTGAAGCCGAGGGCGAGGGAGTGCCACCGGCCGGTGCCGAGCGCGGACGTCGTCCCGCTGCGCAGCGTGGTTCCGGGTAGTCCATCAGCAGCCGGCTGTTGCCGCCGCCGCTCACCGCGCCCACGCCGTCGAAGGTCCGGCCCGACGAGCCGCCGTTGATCGTGATCGACGTGGCGGCCTGCGCCGGGGCGTCCAGGGCTACGACGAAGGCCGCCGCGCAGACGGCACCGAGCAGGGCCAGGATCGCCGGCCGGTGGTGCCGTCCGCGCTGCGGGAGTGGCGATATCGGATTCTCCTTGTCGCGGCGCCCGATCGGCTGCGCCGTGGCTGGAACGGTGGGACGGACCAGTCCGGTCAGGCGGCGGTGCAGGTCACCCCGTTGAGGGCGAACGACGCCGGCTTGCCGGTGTTGCCGGTGTGGTTGGCCTGGAAACCGACGCTGGCGCTGGCACCCGCGGCGATCGTGGTGTTGTAGGAGGCGGCCGTCGCGGTGACCGTCCCGCTGGCGGGGGAGTAGGTCGCGTTCCAGCCGTTGGTGATGGTCTGCCCGGCGGGCAGGGTGAAGGTCAGCTTCCAGCCGTTGATCGTCGTCCCGCCGGTGTTCTTGATCGTGATCGCGCTGGTGAGGCCGGTGTTCCAGGCCTGGACGGTGTCGGTCACCGCGCAGGTGCCGGTGCCGGGAGCCGGGCTGCTCGACGTCGGCGTGACGCTCGGGGTGACGCTGGGAGTGACGCTGGGAGTGACGCTGGGAGTGACGCTGGGAGTGACGCTCGGGGTGACGCTGGGAGTGACGCTCGGGGTGACCGACGGCGTCACCGAGGCGCCCCGGCCGCTGGTCAGCAGCGTGATCGAGTACGGCGGGACGGTGATGGCGGTCGCCGAGGTCTGGGTCGTGGTGGTGATGGTGGTGGCCAAGGCGCCCTTGTGCCACTGCTGGACGGTGACGGTGCCGGACGGCGAGGCACCGGTGTAGCCGATCGAGACCGTGGCGGAGTTGTTGAGGTCCTTGTTGATCAGCAGGACGTTCACGGCGCCGGCGGCGGTGCGGACGGCGTGCGCCGAGACCGTGGCGGAGGACGACGAGGCACTGACCAGGGTGTCCCCGGGGGCACCCAACTGCCCGGCGAGGGCGATCCCGTAGTACGGCGGGAACGGGGTGTTCAACGGCGGCTCGTTGGTGCCGCCGCTGGAGAGGATGCCGCCGTCGTTGTAGTCGGTGGTGCCGTCGTCGTTGGTCTTCGTGGTGCCATCGGTCCCGTTGCGCAGGTCCCACCAGTCGACGTTGAAGACGCCGTTCTCCCACCAGGTGAGGTAGGTGTCGGCGGCGAACAGTCCGGCCGTGGCGCTGTCGGGCTGGAAGCTCGGGTTCGTCTCGGTGACGGCGATGCCGATGCTCGACGCCTTGGACCCGGCGTACTGCGACAGCAGGCCGCGCAGGGTACTGACCATCGGGCCGATCTCGCTCCGCTTGGCGAGGCTCGTCGCCGAGGAGGTGGCGCCGGGGTAGTAGTGGACGACGACGAAGTCGGCCTTGTCCTTCACGATGGACAGCACGGTGTGGTTCCAGTCCGCGCCGTCCCCGGTGCCGACCACGCCGTCCGGCCAGTAGCCGGGGGTGGTCAGCACCACCCCGATCTTGACCGTCGGGTCGACGGCCTTCATCGCGGAGATGTACTGCAGGACGTTCGTGGCGTAGGCGGTCGGGCTCTTGTCGGCGTGGTTGTCGGTCTCCCAGTTGGCCGTGTAGTGGCCGTTGCCGTAGACCTCGTTACCGATCTCCCAGTACTTCGCGCCGTAGCCCTTGGTGACGTTCGCGTAGCGGACCCAGTCGGCCGCCTCTGCCGGCGTGCCGGACCCGTAGTTGGCGATGATCACCTGGTCGGCGCCGACCGTCCGGGCGGTCGTGGCGAACTCGTCGTACGACGTGCCGGAGGCGATGTAGCCGTTGCCGCCGTCCATCGTGTGGGTCTTCCAGTGGTACCCGTCGCCGTAGCTGCCCCCGGGGAAGCGCAGTGCCTTGACGTGGGCCGCGGACAGCAGGCTGCGGGAGGCTGCGGTGTTCATGTTGCCGTCCCAGACGGCCATGTTGACGCCGTTGCCGGCCGCGGGAACGGTGCCCTTGCTGCTGGTGGTGTCGACGGTGACGGTGGCCGACGTCGCCGCCTGGCTCGAGGACGCCCCTACGGTCACGGCGCCTGCCAGGGCGAGCGCGCCGGCGGCGAGCACCACCCCGGCCCTCACTACTGGGTGGCGCCTGACGGTCGCGGTCCGGGCACGGTCTGCGGGAGCTGGGACGGAACTGTTCAACACGACCTCCTGGGCGTGGCCACGGCCCGGCGCGCGCTCGGCGGCGGCCCGGCCGTGCCGGTGGGCGTCCGAGAAAAATGAACGCTCACATGGTGATGTCCGACGGATCCGCACGAGCGGCGACGGTCGCCCTATGGGCCCATGTGGCGCCCCGGAGCGTCAAGACTGTCGCGCGACCGGCGGGCGACGAGCTCCCCGCGAGGCGCTGAGCTGCACGTTTCCCCGCGCTCCGTGACGATCGGTGATGCGTCGCTGAAAAGTGTGCACGCCCGCTCAGCTGGGGCTGCGCTCGTCCACCGGGTCGCCGAGGTGACGGCGCCCGCGGTGCTCCGAGGGTTGTCATGAGCACGATCTCATGGTGATGCCCGAGGCCGGCGGACGCGTGCCCGCACGCGGTCCGCAGTCGACGCTCAGCGCGGCCCGAGGCCGGTGCGCCCGTCGATCAGCTCGCGGACCACGTCCAGGTGACCGGCATGGCGGGCGGTCTCCTCGATCACGTGCAGCATGATGCGCCGCAGATCGGTGGTCTGGGCCGCCAGGACGGCGTCCGGATGCCGACCGACCGGCGCTGCGGTGAGCGGGGTGGCCACGATGATCGAGTCCGAGATGCGGCACTGGTCGGCGTAGAAGCCGAAGGCGACAGTCGTGGAGCGGGACGTCGTCAGCGGGACGTCGTCGTCCGGCCAGGGCAGTGGCTCGGCCGCACCGGTGAGGACCTCCTGGAACCAGTGCCGCTCCGCATGGCCGAGGTGCTCGACGAGACCCAACGGCGTCCACCCGGAGGGCAGGACCGGCCTGCGCAGAGCCTGGTCGTCGAGCCCCGCCAGGACGGCGAGCACGCTGGCCCGCTGGTAGGTGAGGAACTCGTGCAGCGCGTCCTTCTCCGGGTCCACCACCGTCATGCCGGCAGATTAGCGCCGGACGCCGGGCACCCGACGCCCCGCGGCGGTCGTCAGTCGTCGACCAGGGCCCAGGCCTCCACCTCGAGCAGGTACCCGGGGGCGAACAGGGCCGCCACCTGCACGGCCGTGCTGGCCGGCGGCCGCTCGGGATCGATGACGGCGTCGCGGGCCGTGCGCAGGGCGGGCAGGTCGGCGACGTCGAGGACGAAGAAGGTCAGCTTCACCACGTCGCCGAAACCGGCCCCGGCCTCCGCCAGGCAGCGGCGCAGGTTCTCGAACACCTGGCGCGCCTGGGCCTGCGGGTCGCCGGGGCCGACCAGCTGGCCGCGCTCGTCCTGCGCGATCTGGCCGCTCACCACCACCAGGCGTCCCCGGCCGGTGACGACCTGGCTGTACCCGCGCCCGGCAGGCACCCCGGCCGGTGCGACGACGTGCCGAAGCGTGCTCATCAATACCTCTTCCTGCGACGCCCTCGGGCGCCGCCTGTCGATGTCGCGAGGGTCGTCACGCCGGCCGGGGGCGCGGACAGGCCGGGCAGCAGGGCCAACCGCTGCGCCGGTCGGCGCTGGGCCAGCAGGTCGAAGAGCACGGACGCACGGTAGTGCAGCCGTGCGACCGCCCCGGCCGCGACGTCGACCTCGACGGCCGGTGCCGGGACCGGCCCGGTGACCCCGACGCGGTGCCGCTCCGGTGGCAGCGGGTACCACCACCCGGACCAGCCCACCGGGACCGGCTCCCGTCGATCAGGGCGGCCTTCACCCGGCGACGAGCTCCACCTCGAAGCCCTGGGCGTTCTCGAGGAACAGCGCCGTGTGCGCCGGCCCGCCCGCATGGGGGTACCGGGCGGCGAACAGCTCCGACCACCCGTGCTCGGCGCACTCGGCCCGCAGCGCGTCGAGCGTGTCCCGGCCGTCGACGCGCAGCGCGAGATGGTTCAGTCCCGCCCGACGACGGTCGTGCGGGCCGGTGACGTCGGGCGACTCCTCGAGGACGACGTACACGCCGGTCGGGTGGAACCACAGCCGTCCCCGTGGCCAGTTGCGCTCGGGGTCGACCTGCCAGCCGAGCCGGCGCAGCAGCCAGTCGAAGGACGCTTCGGCCCCGGCCAGGTCATCGGTCCACAGCTCAAGGTGATGCACCGGGTTCGCCATCGCGCGACTGTAGGGCGCGGTGGCCGCAGCGCGCTCGCGCGGTGGTCGCGTCGTTGGGCTGCGGTCGCGTGGGCGGGCAGCGGCGGTTCGACGACGTCACGCTCGAGGCCGACGGCGTGGTGCTGCGGCCGTTGACGGACGCCGACGTCGAGCCGATCCACCGCGCCTGCCCTGGCGTTCGTCTCCCGCGACGAGTGAGCACCGACCCGAAGCCGGCGCTCGCCCCGCGGAGGGCGTGCTGGAGGCGGTTCGGGCCCGGGAACCAGCGCCCGCGGAGGGGAGCCAGGGTCGTCAGCCAGGCGCCGAGAGGTCGGCCTGGCGGAGGTAGAGCTGGCGTTGTCGGGCGTTCGTCGTGCGTTCGGCGGCGAGGTGGAACTGGGCGCGGGCCTCAGCGTGGTGCCCGAGCCGTTGCAGGAAGGTGGCGCGGACGGCGGGCAGTTCCGCGGACGCGCTGAGCGCGGGTTCGTCGGCGAGCGGTGCAGCGAGCGCGAGGCCGCGTTCAGGTCCTTCCGCCATGCCGACGGCGACGGCCCTGTTGAGCGCGACGACGGGCGAGGGCGTGAGGTGGTGCAGCACGGTGTAGAGCGCAACGATGCGCCGCCAGTCCGTCGTCCCGACGCTCGCGGCGCGCGCGTGACAGGCCGCGATCGCGGCCTGGAGCGTGTAGGGACCGGTGCCGAGGGCATCGGCGGTCTCCAGCGCGGTGAACCCGCGGCGGATGAGCAGCTGGTCCCAGCGTCGGCGGTCCTGGTCGGCCAGGAGCACGGGCTCACCGCCCGGCCCGGTGCGTGCGGGGATGCGGGACGCCTGCAGCTCCATGAGCGCGACGAGGCCGTGGACCTCGGGCTCGTCGGGTTGCAGGGTCGCGAGCAACCGGCCGAGGCGTAGGGCGTCGTGGCACAGCTCGGCGCGGGTCCACTCGTCGCCGCAGGTGGCGGCATAGCCCTCGTTGAAGATCAGATAGACGGTGGCGAGCACGGCGCCGAGCCGGGCGGGCAGCTCAGCCGCCGGTGGCAGCTCGAAGGGTTCGTGCCGTTGCGCCAGCGTCCTTTTGGCGCGGGAGATCCGCTGGCCGACGGTCGGCTCGGGCACGAGGAAGGCGCGGGCGATCTCGCGTGTCGTCAGACCGCCGACGGTGCGCAGGGTGAGCGCGACCTGCGACTCGGTGGTGAGCGCGGGGTGGCACGTGAGGAAGACCAGCCGCAGGAGGTCGTCGGGGACGATGCTGTCGAGCTGCTCGTCGACGTCGGCCATCGGATCCCCTTCCTGCTGCGTGAAGGTCTCGAGCGCGAGTGCGGGGAGCTTGCGGGTCAGCGTGAGGCGTCGCCTGTAGGCGTCGACGGCGAGGTGCTTGGCCGTGGCCATGAGCCACGAGGCGGGCCGCTGGGGAATGCCGTCGGCGGGCCACTGTCGCAGCGCACGTTCCAGTGCGTCCTGCGCGAGGTCCTCGGCGGCCGCGAAGTCCCCGGTGATGCGGGTGAGCGCGGCGACGAGGCGGCCCGACTCGATGCGCCAGACAGCCTCGACCGCGGCGGAGGTAACGCTCACGCGGGCGGGGGAGCGAAGTCCTCCGGCCCGAAGATCTTGAGAACGTCCGCCTCGCCCTCCCATCCGGGCCACCTGTGCCGGTGGATACCCAGGAATCGGCTGGCCCATTCGACCGCCTCTTCGCGGGACCGCACGTCGTACACCGCGTAGCTGATGAGCTCCTTGGACTCCGTGAAGGGTCCGTCGGTGCTGCTGATGGTGCCGCCGAGCAGGCTGACGCGGGTGCCGGTGCCACTGGGCTGCAGTCCTTGGGCGTCCAGCAGGACGCCGGCGGCGCGGGCGTCCTCGCCGAGGGCCATGATCGCCTCCATCAGCTCGGGCGGAGGTGGTCCGTCCGGTGTGGTGACCGCCTTGAGAAGCACGAGGTATCGCATGGTCCTGACTCCTGGTCTCGGTGTCGTGCCGGGGGATGCGAGGAAGTGACGTTAGGTGACTGAGGGGTAACGCTCAGACTGCTGCACGGTAGAGCTGGAGACTAGTCACCGTCAGCCAGGCCCAGGTGAGCACGACGGCCGCGGTGAACGCGAGGTTCACCGCGGGCGAGTTGGCGCCGGAGGCGATTCCGGCGAACGACGCCAGGAACAGCACCCCGGTCGTTCTGGCGAACGCGGCCCGGGTGCGTCGTCCCTCACCTGCGGAGCGGGCCGCGAGCAGCCAGATGGCGGCGACCAGGGCCAGGAAGCCGACACCTCCGGCGGCGACGTGCAGCGTGCCGTGCAGGCTGGGGTGAGCGGGCGGGCCGTCCGGGGTGCCGGCGGGGAAGCCGTTCATGGGGTCGGCGCGGAAGCCTCCGGCGGCGATCAGGGCGGCGCCGTACACGGCGAGCAGTCGCGGCGCCCAGCGCGCTGCGGCGCTTCCGTCGTCCAGCGCGCGGCGGACGCCGGCTGCGGCAGCGATCACCATGAGGCCGGTCAGCGCGAGGTTGAGCGCCTGGAGCCACCCGCCGGGGCCGTCGGCCAGCAGGCTCCACTCGTGCCGCGCGAGATCGAAACCATGGCGGGTCAGGGCTTGTGCGAGGCTGACGGCGACGTAGAAGGGGCCCGCGAGCATGCCGTAGCCGAGCAGTGATCTGGTGAGCCGGGCCTGCGGTGAACACGTGGCGGCGGCGGTGGGGGGAAGGGGTGACGCGGCGGTCCCGGTCATGGCAACTCCTTCGACACGGGGCCGCCCGGCGCGGCCCGTCCACCCCCTCCTCGAACGGGTGCGCACCGTTTCGACATCGCTCACCAAGATTCTTTCCGGCCCTGTCATGACGTCTGGCCTGCGGGCATGGCGGCGTCCGGCTTCACCGTCCGACTTCACCCGTCCGGCCTCTGGGGCGAGGCTACCTGCCGGCGTTCGCGGCCCTGGTGGAGGCCGACAACGGCATCCACGACGGGCTGCGCCCCCGTTTCCCCCGGGACCTTGGGCCCGATCCGGACTGCTCCAGGAAGATCAGGATCCAAGGGTGGGGTCGGGTGCGCCCGCCACCGGAGTGCGTGCTCGCCCGCCCGTTGCGGAGATGAGCAGCATGGCGACCACCTCGGTCCTGTCGCAGAGCTTGCGGGACTTCGTCTACTTCCCGGTCACCGTGTGGCGGGAGTTCTTCCGGCCCACCTTCTACTTCGGGTGCAACGTCAACGACGTCGACACCGAGCAGGAGGTGCTGGGTGACGTCGGCAGCTACGGCAGCCAGCTGAACAGGGTCCTCGACGCGTTGGACGTGCTGACCCGGCTGGAGGGTGACCGCCTGGCCGCCCTGCCGCAGGAGGACCGGGACGCGATCTGCTCGCTGCAGGTATTGCACCGGCGGGCGTCGGGGGCCAGCAAGCGCGCGGAACAGCGGCCGCGGTTGTTCTGAACCGGTGCGGCGACCGCCGCCGACCGGCGGCGCGCGGTGACAGTGCTGTCCTCGACATCGCCCGCCCGAGTCCGTTTCGTGATCATGTGCGGTGATCGGGCGGTGGTCGTCCGGGTGTGAACGGACGCCCACCGACAGCAAGATCCCCGTCGTTCGGTGGTCCCGGTTCACGCGCCAGGCTTGATCACGACCCATGGGCAGAACGGCGCGATCTGCTGCAGCCGTCCCGTAGTGACCTGCGCCGATCCCGCCGTCGGGGTCGCCCGATGCCGGTCGATCAGCTGCCGCGTCGACCGGTCGCTACCGACCGGCACGTCGATGGACCCGCCTGCCTCGCCCACCCCGCGCCAGGCGGAGGGCCGCCGTGCGTCCTGGACGGTCCGGCCTTGGTGACCTGCCCCTGTGGCAGGAGAGTACGGTTGCACGGTGCTCCTTCCCGAGCAGGTCTGTGTGCCCGCGCACCCCGGGGCGGCGGTCGGCGACGGCGAGCCGAGGGTCCGCATCGAGCTGCGGCGTCAGGGTGACGAGCAGGTCGCCGTCGTCTTCAGCAGCGTCGGGCGGCTGGTCGAGAACCTCGGACCGGCGCAACCGTGGATGGTGATGGACTCCGAGCGGCTGCGGGAGTGCCTGGCGGCGGTCGGGGTGCACCGCCTGCTGGTCGACCCGGATCTGAGGTCGTCGCCAGGCAGGTGGGAACTGTCGGACCTGGAGCGCCTGGCGGCCGGGACGACCCGGGAGCCGACCCGAGGCACGACCCGTGGCTGACGGGTACACGCTGGTGCTCGCCGACCTGCGGTCGATGCGGGGCACCTTCGACAAGGAGCACGACGCCTACGCCGAGATCAAGGCGAAGCTCACGCCGCCCACCGCCGCGACGGGGGACGCCGGCCTGGACGAGACGCTGCGGGCGGTCATGGACCTGATCGCGATGATGCACGACGGGCTCGCCGGCAAGATCGCCGAGCACGCCGAGAAGCTGGGCACGACGGCCGACGCCTACGAGCGCGCGGACGTCGACGCGCACGGCGTCTTCGACGACCTGATGGCGGAGTAGCCCGTGGCGGACAGCTGGATCGGTGGTGACCTGTCCGGGTTGCACACCATGGTGACGACCCTGCGGCCGGCGCCGGAGGACATGCGCGGTGTGGTGTCGGCTCTCAGCTCCCGGGTGGACAGCCTGGTGCACGACGCCGGCTGGTCCGGCCACGCGGCGGACGCGTTCCGGCGGGCGTGGACGGCGGACTCGGTGGCCGCCGGCACCCTGTCCGAGGTGGTCGGCGGAGTCGGGGACACCCTGTCGACGCTGGTGTCGTCTCTCGACATCCTCGAACGGGCGCAGCGCGAGGCGGCCGAGACGGCGCGGTCGGCAGGAGTGAGCGTCGAGGGGGACGGGTCCGTGCGGCCCTTCGTGGCCGCCGTCCCGGCCGGTGCGACGACGTCCCCGGTGGTGACGGCCGCGAACACCTACACCCGGGAGGTCAACGGCCTGAGGGAGGAAGCGCGGCAGGTGCGCCTGCAGGCCCAGCAGGACCTGGCGAAGCTGCTGGACCAACTGCTCGCCGAAGGGCCCAAGGCGACCCCCGACCTGTACGTCACCGCCGCGGACTACCTGAGGGGCCTGCTGGCCGCCCCGAACGAGGGCAACCGGGTGCTGCTGAGCACCTACCGGGACCGGATGGCCGCACTGCAGCAGGCCCGCAAGGACGCCAAGGCCGCGGTAGCGGCGGCCCGGGCCGCGGGGGTGGACATCCGCCCCGGTGACCCCGCCTACGCGCCCTACCGGAAGGCGATCGACGCGATCAAGGATCTGGACCGGGATGCCAAGGCGGCCCGGGCGGGTACCGAACCCGGTTGGTCGAAGCTGTTGAACTACAAGGTCGGCGACTTCGCGGCCGTCGCCGCGCTGGAGGAGGCCGGCAAGCTACCCCGGTTCCTGGAGTTCGCCAAGGACATCCCGGTCGTGGACATCGCGGCCACCGGCGCGGCGGCGGCCCTGCAGGCCAAGGACGACATCGAGAAGGGCTGGTCACCGGAGCACGCGATCGCCGCGGACGTCGGCGCGGGCGTGCTCGGCCTCGGCGCCGGACTGGGCGCCGCGGCACTGATCGCCAGCGCCCCCGTGTCGGTGCCCGCGGCGGCCGTCGCGGTGGCGGCCGGCGCGGTGGCCGTCGGGGTGGGCGACTTCGCGTACCAGGCGTTCCACGAGCACTGGAGCGAGGACATGCACGACCACGGCGCGGTCGCCGGCGTCTTCGTCGGTATCGGCCACAGCGGTGCGCGGGTCGGGGACGACGTCTCCAACATGGCGAGCGACCTCGGGCACGGCGCGGAGGACCTGGGGAAGTCCCTGTGGCACGGGATGTTCGGCTGAAGGCCTACCGGGCCGCCGTGCGCGGCATCCCGCCGCAACTGCCGGCCGACGAGGTGGAGCCCATCCCCTTCTTCGGCCGCTCGTGGTACGTCCACGGCCCCGACTACTGGTTGCGGCGGATCCTTGCGGTGCTGCTGGCCCTGGTGGGCCTGGCCGTGGCCTGCGCCGTCGAGTACGGCCTGCTTAGCGTGGCCGACCGCATCGGTCCGGACGCCGGCCGGTGGGCGTGGCGGGTCGGCTGGGCCGCGCTGCTGGTGGCCGGCCTGGTCCGCCCGTTGCGGGCCCTGGCCGGCGTCGCCCGGCGTCGGCGTGCCGGGCAGTTCCTGCGGCCGGACGGGGTGGCAGGCACCTCCCGACCGGGAGGTGGTGCCGGGATCGGGGCGCTGGCCCGCACGGGCGACACCGTGGCGAGCGGAGCGCTCGTCGTCGGCGTGCTGCTGTTCTTCGGCTGGTTCGTCACCTTCTTGATCTTCACGTTGCAGCCCGAGTACGGCGTGGAGCACGACGCCCGACTGCGGCTGCAGCGTCGCCACGGGCGCTCGGCGCCCTCCCCGTAGCCCAGCCCCCACGGGCTGCTCGGCGAGAGCCCGGTAGCACTGAGTGAAAGCTTCACCTCGCGGTGGACGGTCGCTCGTACGCGGAGATGCCGGCCACGGATTACCACGCCAGCCCATGATCACGGGGCTTCACCTCGGCTCTCGTCACCCATCCCGTCATACCGATCTACGGACCGATGAACTCGTTGACACATGGCAATATTCGAATGAGAATGACCCGGATATCGACCACCCCTCGGTCAAAGATGTGCCGGAGGCAATCATCATGCATAATGTTGAAAACTCTCGAAACGGTGCTGCCGTCGATCCGGATCGAGGGAAATCCTCACCCGAGCCCGCCGCCCGACCCTCGCGTCGAGCGTTTCTCGGGAGCGGCGCCGTCGCGCTGACAGGGTTGACCCTCGGGATGGCGGAACCAGCCTTCGCCGACGCGGCACGTCCGGCGCCGCCGCAGGGTGAGGCTCCGTTCGGCCCGGTCGTCGTGACCGACCCGGGCGCAGGGGCGGCGTACGCACGCGCCGTCAGGCTCGGCGGATCGCGGTCCTGGCTGGCGACGTTCCAGCAGTTCGGGGCTGCAGGGTTTCCGGTCTTCCGCAGCGACGACGACGGTCACACCTGGCACAAGCAGGGCAACGTGCCCAGCACCAGCGGCACCAGCGGGGTATGGCTGCAGCCGTCCTTCTACCAGCTGCCGATGCCCTTCGGCGGTCTGCCGAAGGGTGCGGTGTTGTTCGCAGGCAATGACCTGGGAGATTTCTCGAGCACGCAGATCAAGCTGTACGCGAGCCTCGACGGCGGCGCGACCTGGCGTTTCCTGAGCACGGTGGCAGTGGGCGGCCCCCCGAACCCGAACAACGGCGGCACGCCGGTGTGGGAGCCGTTCCTCCTCCTGCACCGCGGCCGGCTCATCTGTTACTACTCCGACCAGCGGGACCCGAAGTACGGGCAGAAACTGGCGCACCAGACCAGTTCCGACCTGCGCACCTGGGGCCCCGTCGTCAACGACGTCCTCGGCCCCGACTACGATCACCGTCCGGGGATGACCACCGTCGCACAGGTCCGCCCCGACCTGTGGATCGTGACCTACGAGAACGGGAACGACACCACCGGCCACCCCTACGGCGTCCATTACCGGCTCGCCAAGGATCCGGAGTTGTTCGTGTCCGCGCCCGATGTCGTGCTCCACGACAAGGACGGCTACATTCCCTCGGCCGCCCCGACGGTGTCGTGGTCGGACTCCGGCGGCCCGGCGGGCACGATCGTGGTCACGGCCAACAGCGACCAGGATCTGTTCCTCAACCGCCACCTCGGCCACCCCGACAAGTGGACGCGCGTGCCGTCGGCGATCCCGGGCGGGTACAGCCGGCAGACCGTCCCGCTGGCCCGGACGCCGCGGCAGCAGGCCGGCCTCGTCTTCATCGTCACCGGCCCCTACTACGCCCAGAACGGCCCGATCCAGGCAGGCGTCGTCCGGCTGCCCTGACGGACACGGCCCACGCCGGACCGGCGACCGCCGGTCCGGCGCGGGTGCCGCCTGCCGCGAACCTGGTTCGTGGAGGGCTTCGGCGAGATCTTCGTGCAGTAGTACCAGCGGTCGCACGCGGCGACCGGGAGCGCGGCGGGCATCCCGCCTCCTGCCTCGACGCCGAAGGCGCTGGTCGGTCCGCTCGACAGGACACGCGCGACCAGCGCTAGATGAACTGACGCCCGCCGTCGACCACGACGGTCTGGCCTGTGACGAATCGGCTGTCCGGGCCGGCGAGGAAAGCGACGGCGCCGACGACGTCCTCGGGGACCCCGGGCCGCTTGATCGCGCCCCGGTCCACGCCGTACCGCTCGGGGTCAGCCATCACGCTGCGGCTGGCCTCGGTGAGGACGAACCCGGGGGCGACGGTGTTGACCGTGATGTCGCGCCGGCCCAGCTCTCTGGCCATGACCCGCGTCATCGCCACGACGGCCCCCTTGGACGTCACGTAGTGCAGCCAGTGCTCCGAGCCGCTGAACACGGTCGCGGACGCGACGTTGACGACGCTGGACCCGGCCACCAGGTAGGGGCTGCACGCCCGCGTGACGAGCCACGGCCCCTTGACGTTGACGCGCAGGACGAGGTCGAACTCCTCGGGGTCGATCTCCTCGAACGGTCCGCGCCGCAGGCTCGCGTAGACACCTGCGTTGTTGACGACAGCATCGATGCGGCCGCCACCGAATGCCGCGACGGCTGCGGCGACCTCGGCGGCCGACCCGGGGGAGGCGACGTCCAACCGTCCCGACCACGCCGGGACGCCGTGCGCGCGGACCAGCCGTGCGGTCTCCTCGGCGCCCTCGACGTCGAGATCCCCGACCGCCACCCGGTACCCCCGGATGGCGAGGTCCAGCGCGAAGGCTCGGCCCAGGCCGCCGGCAGCCCCGGTGACCAGGGCCGTTCTTGGTTCGGGCATCCGTGCTCTCCTCCTGCGGGTGTCCCCGCCAGGATGGTGGACCGGTCCGCGGACCTCGGCGAGGCTTCCGTTCAACGAAACCCCAGTCTCTCCGAGGCCCGAGCGGGAGCGTTCGATCACTCCTCGAACCAGCGCTGCTCCAGCAGGGCGACGGACTGGGCCACCGAGGTGGCGCAGGTGCGCAGTGCGTCGGCGTGTGCCGGCAGGTGGGCCGCCAGCGGGCCGATGAGCGCCAGGCCGGCCCCGACGCCGCCGTCGGAGCCGAAGACCGGGACGGCGACCGAGGCGATGCCGAGGCGGTGCTGCTGCCTGCTGTCGGCCAGCCGGGTCCGGCGGATCCGCGCGAGCTGGTCACGCAGGACCGCCGGGTCCGTGACGGTGAAGGGCGTGTGAGCCGTCATCGACACGAGTACCGCCTCCTGGACGCTCTCCGGGGCGAACGCGAGCAGCGCCTTGCCGACGGCGGTGCAGTACAGCGGCAGCCGGGCCCCCGGCAGGTGGCGGGTGGGGACCGTCCGTGAGCCCGCCAGTCGGTCGACGACGAGCGCTGCGTGCCCGTCGAGGACGGCCAGGTGCACGGTGTGCCCGGTCCGGGCGACCAGGTCCTGCAGGTGGGGGAGCGCCGCCTCCCGCATGGACGTCGGTCGGGACAGCAGCCCGAGCCGCCACATCCGGGCACCGATCTCGAACAGGCCGTCCTCGCGCCGCTCGAGCAGCCGCGCATCCACCAGGTCGCGCAGCCGGCGCTGCGCGGTCGTGAGCGGCATCCCGGCGCGGTGCGCGATCTGGGTGAGGCTCAGCACCCGGTGCGTGGTGTCGAACGCGTCGAGCAGCCCGAGCGCACGGAAGGTCACCGACTCCCCGGGGGCGGTGCGGATGACGCCCATCCCTGCTCCTTCGAGGTCGCCGCCCGCAGGCCGGACGCCAAATCTTCCATCTGATGAAAGGCTAGCCCGTTGGTGACATTGCCGGGGCCCACAGTCTTCGCAGGCCCCCGGTCCGGGGAGGCCGGCTCGAGACGGAGCGCGAAGGAGGGATCGTGAGCCCGTCCGCACGTTACGACGCCGTGGTCATCGGTGGCGGTCACCACTCGACGATCATCGCGCCCTACCTGGCCCGGGCCGGCCTGTCCGTCGTGGTGCTCGAGGCGAGCGGGCGGTTGGGTGGTGCCGCGATGAGCGGCAGGGGGCCGCTGACCGGGTTCTCCATGAACCTCTACTCGCACTGGACCCGCTTCTACTCCCACCCGGCCTACCGCGACTTCGACCTGTACGGCGAGGGCCTGCGGTACGCCTTCCCCGAGGGCAACGAGGCCATGGTCTTCGACGACGGGACGGCCTTCGTCGGCTGGTCCGCCTACCGCGTCGTCGACGACCGCGGCACCCAGGAGCCGTGGCCCGAGGGCGTCAAGCGCACCGAGGAGGCGATCCGGCGGTTCAGCGACGCGGACGCCGACACCTACCTGCGCTTCCACGAGGCCTACACGGCCGGGATCAAGAAGGCCTTCGGCGCTCATCGCTTCACCGCTCCCCGCCCCTGGGGGGAGCCGGATCCGCTGGAGGCGGTGCTGTCCGACGACGGCGTCCTGCAGCCGGTGCACCAGTTCATGAGCCTGCGCCAGCTCGCTGCCGACTTCTTCGAGTCCGACGAGCTGCGCACCCTGTTCCTGCGGGCCGCCACGACCTCCACCGGGTGCTACGGGGACGACGTCCCCGGCCTGCAGGGCCTGGTGCACGTGCTGGCCCTGACCCTGTCCCTGGAGCCGGCGGCGATCGCGATCGGCGGGACGCAGGCCGTCACCGACGCCCTGGTCGCGGCCGGCCGCCGGCGTGGCGTCGAGTACCTGACCCACGCGCCCGTCGCGCAGATCCTCACCCGCGCCGGGCGGGCCACGGGTGTGCGGTTGGCCTCGGGGGACGAGATCGAGGCCGGGATCGTGGTCAGCGGCGCGGGTCTGGCGCAGACCCTGCTGCAGCTCACGCCGTCGGTGTCGCTGCCGCGGCGCACCGCCAACCGCCTGCGCAACGTCCACCACGACCGGGGCCAGCTGGCCTGGATCAACGTGGCGGTGCACGAGCCGCCCGACTACGCCGCCGCCGTGGGCGACCCCGCGGTCGGCGCCCAGCCGCGCCTGTACTTCGGGCCGAAGGATCCCGACTGGCTCGCCACCCGGTACCAGGCCGAGATCTTCACCCGCGGGCACAGCAGCCGCTTCTTCGCCCTCAGCAGCACCGACACCCTGTGGGACCCGGGCCGCGCACCCGAGGGCCGGCACGTCGTGGGGGTCGAGGAGTTCGTCGCGCCGCTGCGCTTCTTCGACCGTGACGCCTGGAAGCGGATCGAGGCCTCGGTGGTGGACCTCCTGCTGGCGTCGTGGCCCCGCTACGCGCCCAACATGACCCGCGACAACATCGCCGGGATGCGGGTCCTGATGCCCCGCGACGTCCTGGCCACCCATCCGGACATGCTCGAGGGCGGCTACAGCCAGGGCACCACGATGGCCAGCCAGCTGGGCCGCTTCCGGCCCGTACCCGAGCTGTCGGGCTACCGCACGGTCCTGCCCAACCTCTACAACTGCAGCTCGTCCATGCACTCCGGCTCCGGCATCGGGCGCGGCAGCAGCCTCAACTGCTGGCGGACGGTCGCCGCCGACCTCGGCGTCGACGCGGACGCCGACCTTCGCACCCCTGATCCTTCTCGCTGATCCCTGCCCGCCGGTCCCTGCCCGCTGATCCCTGCCCGCTGGTCCCTGCCCGCCTGGTCCACCGGTACCGCCCGCAAGCGCCGGTCCTGGAAGGTATTCCGACGTACTCGATGGGGAGCACACGATGACCACGACAGACGACGCGCCCGCCGGCACGATCCCCGCGCCCGTTCAGGCCCGCTTTCCGGACCCTTACGAGATCGGGACGCCGCCCGGCGCCGAGGGCTGGCAGGACCTGTACCCGTACTACAACCACTTCCTGCCCCAGCGCCGCGCGGTCGACTCCGCCAAGACCTGGTTCCGCAACGGGATGCACTTCCCCGAGCCGATGCCCCCGTTCGACATCGTCACGTCCGACTCGGCCTTCATGAGCACGGGCGTGATGAACACTCGGGTCTTCGCGCTGCCACCCGCGCTGGGCCTGGACGTGCGCGTGCTCAACGGGTACGTCTACATGTCCTCCCTGGGCGTTGACGACCCCGAGCGCATCGGCCGGCGCGCGCAGGAGTTCGCCGTCCGGGTCGGCCACTACTACCAGAACTGGCCCGCTCTCTACGAGGCCTGGGAGACCAAGGTCAAGGAGCAGATCGCCGGCCTGAACGCGATCACCGTGCCTGAGCTGGGCGAGTACGAGCCGCTCGAGCACGTTCTGGCCGGCCGGGGCGTCACCCAGGCCAACGACCTGCTCGTGGCGTACCAGGCGGTGCTCGCCTCGCTCGACGCGGTGTGGAACCTGCACAGCGAGATGCTCAACATGGGCTACGCGGCCTACCTGAACTTCCTCATGACCGTGAAGGGGCACTTCCCCGAGATCAGCGACCAGGCCGTCGCGACGATGGTCAGCGGGGTCGACGTCCTGCTCTTCCGCCCGGACGACGAGCTGAAACGCCTGGCTCGCGCCGCGATCGAGCTCGACGTGGCCGACGCGGTCGTCGCCGCGACGGACTTCGAGGTCCTGCGCTCGGCCCTGTCCACCACGGACGCCGGTCGGGCCTGGCTGGCCGAGTGGCAGACCTCGGCGGACCCGTGGTTCCACTTCTCCTACGGCAACGGCTTCTACCACCACCACCGCTCGTGGTCGGACGACCCGGCCTTCCCGCTGTCGATGGTCGGCGAGTACGTCGGCCGGATCCGGGACGGGCAGGACCTGCGGCGCCCGATCGCCGACGTGGAGGCCGAGCGCGACCGCATCACCGCGCAGTACCGCGAGCTCATCCCGGGCGAGCACGACCGCGAGGCGTTCGACCAGGCCCTCGGCCTGTCGAAGGTCGTGTTCCCGTACGTGGAGAACCACAACTTCTACATCGAGCACTGGTACATGACGCAGTTCTGGCGCAAGATGCGCGAGTTCGGCGCGCTGTTCGTGCGGCACGGGTTCGTCCACGAGGTCGACGACCTGTTCTTCCTGCGCCGCACCGAGATCGCGGACGCCGTCGCCGATCTGCAGTTCTCCTGGTGCTCCGGGGGCGAGCCGCTGGGGCCCAGCCACTGGCCCGAGATCGTCGAGCGTCGCCGCGCGGTGCTCGACGTGCTGCGCGCGTGGACGCCGCCGCCGGCGCTCGGGCCCGCCCCCGGAGCCATCGTCGAACCCATGACGATCATGCTGTGGGGCATCACGGACGAGCAGGTGCAGCGCTGGCTCGCCGCCGCCGCCGGCCGGCCCGCCGACGTCCTGCAGGGCTTCGCCGGATCCCCGGGCGTCGTCGAGGGTCCGGCTCGCGTCGTCCTGACCCCGGCGGACCTGGACGAACTCCTCGACGGCGAGATCCTCGTCGCGCCGATCACCGCGCCGTCCTGGACGCCGGTCTTCGCCCGCATCCGCGGCGCGGTCAGCGACATCGGCGGCGTCATGTGCCACGCGGCGATCGTCTCGCGCGAGTACGGCCTGCCCGCCGTGGTCGGCACCGGCAACGCCACCGCCGCCATCCGCACCGGGCAACGCGTGCGCGTCGACGGCACCCTCGGGGTGGTGACGATCCTCGATGACTGAGCTCGTCGATGTCGCCATCGACAGGGACGGCGCCGCCGTGCCGGCCGCCGCCGACCGCCGGGAGGGCTCCGCCATGACCGGTCGCATCGTCTGGTTCGAGACCCTGCGCCTGGCCGACCGGCCCGGCGCCGGCGGCAAGTGCGCGAGCCTGGGCGAGCTGATCTCGGCCGGGATCCCCGTCCCGCCGGGGTTCGCGGTCACCGCCGGCGCCTGGCAGGACGTCCTCGACCACACGGACCTGAGGGGACGCATCGGCGACCTCACCGCGACGGTCGACGCGAGGTCGTCCGCCCAGCTGCGCGCCGTGCAGGCCCGCGCCGTCGACCTCGTCCGCACCGTCGCCCTCCCGTCGGGTCTGGAGGCTGAGGTACGCGCGGCGTACGCCGAGCTGTGCCGGCGCACCGGACGCCACGACCTGCCCGTCGCCGTCCGCTCGTCGGCGGTGGCCGAGGACGGCGACGCGAACTCCTTCGCGGGGCAGCAGGAGACGTACCTGTGGGTGCGCGGGGCGGACGACGTGCTCGCGCGGCTGCGCGACTGCTGGGCGAGCCTGTTCACCCCGCAGGCCATCGCCTACCGCGGCCGGCTCGACCGGGGACACCGGGACGAGGCGCTGCGGATCGCCGTCGGGGTGCAGGAGATGGTCGACGCCGAGGTCGCCGGCGTGGCGTTCACCGTCAGCCCGACCACGGGCGACCCGTCCGTCATGGCGGTCAACGCCTCGTGGGGTCTGGGGGAGGCCGTCGTGTCGGGGGAAGTGACGCCGGACGAGTTCTGGATCAGCAAGATCGGTCTGTCCGTCACCCGCAGGACGATCACGCACAAGGCGCACCGGTGCGTGCCGTCGCCGACCGGACGCGGCACCTGCCTCCAGGACGTCCCGGCGGAGCTGGCCGATGTCGCGAGCCTGACCGACGACCTCCTGCGGGAGCTGGCCGCCCTCGCCGTGCGCGTGGAACGGCACTACGGCTCACCGCAGGACATCGAGTGGGCGCTGGCCCGGGACGCCGCCGGTGCCCACCGGTTCCTGCTGCTGCAGAGCCGGCCCGAAACCGTGAACGTCGCCGTCCGGCAGGCCCGGCGGGACGCGAAGGTGGCGGCCGCCGGGACGGGCCCGGCGTCCTACCTGGCGGTGCTGCAGAACCTGGCCGCCACGCACGGCAGGACACCGTGAGCGCGCCGGCCCCGACCTGGGCCGACGTGCTGGCGCTGGTCGCGCGACTGGACGCGTCCGGACTGGCGGACGCCGAGATCGTCGCGGACGGCGTGTCGGTGCGGGTCTCGCGGACCGTCCTCGACGGGCCGGCCGCGGTACCCGCGCCGGTTGCGGCGGCAGGCCCGTCGCACGCGCCGTCTCCGACGGTAGCACCGGCAGCGCCAGCACCGGCAGCGCCAGCACCGGCAGCAGCACCCGCAGGGCCGGCCGTGGCGGGGCCGAGCGCCGTGATCGGGCCGGTGATCGTCGCGCCCGTGCTCGGCGTGCTCTACCAGCGGCCCGCGCCCGACCGGCCTCCGTTCGTGCAGGTCGGGGACGTCGTCGCCCCCGACACGACCGTCGCGATCATCGAGGTCATGAAGCTCATGAACCCGGTCCCGGCCGGCGTCCATGGCGTCGTCCGCGAGGTCTGCGTGCCGGACGGGGCGACGGTCGAGCACGGCGACGTGCTGTTCCTGCTCGACGAGCGGCCCGACGAGCGGCCCGACGACCGGACCGGGGGCTGAGGCGACGTGACCCGGGTCCTTGTGGCGAACCGGGGCGAGATCGCGGTCCGCGTCGTCGCCGCCTGCCGCCGGCTGGGATTCGAGGCCGTCGTCGCGGTGAGCGCCGCGGACGTCGACTCGCTCGCCGCCCTCCTCGCCGACCGCGTGGTACGGATCGGCCCTGCCCCGGCGGCCGCCTCCTACCTGCGTCCCGAGCTCGTCGTCCAGGCCGCGATGCAGTCCGGCGCGGACCTCGTCCACCCCGGCTACGGCTTCCTGTCCGAGAAGCCGGAGCTCGCCGAACTGCTGCAGGAGCGGGGGATCGCGTTTGCCGGGCCGCGGCCGTCGACACTGCGCGCGGTCGGCGACAAGGTCGCGGCCCGCCGTGCCGCGGTGGAGGCCGGGGTGCCGGTCGCCCCGGCGGCGGAGGTGGCGGACCTGGCGGGCGCGCGCCGGGCCGCCGAGCGCATCGGGTACCCGCTGCTCGTCAAGGCCGTGCACGGCGGCGGGGGTCGCGGCATCCACCGGGTCGAGCGCCCGGACGACCTCGACCGCATCCTGCCGCTGGCCGCGGCCGAGGCCCGGGCCGCCTTCGCCGATCCCGCGCTGTACCTGGAGAGGTTCTACGGCAACGGGCGCCACGTGGAGGTGCAGATCTTCGGTGACGGCGAGGGCGGGGTCCTCGTGCTGGGCGACCGGGACTGTTCGGTGCAGCGCCGCCACCAGAAGCTCGTCGAGGAGTGCCCGGCCCCCGGACTGAGCGACGCCACCCGGACGCTGCTGCACGACTGCGCCCGAAGGCTGGGTCGGCACCTGCGCTACCGCGGCGCAGGCACGTGCGAGTTCCTCCTCGACGCCGGCACCGATCCGGCGGCCGTCGATCCCGCCACCGCCGAGCCGGCCGTAGTTGTCTTCCTGGAGCTGAACGCCCGCATCCAGGTCGAGCACCCCGTCACCGAGGAAGCCTTCGGCATCGACCTCGTCGCCGCCCAACTGCTCCAGGCGGCGGGCCGCCCGCACGGGCTGCCCGACGTCCCGCCCGTGCCGCCCGCGCACGTCGTCGAGTGCCGCCTGACGGCCGAGGACCCCTGGCAGGACTTCCGCCCGTCGCCCGGCCGGATCGGCCGGCTGGTGCTGCCGTCCGGGCCCGGCGTCCGGGTGGACACCCACGTCTACAGCGGGTACGTCGTCCCGCCCTTCTACGACAGCTTGCTCGCCAAGATCATCGTTCGGGCGCACGACCGGGGCAGCGCCCTCGTCGGCGCCCTCGCCGCGGTGGAGACGACCGTCGTGGACGGCGTCGCGACGTCCGCGGACGTGCACCGCGCGAACCAG
>Ga0302321_100000938_pt1 | contig 25070 bp, 13 predicted proteins | sample Fen_T0_1_FD_202505 | JGI IMG/M metagenome (GOLD analysis project Ga0302321, IMG submission 202505) | Peat permafrost microbial communities from Stordalen Mire near Abisko, Sweden - Fen_T0_1 | ecosystem: Environmental > Terrestrial > Soil > Wetlands > Permafrost | place: Sweden: Abisko...
TAATGGTATTATATTTGATAGTGGATTAGAAGTATATTGTTATAAACAATTAGAGAAGATAGGTATAGAGTTTAAATACGAACCCACCCATTTTGTTCTACAATTACCTTTCGTATACCCACATTATGTATATGAACCAGATAAGAAAAGAGGATTATTACTATCTAAACGTAGTTCTAAATATCAATCTATATCCTATACACCAGATTTTATAGGAGAAGGATGGATTATAGAAACTAAAGGAATCAGTAGCGACTCTTTCAAGTTAAGGTGGAAAGTTTTTAAGAAATATCTAGCTGACAATAATATCAAATTTGACTTATATCTTCCAAAGAATCAAAAACAGGTAGATCAATGTATAGAATTAATACAGTCAAAAATATGATACTTGATAGAATAATACTAGAAATACTAGAGAGTCATTTGGATGATATACCAGATACTCATATGTTAGTTATAAAAGATGAGATAATACAAGCACTAGCAGATTTACCAGTCGATATATTGATTGACGATTTATATGATATGTAATGACAGAAAAGGAATATTATAGTGAAAAACGAATATCTTCATCATCTCTAAAATGGTTTGAAATGTCTCCTCTATTCTTTAGAAAGATGTTGGACAAGGAGATAGAGCAAGAAACTAAGAGATACTTTGAGATAGGTAAGAAGATACATATGAAATTACTTGAACCAGATGAGTTTATTAAGAATTATCTATATCTAGAATTTGATACACCTAAATCAGAGAATCAAAAGAAATTCTGTGAAGATTATATTACTTATAGAGCTAAGAAAGCTGATGAGAAATTAATCTATGCTTATAAGAATAACTATACAGCAGATAAACTATCTGAAGATAAGATACTAGAGAAAGCTACAGAACTTAAGAAAGGATTAAGTAAATATATAACCTATCTTAAGAAGAGATCTGAAGTTAAAGATATCCTTACTTATACAGATAATAATCTGATTAATACTTTAGAAGGAATAGTTAAATCTCATCAAGCAGCGGTTAAATTATTATATCTAACCGAAGAACAGGTATTTCAATCTATAGAGGAATTTAATGAGAAAGTTATATTCTTTGATTGGATGGGAGTACAATGTAAATCAATGTTAGATAGAATAGTTATAGATCATACTAATAAGATAATTAAATTAGTTGATATAAAGACTACTTCTAATTTAGGGGATTTTGCTCACTCATTTGAAGAATTTAGTTACTATAGACAAATGGCATTCTACTGGGGAGCAATTCTTAATGAGTTTAAATATCCTGAGTATACTAAAGAAACCTATATAGTTGCTTTACAAAAAGGAGATCTTCCTGAATGTAGAGTATTTAAAGTAGAGGACCATTGGTTACAAAGAGGATTAAATGAAATAGAAAAATTACTTCCTGAAATTAAATGGTATTATGATAATAATTCATGGGATCATACTAGATTGTATTATGAAAATAATGGAGTAGAAATATTATGAGAAATTGGTTAAGACATAATACTGATTCTGAAACATGGCTTATACTAAGTATACTATTATTAGGAATTGCATTATATGTATTAGTTATATGTTTAGAATAATAATATGGATATAATTGAATTCAGTAAGTTAAAGTCAATTAAAGAAATACTTAATTTAGAAGAAGATTTTAAACTTAAATATGGAAAAGATGCTTATTGTGATATGTTAAATATAATAATTAAATGCTTAAATGGATATAATCAATAATAAGAAAAGTAAAAGTACTATCTTTATACTTCCTTTATTATATCCAGGTATTCAATTTACAGATGTATTAACAGATAATTTCATTAATTGCTTCATATCTGATATAAGATATCAAGATTTAGGTAATGGATTAGTTATAGAATTCGATAATGATATAGTTAGATTTAGTATTCCAAAAGATGTTTACAAAGATTACAAGAAATTATTACAAAGCAAATACTCAAAGATCTCAGATGAATCAAAAGAACAGATCCTGTATTTTTGGAATTTAGACGAAACTAGTTATTTATATAGTGTTCTATATAAGACTAATAAAATATTAGACTATTGGTCTACTAAGACCGAGAAGCAAATACATGCTTCAAGTGAGAAAGAATACTGGCCAAAACTTAATATCTATGAGGAAACTCGTGGAATGGGCAGTTTGTATAAAATGTTTAACTTTAATTTAACAAAAAATGACGGATAATAAAATACAGTTTTTAACAGACGATCAAATAAGTGGAATTCTACAAATAGTTAGAACCGATTATATTGAACCTCAAGTAAAAGCCAAGTTACAAGATATAAAGAATTCTGATATATTTAAAGCAGAATATGATAAGGTAAAGAATTCTGATAATTTTCAAAAAGAATACACAGATGCTATTACTACAAAAGAAAATAATTTAAAGTTATTAACTTTATTAGAACAAGTTAAGTTAATAAATAAAAATTATGTCATTGCTATAGAAGATAGTTATTATCATGGAGATTGTTATAAAGTATCTCTAGATACAGTAGAAGAATCATATACTGTAGAAATATCTTGTATTGAAAGTCGTATTGAAAGTAGGGTATTCGATAATCTAAATTATAATTCATATGATCAACATATCATTCATAGAATTGTTGACGAACTACATACTAGATTACAATTAACTAGTCCTTCAGATTTTCAAACTATTATTGATAATATTATTAAGTTTATCAATGTAGATAAATACATTACAATTAAAGACTAAGAATTAAATCATTATTAATAATAACTTACTAATTTAATAAAATATAACAAATGGAAGCAACAACAAATAATGGAATATCTGTAGAAAAAGTACTAAGTTTACAATCTACTATTGATAGTTTACGTAATGAGTCTGTTACTAAAGAACGTGAAATAGGAGCATTAGAAGCGCACATTGAAACACTTAAGGAAGAAGTTATAGATCTTCAAGGTAAACTTATTGAAAAGACTCCTGAAGTACGTGTGGTAACTGAGTGTAATAAAAAGGATGCTTGGGGAGACTATGTTACTGTTGAAGTAGTATCTTATAAGAATCTATCTTTAGTACAAGATGATATTCGTAAGGAAGTAGAAACTAAATTTAAAGAAGATCTTGAGAAGAATGAAAAGACTATTAAAGATCTTAATTCAACTGTAACAGATAGAGTTGACTACTACAATAGAGAATTAGCTAAAGCACAATCCAATCTTGAAACACAAAAGTTAGAGAACCGATTGACATATGAAGCAAAAGAACGTGATCGTACATTAATTCTTGTTGATAAAGATTTAAAGATGCAGAAACTTCGTGAAGAAAAGGATCTTAAGATTCAAAAGTTAAACGAAGAGATTGAAAAGATTAAGAATGATAAGACTGATGAACAAGTTGCTAAACAACGTGAAGATGAGATTATCAAACTTAAACTTCAGATTAAAGAACAGAAGAAAGTTATTGATGAATTAACTTCAACTAATATCTTTGTTCGTATTTGGAATTCTATCTGTAATAAATCTGCTCGTGTTCAAGCTCAGGTTGAAATTCTTGAGAAAGAACGTGAAATAGAGAAGATTAAAGGTTCTAGTAAAAATGGAACAGGTCTATGGGAACAAATATCTCATTCATATCTCCCATCATATTATAATATATTCTAGACCCATTTAAAGGGCTATTTAAGGCTCAAGGTTAAACGATCTATTGGAAGTGGTATAAATGTATCACTTCCTCTTAGATCTTTCAATAGAGAGTCTTAAAATTAAAAAATATAATTATGATAGCATCATATAGAATTGGAGATAGGGTAGAAGTAAAAAACACATGTAGTAAATCGGGTAGTGGTAAAATAATATATATAGCATCTAGTGACTATTTTTTAATAGAATTCGATAACTATGTTAATGGTCATGATGGGTCACCCGCCTGTGGTAAAAGTATAGGAAAGCAAGGTTATTGTTGGTATGTATCTCTAAGAGATATATATATAGTTAACACTATATCTAAAGATGACGAATATGATTATGAGATAGAAGAAGAAATACAACTACCTAAAAAATCAACACGTATAGGAAAGGCAGTCCCACTATCTATTGATAGTGATATAATATTATTACTAATATAATTAATCAAAATTAATATGGCAACAGATAACAAATTAATAACTTTCTGGAAAGAACAGAATGATAAAGCTGAAGTAACCAAATTAGAAGAATCTGCATTAGAACTTCAAATTCAAGCTGAAGGAGAGCTTCATAACATGTACAAGAATGTTAAGAATGCTGAAGTATCTCTTCGTAAGGCTAAGGTAGATGCTCAAGGTACTCCTGACTTTAGAAGAATTGCTAGTTTAGCCCTTAAAGTTAAAACTACTACCAAGACTTTTACTGAAGCAATGGAAGTATATAAAGACTTATTTGGTGAAGATCCTAAATTTGGATTTAAACTGTAATTAAGAATAAAGACTATAGTGGCAGAGTGGTTAAATGCTAGTTAATTGAAAAGGAAATCTGTAAATACAGATACTTAAACTCGATGAATTTGAAAAACGGGTTTACATGGGTTCGAATCCCATCTATAGTCCAAATATTAAAGTGTGATTAAACAAGAAAAGGGATAACCCGTGATGGACTATCCCTTTTATTTTTATATTATGTAATTAATTAGTTTAAGAAATTAACTTGACTTTTTATATCTCTAGTTTGATATAAAGATCTCATTACTGGGATAAAATCCCACATTATCTTTTCAAACTTTAGATGTCCTTTAAATTGACCTCTTTGATAAATTTCACCAGGTTTAAGTATTTGATGAAATGCTTTCATTACATTCTCAAAGAGTGACATTGTAGCTGCTGGAGATCTTAATATCTGCATTGCTTCAGCAGGATTAGTATAAAACATTAACTCTGTTTTTAATCTAAGAAGTTGATAAGTAGCAAAATCATATGCCCATCTATCCTTATCATCATCCTCACCTTTCATCATTAATCCAGCTAATACTGTAGCTAAGAGTACAAAACCCACTTCAGATACAGTTCTAATTATATTAGATTTCTCCATATCAGATAGTTTCTCCCACTCTTCACCCATTACAGCAAATTGATAAGTACGAAACTCTTTAGCAAGATTAGTTAAGAATTTACCAGTGGTTCTATAATAACCTTCAGTATAGTCTTGCATACGTTCAGTATAAGATTTCTTCTTATATCTCTTTTCTATACCAGGTACTATAAACTTACGAAACATAATTCCCATTCTACCTAAAGCAGTTCTTTGTAGAGCAACTCTACCTAGATCGCTATAGTTACCTTGGATTCCTTCTATAACTCCTCTAGTTTTAATAGAGAAATTCTTCTGATCCCTATCAGTCCATTTAGATTTATTAATATCTACTTTATTATCCTTATCAAATACTAGATTACCATCTTTATCTTTAGTGTAGAAATCTAATAGATTTCCTATTACCTTTCCATCTTTATCGTATGCCTTCTGATTAATTAACATTCCTAAGAACACCTTACTATTTTCATAACTATCACCCATAGTTTGAAACATAAAAAGTGTAGAAGATCTGGCAAGTTGTTTAAGTCTAGTATTATCTTGAAATTTTGCTTCTATTGGAGATGTAGGAATATTAAACTTTTCATTAAGAAGATTAATTATACTAGTAGGTTTTAGTTTACCAATATCATCTAATACTCCACCAAAATGACTAAAGTAATAAGTATGTGCTCTACGATATGATTTAAGAGACATATGTTGTCCTGCAAAGGCTTCACCTGCCTGTAATACCTCACTAACAAGAATATTGGCTACACCAGCACGTAAGTTTAAAGACAGGATATTATACGCAGTAGTCTTACTGATCCAATCTAATCCTTTAGCTTTATCTATATTTAGTCCAAATATATTTATAGAACCCTCATCTTTTTGAGCAACTCCATAAAAGACCATTTCAAACCAGTCATTAAGTTGTTCAGCTAATTTATTATCTAATCTTGCCTTAGTTTCAGTACTCTCTTTACCAGTTATCTTAAATAACTTAGTTATAGGATTACCTTTAGAATCAGTTCTAGTTATCTCTCTATTTTCAACAAAGTGTCTAGCCATTTCCATAACCGGATATACCTCATTCTTAGAGTTATAATCAGTAGCCATAGAGAAGAATCTAAAATATATAGTAGCCAGATCAAATGATTGGCTCTTAATATCTAATTTACCTGTATAATGAGTGGGTATAAAATACTTAAGATTACCCTGTTCATCCATAATAGGTTTATTACCTCTACTAGTTTCATCAGAAAGAATATTAAAAGATTTCTTAATTGCTTCTTTAGTTAAACTTGCAAATGACTCGCCTGCCTCTAATCTCTCACTAGATGTTTTTAGTATACCCGGAAGTTGTCCATTTCTAAGTCTTTGTGATGAAGGTAAATGTGAGTTTGCTTCATCCTCATATTCTTTAATTAAATTATAAAACTTAACTCTAGGATCATTAGGATTAGATTTAACTAATCTTTGAAACTTATCCCATTGAGGATTATTCCATTCATTCGTTACTGATCTATAATCCCAAATATGTTTAGACGTCCAAGATGCTACTAAGTCGGCAGTGTTCTCTGATACTACACCTGCTTCAAATAAGTCATGTGCAGCATAAGGAGTGTATGTTATCTCATTCCATTCTAATTGTTTATAATCTTCATTGGATATAACTCCAGATTCCTTAAGTTTATCTATATATTCCCATTTAGCAGTAGAAAATCCTTTTTTATCAAATATGGTATTTCTTCTAACCCATTTACGAATAACATCAGACTTCTCTGTAGAAGTCATCTTTTCATTAGTTCTTGTCTCTTGTTTAATTTTATCATACTCATTCCAGAAATCACTACCAAACTTACTAATAGTATATCCATTATATTCCCCTTTGGAGTCTTTCTCTAGCATGAAATCGTAGATATCCTTTAATTTGGTCTTACCTTTCTGTAAATCTTCTAACTCTTTTAATACAGGTACTAATTTATCTCTAAATTCAATACGTTTTGAATTAGTCTCTATCTCAGCAAATCCCATTGCTTGACCCATGGCCATAACAACCGGATCAGAACTATTTAATAAGTTTCCAACATATCTAGTTACTAATCCAACATCACTACTAGCTTTTCTTAACTCATTCTTTAATACATTAATAGTTTGCTGTCTAAGATCTTCGTTATTAAGTTCTTTCTGAGAAGCAATAAAATCTGATTCAGATATTCTAGACTTTTCATATTCAGGAAGAGACCTATACTTTCTACTTACTTCTACCTCAAACTTTTTATATAATTCATTATAATATGGAGCAAGATGTTCTGCTACCATATCTATACCTTTTACATCATATAATCTCTTTATGGCATTCTTCTTAGCAATTGTCTCATCTAATATCTTCTTAACCATAGGATCTACTGAATCAATAGTACCATCCTCTGTCATAGCATTTCTAAAGTCATCTAATGAGTCATATGCACTAAGATAATCTTTCCATTTATATAACTTATCTGGATTAAATAGTTTGTTCTTATCTTTATCTAAAGTATCTTCTTCTATCTCTTTGAGTTGTTTCTGGATACCCATCCATTCTTTATAGATAGCATCAGTACGACTTGCGGCATGCCTAGTAAATTCAATTAGTGAGGATTGTGCTTCTAATTTCTCTAATTTCTTAAGAAATTCCTCACCTTCTAACTTCTGTTTAGATGTTAAGGTCTTCTTTCTAAGTTGAATCTTCTCGTATTTAAACTCTAAGGCTTTTAAGGCCCTCTGTTTAATTTCTGAGAGTCTATCTAGTTGAGTTAAGTCTGATAAAGTAGTTTTAACTTCAGATTCAGATAGAACTTCTTTTACAGAATCTTCAATACTTTTACTATCAATTACATCGTTTTTAGTAATTGCTTCTTTAAGATATTCAGTAGTATTGGCAGGAATAGAGTTAACATCTATTTTATCTAATAATGGTTCCCCATTAACATCAGTATTCTCTACTTTATTATTAATCCAATCTCCAAACTTACTAATAAACTCATCACCATGTATATATTCATAGATTTGATTAGATCTATTCCTATCATTATTAGTATATTCTAATAGATCGCGATATAACTCCGACTCAACAAAGTTACCTTCTTTATTCTTAATGATTGGTATAATGTAACAACTTAACATAATGGTAATTTGTTTTCAGTACGTTCTTGTAATCTTGTCTTAGCAACATCATCTACTATAGGACTCGTTTCTTGCCCTATTTCAGCCCCTACATTCAACGATCTATCTTCAGTGGTACTTTCCATCGGCATTTCGTTAATCGTCTCCTCAGAGGTCTTATTTGACCCAACCTCTCTAAATTCAGGATCTATATATGTAAATGAACTATAGAATTTATTTTTACTCAAAGTATCTTTAACTTGTTCGTCAGTAAGACTAGTAACCTTATTTCTCTCTAGGAATGAGTGTTCTAACCCATATTCCTTAATAACTTTTCCCTTATTATAGTATCCCATCTTTTCAACAGTCTTGTAAACAGGGGAATCATTACTCTCATTATACCCAATATATTGCATTAGATATGATGTATTATCGTTTACGATATAATGTATGTATGGTTTGAATACAGGTTGTTGAAATTCATTGGGACCTAGATATAATTTCCTATCCTCAAAACTCTTTTTATTAAAGTAGATGGATACAATAGTAGGTTGTTTATTACTCTCAGTAATTGCATTAAATACCTTTTCTTTCTGTATCTGAGGAACTAATTTCTCATTATTCCAGTTATTACGAAATACTTCATCTGCAATACCAGTTACTGTCATATTGATAGTACTAGGGTCTCTAAGACTATCATTAAGATCGTTGATATATTCAGCAAAACTTAAGATATCGTTGGTATCTCCACGTTTAACTTCCAACTCTTTGAATAACTGAGGTGGAATATAATGGAATATCGAGAACAATCCTTTCTTAAATCCTGAGGTATAGAATGAGTAGACAAATAATTGTTTAGCAAAGTCTTTAACATCTTTATCTGAAGACTGTAATAACTCTTGCCATGCAAATGTTAAGTTTTCTTTAACAAAGTTATCATCTGCTTTAACAGTAGGAATTCCTAAGAATATAGGTAGGCTTTTATCATCATTATCAGTTGATACACCTTTAATTAATGACTGTATAAGATAATTCTCCTTTAATTCAGGATGTATCTTACCACTATTAACATCCATTACAAAGGATGTAACCTTGTTAAATATACTTGCTACTTGATTAGGTTTTAAGTTTAACTTATCACTATCAGTAAAGAATCTAGATAAGAATGCAGTATGAATATCATCTGCTATCTTATTTACTAAACTTACTTTATTGCTAGCGTATTTATTAGAACTCTTTTGTAGTATAGTGTCAATCAGATCATTAAATGGTATAGTTGCTGTAATAGTCTTATCCTCCATTAATTGATTAATCAATAGGATGCTATTCTTTAAATATGATCCTAAGAATGTACTATTATCTATAGTAGGAACAGTATTAGTTTCTGGATTATATGGAATAAGTCTATCTATATTAGTAAATGCATTTTCCTTATATACATCTCTAATAGAATCCATGTATAACTTTAACTCATTTAAATTATTACCATACTTCTTTGTATCAACTCTAGAAGACATTACTAATCTACTAAGTTCTTTAGCAGGACCACTATCTAAACTATCAAATACCTCTAATATTCGTAACTGTTTTGCGTACCAAATACCATCTCGTTTATCTACAGGAGTTTTAAGTAACTCTAAAAGATCTTCTGAGAATGGGTTATATCCAGTTAATTCAGATTTAACCTGTTCTTCAGTTTGAGTAAACTTCTTATATGCCTCATCTAACTGACTATTCCATTTAATCTTAAGATCTGTAATAATCTTCTTATTCTTCTGGCTATCTGTCATTCCTTGAAACTCTGGATCTAGAATATTACCATCAAGATTAGTAGAGTTTTTAACAAGTTCTTTTAATATAGGTTGAGATAAGAATTCAAATGATTTCTCTCCTACTCCAGTACGAAGTAATAAACCTATCATATTATAAGTACGTCTTACAACATTAAGATTGATGATATAAGGGTCTTTTGCAATATCAACGTGTGAGTCAATTAAAGCTGAGAGCCAATCTGATATCAGTATCTTCTGACCATCTCGTTCAGTTAATCCATATAATTCATGAAGACTAGTTTTTCCATCTTTTTCAATACCTATACCAATATTATCTTTAAATGACACATCTGCTACTTGACAAAGTATATTATGTGCATTACTAAGTGCTGATGGACCTACACCAAACTTACCACCACTATACTTATACTTTACTTCTGCTTGAGCAACAGGGTTAGCAAAGTCTAAGGATTGACGTTCTTTAGATACTTCACTTTCTGCTTCAGTAACTATATCAGAGAGGGATTTCAATCTATTAGTTACAGCACCAAGAGGTGTACTAGTAGATAAGAAATGATCTTCACTAAGAAGTATGGATTTATAATGATCTAGTAAGTGATTCTGTATAGCAAGTTTAGTATTCTGTTGAATAGGATCTAATTTAGAGAACTCTTCAAATGAAGGTAAGACTTTCTTATTAACTAAGATTTCCTGTATTTCTTTCTTAAACTCATTATAATTCTCTTTACCAGATTCTTTATCAAATAGGTTCTTATGATCATAGAATGATTCCTTAGCAACTGTATCATATCTCTTTTCTATAGTAGAATTACTGTCATCTAAGAACTTAACTTTACTAGGTTTCCCTTCTTTATTAGTCTTATAGTTGTATCTTATAAAGAATAACTTATCTATATCAAAGTCAGATCCAGTTAATGCTGTAAACTCATTAGGAAGAACTATAACATCTCCCATTTGTTCAGGAATAAATCCTACTATCTTGAGAAATACTGTAGAATTCTGTCCTTGAGTAGGAATACGATAACCTATTCCTTCTAATACATCTGGATTATCACTTAACCATTTCTTCTTATCTTCAAATGATTTCTTCTCATAATCTGGAATAACATTTGAAAATAACTGTACAGATACTTTCGCTTCTATACCAGTTATCTTAGCATCCTTAGATTTCTTATCAAAGATAAATTTAAGATCATTAGTAGATTCTGTGTTGTCTTTAGAAGCCAGTCCATATCCAGACATCTGAATCAATTGATTACCTGGAAGATGTAAGTCAATAGCATACTTATTAATAGTTGCTATAAACCTATTAAATACCCATTTACGTTCGGGTAGAATGTCTATAGGAAGTTGCATTCTAAGACCTTCTTGTATATTCTCTGGGAGTCCAGCTATTTTAGCCTCTTTACCTAAGAGTTTATAAAAGTCATCATTAGTAATCTTACCTGTAGAATAATCTACATTTAATCTATCTAGTAATCTACTTGTTTCTTTATCAGATAGAGTAGAAAGAATCTTATTAATATTATTCTTTAATTCCTTACCTTTAACAGGATTACCATTAACATTATAGTCATTCTCATTTATAATATTGGCTTGTAATATCTTTTTAACTTGCGATCCAAATAGAGTCTTTTGAAGTTCATGTGGATCAGTAACTACTTGATGACGTAAGAATCCAAAGTTCTGAGAATAAGTAGTAAGTTTAGAATAGTCATAGTTACTCTGTTCATTAGTATTAGGATTGTTAATTAATCTACCTCTAGATCTATTACCAACCTTAACAGCAGTCTCATATTTAATCATATGGATCTTCTCCATATTCTCATACTTACCTTTTGCCTCCATCCTATCAAGAAGATCTTCTAAGTGAGTTCCACCTACAAATCTTCTAAATAAAGTAGCCATAGACATCTTATCATAGATAGGAATAAGAAGTTTATCGTTATCATTAATATCGTAGTTAACTCTATCAAAGTATACATACTTCAAGGGTTGCATTACTATATTAAATAGAGATTGTTCCTCTGCCTCACTAATAGGTTCTGTAGAGTTAAGTAGATCAAACGCACTCTGCATCTTATCAGGCCAATTACCTCTACGAATAGATATCTCTCTAAACATCTCAGGAGATAAGTATACTTGAGCATCAGTAGGTTGAACCTTACCATCATAGTCTCTAAGAGTCTTATCTAAGATTCTATCAACCTGATTAATATCATTCCCATATTTAGGAAGCAATAATTGTCTCTGTCTATCTCTAATTACATCGTAATAAGTACTTTTTAACTTCTGCTCTATTAATGTTGCTGTATTATAGGTTTCATTCTCAAACTCACCAGGAATGTTCTCTCTAGGAATTACTCCACTAGAAGTTAATACTGATAGACGTTTGATATAATCATCTACTGGATTACCTTTATTGGCTTTATAGAAAGCGATATCTCCAGAAAATAACATAGTATTTTCTATAGATGCAGATAGTGAATTTATACAATATGATGCTAACATAGATCTAATAGCAGCATCTTCATCTCCACCAAATTCTTTAGTAAGTCTATCTACAGTAGTTTTATCTAATAACTTAGATTTAAGTAGTTCCTTACCATCTATAGTTTCAGAAGTTATAATACCATTATCCTTAGAGTATTTAACTACTCTTTCTATATTACTTTCAAGAATCTTTCTAATCTCATCCTTACCCATAGTCTTAAGATCAAAGTTCTTGATATCATTAAATGAGTTAAAGAGTTGATATTTATATGCTAATCCTTTATCTATATTCTTATTCTTACCTTCAGTTACATAATGATAATTCTCAACTAACTGTTTGAAGTCATTAACCTTAACAATATTTCCTTTACCGTCTAGAGTACTATAAGACTTAACCATCTTCCAAGCTTGATTAATCCTATTTTCTTCTGCTTCAGCATACTTATAGAATATATCAACAATCTCATCTGGAATAGTTAACCCTACTTCCATCTTCTGATAGTTAAAGTCTATACCTTTAAAACCATCTAGTAAGTAGTAAGTTCTTCTATCTGCTAATGTTGGGAATACAGTATAACCTTCTCTAGTCAAATACATCTTGAATAAGAAGTCTTCAATTGGAGACATTGTTAAATAATCTCTACCGGTATCAGAAGTCTTATCTTGTATAATAGAATTAAATGTCTTAACAGATACTTTATCTCTAACATCCTTATCTTTAAGTTGATCTAATAATCTAGAATAACGAGAGAATATATCTGAATTAATCTTTTTTAGATATGCATCATCAGTTGTTAACTTACGAATAACATCTGTAACATAACTATTATCAGCAAATACATGTCTGTTATTACCATCTGGACCGGATACATTATCAGAAGTATTAGTAATATTAACTTTAGCATATGCTTGAGCCATCTCACTGATAGTTGATTCATTCCTAAATAATGTCTTGGGTTCCATAGTTATTTTAGAACCAGTATCTTTAGAACTAGCGAATTTATATAGAGTAGAATGTTCCTTAGAAAATAGATGAAATAATCTTCTATTAATAAGATCTCCAAGAGCACCTTCTTCAGTACCCACTACTTTACTTTTTATAGTGTCATTTAGTACTCTATCAATAGTAGCACTATCAACATCTATATGTAATGAATTAAGTATGTTAATAAGTCTATCCTTATACTCCTTAGTATTGATTATACTATTAGTACGTACAGCACTATTATAATCAGTCTTAAGTTCAGTATATTTAGCAAATATAGGATCTAACTTCTTCTTATCCAATTTACCTTCTTCAAAGAAACTAGACATAGCAAATACTTCACCCCAAGTTCTAGTTATATTCTTAGATACTTCTTGTATATCAGCATCTACAAAATAGAATGGGTGACTAACATTACCTGCTTCATCAGTTATAGATCTAAACATAGCATTGATATAAGCATGTCTATGCTTACGTAATGAAGTTAAGAATTGAGTTCTTAGTAATTCACTCCCTAATTTAAGTTTCTTAGATAATTGTTGATATGGAAAATATTCAGTTGATTCTAGAATATTAATCATATCCTCTATAGTTTGTTCACCATGTAAGTCATTAGCAAGTCTACTCCAGACTTCATCAAACTTAGCAAAGTTGTGTAGTCCAGTTAAAGGGTCTTTATCAGAAGATTCATGAAGATTGTGTAATAAGAACTTGATAGCATTCGATATATTATCTTTTGCCGATATCTCGAAATTCTCTTTATCAAAATTTCCAATCTCTTTGTTAGTAATATTCTCTTCTTCTTGTTCCTCATTAATTGTCCTTATTCCTAATTCTTTTGTTATATAATCTTTTATCCTATCTCTGAAGATATTATCATAGTTGTTATATACCTCTTTATATAGAGAACTCAATCTAAGGGCAGTTTCAAGCCCTACACGGGCTTTTGTTTCAATCTGAGTGATAGTATCAACTTTAAAGAGATCTTTCAACTGTGAGGCTAATTCAGGGCTTAGTTGGCCTTTCTGAATGATATCTAATATCTGACTATTCTTAACAGCACGATTATCATAAGCAGTACCTAGATCCTTAATAGTATTCTTTAACCCATTAAGATCCAGACTATTTAATGATTCTACTGCATCAATAGTAGCATATTTAGTATGACCTTCTTCAAATAACTTACTAGTAACACCTTCCATTGCTAAAGCAGAGAGACCTCTAGTTAGAGACTGCATCTGCTTATAGTTTAAGACATTATCTAACTCCTCACCTTTATAAGTCATTTCATATGTCTTATATCCCAGAGCATCTAAATTGGATTGTAATGGAGTATAGGTTCTGAACATACCAGTCTGAATAGAAGTGAACAACTTATCTATATCTAGATTAGTTAATCTATTCTTACCAGTAAATATCTGTTTAACTATTTGGTATAACTTACTAAAGAATTCCCCTATCTTACCAAAGATAGTATGATCTTGATTTGCATTCTTATTAAGAACATATTCTCTAAACTTCTCAGCTAAGAACTCTTCTACTTGTTTATTAGATGCCTTGTCAGGAAGTTCACTTGCATACCTTCTCTTAGCCTCATTATATATCTCTTGACGTTGATTATCATCTAGATATAGTAACGATACCCTATGATATGCCTCATGGTAAGCAGTACCAACTTCGGCTACATTAGATAGAACTATTGAATCACGTCTAAATTGACCAAAAGCTCTCTTACCAGATTGAGCAAGGTATATCAACCCATTTTTAATATCTACTGGAATACTATCACCAAGTTTGTCTTTTAACCATTGAGTTTCTTTACCTATATCAGCTTTAACATACTCTTTAGAAGTAGTATATGCTAATCTAAATGGTTCTGGTTCACCTATATTAACATAAGGATCTCCATCAAAATCAGTAAGATCTATAGTTGGTAAAGGAGTAACATCTGTTGTAGGTTTAACTTCTTCCTCAATAGTTTGTTGTTCCTGTTGAGTTTCAGGTAATTCTTCTTTAGGAGTTTCTAATACCTTTTCTTCTTCTTTAGTCTCCTCTATCTTCGGTTCTACTTTCTTTTCTTCAACTTTACTAATAAGTTCCTTCTCTAGTCCTTTAAAGGACTTAGATGTATCATAGGTTATATTAGCATATCCCTTAAGAAAACTAGATAACTTCTTAAGATTCTCATCTGTAATCTCTACTCTTTTATTACCACCATCAAACTCACTAGGATTCATTCCAAATGCAATTAGAGTTCTAGGATGTCTAAGTTGAAAGTACTTAACTCCTTTTAAGGATACTATAGATATGAACAATTTAGGAACAGTTATTTTAACTTCTTCTCCTTTTTCATTAGTATCATATTCATTAACTCCTACATGTATATTAGAATTAACAGGTAAGGATTTGATCTTATCTAATTCACTTGGAGGTAATTTAACCTCTTCGGCAATCTTAATATCTTGTTCCTTCTGTTCTTTAGCAGTAGTAGGTTTTTGTTTAGAAACTCTTTTGATCTCAGTTTCATAGGCAATATCCTTAATAGGTCTGATATCTAATCCAGACTCAGACAAGTCTATTATAGTTACAGGTGCGTGGAACAATGATCCGGTGTCTTCAAATTCTTGTACATCCGTCTTGACCAACCCATTCTTAATAATAGATCCTGCATAAGTGTCTTTACCTTCACTAACCCATGAACCAATTTTGAATACCTTGTTCATAGGTTTGTTTAATTCTATTTCTAATTCTTTATTTTGTTTACTAACTGCGTAGTTCTTAAACATAGTAGCCCAGTCCACAAACTTATTTCTTTCTAACTCAGCATTTGCTTTATCAGAAGTAATAGTCTTTAGACTAACTACATTCTTACCATAATGTAAATTATCTCCTTCTATGAATAACTGCTTATTCTCTAGATGGGACATATCTCTTTCTATATTATTAGGATGATTTATGTTAGTAGCAGGACCAAATAAAGTAAGCAGATCTATAGTCTGTCCTACAGTTAAACTAGTTACTTCATCTCCTTCATACACCGCTCTATTACCACCAGATCCTTCTCTAAACTTAGTAAGAATGGCATTGAATAAGATATTAGCGTGTTCAGGAGTTAACTTGGATATATTACATTTGATAGTACCTTCTTCACCATTACAAGTCTTAGTAGTACTAATAAATATATTACCTGGAGTACCAAATCCTTCTAGTACTTCTGAATTATGACCAGTCCATAAAGTACCAGTACTATCAACTATAGCAAGTTTAATAGTATTAGCATCTTGTTTAAGTACTTCATCAATCTTTCTATTAACATCTGTATTATTAGGAATACCAATAGTCTTCTTTACATTAAGTAGTTCTACAGTTTGTCCAGATAATAAAGCAGTAAGTATTAACTTACGATACTTCCTAGTCTTCTCTTTCTGTAATCTAACAAATTCATCTATCTTATCTTGACCTTCTCTTAGAATCTGAGGTGGAATATAGATATTATCATAGGCACTATCATGATAATAAAGACCATTGTTAAATTCTTTACCTTGTCTACTAGTATAGTTAATTTTAATTGGAATAAGATCTACGACTGAACTAAAATCATCTTCAGTTCCAATCATTCTTCTAGAACCAACTATATCATCAATCTCTTCTTTAGAGAATTTATTACCACTATCTAATTTCTTTTTAAGATCATCGAATACTTTCCATACCTGTGTTTTATAAGGATCATTAGATGTATCTATAGCAAATTTAACCTTATCTCCTTCTAAGGTATTCTTAGGAGAAGATACGTGTAAATCATATTCCTTATTCCTAACTACAGTCTTCTGCTGATCCTCATCAAAGTTAGAATGAGATATAGATGCAGAAACGTCTCTAAGGCCCCTTTTAGACTCACCATACAACTTTTTACTAATAGTTGGTGTTTCGTCTTCATTAACAGATTCAGTTGATTGTAGAGTCTCTTTTAGGTCTTTATTCTCCTTCTGGTAAAGAGATAGATTATCCTTATCGACTACTTGATCTGGACCGGTTTCTTTACCATCCTGATCAATAGGAGTTATAGTAGCATGTCCTTCCTCATCTACCTTATTAAGTCTTGCTACAGTCTGTTGTCCTTCTGGAGAATTGTGTACAACTATGTCATCAGTAGTAGGTGTATAAGGAGCATTCTCCTTAATCTTCTCTTCTTTAGATTGTTTATGTTTAACTCTATCTTCTTCAGTAGATAAGAAGTTTTGTTTCTTAATTTGTTCTAGATCCTTCTGTAGATCTAATGTAGCATGTCTAGTATATCCTAACTCTTGTTTATGTTTGAGATAGTCTTCTAATCCTTTAGATTCAATACCAATAGTTTTAATATTTTCCATATTTTTACTCAAACGTTCCTTGAGTATGTCAATATGTTTTTGGTACTTTTCCTTTTTAGATTCTTCAATATTAGAAATTGAGGTCTCTAGTGAATTAATCTCTTTTTCTAATAATGTATTATTAATATATTTTATTAAATGAGATTGTAATTCTTTCTCATCTTTAGTTAATTCCAATTCGTCTATTAACTTCAGATTCTTACTTAATTGATCTCTAAGATCATTAGCATGTTTTTGATATCTTTCTTTCTCTGATCCCTCTGCTTTATTAGCAGCAACATCAAAGAAGTTAATTCTTTTCTCTATTAACTTATTGTCAATAGTTTGCATTAAAAGGGATTGTACATTTGCAGGAAGTGAAGTAAGATTTGGTATCTTAGTTAAATCCTCATTAGTAGCACCTTTTAATCTATTCTCATTAACAACTTGATCTTCTAATAACGACTCAGTATAAGTAACCATCGCTGCTTTAGCAGGATCATATTTCTTAGTATTATCATTATATATCTTACCTACACGTTTCAATTTCTCCATTCCCTTAGGAATTTCAGATTGAAACACTTTGAGATCCTCATCACTAACATTAAATCTTTCTAAGTCTTCTTTAGTAGGATTCTGCATTGCTTTAAGAAAATCTCTAGCATTTTCTATATTACCAAGTTGTGCAGACTTAACTCCTAATGTAGTCCATAGACTATCCTTAGAGAAACGTTCCGCATTCTCATCACCACTTTCTTGACCTTCTCTCATACGTTTATTCCAGTATGAGAATTGCTCTCCCCAACTATTTATATCTTCAACTCTAGGATCAATTTTACCCTGAGTCATATATTGATTAATGGCGTGTCCAACTGTATGTGTAACACCTGCCCCCAACCCTCCAAATAACCCCTGCGTCCAGAAATCTCCATCAGAAGTATATTTATCTAATCTATCTGCAAATGATTTCTTTAATGAAGGATCGTAATGTTTATTAGCAACATATTCTCCTTCTTGTTGAACAATATATTGATATGCCTCTTCAGCACCTTCAGTTAGCATATCCCAACCTATAGCAGCTGCTTTCTTACCTACAACAGGTAACATTGATTCACCCATCTTAGAAGCAATTCCTAATGTATTCTCTAATGCAGCACTATTAAAGGCTCTATTAAGTAATAGGTATTGAGGTATGTCTTGGGCAATACATGCCCATTCTAACTTATATACCTTGGAAGCAGCTATAGAAGCTTTCTTCTTAGCCTCCTCATCAACCATTCCTAAACTTAATCCTTTATTAAATACTTCATTATAAGTTTGATTACTATCCATCATAGTTTCCATATGACGAGATATCACAGCCTCAGTAACACCTTTAGCAACCCATTTAGTAGCTACACCTAATTCATCTCCTAATTTAGCAAGTTTACCTAAAGCCTCTAATCCTCTAACCGCACCAGCAGCAGGAACCACTAGAGATAAAGTAGATGCTACAGATGGAGCATTACTCATCCACCAACTCCAATGACCAGGAGAGAATTCCCCAGGTTTATAAGTTGTATAGATAGGTGTTTCTTTCTCACTCCACTGTGAAATACTATTTCCTAAGTCAGAAAACCAATTACCAAACTCTTGTTCGGTTCCTTCAGCAAGTTTAGCATATTGAGGTAGATCTAATAAATAACCCACTCCTTCAATAGTACCTCCAATAACTTGTCCTACAATTGCTTGGTTTAATGCAGATCCTAATTGAGCAATACCAGACTGTCTTTCCCCACGTATTCTATTTACATCTACAAATGGTTCTATAGAAGTATCATATTTACTTCCTAATTCTTGATCTTCTTTATGTATTGCAGGAATAGGACTATTCCATACTCCCAACATTGGATCAAATGATTGATTCTCACTTGTACCAATTTTAGGTTGTAATCCAGTCATAGGATCTATCTCACTACCATAGTAGGAAGATTCTTGAAAACTATTAGGCATATTATTTCTTACTTTGAGTTATAGAATCATAGTATTGTTTGAATGTCATTAAAGCATCTTCAGTATTTTGAAACTTAAGATCATCTCCATTTTTATCAATGGGTCTAAATTCATATTTTTTATTATTGAGATTAAACTCAATATCTATCTTATATTGATCACCATCTAATGAATCTACTCTCTTTTGTTTAATATTCATAGGAATTGCCTTACCAAGATTATAATCATAATACTTAGTATCATACTCTCTATTTCCTATTATATTATAATTTATTTCATGAAACTGATGAGCAAAATCACCTTTACGTTTTTCTATCTCATCTCCACCCATATAATAAGTCTTAACTAATTCTTTAGGTTGTCCCTTATCATCTTTTGAATAAATATTCACTTGACGACCTGATGAAAACATAGGATTGTTAGCGCCGATAGCACCAACTACATTATATAGATATTTACTTTGTGGATAATCTTTAACAAGTTCTGAATACTGTTGTCTATTACCAGGAGTTAAAGCTTTTTCTGTATCATAGAATTCTCTATTAGTAGACATATTATTCTTATTAAACATAAGATCATTTGTCTCACTAGCAGCTTTTTCAGTAGGTAATTCAAATACTGGAATAGAATGCGCTTTAGTATAAAAATGTTCTAAGTATTTCTTAGTAAGACCCGATAATTGTTTCTCATCATTACCTTTATACTGAAACATATCCTTAGCCTGTTTCTCTATTTGTTTATAAAGAAGTGTCTTTTCATTAGGTTGAACAATATTACCAGACATTAGTTTATCCATAGCTGGTGTAGAAATAGGAATTTCTTTTTCAGTTTTACCAAGCCTATTAGACCATCTATCTTAAGTAGTAGCAACTCTTTCCTTAATAGCGTCCCAAAGTTTACTAATAAAACCTTGCTTTTTAATACCACTTACATCTTCTACAGATGGAACATCTTCATCTTTAGTACCGGCTAGTGTAAATTGTGGTGAATAAGAAACAGGCTGAGCAGGAACTGGTTTATCGTGATTTGCACGATGCCTTTCTGGATCAAATCCAGCAACTTGATGAAATACCTTTTCCTTACCTACTTCATTAAGATATTGAGATAATGCCTCATCACCTTGTTCTCTAGTAAGTTTAACACCGTGTGATGCTTCTAATTCTTTTAACTTCTGTTGACCTTCATTAGTTTCTCTAAAATGTTGAACTACTCCACTAGCAACGTGCTTAATCTTAGATGGATTTACATAACGTACAATCTCACCTTCAGAATTAACATATGAATCTGGTTCTACATTGTTAAAGTAATCCTCAGCTTGTTTACGATAATCTAATTTAGCAGGAGTATGAAAATTCCACACACCATTTCTAGATGTGTCATATCCACTAGAATCTTTATCTAAATAATCAGCATACTTACCTTCTTCAGCAAGTTTCTGTTTAACTTGTTCATTCTGTGCCCATCCAACCCAAGAGTCTTGTATATCCTTAACCTTACTCTTATCTATCTTCTGAGCAAGTTCTTGTCTTAACTGACGACGCACTACAGGATCACTAATATCTTCATTGGAATATTTATCAAATATCTCTTTAGTAGTAGGTATGACTTGTCCTTTAATATATTGTTCATCTTTAGTATTAGGTATATACCTTAAGTTATAGGTATCCTCATAAGTCTTCATTAATGCATTCATACCTTGTTCATACTGTTGTTGCTTCATCTGACCAACTGCCATCATCTCATTGAATGGAATTGGGGAATACGTTTGAACGAATGTATTCTGCGCATTAGATTGAGCAGGTTGATCGTAGCGAGATATGTCCATTAGAATCCTAAATTAAAGTTATATCCTTTGAAGTATTCATGAAGAAGTTTCATTCTTTCATTATCCCTCTTAATATCATTTTGTTCTTTCTTCTTCTGTTGTTTCATAACAGAATTAACTTGTAACTGTTGTTGTAACTGAGTTAACGCAGTAGGTAAATATGCTTTCTGTGCAGACTTATTCCTAGCATTAATATCAGCAACTTGGAAGTTAGTGGCAGATCTCTGTTGACCAAATCCACTTAAGGTATTAGCTTCTTCACCAAGATATTGATTATCAATATTCTGTTTCCTAGCAATTGCCTCGGCATTAGCCCTTTGTTGTACAGTAGACCCTGCTTGTAATCCAGCTAAGTAACGTCCTTGTGAAGGCGCTCCTTGCCTAAGATTCTGATAATAATTAGCAGTAGCGAGTCTATTAGATTCTAATTCAGGATCTATGTTATATCTTCTCTTCCCCATCATAGACATAACTTGATTCTCATAAGGGTTATAGTAATCTTGAGGGTTAACATTCTCTGCTTTACCAAATAATCCTTGAGATAAATTATACGCAATAGGAGCGTATTGTCCCATAGTGTTAACTGTATCACCAAAGTTATAATTACTAGGTTGATTAGGACTACTTTGTTCTGGTAATCTACCATTCCAATATGATTGTGGAATACCCTGTTCTTGTGGTAGATATTGAGAGTCTGGAATATACGCATTACCCTTAGTATCTACACCTTTTTGTTTAATTGATTGAGGATAAGTAGATCTAATTGCATTAGGTATTACAGTATTCCAAGGAGTATCTCCTCCATATGCATACACATTCTCTGTTAATTCATAAGGATTAATCCCTCCTTCTGCATGAAATCCATGATGTTTCTTCATAGTCATTGCGAATGCCTTACGTCTTGGTGTACATGTCTCCTTAGTCATAGGAGTACAATATCCTTTATGAGCAGGATTTACCGCATTCTTAATCCAACCTCCTTTAGCATACTGTTCCATGTTCTCTCCATATGTTCCACCATAAGGAAATTGAAAACCTCTTTGACGAAGTTTACCCTGCATAATAGGATCTTCTAATAGTGTTTTTAGTCTTGGATCTGAGTTCTTATAATACTCAACTTCATCCATTCCTCTAGTATTATTATCTAAAGGAAGTTTAGATAAGTATCCTCTAACATCTTTCCAATATTGTTTAGTCTTAGTATCTTGAGTAGTATTATGACGTTGATCTATCTCACCCATTACATCTCCTCTAATACTATCTGTACGTTTATTAGTAGATACCATAGTACCAGTACCACTCTGACTAGGAGTATAAATTCTAGTTGGATCTATTGGTTGTACATACTTTTGAGGAACATTTACCTGAGTAGTATCTATTTCTCCTCCATCAGGATACATTGATAACCCACCGTATGCAAACATTTGATTCTGTTGCTGTTTCTCTGCTTCTTGAGTATTCATTAAGTTAGTATAATTACCTTGAACCTTATTCAACATCATACTAGCCGTTTTCTTTGCTAGAGCAGTAGGTTTATTCTCTAATATTTTTGTGTATTTACTATATTGTCTCATTAACTTGTCACCATTTTCTTTATATGATATTCCATTAGGTGCAATATTTTTACCTAATATTTCTGTATTCTGTGGAAGGTTATATTGTTCACCACCTTCAGCATGTGTCTTACCATTTACTTTATCCATCTCTCCATCTGGAGTACGGAATATTTCATCATCCTCTAACTCGGCATTACCAGATCCATCTCCTTTACCAGAATAATATCTACCACCTTGAGCAAATTGTTTCATCTTACCAGTGTTTGAATCATAATATATTCTATCATATACATCAAAATTTTTACCAGGTAATACATCTGTCTTTACACCTAAAGGTAATTCAGGATGCAAATCATATGTATCATAATATGATATATAATCTCCTTTCTCATCTTTTCCTTTAGATAATTGGAAATTACCCAATACCCTACCTCTTGTTCTAGCTCCAAAATTAGAATCATTAGGTCTAGACATATCACTTTCACCCCATTGTTTAGACTTACCTTCTGGTAAATCTGCTAAATCAGAAATCATAGTCATTTTACCATTTTCATCTGGAGCAAATAAGGATTTATATAAATCTTGTTTAAACTCACTAGGTAAGGCATAATACTTAGAATTAGGATCTTTTGCTCTAGTAGGTCTGTACTGAGAAGGTGTTATAGTATTATTTGCTTGTGGTAATCCTAAATACATTCTCCAAGCATCTTCTGAATAAGGATCTTCTTTTTCAGTACGTTTATTATTATATGCAAAATCTTTTATATGCTTTTGAACTGATTCGGAATCTGTATAATTATCCGGTTTAATAGTACTATATAATCTTTTAGTTAATGGTGCTCTAAGTTTATTTTTAAGATCTCCCCATGATTCAACTGGACCTGCATCTGAATTTTGTATATCTGCCCCAACTAAATCTTTAGATCTATCTATATTAGCACGAGCAGGAGTTGCCATTACTCTAAATCCATTATTATCTACTTTACCACCATCAGGATATTGTCTTTTTTGAATATTAGACGGCATCCATGCTAATCCTCCATATGCAAAAGTAGGTTGATAATTTTGATCTTCATTATTCTGTCTATATGCAGAACTTACTGCTAAAGATTTATTCCAATCACCAACTTGTTTTTGATAACGCATCTTCTGATCTAACTTCTTATAGTTAGGATGCTCCATCAATGCTTTAAAAGGATTAAATAATCCACCAATTACCGCATATTGACGTGCTCCTGATATATCTTGATATCCACCAGTATTACTATCTATACGTTCAGCATGTTCTCTTATAGGTTTTCCTATAGAATCGCCTATTGCAGATACTCCACCAATAACTCCTCCTACAGGACCGGCTTGAGATACAGCACCCATAGTAGTATTATAACCTTGTTCTCCTTGAGCAGAAGGTAAATTACTAGGTTTTTGACTAGCATAATAACCTGAACCTATAGCACCACCAATACTTCCAGCTTTTTTCATAGTAGGAGATTGTCCAACTTGTCCTTGAGGTTCAGTATTCATATAATTTACTCCACCATCCCAGTATTTATGCATACCACCACATTTATATCTAGGATTGCCTTCATCCTGAGATTGTTGTTGATACCTCTGTTGTTGACTCTGTTGAGATTGTTGTTGTAACATATCTTGAACAGGACTAGGTCTAAATAGGTTTTTAGAAGGTTGTTGTTTAACCTTCATGGGTTGTTCTATAACTTTAGGTTTTTTAGACCCCTTATGACCACTTGATTTTTTACTTTTCATTATATGTGAGTTTACGAACAATTATCTCTTTGATATTCTATAGTTAGTAGTTACATAAGGAACACTGAATATATACCCATTTGTATTATTGTAAGTAAGATCTATAGTAAGATACTTATCTCTCATACGTTC
>Ga0302321_100000939_pt1 | contig 25053 bp, 20 predicted proteins | sample Fen_T0_1_FD_202505 | JGI IMG/M metagenome (GOLD analysis project Ga0302321, IMG submission 202505) | Peat permafrost microbial communities from Stordalen Mire near Abisko, Sweden - Fen_T0_1 | ecosystem: Environmental > Terrestrial > Soil > Wetlands > Permafrost | place: Sweden: Abisko...
CAGGTGGCGGTCGAGGCAGCTTTCGGTAGCGTTGAGCTCGGCGCCGACGAACCATTTCGAGTGAGGAAGCTGCCACTCACAGAGTGCGGACCACGGCTTCCGGAACACCAAGTCCGATGTTTCACGCTGCCAGAAGGTCGCCGGCGACTCGATGCTTTCTTTGTACAGCTCGTCGTACTTTTCCCTCGACGCGATGCGTGCGCCTCGTACGAACTCGGCACTGGGCGAGAACGTGCGATTTTCCGCGGAGTACGATTCGATGGCATTGGTCTCGGTCATCGCTTACTTTCCCACTAACGGCTGTTCCCTAACGTCCGCTTCTCGAATCGAAAGCGTGGGCTAGTATGCCGGCCGAGTAAAGCCGCCCGCAACTGAAACACCCCCTTCCGCGGCTATTTCTGCCACCATGTGAGTGTGATCGCTCAAGCGACCGGCGCGAACCGGTCCTTCTTGGCACAGTCGATCTTTGCAGTGGGCTCTGGCAAGCCGAACCAGCGTTACCAGAGGCCAAAGCCGCCGTGGATGGCAAGCCCGAACAGAGGCAACGTGTTGGTGTTGCCGAACGCTTTGGTCGCGCCTTCGATGTTGCGCTTGTTTAGGCTGGTGGCGCCGTCGATCAGGGTCACGACTTCTGCTCCGACCAGGAAGTGTCCGATGCTCCATTGGGCTCCGAGCTCGAGCAAGAAATAGGGGTCGAACCCGCTCGCGCTGCCGCCCGTGAGGCCGGTGCCGCTGGGGGCCGGCTCGAGCACCAGCTCATGGTGCACGGCGCCCGCGCCAATCGTCGAGGAGAAGCGCAGGGTTTTTCCGGTGGTCATCAGCCGCAAAGTCGGACCGAAGCGCAGCGCGCTCAGGGTGTAAGCACGCAAGACCGGGCTGTCATCACTCTTGGCATCCGTGACGGCGAGCTTGCCGAAGTCGAGCATGAACTCGGCGGCGACCGGCGCCCACATGCGATAGCCCGCGCGGAGGCCAATCGTACCCATGGCCCCATCCGACCGGGTCCTGGTCAGCTGTAGAGGGTGCTGGCCGAGCCCGAGCACGCCGAGCGTGAGCAGGCCGTAATAGCCCCGCGGAATGCGGGGCGGCGGGGGAGGCGGCATACCGCCTGACTTGGCCAGCGGAACGTCCGGAGTTTCGTCGCCGATGGGTGGGCCGAGTTCGGCGCGGACGTCGACCGTCTTGCCGAGGGCGACGCTCACGTTCGTCTCGAAGCTTTCGTAGCCTTCGCGAAAGACTTGGATCAGATGGTCGGTGTCCGGCTTGACGCTGCCGCGCCATTCGTGAAAAGCACGCGTCGTGCCGTCGATCGCGATCGCTGCTCGTGGATCGCTGCTGAGCACGTTGAGAAAGCCATCCGTTGCCCTCAACTTCAACTCGATGGGCAGCTGCTTTTGCCCTGCCGCGACCGTCACCACCCGCGATAGCCGAGCGTACCCAGGCAAGTCGGCCACGAGCGTGTGCTCACCGACGTTCAGATCCACTCCGGTGCGCAGCTCGCTGAGCGGGACTGCGCGCCCATCGATGCTCACCTTGGCGTCGCTTGGCTCGACATTGACGACGATCGAGCCGACCAGGCCGTGCAGCTCGGCGATGGCTTCCGTGACTGCCTTCGTCTCGCCTTCGCTCAGCTCGCGGCCGTGCGTCTTCAGCAAGTCTTCCAGAGTGGCGGCGGCTTCTCGATAACGAAAGAGCGCCTTTTGGCAGAGCGCCACGTTCTGCAACGAACCAGGTCCAGGTTTGGCCGCATAGGCGGCCTCGAACTCGGCGAGGGCGCCTGCGTAGTTGGTGTCCTGGTACAGCTTGATACCGAGTTTGAAATGGCGCCGTGCCTCGTTAGTGACTTCGGCGCTCGCGCTCGGGCCGTTCGCGTCGTCGCTGGCAGCGGGCGCGGCGTGCACGAAGCGAGGCATCAGCCCGAGCCGGCACGCGACCAAAACAGCCAGGATGGCGCGAAGGCGCATCGCTCCTCGCTATCACGTTTTACGGTTCTTTGGTGCTGAGTTGCAGACCGGAGGCGACGTGCGCAGTGGGCTTTGGCGCGGTGGGTCGGCGTGGATTGAGGCTGCTCGTCGTCGGCACGCTTTGCGGTTGCCGTTCGACGTGCGCTGCACTGCTCACCGGCACGACAACGGGCGCGAGCGCACTGCCGACGACCACGCTGGTCGCTGCGACCGGCGGCGCGGCCGGCGCTTCCTGGCTGACGACGGTCGAGTCGGTGCTGCGCGCCACGAGGTATGCGGTCAACGCGAACCCGGTCAAGGTGGCGATGATGCCGGCCACGAAAGTCCCGTAGCGTTTGCGCTTGGGCAGCGCGGCCGGCGCTGATTTCGCCGACGATTCGCTCCAGGCCGAGCCGTCTTGTGTGAACGCGCCATCGAGCGCGGCGATCGCCGTCAGGAACTCTTGCGCCGATTGAAAACGCTGCTCACGTTCGCGCGCGAGGGCACGCTTCACCACGGCTGCGACCGCCGCGGGAACTTCGGGCGCTTGCATACGCACGTCGGGAGCGTCGTGCGTGCAGATCGCGATCAGTACCGCTTCATAGGTCGGCGCGACGTGCGGCGGTTTGCCCGCCAACATCTCGAACAAGATCGCGCCGACGCTGAACAGATCCGTGCGCCCATCGATATCGGCGAACGATTGAGCCTGCTCCGGCGACATGTAGAACGCAGTGCCGAGCACCGTGCCGCGGCGCGTGAGCGTATCGGCCGCCCGGGCCCGCGCGACTTTCGAAATTCCGAAATCCACGATCTTCACGAACGAAGGGTCATCGTCCCGCGCGCACAGGAATACATTGTCCGGCTTGAGATCGCGGTGCACGATGCCGGCTTCGTGCGCCCGCAGCAGCGCCCGCAATATCTGGCTTACGATGCGCAGCGCCGAGGCCACGCTCAGGCGTCCCTCACGGCGGAGCCGCGCGCGCAGATCTTCACCGGTCAAAAGCTCCATGACCAGGAACGGCAAGCCGGTGTCCGTCATGCCGGAGTCGAAGATTTGTACGATGTGCGCGCTTTCGGCCATGCCGGCGGCTTCGGCCTCGCGCTGAAAGCGCTGACAGGCCTCGCCGTTTCGCGCCGCCTCGTGGTCGAGGAACTTGAGTGCCACCCGTTTGCCGATGGCAAGATTCGCAGCTTGGAAGACTGCGCCCATGCCGCCGCGCCCGATCAGGCGGTCGACTCGGTACTTACCGGCGACCGTGGTCCCGACAAGCGCGCTCAGCTCGCTTTCGGTCTCCTCTTCCAGGCTCGGCATGGCCGCGACGTCTCCCGCGTGCGCCCAATGACGCACGCGGATCAGCGTAGCATGCCGGCTCGGGCAATGGCGACGTTCAGGGACCGCGGTCGCCCAAACGCGAAAAGTCGCTCAGTGCGCGACTTTGTGCAGCGCGGCTTGGATTCGCGACGTGGTGCGCGAGGCGTTTCGTGCGTGCACGACGCCTTTGCTCACGGCTTTGGCGAGCGCGATCGACGCGGCGGCCACCGGGGCCTTGGCGGCCTCGAGGTTACCGGCGGCGATTGCCGCGCGTGCCTTCTTGACGGCAGTGCGGAGCGAGCTGCGCACGGCTTGGTTGCGCTCGGCTCGAACGAGGCGCTGACGATTACGTTTTTCTGCAGACGGGTGATTGGCCATCGCCTTTTAAATCCTCGGGAGTATGCGGGACTGACGCAGCTGCGTCAGGCCTTCGGCTTCAGCGCATCCGGCGCTTTGGGGTCATAGCCCTCGGGGTGGACCGGGAATTTGGGCGTTTGGCTGCCCTTGTTGTTGGCGCCTTGGCTGCGCGCTCGGATATACCGACGACGTTCAGTCTGCCGAGTAGAAGAAACCATCAGAATACCTTCAAAAAGGGCCCGGTAGGGCTCGAGGGGCCGGGACTATGAGCGAAGCTTTTGGGCTTGTCAACGCGCTCTCCGGCATTCCTCGCCTCGGATCCTCACTTTGTTCTGAAATTCCGTTCAGCGCGGGTCATTCGGGGCGCACCGTAGCGCTGACACTGAAATTCGGGGCTGCGAACGGTTGAACTCGAGCCCGGCTGAGCTGAGCTTCGATGCACGCGGCGGAGGACTTGCCGGCCGCGGCACCGCTCACCGCGACGTGCTGCACGCGTCCGTCCGAGCCGAACACGACTACGGCACTGGAGGGTGCGTCGTCACCGGCCACGCAATGACGTGCGCCGCTCAGCACGGCCCCGAGCGCAGCCTGGACTGCCCCGCTCGACGGCTTGGCCGCTAGCGCTCCAGCGCGGCTGTCTGCGGGGCGCAGGGACGGGTCGGCGGGCAGCGAGTTATCCACGGCCTCTGTCGCAGGAGCCGCTCGTCCGTCCTTGATCGCGACCTTGCTGGCAGCGATTTTGCTCGGCGCGACGGCGACCACCGCGCTGCCGCTGGGGGGGGCGACTTTGGCGGTTGCCGGGTCTGCGGCGGCCATGGCTTCGCCTGGCAGCGTGTTCGGATCGATGCCACGCGCCGCATCCGGTTTGGAGGCAGGCGGATGGTCGGCGAGCGCACTTGCTAAAGGGGGTGCGATGACATTGGTCACCAGCGGTGCCGGTTCGGGTTGCCTGAACCAAAACAGTGCCGCGGCGGCCAGCCCGAGCGCGGGCAACGCGAGCGCGACTTTCGGCCAATGGTCGGGCTTTGCGACCAGTCCGCTCACTCGCGCAACGCCTACAGGCGCAACCGGGCTCACGCTCTCGGCCGCCAACGGCGGCTCATCTTCCAGTGACCGACTACGCTGTCGTGCCGCGAGCGCCAGGCTTTCCCGCGCCATCTGACGTTCGTTGGCTTGTTTTCTCTCGACGCTACGGCGCGCAATTTCCGCCAAGCTCTGCGTGCGCACTCCAGAGTTGGTCAATGGGGTCGCGGTGGCCGACGCCGAACTCGGCTCGTCTGCCTGGGGGGGCAGGGGCGGCGCCAACAGCAAAAGGTCCGTGGAGCCGCGTACGCTGAGCGTCAGCCGCGCTTCGACGGCTCGCGCGTCGCTCTCCCAATCGCGCTCGGCGAACGGAAACGCGCCGAGCGTGGCCTCCGCGGTCGAGCCAAGGTCTGAAGAAGATCGACGATCGCTCACGCGGCTCCCTCTTCGCCCTTGGGCGCGAAACCACGCTCGACCAAGAACAATTTGAGCTTCTTGCGTGCTTCGTGGACGCGCCAGGCAATGGTGCCTTCCGGGCAGCCGAGCACCTCCCCGGCCTGGGCATGACTCAAGCCGTCGACGCCCACCAAAATCAGGGTCGTGCGCAGGGTATCGCTCAGGGCGTCCATCCCTTCACACAGCGCGCGCCCCAGTTCGCGATTCTCGCTATCACCGAGCGGGCTTGCGCTGCCTGCGCGCGTTTCGACGAGTACACCCTCCAAGCGCGGATCGTCGGTCGATACGGATTTGCGGTTGGGTTTCCGGGCACGAATCACGTTCAAAGATAGATTGACCGCGATGCGATAGATCCAGGTGAAAGCTTCGCTCCGGCCGTCGAAGCGTTCGAGCGCGCCGTAGGCCCGCACGAACGTCTCTTGGGTCGCGTCTTCGGCCTCGGCGGCGTCGCGCAACAAATGCAACGCGAGCCGGTAGATGCGGCGCTGATGGCGGCGCATGAGCAAGCCGAACGCCTCACTGTCCCCGGCGCGGGCAGCATCAACCAGTTCGCGATCCGTTCGCTTGGACATCGCTGAGCGCACGCTCACGCGCGCGGAAACCTCGTGGGTATGCGGCCTAGGTCCAAGATAGAGTAGCACTACCCAATCAGACAACCGCTGGCTGCGAAAGCTTTGGCGCGCACGCCCGCGAAGCTCGAGGTCAGCCGCTGCCGCATCCGAAAAAATGCAGCGCTTTCAAATGGTTGACGGCCCTATCCGGGGCCGCCATTTACTTCGAATCGCTGGCGCCCAGGCGGGCTTTCAGCAAATCACCGAGGGTACCGAAGCCGCCCTCGGCCTTGAGCTTGGCCCGGTACTCTTTGTGCGCGCGCCGCTCTTCGTCTTCCTTGAAGCCACGCAGGCTGAGTTTGGGCTCACCGTTGCGTGGGTCGAGGTCGACGATTTTCAGGTCGAGCACGGTGCCCGGCTTGAACACCTTGCGTAGGTCGGTCCCGCGGGCGGTGCCGGTCTGCGCGCCTGGGATGAAGCCGCGCGCGGCGCGCCCGGTGACGCCCATCAAGCGCACCAGCACGCCAGCGGCCTCACCTTTGATCACCTCGGCCTTGACCAGCGCGTTTCGGACGATCTTTTGGGGAGCTTCGTTGGCATGCTCCGGCTTCGGTGCCAGGTGAAAGGTGAGCTTCTTCGACCGCGGATCGAAGTGGTGCACGAGCACCTCGACCTCTTGCTCGAGCTTCAGCACGGCTTCCGGGTGCTCGATACGCTCGAGCGATAGGTCGGAGACGTGCAGCAGGCCGTCGATACCGGGTTCGAGCTCGACGAAGGCGCCGAACTTCTCGAGCCGCGTGACCTTGCCCTTGTGCTGCGAGCCTTGCGCGTACTTCTGCTTGGCGACCGCCCAGGGGTCTTCCACCAATGCCTTGCGGCTGAGCCAGATTTTCCCGCGCTCGTCGATCTTGGTGATTTTTACTTCGATGCGGTCACCGGCGCGGAACAGCTCGGTCAATGGCACGCGCGCGTCGTGGCTGGCCTCAGAGGCGTGCACGAGGCCTTCCAGATTCTCGGCCTCCGGCAAGGCAACGAATGCGCCCCACTCCACCACCGTGCGCACGACGCCATTCATCACTTGGCCCTCTTGCAGCAAAGTGATGGCGTGTTTGCGCCGCTCGTGAGCTTCTGCCTCGAGCATCGGGCGGCGCGAAACGACCACATCACGGCCGCCTTTTTCGTACTGCACGACCTTGAACTCGACGCGCTGCCCGACCAGCACTGCGAAGTTCGCGTTGGCCGGGTGCAAATCCATGCCGGAAGCGGGAGCGAAGGCGCGCAAGCCATCGATATCCACCTCGACGCCTCCCTTGATCACGCCGGTGATCAGGCCAGAGACCAACGAGCCGTCTTTGGCCGCTTGCTCGACCTTGGGTTTCGACTCTTCTTCGCGCAGTGGTTTGCGAGTGAGCACGACCAGCCCGCCGCGGACGCCGTCGTTGTGGATGCGAGCGACGAAGCGATCACCGACCGCGGGCACCAGGTCGTCTGGTTCCATCTCGTTGCGGTCGAAGATGGCCAGGGCTTTGCCCGACAGGTCGACCATGATCGCCGTTTCGAGCACGGCGGTGACCTTGCCGAATACTTCTTCACCAGTGTGAAACGGCGCGCGGTCGCTCGCGCGGTGGTGCTGTGAGCGGGGCGCTCCGCCCTCGCGCGCTTCAGCGCCCGCTGGGCCGGTGCCTGGTCGCTTCTTCTTGCGACGGCGCTTCTTCTTCGGCTTGTCGCCGGTGGCTGCACCGGTCGCGCTTTCGGCTTCCGTGCTGTCGCCGCCTTCACTCTCGCCGCCTTCACTTTCGCCGTCATCGCCGGCGTCGCCACCTTCGCTTTCACCTTCGGAGCCGTCGCTCGCAGCAATGACGCTGCTCGCGCTCGCGGCGACTTCGCCCGAAGCGCTTTCGCTCGCCGGGATCGGGGTGGAAGCGTCAGAGGCGACTAGCACTTGGGTGCTGTCGCTCACGGCGCTGGGAGTGGACGGTGCGTCGCTTGAAATGGTGTCGGTGGACGTCATGGCGGGGGGCGAGAGCCCTATATCTCTCTTGCAGCCGCCTGCCAATCTTCCCAGGCGACCGATTCGTTTCTCATCGTGGCGAGCGCTGCAGCTCCGTTCAGCGCGCAATCGGTAGGCGTCGGTTTACACCGCCACTGCGATCGATCAACAGGCCAGCCTCGGGCTCGCTCTGCTCCAGGTTTTCCATGAGTTTCGTGGCGACAGCCACGAAAGCTCGAGCGGTTTCCGACTCCGGAGCTGCTTGAACCACTGGTGTCCCGGCGTCGCCCCATTGGCGAATCGAGGGGTGGAGCGGAATTTGACCGAGTAACGGCGCTTTTGCGTAGTCCGCCACGCTTTGCCCACCCCCGCTGCCAAACAGCTCGTGCCGCTTCTCGCAGCCGTCACAGATGAAGTAGCTCTCGTTTTCGACCACGCCGAGCAGGGGAATACCCACCTTTTGGGCCATCGAGACCGATTTATAGACGTCCTGCAGCGCCACTTCTTGCGGCGTCGTGACGATCACTGCACCCGTGCTGCGCACTTTTTGCGAGAGCGTGAGCGCCACGTCCCCTGTTCCAGGAGGCAGGTCGAGCAGCAAAAAATCGAGCTTGCCCCAATTCACGTCCTTCAGGAATTGGAGCAGGGCGCCGTGCAGCATGGGACCGCGCCAGACCACGGCCGCCTTCGGATCTTCGAGCAGAAAGCCGATGCTCATCAGCTTGATCCCGAAGCGTTCGAGCGGCTGGATCTGCTTGCCGTCGCTCATCGGCTGGCCGGTAATGCCGAACATGGTCGGGATGCTCGGCCCGTAGATGTCCGCGTCCAGCAAGCCCACCGAGTGTCCCATGCGCGAAAGCGCGAGGGCCAAGTTGGAGGCAACGGTGCTCTTGCCGACGCCGCCTTTGCCGCTCATGACTAAGATGACGTGTTTGACGCCCGGCACCGGATCGTCCGGGCCGATTTCGCGCGCAGCGGTCACTGGTTCAGTCATCGCGGGAGGGGCGTAGAGCCGAACCCACGCTCTGTCAAACTAGCGCCGGACGATTCCGGCGGCAGACGTGAAAAGGGCTCGACAGACCGCGCTCTCGCCGGCGCGTGCCTAGATCGCGCCGCTCAGCCAGGCGATGGCCACGCCCAGGCCGAAGCCGATGCCGGTGGCGATCAGGGCGGGCCAAGCGCGGCCGGGCCGACGCACCGGCGGGGCAAGCGTCGACAGCCGACGTTCCTCGGCTTCGGCCCAGCCAGGCTCGCCTTGGCTGGGCATGAAGTCTTTGCCGGCTTCCATGCGCGGCGAGTTCGCGGAGCGCGGGAAACGTGGCGCGACGAGCAGCGAGTCCGTCACGCCGCGCGCGTACGACGCGATCCGGATCGGAATTACCGAAGACTCGCGCGGCGGGCCGTCGGGGGTGAGCGTCTCTTGAATTTTGATTTCGCGTTGTACGGGGACGAGTGGGATCGGATCGCTCGACATCCGGCGTTGCGGGCCGAGCGAGAGCGCGTGCGTCGCGCTGCCAATGAACGGATGCAACAGCTCCGCGTATTCTTCGGCACTGTCGATGCGCCGGCGAGGCTCGAGCGCCAGTCCGCGCTCGACGATCGTCGCAAGCAACTTCGGAACCTGCGGATTGACTTTACACAGCGGAGTGAAGTCCCCGGCCACCACGCGCTGCAGCACCGCGCCGGCGGTCTTGCCCTCGAAGGGATCACGTCCGGCGAGCATCGCGTAGAGCATGGCCGAGGCCGAGTAGATGTCGCTGCGCGCATCGACGGCCTCGCCGCGTGCCTGCTCCGGCGACATGAACATGGGCGTGCCGCCCGAGCCCTTGGTGATGGTGCCGTCGGTTTCGTGCATGCGTCGAGCAATGCCGAAGTCCAGCACCTTGACGTGCGGACGATCCGGACGCGGATGAATGATCATCACGTTGGCGGGCTTCAGATCGCAGTGCAAAAATCCCTGCGCATGCGCGGCGGACAGCGCCGCCAAGACCTGCAACATGAGTTCGCACGCGTACTGCGGTGGTAGAGCGCCGCGCGTCTCGATGATGTCGTCCAGAGTTTCGCCACGCAGGAGCTCCATCACGAGATAGGGCACGCCGTCGGGCGTCACACCAAGATCGTGAATGTCGACCACGTTGGCGTGCGCGATGCGCGCGGCGGCGCGCGCCTCGGTCACGAACTGATCGCGGTGTGTGGGATCGGCGAACGACTCGCGGTTCATCACCTTGATGGCGACGAATTTGCCGACCACCAAGTGCTCGGCCTCGTACACCTTGCCGCTCGCACCGGTGCCGATCTCACGGAGTAACGAGTACTTGCCGTCCAATACCTGGCGTAGTTGACGATTTTGAGCGACGGACATCTCTCCGTCTGCTCGGAACGGCCGGGGCGGCGCGAACTTGAGGGGCCCGAGGTTCTCGGCGTGTCTCGAAGTGGGACTGTTCGCCCATAGTCACAAAACACGAACGGCACGCCCTTTGCGGGAGCGTGCCGTCGTGATCAGCAGACTCGAATCAGTCGAGCGTCACTCTGGCTTGAGTGTCACCGCGGCGGTGACATCGAGAGAAGCCTCCAACGCCACCCCGAAGTTCTCCGACGACTGTTTGATGGTGTCGGCGATCAGCAAACCGCAAACGGCGCCTTTGGCGTTGAGCTTGCCGCTGGCCGTGATGTCCGCGGCCGTCTTGATCGAGGCTGTGAGCGCGGTCTTGAAATCGTCGCCACGGGCCTGGAGCACGACGAGGATCTTGGGCAAGTTCACCTCCAGCGAGGCAATTGCCGTCTCGTATTGCACCTTCGCTTCTGCGCTGAGGCTGCCCTTTGCTTGGGCAACGATTGAGACACTCGGGGGCGTGCACTCCGCCTTGGCCTTGGCGCTGGCGTTGCAGCTGCCTTGGCAGCTCGCGTCGGCGCTGCAGCCGCCCTCGAGCTTGCCGCCCTCGCACTTGAGCGGAGTGGCTTCGGCGGAGCACTTGCCGTCGCACTTGACCTTCACGTCTGCGGTACCCTTGCACGCGGCATCGCAATGCCCGTCGCACACGCCCGTGCATTCGATTTTCGGAGCGTCCGCGTCGAGGGTGCAGGTGCCCTCGCATTGCCCATTGCAGGTGCCGTCGCCCTGGATGCCGGTGCCCTTCTCAGTCGCTCCGCCCGCCACGCCGGCGGTGCAGGTGCCGTCGCACTTCCCCTGGCAGTCCACCTTGACGCCGCCGCTGGCCTTACAGCTACCGGAGCAGCCGCCCGTGCAACTGCCGGTGCAGGCAACCTCCGCCTTGCCCGAAGCCGTGCACTCGCCGCTACATTCGACGGTCAGCGTTCCGCCAGTACACGTCGGCGGGTTGGCCTTGACGTCACATGCGACGTTGGCGTCGCAGGACGCTTGGCAGTTGGCGGTCGCAGTCAACGACGCGCTGCACGTCGGTGCCTTGAACACGACAGAAGCGCTGCCCGCGAGCTTGCCGCTCGCCCCGAAGTTCGCGCTGATCTGACCCTTGGCGAGCGCGCACCAAGCCTTGAGCGCGTCCGGGCCCGTGGCCCCGACAACGCTGGGATCTTGCGCGTCGGCGCCCAAGTCGAGCGCAATGTTCTGACAGGCAGTGGTCACGTCCGCGATGGCACCGGTGCCCACTGCGGAGAGATCCGAAGCGGCCGTGGCGAACGCGGAGAACGACCCTTTGATTTTGGCGTCGACCCCGAAGTCGACGGAGGCCATGTCCTCACCAGCCTTGAACTCACTGCAGCAAGCGGCGTCTTGGGCGTTTTTGATATCGCTACAACCGGCGACCACGGTCGAGATGGCGAGTGCACAGAAGGCGAGGGCGGTGAACGGTTTCAAGCGACTTTTCAAGTTCATGCGAAAGGACTCCTTAGCGTGCAGGGCGCTACCCACCACCACCATGCGGTTCGGCGCGTGCCCTTCATCCGGCGCTTGTTACAAGCGACAGCGGCGGCAGTGTACAGCAGGTCTCGGCGTGGATGAAACCCAGCAGTCGGGAGCTCGCACTCGCGGACGCCGAGGCGGTTCCACTGTCCCAACAACGATCTCTACCAACGAGCTCTACACGCAGCAGCGATCGATGATGCAATCGTGTCCGGCCGCGCGTTCGATACGCTCGAAAGAAATGCGGACGATGACGTTCACCTACATCAGTGACGTCTCCCGACCGATGGACGACCCCAACTCGTGGTCTGGTGTTCGCCTAATCGTCAGTTCGCCGGCCAGCAGCCCGTTTGTTGCGATGAACCGAGCGCGGTCGCGGTGTTCGCGCCGTTGCAGAAACCGCTGTCCGGAGTGTCCGGTGTCGCATCGACACAGGTCATGCTCAGGCCGCCCGGAGTTTCCGGGCAACCCCCGCCCGTACACAGTCCGTTCGCATCCGCGGCTGCGGCGCAGCTGCAGCTCACGCTCAAGTCGACGCACCAGCGTTCACCGGTGAAGTTCGAGGAGGTGCACGCGCCCTTCGCGCCACAATCTGAATCCTTCAGGCACGGCTCACAGCTCTTACCGGTGCCGGTGCATTGGCCGAAGCGATGCTCGCACGTGGCGCGCTTCAAATCAGTGTCCCAAAAACCGCACTTGGCAGCAGTTCCCCACGGGCACGAGGGGTGTTTGGGGTCACACAACTGGGTGCAGGTGCTGGTGCCGCTCTCGTCCTTGGCGCAAACCTGATCGGCCACCGCCAGGCAATCGCCATCGTTTTCGCACGGACTACAGAACTTGCGCGGCCTGCAGGCATTGCGCGTCACGCCCCGGCTCGCGCATTGAAACGGCTTGCCCGCGCCGATTTGATCGCTCGGCACGCACTGGCGGTCTTTGGCATTCCCCTTGAGCTGACAGACGTCCTGGCACGGAGGGCGCGTCAGCGGAGTACAAGCGTAACCGGGCGCGCAGCTGGTATCGTCGGTGCAGTCCGTCGTGCAGTAAGCATCCAGGTCATCGGTGCCCGCACCGACGCAGAAAAAATCGTTCGCTGCGTCACACTCCGTACCGGCGGAACAGTGCGTGTAGAACTGACCCGGCTTTTGAGCGTGACCGAGCTCGCAGAAGTGGCCCGAGATCCCATCCGCGTCCAGCGCACTCGCGCACTCGCCCAAGCCTTGGCAGTCGAAGTGCGAGTTGCAGGCGAGCCGGCACGTGCCTTCGACGCACGCCTGGCCCTGGTCCGACGAACACTCAGAGCTCGAGCCGCACTTCTTGTTGACCGGGATGGAGCTCGCTGCTCCCGCGCTCGCTGCGCCCGCGCTCGCTTGGCCGGCCGCGCCAGCGCTGGCTCGGCTACCTGCGACCGAGGGTTCCGGGACCGAAGTTTGGCAGTCGTCACGGAGGCACTCGCTCTTCGAGCAGCCGCTGAAAGCCACGCCGCCCAGGCTGGCGAGCAAGCTCAGCCCGGCGAGATGCGAGCTGACCGTGCCGATCCTAGGTCTTGAAACGAGGCCTGAAACCATTCGAGAAAATGCCGAGCTCTTGACGGGACGGACCACGGGGCTACCGTGCTCGATAGTACTCGTTTTTTCAGGTAGCCCGCATGAAACTGCCCATCGTCACGTTTCTGGTTGCTGCGACCTGCTCATTGGTTGGTGCGTGCTCGAGCAGTCCGCTTGCCGGTGTGCCGGACACGGAGACCGGGGCTGAGCCTTCGGCCAGCGCGGGGGCGGGTCCAGGCGCGAGCGCCAGCGCAGGCGCGACCGCCGGTTCGAGCGCAGTAGCGGTGAGTCCGACGTCTACGTGGGCTGCGTACCCCGCGGGTCCCTATGGCACCGCTCGCGGCGCGACGATCCAGAACCTCTCGTTCCTGGGCTGGAAGCACCCAGACCTGGCCGGCTATGACCCAGCCAAGTTCGAGACCGTGCGCCTTTCCGATTTTTACGACCCCGATGGTCACAGCGGCGTGAAGCTCTTGGCCATCAATGCCTCGGCCGTTTGGTGCAGCGTGTGCCGCCGCGAATACCAGGCCATGCACAGCGATGACGTGTACGCCAAGCTCCAACCGCAGGGGCTGGAGATCTTGGGCACGCTGTTCGAGGACACCGCTTACTACCCCGCGCAGCCGCAAGATCTGAAGAACTGGGGCGCACTCTCGAGCCACGCGGTCAAGTTCCCGTTGGTCTTGGATCCGGGCTTCAAGCTGGGCGCTTACTTCGATTCGGATGCGACTCCGCTGAACATGTTGGTCGACGTACGCACGATGACCATCGTGCAGATCACCATGGGAATTTCCGATCCGCCGGCGACGTACTGGGATCAGGTACAAGCATTGCTGCAAAAGATGTGATGCTTCGCGGCTACCTTACGTCCAACGCAGCGCTGTCGATCTTGCTCGTCTTGGCCTCGGGATGCTCGCCATCGACGGGCTCGACTGCGCCTGGCGCGAGCTCGCCGTCTGGTTCGGCGCAGCTTGCGCCGCCGGATTTCGAGCTGTCAACGGTCGACGGAGGGAGCGAGCGCTTGAGCGAGCACCTCGGCAAAGAGGTCGTGCTGCTGGATTTTTGGGCAACGTTTTGCGAACCCTGTCTCGCCGGCATGCCGCATCTCGACGCGCTGTACCGTCAGCACCACGCGCATGGCTTCACGGTGCTCGGCATCTCGATCGATGGCCCCGACTCGGTGGCCCAAGTCAAAACCACCGTCTCCAAGCTCGGCCTCTCTTTCCCGATCTTGCTCGACCAGGAAACCCGCGTCGTCGCGCAGTACAACCCGAAGACCAGCGCTCCCTACAGCGTGCTGATCGGCCGCGATGGGCGCATCCTGAAAAAGCAAGAAGGCTACACCACCGGCAACGCGGGCGTGCTCGATCGCGACGTCGCCGACGCGCTCGCGCGCTAGGCGCCTCAGGGCTTCCAGCTCGGGGTCGATGGGGAAATGGGTTTGATGGTCATGCGATACGTCGCAGGCCGTCCAAGCCTTCGGCGTCACGGCACGAAGCTCGAGAGAGCACTCAAATCGACGCGGCTTCACCGCTCTCGAGGAGCGATGGGCCGTGACTCTGCAACGAGACAATCGAAGTTGGAATTTGACTCGTTGGTGTTGGCTCGTTGTGCGTTCTCAACGGCGGGGCGAATGCGAGCCTCACTCGAGCGGTGAGTCAAGATGGCGTGATTCGAGCTACGCGACGCGCTTGGCGCGCCGCGTCCGCTAACCAAAAAATCTCAGAAGCGGAGCGTCAGATCCAGTGCCGCGCCCTCGAAGGGGGGGAAGACTCGGCACACGCCGCCGACGCAGCGCAGGGCACCGCGGCGTTGGCCGACGAACAGGGACAGGCTGGAGTCGGAGCTGAGGCGGTAGCCTAGTTGTCCGTTGACGTAGGTGGGGGGCACGGCTGGGTTGGTGTCGTAGGAGAAGCCGAGCGCGACCGACCAGTGGGGCGCGTAGTCGAAGCCGATCAGTTCGTCGCCTTCGCTCCACGGCACGCCTGGGCCGCCGAGGGTTTGGTGGCGGCGGCGGTGCCAGCCCTGGAGTTCCAGCGCGAATGGGCCGCCGAGAGCCCAGGTGCCCTGGTGACGCATGTAGATTTCTCGGTAAAAGACCTGAGTTTCGCCGTTGTCCGTGGGAAGCGCGCGATCGCTGTCGTCGACCCGGCTGCCGAACGAGATGTCCGCTTTCGAGCGCCGATCGCGGCTGCGGAGTTCGCTGCCGACGGCAGTGTCCACGACGCGGTTGCGCGTGTCCTTTCCCACGCGGCAGGCTTCGTTGGCCAGCGATTCCGCGAAAGATTCGTAGTAGCCGGCCCAGGCATACACGCTGACGATGCGCGAGAGTGCGAGATCCGCGCGCAAGCGTCCGCCGCTCACGCAGGTGTTGAAGCCTTCGAAGGCCGTGTCGATGAACAGCGCTTCGGTGGTGGGCGGCGCGCTCGCGGCGAGCATACTGAACTCGCGTGCGCGGAGGGGGCTGACGTTGGCGAGCAGTGGGAAGAAGCGGCGGTAGTGTTTGCCCTCGAAGAGCAGGCTGAGTGGGCCGAAAAGGGCGTTCACACTCAGGTACACGGCCTGGCCGAGATCGAGTTTGGGAGTGGAGCGATCGGCGTGCTGAAGATCTTGCAGTGCCACCTCGAGGTACGCGCCGCCGTGGCCGCCGAGATCGGCGAGTTCGAACGAGGCGCTGCCGGTCGTGATCCGATCGGCGCTGCGCACGATGTCGTTTGCGAGCGGCGTGCTGCGCAGAAGCCGTGAACCCTGAACCGCGAGTTTGGCTGATTTGTGGCTGAGTTCTGCCTGCGCGCCGAAGATCCGGTCTGGCGCGTAGCTGCACGTGCCAAAGGTCTTGCAGTCGCCGGTGTCGGGGACGAAATCGCTGGCCACTGCGCGCGGCATGCCGGCTTCGGTCAGCTTGACGAAGCCGGGTGTGACGCTCGAATCGACGCCGAGGTAGCGTCCACTCGCGGGATCGATGCGCAGCGGATTCAAGCTTCCGGCGACCGCGGTGGCCCGCAACGAGATTTGATCGGCGCGAGCTCGCGCCGTGACGCGCGCACCACGCAGCGTGGTGTCGCTAGCCAGTTCGTCCATTTTGCGCAGGCTGAGCACGAGGCCGCGACCGAACGCGACGTACACGTCACCGAGCCCGAGCTCGAGCGATGGGCTAGCGTACGTGAAATAGTACTTCGCGGGGTACAGCCAGTTGATGTAGCGGTTCGAGAGCTCGACGCCGGCTTCCTGCACTTTCTGTCGGAAGTACACGGGCGCCGGGGCAGCGCCTTCCGTAATCGGACGCGACGCCCACAAATCCAGCGCGATCTGTGTGGGGTTGGGGGAGCTGAAGAACCAGGCGTTGTCCAGGCGCAGGCCGGCCTGCCACGCTCCGCCGTTGGCGAGCACGTTGAGGCGATTGTAAAATAGGCCCCAATCGTCATTGGCGTGCGTGGCGACCTGATTGGGGCGCGTGTCGCGGTTGTCGACGTTGTAGGAAAGGGTCGAGGTATTGGTGATGTCGAAGGCGACCGGCGCGCCGAACACGTCCACCGGTTCGAGCGCGCTGAGCTTCGGTGCCGTGCCCACGATGCCCAGCACAATCGCTCGCGCTAGCCAAATGACAGGCGTGCGACGCGGGTTATGGCTGCGCGAGCGACGCATCGATGAACGGCCAGATGACGGTCGCTTGGTCGCCCAGTAACTTCTTTTCGATCTTCATCGTGCGCGCGTCGACGATTAGGTTGAGCGGTGCCGTTTCGGCCGAAGCGAAGGCGCCGAGTTGGTAATCGGGGTCCAGGACCATGGCGTAATCGGAGGAGTAGACTTTCACCCAGGTGCTGAGATCACTCAAGGTGGCAGGATCGCGGTGCGCGTCCTGAAACAGCGTGCTCAAGATGCGTAGCCCGCGCGGGCCGTACTCTTGGTTCTTTTGTGGCAGCCCTTCGTGTTCACTGCGGCAGGCCGAGCACCAGACTGCTGCGGTGTTGATCAAGATCAACTGGTAGCCCTTGCTGCCGCTCGGATCGTAGTAATCCGCGAAAGCGATCGTCTCGAGCGAGCTCGAAGAGTGGCTGACCTTGGCCGGGTTTCTGAAACCTTGAAAGCAAGCGTCCGCGAGCGTGTCGCCTTCTTCGGTGCCGAACGGGCCGTTCGGATAATTGGGCGAGTCGCAGCCTCCGCCGGCCAAGAGCTCGGGCGGGATCTTGGGCGTGTTGCTCCCGCAACTGACCAGCGACACGCAGGGCAAGCAGACGAACCAGACGCGGGCGAGAGGGCGGGTGATGCTTGCGGCCCAGGACATGTTATTTTCGACGGAGTGCGATCGAAGACAAGATCGGAATGCCACCGCTGGTGGTATCGATGCTGCTACCGTCGTTCGAGACGCGGGCCTCGGCGACACTCAGCCAGCTGCCATAGGGTGCCCATTTTTCGCTCACGTCCAGGCCTTGGACGAACACCTCGACCCGGGTGCCGGGTGCCCAATCGGACGTATTTTTCAGGCTGAGTTTGGCAGTTGGACAAAACGTAGTGCCCAGTGGGGCGACGCCGTACGCGAGTTCGAAGCCGAAACGGGCTGGGAGCGCCTGCGGACTGTCCGCGAGCGGCACCGGCACGCTGCGGAACACGAGCTGGTCATCGCTGTAAGTGAGGATGTCGTGCTCGAAGCTACCCTTGCTGTCGAGGTGGAGCGTCAGATCGCCGCTAGTGAGCGCCCCGCTCTTGGGGAACTTGGCGCCTTCTGACAGCGCAGGCAACGGTAACGCCACGAGCTCACCGAGGTCTTGCTTGGCCTCGGTGCCGAGTGGCACGGCGAGCTCTGCAAAATCGAAACCATCGCCGTACTTCAGAGCGGGCAAGACCAGCGCTGCACCGGGGGTGACGTTCAGTTTGCCGTTGTCGTCCGTGTCGTCGACGAAGCAGTTGTTGATGCCGCACACTTGGACTGGCAGACGTGCCGCGAGCTCGCCGGAGGGTAAGCGGATGGTAGCGCGCACTTGTTCGATGACGACGGCCTGTGCCTCGACGTGATAGCCGGGCGCCTCGCAGAGCATCGGTTGCGTACTGGGGCTGCTCGTCGGATTGCTCTCGGACCCGCAACCGAACGACGCCATCAATGCGAGGCCTACGGAGAGCGTCAGTGTCGTCGGGCATTGCATTGCAGCGCCAAGCGTACACAAGGCCACGCTGCCCCGCCAATCCGGGGCATTTCTCAGCGCTTTCGCGGCGCAGACGGAGGCAGCGAGCGGCCGATCAGACGAATCAGAAGAACACGCCCAGATACCAACGCACCGTTTGGGCGGTGTTCGTATTGGCCGAGCCGCCGGCGGTGTTGATCGTGTTCACTTGGTGCTGGGTGTAGCCGAGGCCCGCCATCGGGAACAGCACGCCGTACTCGAGCTTGGTGAAGAAGCCGCCCTTCTTGGTCGGGTCATCGTTGCGCGCGCCGTCTTTCGATTGAAAGTAGACGTTGGCGTTCAACTCGACGCCGAGATCGTGAGCGTGGCCGGGCGCCTGCACGAACTCGGAAGCGCGCGACCAGATCGCGGCTACGCCGCCACCCAGCTTTTGCCCTGAGGTATCGCGCAGAAAGTCGTAGGACGCGCTGGGCCTGAAATAATAGGTGCCCTGCACGCGAGTCAGGATGTTGCGATAAAGGATCAGATCGACACTGTAGGCAGGGTTGAAGCGGAACGTAGAGTCCGTGCGATCGCCGTGCTGGTTCTCGGCTGTATTGTACGGAGGCGTCAGGCCTTGCACGTCCGAATCCCCGGAAGCCCAGCCGAAGTTGAAGCCCAGGCGCAGCTTGTCTTCGACCAGGCGCTGCTCGATCTCCGTGGCCAGGCCATATTGTCGGATTTTGTAGCCAATATTTTGCGTCGCGTCGTTGCTGTTGGCCGACTTGTTGTTATCCATGTTGCCCTGGATGGTCACGCCTTCAGCCTCGAAGCGGAACTTCTTGTACAGAAGTTGCACCCAGAGATCCGGGGTCCAGGACGTCGCGCCGCGTCGGCTGAATTGAAGCGCACCTGGCGCGCAGCTCAAGGTCGCCGCGCCGTTCGCGACGCAGGCGTCGTTCGATGCACCGTTCGCGTCGTTGGCGAGCAGCTGGTGACGATATTGGACCTGCACGCCGCCGTTGATCACGATTTCGCCTCGGGCTAGCGCCAAGCGGGTCAGCTCACGGCTCTTCCTATGCGCGACGGCCAACATGTACTGCGACACGTCATCGCTCTGCGCTACGTCGTAGGCTTGGCCGCGATAGATCCCGAGGTTGTCGCTCGTGGCTCCTTCGTTGACGAAATCCCAGGCGCCCGTTACGTACAGATCGAGTGGCTTGATGCCGGTGGTGAACTGAATGCGGTCGATCGTCGACTGGTAGTTGTCGTCGTAGCCATCACCTGCGTTGTTCAAGATCCCGAGGCCCCAGTGGTTGGGCATGCGGCCAAAGCGGAGCTCGCCGACCGGAGTCGCGTATTCCGCCCACGCGCGCTTCACGTGAATGCTGTTGCCCAGGCTGTTGACGCCCGAAGTCGGGGACGAGGTGGTCGAGGTGTCGAAGCCTATCGGCGCGTAGCCGCTACGCGCGGCTACCGCATAACCGTTTGCGGAGGGCGTATTTCGGTACTCGCTCGGCGTCGAGCCCAGCACTAGGTTGTCGAACAGGTCGATCTGGCTGATCACGCGCAGGTTGTCGGAGATGTGCAACTCCGGATCGAGCCGGAAGCGCAAGTTGGCGCCCGCCTGCGTGCCGCTCTTGCAGCCGTAGGTCGCAGACGTGCCGCTGGTGTTGGTGCCGGTGCCGAGTTCGTCCGGTGTGCAGAGCGACGGGCCCCTGGCCGTGTTGGTCCGGTCTTGGAAGTAGTTGTCGGCCGGCTGCGGCCACATCGCTTCGCTGGGGGTATCGATCCGACCGAGCGCGAACTGATAAAACAACTCCGTGCGCACGCGGAAATTGCCGTGCAACTCCAGCACCGGTCGGGCGTGCGCCCACCAATCTTCAGCGAACACGTCTTGCTCACCGCGCTTGCCGGCACTTTCCGCCGGACGCTCGCTATTCTGGCGCTTGAGCTCCGCGGCGTCGTTGCCCGGCTCAGGCCACGCGGGCAGGGGAGCGAAGTTTCCGCTCGGCGTCCCGGGCACCGGCGCAGCCGGTTGCACATCGTCCGCTGCGGGCTCGGGCGCGGGTGCTTCCGCGCCGACAGGGGTGCTGGGTTTGGCGGCGTCAGCGGCACCTCGGGGCGCGGCTTCAGGAGCCGCACCCGCGGGTTTCGGCTGCGCATCCGCGAGCGCTGGGATGGTTAAAAAACCGAGCGCGACTAAAGAGGCAACGGAGGCGTGTTTCATGCGGATCTTCGCGAGGTACCGGCGGCGGACCCGGGGGGTTTCGCACGCGCGGCCAAAGACTGTCAACCGCGCGCCGAGAGGTCGCATATTGCCCGGGTTTGACCCCTACTTGCGAAAAGCAGCCATGATGTCCGTGCCCACCCGGGCTGCCTGTTGGCCGAGTTCGGCACCGGCCAGGACCGGCAACTGGAGCTGGGACATGGTCTTGGCCACGTCCGCCAGCTCCTGTTGCAGCGACCAGCCGGGGGTCGGAGGCAGGCCGAGCGCGCTGCGAAATGTCTCGCCCAGCTCCACGGCCGACCCGTAGCGGAGGGCAGGGTCCTTGGCCAAGGCGCGCGCCATCAGCATGTCCAAGACGGGCGGCGCTTGTTTCAGGATGGAACTCAACGGCGCGGGCACCTGCTCGATTTGTGCCGCCCGTACCATCAGCTCGTTTCTGTCTGGGCTGTCGAAGGGGGTCACGCCGGTCAGCATCTCGTACAGCACAATCGCGGCTGAGTAGAGGTCCGCGCGTGGATCGAGCGGTTGGTTCAAGACCTGCTCGGGCGCCATGTACGCGCCGGTGCCGGGCGCCATGCCGCCAGTGTTGCGCGCCTCTTCGGCGGGCACTTGGGCGATGCCGAAGTCGGTGACTTTGATCACGCCGTCGCCGCGTACCAGCACGTTCGACGACTTGATGTCGCGGTGCAGAATGCCGAACGCGTGGATCGACGCGAGCGCGCCCAGCAGTTGCGCGAAATAATGCCAGGCTTGCGCGAGCGGCAGCGCAGGCAATGGACCGCGCCTTGATTCCAGGCGCACGCGTGCGATCAGCTCACTCAACGACTCCCCGTGGACGAGCTCCATCACCAGCGCGAGCTGTCCGTCGAAATCCGACAGCCCGAAGAAGTGCACGATGTTGGGGTGTGACAACCGCGCTAGCGCGGTTGCTTCGCGCATGAACAGCTTGCGCGCTCGCGCTTTGCCCTGCAGCGAGGGATGCAGCAGCTTAACCGCGATCGGATGGGGCGGCGTGTGCGCGAACCGGCCGGCGGGATTGTAGTAGAGCCAGCCGCGGTAGACCACTCCCATGCCGCCTTCACCGATCGCGTGGCCGAGCACCGCCCGACCCCAGTCCTCCAGATCCAGTTCAGCGCCCGGGCCGATCGTGAGCTTTGAGGCTTTGACAATCAATACCCCGCACTGCGGGCAGAAGCGCGCTTCATCGACAATCTCGCTTTTGCACGCTGAGCAGACCGCCACGGCTCGGAAGCATAACGGAAATCGTGGCCGCTATGCGCGTCCCTACTGAAATGTACGCCGCGGCGCCGCTCGCCGATGAGCGTTGCAGTCGGCGGCTGCTCTGTGGGAGTCTTGCGCAGATTCTGCCGAGTATGGCTTTTTCGTGCGCGGCGGAGGTCAGGAGGAAAGCCCACGTTGCTTCGTAAACTTCGCACGCTCATTGCGCTTCCGATGTCAGCATCCGAGCTTCCCAACGCGGCGCGTCGGAAGTGGTTTGCGGGCGCGGCTTCTCTGCCCGCGTTTCTGCCCGCGTTGGCCGCGCTGACGCTCGCGAGCGTCGTGGCGATGCCCGAAGCACACGCCCAAGTCTCGGGGGACTTCGCGCTTCAGCGCTTCGATCCCGCAGCTGGTCCGCGCAATTATTTGTCCACCCGTGGTGCGCGCACGGATGGCAAAATGGTGTGGAGCGTCGGGCTATTCGCCAATTACAGCTACCTGCCGTTCCAGGTGGGGAGCTGCGAGGCGCCCGCAGGTTTGGATTGCTCGTCTTCAGACGCTCATGACCGCGCGACCGCGAAGGTGATCGAGAACCAGTTGACGGGCGACCTCCTCGGTACATTGACGCCCATTCCGCGCTTGCAGTTGGCGCTGAAGATCCCGGTCTCGTGGGTCAAGGGCCAGGGTATCAGCCCGGACGGCACCTTTGCGAAAGAAGGCATCGACACCGCGGGCTTGGGCGATCCGCAGCTCGAAGCCAAGGTTCGCGTGCACGGGCAGGTGACCGATCCGTTCGTGCTCGGCGTGTCCGGCTTCGTCACGGCGCCGCTCGGCCATCCCATCGCGAAGAACTCCTACCTAGGAGACATGAACCCGAGCGTCGGCGGTCGTTTGATCCTGGACGGTGAGAAGGGTCCGTTCTCGGTCGGCGCCAACATCGGCGGCGCTTATCGCTCGACCGCGCAAATCGGCAATGCGCAGGTCGGGTCCGAGGGGCGCTACAGTGTCGCGGCCGGATACCGCATCGGGCCGCTGATCCGCGTGATCGCGGATATGTTCGGCACCACGCGCTTCTCCACCGCGGCTGGTGAGAACACGCTCGAGATCGACGGCGGACTGCAGATCATGCCACTCAATTCGCCGGTCACGGTTGCGCTCGCGGGCGGAACCGCACTCATCGAAGGCGTCGGCGCGCCCAAGTTCCGCGGCATCTTGGGCGTGACTTACGCACTGGAGAAGCGCGACCGCGACGACGACGGCATCGACGACGCCGTGGACCAATGCCCCACCGACAAAGAGGATCGCGACGGCAACGAAGACTCGGACGGGTGCCCGGATCCAGACAACGATCTCGATACCGTTCCCGACGTCCAGGACAAGTGCCCGGACCAAGCCGAAGACCAAGACAACTTCGAAGATCGCGACGGCTGCCCGGATCCGGACAACGATAAGGACGGCATCTTGGACGTATCGGATCAGTGCCCGAACGAGCCCGAGACGAAGAACGGCTACAAGGACGATGACGGTTGTCCGGACGAAGCCGACAAAGACAACGACGGCGTACCGGATGCGCGCGACAAGTGCCCGGACGAAGCCGAAGACACCGACGGCTTCCAAGACACCGACGGCTGCCCCGATCTCGACAACGACAACGACGGCATCCCGGACGCTCAAGACGAGTGCATCGACGAGCCCGAAACTCGCAACAAGTTCGAGGACGAGGACGGTTGTCCCGACGATCCTAAAGCGGCCAAGAAGAAGAAGTGAAATCGCTGCCCATGAGCTCACTGATGCGGCATGCGGCAGGCGCAGCGTTCACGCTGTGCTTGCTCGCGTGCGGCCCCGGCAGTGGTGCTGGCGGGGCTAGCAGCGCGGCGGACGCCGAGCACCCGTTGCTCGGCGCGACCGCGCCTGCGTTCGAGCTCGCCGCGCCAGGCGGCAAGCAAAAGGTCAGCCTCGGTGAGTACGCCGGCAAAGTGGTCGTGGTCGACTTTTGGGCCACCTGGTGCGCGCCCTGCAAGGAGTCGTTTCCGGTCTACCAACGGCTGGCGCAAAAGTTCGGCAGTAAGCTGACCGTGATCGGTATCAGCGTCGACGAAGACCCCGCTGGTATCCCCAGGTTTGCCAAAGAGACCGGCGCCAAATTTCCGTTGGCTTGGGATGATGGCCAGATCACTTCCAAGAGTTATCAACCGCCCACCATGCCGACCTGTTTCGTGGTGGACCGGGCGGGCATCGTGCGCTTCGTGCACAGCGGCTTTCATTCCGGCGAAGAGCGCGCGATTGCCGAAATCGATTCGCTGCTGAAGTAGTTTGGCTACCCCGGTCCGGTCATGCCGACAGTGTGCGCTGGGGCGACGCGCCTGCAGGCGCCAAGCATCGTAGCCACTTCTGGCTGAATTGTTCGAGCTGACACGCGCCGGACATGTGTGGAGGCGAGAGCTGCAAGCGCACTTAACTTGAGCTGCGTCTGGAAATGCGCTTGCTCGAAGGAATCGGCGAGGCAGATGATCAGTACAGTTCGAAAGTACATTGATGCATTCGTCACGCCGCACACTGTTGTCCCTCGCGCTCCTGTTCTCGGTGTCGTCTGCCCTGGCCACGCCGGGCCTGGATGAGCTCGTAGAGCAATTGAAAAGCGCCAGCGACTTTCGCCTGCGTGTTTCGGCTGCCCTGCAGCTCGGGAAGTCGCTGACCGGCGACGCCGCTGCGCCGCTCGAGGCTGCGCTCGATGACAGCAATGCGTCGGTTCGTGCCGCCGCCGCGGCGGCCCTGAAGAATCTCGGCGACCAGGCAGCCGTCCCGGCGCTCAAGGCGCACCGCTCGGACAAATCCGAGGCGGTGCGAGCGCAGGTCGCCGCTGCCATCAAGTCGCTCGAAGAAGAGCGCCTCACTGGCCCCAAGCCCAGGGTGTTGATCAAGATCGGCATCATGAAAAACGGTTCGGGCGTCAAATCCAAGAAAATCGAAAGTGAGCTGGCCGACTCGTCCCGTCGGAAGCTGGGCGAGCTGCCGGGCGTTCGCGTGCTCGCCGCGGACGGCAGCGGCCCCAGCACCGAGGCGAACTCCGGTAAGCCAAGTACCGTTCCGATGGTGATGGTCACTGGCAACGTCTCGGAGCTCAGAGCGCTGCGCGAGGGACGCTCCATCACCTATTCCGCTAGCGTCGAGTACGTGCTCCACACCATGCCCGAGCAAGCGATCGCTGCCAAAGTGTCAGGTCGAGCGAGCGCCACGGCCACGGACCACGACGCAGAAGATGCCACGGTGCTCGCCGACCTCCGACGGTCCGTGCTGGAAGCGGCGATTGCCAGCGCGGTTCGCCGCGCGCCGCCTGCGCTCTTGGCCGCGGCCCGGCTGTAATGCTTGTCACCCGGCTGCGGTGATTGTACGCGCCCCCGCGTGCCTCCCAGTGTTCTGTTCGTCTCGAAGCCGATCGCGCCTCCCTTT
>Ga0302321_100000941_pt1 | contig 25019 bp, 29 predicted proteins | sample Fen_T0_1_FD_202505 | JGI IMG/M metagenome (GOLD analysis project Ga0302321, IMG submission 202505) | Peat permafrost microbial communities from Stordalen Mire near Abisko, Sweden - Fen_T0_1 | ecosystem: Environmental > Terrestrial > Soil > Wetlands > Permafrost | place: Sweden: Abisko...
GCGTGTCGTGGCTCGCTTCGCTCGCAACAATTGTACGACACGCGGCTGTCTGCCCACGCGACGGGTTTTGGTGGTACTGACCGGGCTGCAGGTTATCGCCAGCCGTTGGGCAGACGAGGACGGCGTCTGGGCTGGTGGAACGCACCCCAGAGCCATACGTTGAACGCAACGCGCGGCGGGCCAACTTCGGCCGGGAATCACCTCTCGTCCGGCACTGCCCGACCACGCCCTTTCAAGCGATTGCCGACTGATGTCGATGTTGGGTGCTGGACGCAAGGCACCGCAAGCCAATATCGGTCGGGAATCTACTCTCGCCCGCACCCCCACCGAGCCTGTTCAATCGACGGACGACTGGTGTCGACGGTGGGCCCTGTGGTCGGATAACTTGGGATTTCACGAAGATGCTCCCTTGTAGTACCTTTGCTGCCGAAGCGCTCCGACCGTTCGACGCGCCTGCAGCAGGAGATCGCCGTGTATCTGGAAATCGCACAGTCGGCACTCGAGGTCTACAAGGAAAGAAAGGCAATTGAAGGCATCTTCTCGAGTCTTCGGTTCGTGCTCAAAAACGGACGCGTGCGTGTTCTGGTATTTGGTCCCGGCGGGACCGGTAAGTCGACACTAGGTGCCACCCTGGGCAGCGATGACAATCTCGAATCGCGGCAAACCCACGAGTATCGAGAGTCCTCAAATGTCGATGAGGAGCAATTCGAGGATGTGCCTTTCGGCATTGTCAAGGTTGCGCCTGGTCAGGGGCGCCGTCGAGACCTCTATTGGCCCGCACTCTTCCGGGAGTTGGCCGCAGGCAGAGTCCACGGCGTGATCTATGTTGGGTGTTGGGGACTCCATAGCTTTGAGTTGTCCACCATTCGAGAGCATAAGCTCTATGAAGATGGTATGACGAAGGACAAGTTCCTTGCCGCACACGTTGCGGCGGCGCAACAGGAGGAGCTCGAGGCCATGCGCGAATTGGCGCCACACATTATTGCGTCGAAGCGTCGGAGTCTCTGGATGATCTCACTAATAAGCAAGCAGGACCTTTGGTGGGATTCGCGCGATCAAGTCAAACTTCACTACGAACGCGGAGCGTACAACGAAATCGTCGCCTCGATCCTTCAGAAGCGTGGAAGTCAGGGCTTCCAGCATGAGTACTTGTCGGCATCTCTTGGAATCGTCAATCTTGCGACGCCCAATGATGGCGTACTCGTTCCCACCGCGAGCGGCTACGATCAAAGGCTTCAGGCTGGGCACCTAAATTTGCTCCATAATCGCCTGCTAGGGCTTTGCGGTGCATGATGACCGACGAAATCCAAAATCCCAAAGTGCAGCGAGACGGTCCCAATGCACAAGCGGCGCTCCTGCTGCAAATGCTGAGCGAGTACACTGACAAAATCAGATTCAGTCGCGCAGCCTTGGACCAATGGCGTTCAAGGTTACTCCTCCACTCTCTGGTGGCAGTCTCCCTCGGGTATGCAGGCGTTCTCGCGGCGTACTTCTTCTGGCGTGATCACAGTAACTTTCGCTGGTTTGCGCCGCCATCGGTCATCATTGCCGCAGTGGCAATTTCTTATCTCGCTTGGATCTTTGCAACTTCAAGCCGGCGCTTGAAAAGTGCTCGCGATGAAATAGACATCCAAATGACGTCGTTAGCACGACTCGTTAGGAGGGCGTCCCAAATTCATGAGCACACGAGTTTGGGATTCTCGGAGCAGTTGATGTTGGACGTAAAGTTGGGAGAAGCCGAGTCGCTTTTGCGAGAGCGGTCCTGGCGAGACAGATCGCGCGAGGACGCATAGGTTTGTCGCAGCCCAACTCAAGCTTGCAGCTGCCAAGCGCTTGAGGTGTTTGGTCTTGATCCGCGGCCTCGTCGCGTGTTGCGCTTGCAGCTGAAGCTTCAGCCGTTGAGGCCGTAGAAAAACTCCCTTTGCGCTTGGAATTTGGGATCTTGATGGATACAAAGGGCGTCGAGACAGCTTACCGGAGCGCTCGATGGCCAGATTCAAACCTTACGACCTGAATCAGACGAAGATGATTCCACTGTCGTATGCCGACCAAGTGCTTGAGGGGTCGTTCGAATATGCCCTCAATGAGATCGTCGAGGAGCACCTCGACTTATCCGTTTTCGATCACCGCTATCACAACGACGCGACAGGTCGATTGGCCTTCGATCCCAAAGTGCTGCTGAAAATCCTGCTCTACGGTTACTACCGCGGGATCGTCTCGAGTCGTCGGATCGCCGAAGCGTGCTGCCGCAACGTGGTGTTCATGGCCCTGTCAGCGGATTCTCGACCGCACTTTACGACGATTGCTTCGTTCGTTAGCAAGCTGGAGCACGAAATTGCGAGCCTGTTCGGCGACGTCTTGGTCTATGCGTCGGCACTTGGTCTGATCGGCAAGGAGCATTTCGCCATCGACGGCTGCAAGTTGCCGTCGAACGCCTCCAAAAAGTGGAGCGGTACGCACAAGGAGCTCGACGAGAAGCGCAAGAAACTCGAACGTGTCGCCGAGCGCATCGTGCAGCGGCATCGCGAGCGTGACGGGCAGGAGCAGAAGAGCACCGCCGCCGCTGAACCCGAGAACGCTCGCCGCTATCGCAAGAAGATTGCCGAGATCAAAGACTTCCTCGAAAAGAACGAGAAGAAGCGTGGCCCGACCGGTAACGAGCAGAAGAGCAATCTGACCGATCCCGAAAGCGCGAAGATGACGTCATCTCATGGCGTGGTTCAGGGTTACAACGGCCTCGCAGTCGTCGATGGGCACGCTCAGATCGTCGTCCACGCCGAAGCCCACGGGTCGGGATACGAGGCGCACTTACTGGCGCCGCTCATCGAAGCAACGCGAAAAGGCTTTGCTGAGTTGGAGCTAGATCAAGACGTCTTCGCTGCGACGAAGGTAATCGCCGATAGTGGCTTTCACAGCAACGTGGTGGTGGCGGCTGTGGAGGCAACCGGCGCTGACGCATACATCGCGGACCGCGACTACCGTAAACGAGAACCAGCGTTTGCAGAAGTGTCGCGATACAAAGCGCGCGACAAGAAGGAGCGAGGCCTGCGTCGCAAGCGCGAGCGCGAGGCTCGCGCGAGCACCAAGTCGAAGTTGTTCACCGTCAAGGACTTCGTCTATGACGAAGCAAACGCTCGCTGCACTTGTCCAGCAGGGCATAAGCTCTACTGCTCCGGCAAGAACATGCTCTTCAACGGTTATCGCGTTGCCAGTTTCAAAGCACCGAAGACGGCCTGTCGCGGATGTCACTTGCGCGCTCAATGCCTCCGACATCCCGAGCGCACGCCTCAGCGTCAACTCACGGTCATCAAGCATCCAGAAGGTCCGCCACCGAAGCGTCCCAGCAAGTGCAATGAAGCCGTGCAACGCATGCGACGGAAGTTCGACACACCATTCGGACGGGACCTTTACAGTCGCCGGATGGGCACCGTCGAGCCGGTCTTCGGCAATATCCAGAACAAGGGGATGAGGCGATTCACACTCCGTGGTCAGAAGAAGGTGAGTGCACAATGGAAGCTCTTCACGATGGTGCACAACATCGAGAAGGTGGCAGGCGTGGCAAGGCGGTAGGGGCCCAGAGAGGCCCAGCAGGGCCAGTTAGCGCCTCACGGCCAACCTAGCGTTTCTCAGTCAGCACCTACAAATCGCCCCAAACCGAAGCATTTCCACTGCAAAGTTCGACAATGGCGGAAGGCGGGGCTTGCCCTCGTCTCGCGAGTGAGTTTTTCTACGGCCTCGTTAGGCAGACTTGAACCGCAAAGCAAGCCAAGTGAACAGTGGATGACCGTCCAAATCCGCCCTTTCGACCGTGAGGAGAAGGGCACAAGCTGCGGCTTCCTTAGACTTGAATGGGTAGCGACTGCCAACTACTTCACGACAATACTGATGGAACACCTCCGCAAAATCGTGACCGCGAATCGCCGCCCGAATATCGGAAACTGCAGCTACCCTAATACGACTCTCTTCGCCCTCAAAGGTCGACCGCTGCTCCCATCGTCCGTTGCTTTGAAGGTATCGCCGGCGATACTCGTCAAGTTCGAATTGAACACCGTTAGATCGGAATTGGATAAGCCGGATTGGTGATATCCAATTCATTCCCCACCCCAACGACACGTTCGCAGCCCGCAGAGCGTAAAGATCCCGAAGCACTGGTGTCAAGTGTGCCAAGGCACGTCGTCCAGATCCCGAGTTCGACTGGAGAGCAACCATGAAGAACTTCTCAAAGGTACTTTCGCAGTACGCATAGAGCTCCAGACTCGAGAAGTCCGTTAGCCTGAGGCAGTCCAATTGCGGGACGTCGAGGCCGAGAAGCTGAGCGAGGTCGGCGTCGACCACGAATCCTAGCTGGCGTGTGATGTCAGGCCACCTGTTCGCCATCTCCAACGCAAGAGCCACTACTCGACCTCGATTGCTGTTCTCCTGACCATGTCGCTGCACAACCTGGGCGGGAACGTCGACGACATCGACGGGTCGTGCCCGTGTCTTGGATGATGCCAGATACCATTCGAAGAACGCACGATCGCGAGCTCCCTCAACAAATAGGTCGCGAACTGTCGGTTCCAGACGATAGGTCTCCGCCAGCTCGACAATCCTTAGTCGACTCGAGTCACTCATCGTGCACTACCAATTTATGAACGTGTTCCGGGTAGTCCGCGATCAACTGAATTGAGTGCGTTGCAAAGACGAACTGAACCGGATTCTCGGCTGTGAGCCCCAGAAGCGCGCCAAGCAACTGTCTCTGCCACTTCACGTTCAACGAGATTTCCGGTTCATCAATAATGAAAAGGGTACCCGAATCCGAAGAAGCAAGCGTATTACACAGAAGGAGCAGTAGGTGCTTCTCCCCAGAGGATAAGACATCGAGATCAAGCAGGCGTCCTCGCGAACGCATGGTAATTCCGTCGCGAACGTTTATCGTCAATTTCTTGTCCACAAAGAACTCAGCAGAGATTCTCTCAAAGAGACTAAGACGATCGTGAAGTGGCTGCAACGCGTCGAGACGAGCTTCCAAATTCTCAGCGTAGGAAGTCATGACCGTATTCAGCAAAGTTGACTTATCTTCATCGCGAATCGCACCTGCTTTACTCAGAAGTTCTTCAAGCTCCAACTTCGGCGTTAGGCCATACCGCGCCTGTTCCCCGCTCCTTAACGCGAGTTCTCGCAATCGACCGACGGCATCGCCAGTACTAGCCGGCTTCGGTGCTGAGTAGGAAAGCGAGATTCTATCTACAACACCACCGAGTACATTGATGATATTCCGTTCTCCAACGTCGGAACGCTGCAAGGCTTGAGCGCGGGTCCACTGGTCAGCTCGAAATATCGATTCGCGTAGCGCCATGTCACGAACATCAATCTCACCGCGCTCAATTCGCCTTGCTTCCTGACGCATCTCGCGCTGCAAACGCTCCGCGTAGAACGAGCTCTCCACGTCGTCGTTCTTCAGCACGCGATTATCGCCGAGGAAGAACACTTGGATACTCAAATCCTTCAAGAGTTGATCGACGCGCAGTTGGTCGGTCGACACTTGCTCTGCAGGGACTTTCCCCTCAAGCACAATCCACTTTGCGCGCGCGTATCCGGATGGTCCATCAACAACGATTTCAAAGGCGCCAACGTGGTCATTTGACTCGCGAGAGCAAACAATGCGCGTTGCATCCGCGAGTTCGACCTCAAATGCTCGAAATGGGACACGACCGATATATGTCTTGTGCCCGCGTGCGCGGCCGGGAGATAGCAGATGGAATAGTAGACGCAGAATGGTTGTCTTGCCGGATCCGTTGTCGCCATAGAGCACAAGAAAAGGACTCATCATCAACGGTGGATCTCTGTCGCGCTCCTCGCCGAAGACATAGTCATATCGACCAAACAATTTCGTCACCACAATACGTCGAATGTAGTTATTGGGGGCGATTCTGGCGCCGAGAGTCATGTCCAGAGACTATGCCAGATCAGAGGGCAAGCCAAGCGCAGCCTAACTCAGCGCTGAACTCGGCGGCCATTCTTGCTGGGGAATCCAGCTCGCCTCGCCTGGCTTTGCCCAGCGAACTCAGGAGTTGCGCGACGCGAGGCTGTCTCGCCACCTGACACCGTCCCGTGGTACTGTCGGGCCGCGAGTTAGCGCTCCGCCGTTGTGCGGACGACGACGACGAACGAGACGCCAGGTCGAGGGGTCACTCCTTCCGGGCGAATCCGGGAACGAAGTCTACGATGATCTGGCGCGCGGGCTTCTGCGGGCCAAGTGTGCGCAGCGCGAGATCGTCATCGTCCTCCTCAACCTCGCGCCAGAAGTCCTCCTCCGACTTGGCCGTGCCGAGTACCACCCACGGTGGACCGAACCTCGTATCGGCCACCCAGATCGGCACATCCATCGCAAGCGCGTCGGCGTAGAGTTCTTCGCCGATTGGGGGTAGCTGCAGCTCTCCCACGAGTCGTTGCTCGTGGATTGCCCCGCAGCGCTCGGCCAAAACTCCAACCCTATACCTTTCGGTCAACCGCTCGCGTTCCGAGTTCCCCACGTCCAAAGCTCGATCATCGTCGCGCTGGCTCACGTTCGAAAACGAAGGCTGTTTTGCCCTCAGGAGCAGATGGTGCTCGCACATCCGTTCGGCGCTTGCGAAGCGAACCAGAGAATAGATCCATTTCTCAGCTCCCATCTACGCAATGGTGACCGTTGGAGAATCTGCGTGCAAGCGTCGGCGCCCCGCCGTCAAGAAGCCCGCCGCCCTATGCACTCCGGCTTGCTGCCGGCAAGCGCCGGAAGAATTTTGGCCTTGACCTGCTGCGTCTTGTCGTGATGCGCCTGCGGGTCAAGCCTCGGGTATTTACGGGGCGAGTGCAATGACGTATTCCGCGAATGAAATTGAGCGAAGTTTGGTTGACGGCTTCGCGCGCATTCGCTCCAGCAGCACTGGGCCGGGCTCGTACGGGCTGTGCTGGTTCGCAGAGCAAGAACAAGGCTACCCAGAAGTTCCTCCAGCATTTGCGTGTGCGACCTCCGTGGGTCGACATTGTGGGGCACGGCGATCCGCGTCGGTCGCGGGCCCGCATACGTCGACGGAGATGTCGGGGGAGTGCCAACTTCGCTCCACGAAAGTCGAACTCTGGAGTATGCTTGGTGGGCCACCATCGAGTTTGTTGTTTTGGTGACTATCGACACTCATGACGCTGATTCCCTGCGCACGCTCAACTTGCATGTTTCGTGTGGCCAAGAACCTTGAAGCAACGCTCGCTTTCGATTGCCCTCCCCACCGATAAAAAGGCACCAACCGCCTCAAGCCGCGATCGGTCCGTCGAGTTGCGCACCGTGTTCCGTTGCCGAACGCTCCGCCCAACAATTGCTTGCACTTGCCGGCTTTCCTTGCTGAAAGGTTGTGGTCAGTGGCAGGAGCTGCTCGCGATCGCGCGCATCAATTGTATTCCTGCCACTTGTTCTGGTAACCTGAAACGTGCTTGCGGGTCTGGCTGGGCCGCAAATGAAGCAAAGGCCGTTATCCAGACCGCCGCGCTGCAATGCCACGACGAGCTGTAGCCATCTTCCGAACATCTTGACCGGATCAGAGCCGACAATCTCCGGTGGGAGGGTGCGCGAGCTGCTACAAATCGAGCAATAGTCAGCGCAAACTTGGGCATTTCGCGATCCGCACTTTAGCTATTTTTAGTCTGATGATAGGGTCACCACCTTGTGTCTAAGCCAAATTCGCCGGCAGCGCGTGGCCCACAGTTTCTGCGATTCATACGTCCTATTCTTGACGTCCTTGGCGATATCGGTGGAGCTGGACAAGCTTCAGAAGTTACAGACCTTGTAATCGAGCGACTCGCCATTCCTGAGGCTGACCTTGCCGTCGCGAATCGCAACGGGCAGTCAAAGATTCGGAATCAGATTGCTTGGGCTCGCATGTACCTCGTGCACGCTGGGCTTTTGGATCCAGGTCAACGCGGTGTTTGGGCACTCACTCAACGTGCCGCCGGGTTGAAGTTGAAGGATAGCGACGTCCTTGCGCTCTTCAAGCGCGTCCAGGAAGGCCATCGCAACAAGCGCGAAGAAGCGTCCGCGGTGGAAGTTGACGTTCCGGCCGCCAACGAAGACGAGACTCTGACGGAAGTTTCGATAGTCGACGTTCGCACCCAACTCTTACAAGTACTCCGCAAACTTCCCGCAGAAGGGTTTGAACGCTTGTGCCAACGCCTACTTCGCGTTGCAGGATTTGAGCGCGTAACCGTTACTGGCAAATCTGGAGACGGAGGTATTGATGGCCACGGACTCCTTCAAGTTAATCCCTTCGTAAGCTTTAAGGTGCTATTTCAATGTAAGCGCTACGTAGGCAGCGTCGGCTCCCCCCACGTGCGCGACTTTCGTGGAGCTCTTGCGGGGCGCGCCGACAAGGGTTTGATTCTTACAACGGGAACCTTCACCGCGGACGCACGCGTTGAGGCCCACCGCGACGGCGTGCCTCCAATCGAACTTGTTGATGGTGAAAAACTGGTTGAGATGTTTGAGAAGTACGAGCTCGGAATGAAACCGACCGTTACTTACGAACTCGACCCGGAATTCTTTGTGGCTTTTGGCAGGAAGGCCCAAGGCTGACATTGAACGAGCTGGATAACTCCGGTTTGGGTCTGTCGAAGGCCGGTCAAGTTGGCTGTTGCCCCTTGATGCAAATTGCGCGATGATTCTAGTTTGAGTTTGTCGCTGGCCTTCGCAGCTCAAACCGCAATCGTAAGCCGGAGCATCAGAACCCTCTTGACTGCCTCCTGAGGGCGACTGTCTCGGTCGGTCGCAGTCATCTGGTTCAGACGTTTCAGCGGCATTGCAAGAGCTTGGCCCATGGTGGCCTGCGCATGCTGTCAGAACGCGGCACACCAGGTTTGCCAAGCTCAACGAAACGCGAGAATGCGAAGATTTCCCGCCCATCTTTCCCTCCCATGGCGCTGCCACCGCGTCTACGGTAACATCGCTAGGTCATGCAACACCTAGAGCGAATCACGCACGACCCGGCGGTCATGGGCGGCAAACCTTGCATTCGGGGGATGCGTGTTACCGTGGGCACTATCATGGGACTGCTTGCCTCTGGTCAGTCTGAGGAGCAGATCTTGTCAGCATACCCGTATCTTGAGGCAGACGACGTGCGTGCGGCGCTGGCTTACGCCGCATGGAGAACTCAGGAAACCGAACTTCCGCTGCCGTGAAGATCCTTCTGGACATGAATCTATCGCCAGCCTGGGCTCCGGTCCTGAACCAGGCGGGGTTTCAGTGTCGTCACTGGCGAGACGTTGGTGACGTGGCTGCGCCCGACACCACGGTGATGTCTTGGGCGCGCGATCATGGATATATTGTCTTCACTCACGACTTGGACTTCGGAACGCTGCTCGCCACCACCGGTGCGAACGGTCCTAGTGTCCTACAGGTTCGAGTGGCGAATCCGACACCGGATGCAATCGGCCACGACGTCATTCGGTTACTAAACCTTCGGCGCGACCTCTTCAATCGAGGCGTACTCGTGACGCTGGACAAAGCCCGCGCTCGCGTGCGGGTCCTACCACTCGGTCCGAGCAATGACTCAAGCGAGCCCGGCTAACTCGCGCTTGCACTTGTCGGCCTCGTCTTCTGGGTCGTGGCTCGCTACGCTCGCAACAATTGTACTCCTGCCGCTTGTCTGGCATGCTGTTGAGGCATCAGCGGACTTGACACGGCCGCAAGTGAAGCGCCACCCGTTAGCCTGACAGGAACCGCATATGCCTGGGAAATCAACCAAGACGTTCAATCTAGACGCATTCAGCCTTGCGATGACCAAGGAAACCGATCGAGGTTGTGGCGTACTCGGAGCGGCTCTTCTCGATTCAAAGCTTGAGCTGCTATTCCAACGCAAACTCAGAACGTTTCACGACAAGCTCCTCGGGAAAATGGGTCCGTTGGGCACATTTAGCGCAAGAATTCGCGCCGCACGTGCCCTCGTTTGGATTGGCGAAGATGTCCGGGCTGATCTCGACACAGTCAGAGACATTCGAAATGAGTTCGCCCACAGCTGGGATCACGCGTTGGAATTCACTGACCAGGCCATAGCCGATCGATGCCGCAACCTAAGAACTGCAACGGCCTTTGTCGAGGGCCACGTTACGCCACCCGGAGGGCTCATGCTCAGCACGTCGATGCTCAACACATTGCGACAGAAGTTCAGCGAGCCCCGCGTGCGCTACGAGGTTGCTGTAGGGTTTCTCGCACAACATTTGGACGAGATTCCAGGAGAGACCGCCGAATACTCTGGTCCGGACGTCCTCGCCGAAATCCGCAAACTGAGTTCAGAAACCCTGTGCAGCGCTGACGGTTCGGGAATACCGCTCTTCGTGGCCAAAAGTGCAATATCGGGCGACTGAAATGAGTGCCTTGCGCGATGCGACCTTTGCGATGCAGTATGAGCCCGTCCAGGTGGTACAGTATCGCTCTTCTTCGATGTCCGTTCTCTAGAAACTAGAATCGGTTTGCGCGTGCGCGTTGAATGAACAATGCCGCTCTGCACGAAATCAACGGAAAAATGAACCCTTGTGTGCAGGCTAACTCACAACTGAACTTGACGGGCGCAGCGCCCGCAAGTTAGTTGTCAGCCGTTCGACAGACTCATCCGTCCGTGATCCACGGTTTCAGCGTCTGCGGTCTGAAATGCCCTCGCGAAGGGGAAACTCAGCTATCCTGGGGACAAGTCCGAGTTCGTTGCAAAGACCGCCGCGTCGGCAGAAGGGCTCAATTGAAGATGCACAAATATCGAGTTGCAAGGTGCCGTGCGTTCGTTCTTGGTGTCGGGCTTACCCTGACGGCGCAGTCTGGGGCTCTAGCGCAGGAACCGTCAAGACGGATCGAAGTTGGACTCGCGATTCGCTACATGCCGACGGGCTGGTTCGAATGGTCGGGGCGGACGGGGACGACCGAGTCGGCTCTCGGCGCCTATCCCGCAATGGGTGGTGCCCTGTTCGTCGACTACCGACTAAACCCCGCACTGTCAGTCGGCTTCATGCCGGAGATCACGCTGAACGTGATCCCGAGAACGACGTACTATCCGATCTCTGCGCTGACTGCAGGGTCACTACGGGTGAAGGTCGAGTATCCCGGGCTACGCCTTCTGGCCCCGTACGCGCTGCTTGCCCCCGGCTACTCATCCATGTTCACCTACAACAACACCGGCGGCAGTAGCGGCGATGCGCACGGGTTCGTACTAAGCGCTTACGCGGGACTGCGCATTCTCACTGGAACGCGCCATTCGGTCTTCGCCGAGGGCGGCTATTTGCACGGATTCCAGAAGAACGACGAGGGCAGGTATGCTCCGAGCTACGTGGTGCTAGCCGCAGGTTGGCAGATGTCGCTCTAGGGACGACTTCCTTGGCGCTGTCGAACAAGCCGTTGCAGCTGACAATCCCGCCGCGGGGACATCGGTGTAGAATCAAGATGCCAGTCCGGCGGCGGGCTTGCAACTGAACGGCAAGGCGTTGTACGGCCTTCCTGCGAATGTAGTGGTGGGTGCACGATTCATGTCGAGGTGAATCGGACGCGTCGTTTTGTTGCCCAGCAGGCGAGCTGGCAGCGCCGCGTTCGGTGGTCGTGCCGACTGGTGGGTTGATCCCAAACGATGATTGGGGGCTGCCAAAGCTCGGGGAGCGTCGGCTGCGCACCTGCGTCGTGCCAGCGCGCACCGATTGCCATCTCGTGCCGAGACCAATGACCCTGCCGGGCTTGATCCAAATCTGGTGGGTCCTTCCGCTTCGATCGTGATCTGCTGGTCTCGTACGCACCGGCCTTGCTGATTGGACCGTGACCAGCCAATGCCCTTCGCTCGCGGTTTTGGCTTTCTGAAAGGACTTTCCGAAACTTTTGGCCTGGAAAGGTCTAGTCCTGCTGGTTGGTCTTGTCGATCCGGGCAGTAGCCGCCGCGGTGGGGACGATTGTACCGCGGCGGCATACTGGGTTGGTCCTGGCTTTCTGGTGGCATGTCGTACGCGGCGCTGCCAACCCACGCAACTTGGCGAGACCATCGGCTCGTCACGAGTAGCCGAGACTGATAGGTCATCTCGACCTTTGGGTTGCGCCTCGGTGGTTGTGCGGACCGGTTGGGCTGTGGCGAGACTGGGACTGCTGGTTCTTGCCGATGCTGATGGCTCTAGCTGGGCTGGCTGGTGAGCTGGACGCGCTGCTTGGTTATTGATGCCTCGTTCCGAGACCGTTGGCATCGACGACGACTGGCGTCTCGACGGCAATGTGGCGATCACGTCGTCGCAACTGGCCAGCATGTCGCTCACCGTGGTGGTGGTTCCGCGCTGCGAGGTCGTCTCGCATCCCCGCAAGCAGGTGACCGGACAGCTTGCCCCTGCGGTCATGCCGTCTGCCACGCCGCGCAGACCAGCAACACCAAGCCAGGCATTCTGAAGGGAGATCCCGCGCTGTCGTGCCGAATGCCAGCTGATTCCGTGCCGTACAACAACGCGCTGAACCAGCCAACCTTGGTAATTCGATGTCTTCGACGATTTGCACCCATCGCCGGCCGCGTCATCGGCGTGGTACTCTCGGTTGCTGGTTACCGCTAGCCGTTGACCAGACCTGCGTACACCATATGCCAGCCCCACTCGAAACATTGCGTCGACGTGGTTGGACGATTCGCCTTGCGTCGCAACTGCAGGACTGACTGTCTCAAGCGCTTGCCGCTCGCTACGTCGGCGTTCCGTAAGATGCGCCGACCTTTCTCGCTACCCTCGAGCTAGACGACTCACCTGGACGAGCGGGTCTCGCACCACAGCGCATTAGCGAAGCAAACGGATACCCCTTGCCCAGACCAACCCCCAGGTAGTAGAAACGAATCGTGCGCCTCCCGAATTGCGACCGCGCTGTCGTCGAAGAAGCCAAGGTTCGCGAGTACCTGCTGTCCCCCTCGCATCCGGTGGGTCGCTTCAAATCGGTATTCTTTCATGCTCTTGGATTCTCGACCGGTAACTGGGAGGTCTTGCGCGACGCGCTACTCGATCTGGCTCGCTCGACCGAAGCGTTCTCCGGCCAGCCGAGTCCCTTTGGGCAGAAATTTGAGATCCATGCTAGGTTGCAAGGACCTTCAGGTCGTTTAGCTTCGGTCGTGACGGTCTGGATGGTGTCCAACGGACAGGATTTCGCTCACTTCGTCACCGCTTTTCCAGGTTAGGCAACATGTTCAACTTGCTAGACACAGTCGTTCTGGATCGTGACTTGTCGGAACATGGTTTGCGACGTGGCGATCTTGGCGCAGTAGTCGATGTACACGCGCCAGACGGTCTTGATGTGGAGTTCGTGCTCGCTTCCGGCAGAACACAAGCTCTCGTCACCCTTCGTGACGCGGACGTTCGCGCTGTTGGAGATGCTGACCTCATTGCCGTGCGAGAGCTCAAGCGCACCGCGTAGAGGCTGGCCAACTCCGCATTGCACCAGACGGTCGCTTTGCGCCCGCAGGTGAATGCTAGACGTTGTGCGGACGCAAGCCTGTTGCGACTCGCGTCTGGGCGGCGGACTGCGCTCCAGATCACTCAACACCTGAGCTGGACTTTGGCTTAATCGCGTGCACTACTCAGTTGAGGCGGATCCGCGAAAGCGTCCGGATCAATCCTTTTTGGGCTGCTGAAATTGTCGAACTTGCCATGTGGCGGGGAATGCTAACCACGGTGGCGGTTGCCGTAGGACAGTGTCACGCCGGACCAACCCCGACCTTGTCGGACACAACTTGAGCAGTTCTGAGTAACCCACCCAGCCACCCACTCTGTCCCGGCCAAGGCCCACCTCGTGTCACGGAAGTCCTGCAATCGTCGCCAATGCTGTGGGCGCTTGTCCGGAACGAGAGCCCATGGGATACTCGTTTCGTTGCCCAGAGGTACGCCATGGAGAAGCAAACCCTAGCCCTACTTGACTCCGCACTGGACGCTGTGCGTCGTGACCTGTCTCCTCGTGTAGAGGAGCTCGCACAGAAGAGTACGGCGGGAACTCTCGCACCGGAGGAGCTGGCCGAATACAGTGAGATCGTCCGCCTGAACGATAACCTCACACTGCTCAAGCTCCAGGCAGAAGACTTGTTGGCAATACGCGCGGCGTCGTGACAATCTCCGCTGAAATTCGCGAGTCGATCCGACTTCGGTCCGAGAACGTCTGCGAGTACTGCCGTCTGCCCGCCTACGCCTCGGTTCTGCCTCACCAGATCGATCACATCATCGGGCGCCAGCACCACGGCCCAGACGGGCTTGCGAACCTTTGCCTGTGCTGAATCCGTTGCAACTTGAAGAAGGGCCCTAACATCGCCTCTATCGATCCCGACACCGGTCTAGTGACCGCCCTCTACCACCCACGCCAGCATTTCTGGGGGCACCACTTCCGACTCCTCGATGCTCGAATCTTCGAGTTGACCGCCGAAGGGCGCACTACCGTCGACCTTCTCGACATGAACGGGGAGGACCGGCTCCAGCTTCGTTGCGCATTGGTTCGGCGAGGTTGGACTCCTTAACGCACAGCGACTGACGAACCTTCACACGCGCGTGCCCAACTCACGTTTGCAGCGGTCGGCCAAGCTTTCTGCAAGTTCTTGCTGGCGCCAGCCGTGGCTTCGCTTCAATTTTACGGCTGGCGCTGGTTGTGACATCCTGACGGCTGTTTCCGCCACCACAGCGGCCGCCGCTGAAACGTCAGGCGTTGTGCGGACCACAAGAGCACGCCCGCCATGAAGCCACCCACCCTGTCTGACGAACTCGACGTAGAGAAGCTCGCAGAGGTCGCGCTGGAACTCCTGTCCCTAACCATCCACGATGGCGCTCGCGCCTGGAAGGGCATCGATTGGGGCGTCATGAACTTGCTGTTCGAGCGAGGATGGATTCACGATCCTAGAGGGCAGTCCAAGTCGGTCGTCCTCACGGAGACGGGACTTGAGTTCGCTGAGAAACTGCTCTTGAAGCATTTCGCCAAGAGCGCGCCGAGCCCCCAGGGCTAGCGCCGGCGTTCTGCGCATGCTCGCAACGCTCCTCAACACGCCGAGGATCGCTCAAGGCGAGCTTCACGCCGAGCCTCAAGCCGGTGCTGGCCGAACCGGAGCACCACCGCCGTGGCGCTGGCCCACAACCGGGTTGCGCGATCGGCCGTGCGTATGTACACTGTACGCATGTCACTTCGCTTCGAATGGCACCCGGCCAAGAACGTCGCGAACAAACGCAACCACGGGGTGTCGTTCGAGGAAGCACAGACTGTCTTCTACGATGACGAAGCGATCATGATCGACGATCCCGAGCACTCCAAGGCAGAGCATCGCTTCATCCTACTTGGAATGAGCGGCCTCCTCCGGGTGCTGCTCGTGAGCCACTGCGTCAGAGACGAAGGTGACACGATCAGAATCATATCCGCGCGGCGTGCCAATCGGCACGAACAACGCCAGTATCGTGAAAGGTACGGACAATGAGAGATAACTACGACTTCTCGAAGGGACGAAAGAACCCCTACGCCAAGAAGCTGAAGAAGTCAGTTACCATTCGACTGGACGAGGTGACTGTTGACTACTTCAGGAAGCTTGCACTGGAAACGGACATCCCTTACCAGACGTTGATCAACATGTACTTGCGAGATTGCGCAGCAAGCAAGAAGAGGCTAAAGATCGCCTGGAAGCCGAAAGCCGCATAACTCCGGCTTGCAGTTGGCAAGCGCCTGAGATGTTTGGCATTGACTGACTCTTTGTGTCGTGGTGCGCTTGCAACTGAAGCCGCAGCCGTTAGGCGCACTGCCGAGACCACCAGGTCATGGCTTGCAGGTTGGAGAACTGCGACCAAGGCACTCGACTGCGACGTCCAGCAAGCAAAATCTCGGCGCAAAGTAGCTGCTTGTTGCGCCGTTCCACCATTCTGGTACTTTTCTGGTGTGACCCGCTCAGCACTTGCCCAAGATACCACGGTCGCCAGAACCATTCGCTTTCCAGCGAGTCTTCGCGAGCGCATCACAAGTGATGCCGAGCGCTGCGGTCGCAGCTTCGAAGGACAGGTTCTGGCTCTACTGCGACGTCACTATGGCGAGGACGTCGACATCGCACCGAGTCCGAATGACATTCTCGCGCTGGCGACGGCAAGCCTGGCCGATGTTCCCGCGGCTGACGCCCGAGCGCTGGTTCGTCGACTCAAGGAAGCTGAGCGATAGGCCCCCATGCCTTCTGAACCCGCCCTTCTGGATACCGACACACTGTCTGAGGTGAGTCGAGCAAACCCGGTCGTCACGGCGCGGGCGCGGGCCTACCTCCTGGAGTTCGGACGCTTGACCATCAGCTCCGTGACGGTCTTCGAGCGATTGCGTGGGTATCGCCAAGCACTTCGCGCCGGCAAGCCCTTCCAAACACAACTGCAGGCATTTGAGACGCTCGTCCAGAACTGCGTGGTCCTTCCGTTCGACGAAGACGCAGCTGACGTGGCTGCGACGATTTGGTCAGCGCGTTCCCGAAGCCAGTGCCGGAGTCTCGGTGACATTCTCATCGCTTCAATCGCCATCGCACGGCAGGTTCCGCTGGTGACGCGCAACCGGCGCGACTTCGAGGGGTTCACCAGAGCGGCCAACGTGCACCTGCGTCTCGTCGATTGGACATCGCCATCAAAACAACGAAATCGACCGACCTGAGACCCTGGCGCCTAACTCAGCGTTGGACGGCGTTGCCGTACTGATGGGTAATGGCTGCGCCCGCGATGAAGACCATTGTATCGCGGGCGCTGTGCTGGCAACCTGATACCTTGCCGTGCGCTTGATGGCGCCGCGGCTCAACGCCAAGCGTTATCCGGACCCGATGCGACTCGTACTTGCTGGTAGAAGGTCCCGAGTGCGGACTTCGGCGAGACTCGAAAGGTACTAGCCTAACCGCCCATTTCCCAACCGCGTCCGGCCACATCAGTTGCCCTTGTGCTTCAACTCGAGCACAGCTCATCAACCGCGCTTGGACATGGGAAGCTGGCGACTCAGCTGCGCCGGGAATGATCGTTGACTGGCCGATACGGCGCGTTCTGCTACTGACGTGCAGCGCGCTTCACGCCCCCATCGGAATCAAGCAAGAAATGCCAGAGCCCCGTTGGAAGACTGTTGGTCAGGGAATTCGATTCGGCTTTCTGCTCCAGCTTGCAGTTGGACCGGTTTGTCTGTTCGTCTTCAAAACCGGTGCAGATATTGGCGCAATAGCCGCTCTATCCGCAGTGTGTGCAGTTGCACTGGTTGACACCATCTACATCGCACTCGCAGCAATCGGTGTCGCGCAGATTGTTCGAGGGAGGAATGCGCAGACGCTTCTTCGCGTTGGCGGGGCACTTGTCATCGCTTTTTTTGGCGTTGACGTGCTCTTGTCAGCCATCGGCTATCCCCTCCTGCCAAACCTTGGAACGTCTACAGCTATGAATCCAACCTCCGCCCCGGGCACCTTCCTAGCCGCGCTCATACTAACGGGTGGCAATCCGCTTACCATCGTATTCTGGTCAGGCGTGTTTGGGGCCAAGATATCAACTGGCCATATGCAACCAATTGACATCGGGCTCTTTTCATTCGGCTGCGTGGTCTCCACGATTGTATTCCTGGCCGTAGTTGGATCGGCTGGCGCCGCTGCAGCGACCTTTCTAACACCGCTGATGATCGCAGCCCTCAACTTGGCCGTGGGGAGTGCACTAGTCTACTTTGCGGTTCGGATGCTTGTACGCAAGCAGCTGGAATCCGGCGATGCCGGGTAACTCGCGCTTGGATCCGCCGAAGGCCAGCCTGATTGCCTGTTGCCTTCAACTGCATTCTGATACGATCATTCCATCTCTGAGCTTGGTGCTGGCCTTCGCGGCTCAAGCGCCACGCGTTAGCCAGACTGCCAAAGTTATCCAATCAACGAAGTACCGGTACCTTGCGATATGTCGGACGCTGCCAATGGTGGGAAGGACGGCCTCGCACCGGATGGAGCCTTCGGTGTCCAAACGCCACCGAAATGGCCAAGTGCGCGGTAGTCGGGTCTACTTGTCGGCTTACTAGGTGGCGTTACCTGGGTCAAAGCAAGTTGAACGGCGCCGGAGGCGGTTGGCCTCCCTTCGCCCATCGCAAACTTGGCGGGCTCAGTCGTGATTGTGGCTGAGGCGGTTTGGCGCTAAGCTTTGAATGCTTCGATGCCTTCGGTTCAAGATTCATGTATGGTTTGTTGGGCGTTGCTGTGCAGCGCTACTTTGGCTTGCGGCGGCGAGATTGACAACGGCTCACAAAGCCCAACGCTTGCTTGGAGTGGCGGTTCACCAGCTGCTGGGGGCAACAGCGCAAGTGGCGGAGGCGTGACCAATGGCGGATATGCGGGCTGCGCAGAACGTGCGGTTGTCTACCCGGACGGCACCGAGTTCTCGTTCCAACCCAAAGGGATCAACAACCTACCCGAATGCATGCCCACGTGCGACCAACCCTGGGGCTCGATTCAAACGATACCGGCAGGGCCGTGCGCTCAGGATTCAAGCTGTGTCGCAATGCTGCTACCGGATAGCGGAATCTGGCACTACTATCTGTGCGCCTGCGTGTCGAATAGCTGGGCGTGCGTGGCAGTCTCGGGTGCTCCGTAGATACAGCGCGGACCGCAATCTAGGTCAACCGGTGTTCCACGATCGACTGGGTTGACGGTGCAATTGGGACGCCAGAAATACAATGGGGTGGCGCAATTCACGACCGATGCATCGCTTCGGGTTAGAATTCCGAAGCACATCTGAACACTTCTTGGACATTGAATGGACGTGACCAACTCGCCAGTTGTTGTACCTCGGTACAGAGCTAGCTGCCTCGGCAATGAACTTGCCGGCTTTCCCTTCTTTCATGTCGTTGTTGCCGCCCACAGTGGCTCGTCGGACTCGCTTCAATTTTACTGTGGCCGGCTGCCTAGCAACCTGACTCGCTTCCTTGGTACTTTCTGGGCCGCAAGTTATTGTCAAGCCGTTGGACGACGCAGACAATCCCGGACTTGAGCACCACAGTGAAGGGATGTACTTTCCATGACGATGGTGACGTTCAGATCGGCTGCAAAAGCTGACGATGGTGACGTTCAGATCGGCTGCAAAAGCCCCCACTCCCTAGCGCTTAACCCCCTGCTTGTTCGTCCTATGCGCTCCCCTAGCGCTTAACCCCCTGCTTGTTCGTCCTATGCGCCGACGGGGCGCGCGCGGCATCCAAGAGATCTACAAATTGCCGCCAAGGTGAAAGACCACTTGGTCGCGGTTGAGCTTCGCTCTCTGCTGCGGGTTGCCCGGATATCATGACTGGCTGTAGGTTTTCCTCCAAGTTTCCGCTAGCCGCCGGTGTAGTCTTCGGGTCGGTATGCGTAGCCACTCGTGCTTTGTCTTGGTTGTGCTCCTCTCTGGCTGTTGCCCTATGGTGCCGGCTCGGCAGCGGCGACCCAGCGTTGTCGCTTGCCCGAGGACCGTGGCTGAGTCGCACCAAAAATCAGCACGGCTGTTTGCGGAGGCGCCGTCGAAGGTCATCCCCAACTCCCCTGCGGATTGGACGAGTTTGTCGAGCCAAGGGGCTCCATTCCCAACCTGCGAGCATCCCGCCTATCGCCGTAAGGACGGTAAGGTCCTGCGCATCCAAGGCACCAATCGGCAGCTCCTGTCGGCAGCTGCGCGACCCGATCCATTGTTCGCCTTCGAAGAAGCTAGTCACATCCCGCTACCGCATCCGGCGCTCGTCTATTGGCCGTTGGGCAACAATCGTCATCGCATCTTGTTGCAAGATGGCGCAGTCGTCGAAAGCGACGACCCGCTGGGCGAGATTACAATGGTAGAGGAAACACTGCGCGACCTCGATCGGGCGACGGTGGGCAAGCGGGCGATCCTGGCCATGCGCGGCAATCGGCTATTTCGTTCGACGGACGGGATGCAGCATTGGCAGGAGGTACCCTTGCCAGTCCCCGCGCAGGAGCCCTTTGAGGTGATCGAGTTTCGGATGAATTCGAAGGGAGAGGGCTGGATTCGGTTCAGACCGGAGCGGCTCTTGCTCACTCGCGATGACGGCGCGAGCTTCACGCTCGCACGCCCGCGCGCGCCTGGGTCAGCGGGCTATGAGGCAAAAGACTTTTGGCAGCTACCATTGGGATTTGCCGAATGTAACCCGGTTCTCGGTGCTCCTCCCGAGGCCCATTTTGCGGACAGTGCGCTGCTCGAGGATGGCTGGACGGGGTTGTATCGTGAGCGCGGACGCTGGTGGGTGGCGGTGGCGCATGGAGCTCAGCCGCCCAGAGTCACGCCTTGGGCAGCAGGCTCCTGTGACCCGCGCGGGATCGGGGCGTTCGAGAAGACCATCGTCGTGCTCTGCGGTCAGCGTGACGAAAGTATAACGAGCTACTTTAGCGATGACGATGGTCAACACTTCGTGTTGGAGCCCATCGCTCCCCCTTCGCAGCGAGGCTATCGGTTTCCCAACCAATGGCAAGTTGGTCCCAACCGGAGTCTGATCTTCGAAACCGGTGAACGGATCTACGTCCGTAGTCCAACGGGTCCCAACGGAAAGGCGCAAGACCGCTGGACGGAGCTCGATGCCAAGGTGCTTTCGGCGCGGTTCGACGGTAAGCCCGTGCGCCTTTGGGTGATAAGCAATGGTGAAAACGGGCTGGACGTGGCTTCGAGTGCATTGGACCCGATCCACTTCGAGCATCAAGGGACGCTCGATACGATGGAGCAGTTCGATCGAGGCGGCGTCTTCGATCTTCACCCCGATGGGTTGAATCTCGTGGCCCATGACGGGCAGCTGCTCCTCTTCGATGCCAAGGGTCATCTTCTGCAGTCGCGGAAGTATGGGAACATTTCCTACGCGACCGGTGGTCTACCGGTGCGGAGATTCCTGGAATCTAGCGGCATTTCGTGGCAAGAGTGGGAGCCAGGCGCGGCGGATCCGCATCTAACGAAACGGCAATCGGGATTCGGCCATCACGTCATGTGCAATCTCGCGGGATGTCTGTTCAAAGATAGCTATCGTCGCGGTTGGGATTCGCCCCTCGGCGAGCAACCTGCCGATGCTCTGTCCGAGCGCGCGCCGCAAACTCAGGCGACGCAGCGACTATCATGCCGTGGCAGCGGGCAGAGTGCTGGCACGTTGATGCTCCTCGGTTGGGACGATCCAGAATCTCCGGAGCTCTCCGGCCTGTGTCAAGAACCCGACGGAGGGATCGAACATTTTGTCATCGAGCCGTGGAGCAGCCTGACGAAGGCGTCGCTAATGGGGCCCAATGCGGATCCAAAAGCGCAGCAGCGCTTGCTTAGCGATGGCACAGTGCTTCGGTATCGCGCGCTGTCGCCAGAATTGAGTGACGCAACCTGGGCGCGTTGGGAACCGTCGACTCATCGGATCCTAAAGCAAGACCGGCGCCTGCCAATATCCACCACGGAGCTCGAAGCAGTCCAGTCGGTTCTGACTCACGGCGGCTGGTCGGTCTTCGTGCTGTCCGAACGTCAACTGGTGGTGCCGCCCAAGGGCAACCCGCATTTCTTGAGCGCTTGGGAGGATGGGAGCTCTCCGGGAGAACCTTTCCGGTTCTTGTTCTCTGGAGCGCAGAATTCCGTGTGGGGCCTTCGCTTGCCGGCATATGGCCACAGCGTTACATTTTACCCACTTACGGGAGGCTGGCCGTTCACCTGGTATTTGGGGTCACGAGTGTATGTCGATGCGAGGCTCGAACCAGAAGGTATCGTCCTGACCAACAAGTATCCGAAGGTTAGGGCACCCTTGCTCAATGGGCTGAAACTCCGCTCATCGTCCTACCGCTGGGTCGTCGATCCGCGGCACATTCCTCGCACGATTCCCGATCCGATCGACGACCCTCCGTCGCCTTCGAATCCATCCGGTCATGAGACGGTCGTGTCCGTCGCTTGGGATTACGCCACGATCGCGCTACCCGGTAGTCCGACCGATGTGACGCTCGAGGCGGGCGATGAAATCGTGAACGTCGATATCGCCGGACAAGCCATGCTGACCATCCCGCTCGCCTCCCCAGAGACTTCGATCGTTGTTTATGACCCAGGGAACGAAGAACCTCGCCCCATTTCATGGAGCATGGTGCATTGCGCGGCAACGGCAGTCGGACGCGTAGGGCAAACAAGCAGGGGGAGACGGGATGAGGTTGGAGGGTTGCTTGCAGCCGAGCTGAACCTCACCAGCATGGTTGAAGCCGAGCGCATGGTACAAGCCACGACTGGCGAGTGAGCCGGCATCGAAGACAGCGAAGTCGCTTCGAACTTGCCCAACAGGATGAAGCTCCGGCCACAGTTGTAGACGGCGACTTCGAATGGGACGACGCAAAGGCTGAATCCAATTTGGAGAAGCATGGAGTGTCCTTTCCTGAGGCTGCAACCGTTTTTGCCGATCCCTACGCCGTCTACGACGGGTCAGGCACAAACCGCATGGTGGTCATCGGCACGTCCTTGAGAGAGCGCGTACTATTCGTCGTTCATGTTGAACGAGGAGACCGTGACAGGATTATCAGTGCGTGACCAGCTACTGGCGCTGAACATGACGTATACGAAACTGGAGGCCACATATGACACGCTCAGTTCACCGTAACTTGCCACTGGATGCTGAACCAGTGCGAGTCCTTGGGAGAGGACTTCGTGCCGGGCGAGGCGTTCGGCTAACTCTGAAGACCGTCCGCGAAGCAGTGGGCAAGACGCAGGTCACGGTTGCCGAGGATTCGCAGATCAATCAAGGCGACGTTTCCAGACTAGAAAGCCGTTCCGACTTCGACGATTGTCAGGTTGCCACTCTACGTCGCTACCTCGATGCTCTCGGTGGCAAACTCGATCTGGTCGCTGTATTCGGCGACAAGCGCATCACAATTGTCGGTGCCGAAACCGGGACCGCAAAAGCAAAGCCGGCTAACTCGGCGTTGCAGCGGACGGGCCGCAAGGCGTCCCGCCGCTGAACGCCCAACCGTTGGACGGACTGGGTAATCGCATGGACTGGCAAAACAACCACAGACAAGCGGTCGCGAGATTTCCTGACGAGGTTCGCCATGCTCACGCCCGATCAAGCAACCATCGCGCGGAGGTCGTCCGGAGCAAGCAATGTGGCTGCTTCTACTGTGGTGTGACATTCCTTCCAAGTGCGATACTTGAGTGGGTCGACGAAGACTCGACCGGTAATGGGCAAACCGCTCTCTGCCCAAGGTGCGGCATTGACAGTGTCATAGGCGATGCTTCTGGATTCGAGATTACCGGAGCGCTCTTGGAAACCATGCGCAAGCATTGGTTCTGAAGAGCTGAGAATCTCGATTGAGCCAGATCAGGTACCTTGACACGGGCTCCTGTACCCGATTGGCACTTGCGCTGGCCGAACGAACTCACGGGGCAAATTCCCATCCAGACTGGGCGGGGCCTTCCTGGCTTCTCAAACCCAAAGCCAAATTCCCCAACAACTCCGTCTTCTCGGAAAGGTCGCTTTCCGGCCGGACTCGAAGTGCTAAGGTGGCGATATGCATCCCGTTGAAGCGCTTTACGAAAACGGCTTGCTCCGACCCGCCAAGCCATTGAATCTTCGACCTGGCGAACGGGTTCGTCTCATTGTCGTTCGTCATTCGGATCCGTCTCGATGGGATCTCACGCGTCTTGCTGCTGCTGAAAGTGAGGATCTCGACTTGGCAGGCGCCGGGCTGGACGAATTCGACGCGATGCTCGCTCGCGAGGACGTTGGATGAAACGCGGCGAGATTTGGTGGGCAGATCTCGGAGCACATCGACCGCAAGAACAGACGGGACGTCGCCCAGTCGTAATCTGGCAAAGTGACGCGTTGATTCGTGTCCTGCATTCCATCCTAGTTGTCCCGCTGACCACGAACCTCGATCGGGCACGCCTCGCGGGAACTGCGATGATCGCCGCGACAGTTGATGGGCCACCGACTGAATCGGTTGCACTTGCTTTTCAGCTTCGAGCTGTTCCAAAGACCTCACTGTCGACTCGAATTCGCGTATTGACAGAAAGCGAGTTCGCAGAGCTGGAACTCGCGACGGATGAGGCCTTGGGTCGAATCGAACCAGAATAGCGTGCTGCACAACTCAAGCTTGCAGCTGGCAAGCGCTGGAAATGTTTGACCTTGATCTGGAGCGTCGTTTCATGGTGCGCTTGCAGCTGAAGCTACACCCGTTGAGGCCGTAGAAAAACTCCCTTTGCGCTTGGAATTTGGGATCTTGATGGATACAAAGGGCGTCGAGACAGCTTACCGGAGCGTTCGATGGCCAGATTCAAACCTTACGACCTGAATCAGACGAAGATGATTCCACTGTCGTATGCCGACCAAGTGCTTGAGGGGTCGTTCGAATATGCCCTCAATGAGATCGTCGAGGAGCACCTCGAGTTATCCGTTTTCGATCACCGCTATCACAACGACGCGACGGGTCGATTGGCCTTCGATCCCAAAGTGCTGCTGAAGATCCTGCTCTACGGTTACTACCGCGGGATCGTCTCGAGTCGTCGGATCGCCGAAGCGTGCTGCCGCGACGTGGTGTTCATGGCATTGTCGGCGGATTCTCGACCCCACTTTACGACGATTGCTTCGTTCGTTAGCAACCTGGAGCACGAAATTGCGAGCCTGTTCGGCGACGTCTTGGTCTATGCGTCGGCACTTGGTCTGATCGGCAAGGAGCATTTCGCCATCGACGGCTGCAAGTTGCCGTCGAACGCCTCCAAAAAGTGGAGCGGTACGCACAAGGAGCTCGACGAGAAGCGCAAGAAACTCGAACGTGTCGCCGAGCGCATCGTGCAGCGGCATCGCGAGCGTGACGGGCAGGAGCAGAAGAGCACCGCCCCCACTGAACCCGAGAACGCTCGCCGCTATCGCAAGAAGATTGCCGAGATCAAAGACTTCCTCGAAAAGAACGAGAAGAAGCGTGGCCCGACCGGTAACCGTCGTCCACGCCGAAGCCCACGGGTCGGGATACGAGGCGCACTTACTGGCGCCGCTCATCGAAGCAACGCGAAAAGGCTTTGCTGAGTTGGAGCTAGATCAAGACGTCTTCGCTGCGACGAAGGTA